>JGI12316J15310_10000010_pt5 | contig 301451 bp, 305 predicted proteins | sample MarCyaLeptolynsp_FD_15310 | JGI IMG/M metagenome (IMG submission 15310)
ATTGCGCCCATCGCCATGGACGAGGGCCTGCGCTTCGCCATCCGCGAAGGCGGACGCACCGTCGGCGCAGGCGTCGTCGCCTCCATCATCGAGTAGTCGCTTAGGACAGGGTCGAGAAAGCAACGGAGGTTTGCCGCGCGAAGGAGTGTAGCTCAACTGGCAGAGCACCGGTCTCCAAAACCGGGGGTTGGGGGTTCGAGTCCCTCCACTCCTGCCAGCGACGAGGGGGCGCAACGCGCTCGCTGCGCGGCGGCATGAAGCGAGAAGGTCATGGCAAGGATTAGTCCGGGACAATACGTGCGCGAGGTGCGGCAGGAGATCTCAAAGGTCACCTGGCCAACGCGCAAAGAGACGGTGGTCACTACGATCGCCGTGTTCATCATGGTGACTTTGGCGGCCATCTTCTTTCTGATCATCGACCAGATCCTCGCCTGGCTCGTCTCGCTCATCCTCGGCGTTTGAGGAACGGGGCCATGGCAGCGCGCTGGTACGTCATTCACGTCTATTCGGGCTTCGAGAAGAAGGTGGCCGAAGGGATCCGCGAGCAGGCGGAGCAGCAGCACATGGATGACCTCATCCTCGACGTGCTGGTGCCCACCGAAGAGGTCGTCGAGCTGCGCCGCGGACGTCGCGTCAACAGCGAGCGCAAGCTGATTCCAGGCTATGTGCTGGTCAACATGGAGCTGACCGACGAGAGCTGGCACCTGGTGCAGAACACGCCGAAGGTGACCGGTTTCCTCGGAGCCAAGGGCAAGCCGGCGCCGATCTCCGACCGCGAGGCGCAGGAGATGATGCGTCAGGTGGAAGAGGGCATCGAGCGACCGCGCCCGGCTGTGATCTTCGAGATCGGCGAGGTGGTGCGAGTCTGCGACGGGCCTTTCACCTCCTTCAACGGCACGGTTGAGGAGGTCGACGAGGAGCGCGGGCGCCTCAAGGTGGCGGTGTCGATTTTCGGCCGCTCGACCCCGGTGGAATTGGAGTACGGGCAGGTCGAGAAGACCTAGGTGCCCGAAAATGTGGCCGTTTCGGCCGGTTAACCGCGCGGGAGGCGACCCGAAAGTCCAAGGGAAGCCGTACCGCGCAGCCCTGTAACGCCAGAAGGGTAGAGAGATGGCAAAGAAGATTGCGGGTTACATCAAGCTGGAGATTCCGGCTGGGCAGGCGAATCCCTCGCCGCCGGTCGGTCCGGCACTGGGCCAGCGCGGCCTCAACATCATGGAGTTCTGCAAGGCCTTCAACGCGGCCACGCAGAACCTCGAAGCCGGGATGCCAATCCCGGTCGTGATCACCGCTTACAGCGATCGGTCGTTCTCCTTCGAGACCAAGACGCCGCCGGCCGCCTTCCTGCTGCGCAAGGCGGCGGGTATCAAGAAGGGCTCGGCCGTGCCCAACCGCGACAAGGTCGGCAAGGTGACCATGGACCAGGTGCGAGAGATCGCCGAGACCAAGCTCAAGGATCTCAACGCCTACGACATCGACGCCGCGGCCCAGATCATCAAGGGCTCGGCGCGTTCCATGGGCATCGAGGTGGTGGAGTAAGGCCATGGCAAAGCTTTCGAAGCGTCTGCGCGCCGCGCGCGAGGGTATGGACCCCAATACGCAGGTCAGCCTGGAAGAGGCGATCAAGCTGGTGAAAGAGCGGGCCACCGCGAAGTTCGACGAGACGGTGGAGATCGCCATCAACCTCGGCGTCGACCCGCGCCATGCCGATCAGAACGTGCGCGGTGTCGTCAGCCTGCCGAACGGCACCGGCAAGAGCATCCGGATCGCCGTCTTCGCCAAGGGCGATAAGGCTGAGGAGGCCAAGGCGGCCGGTGCCGATATCGTCGGTGCCGAAGACCTGGCGCAGCAAATCCAAGAGGGCAACATGCCCTTCGACCGGGTGATCGCAACGCCGGACATGATGCCGGTGGTCGGTCGCCTCGGTAAGGTCCTCGGCCCGCGTGGCTTGATGCCCAACCCCAAGCTGGGAACGGTGACACCCGACGTCACCGGGGCGATCTCCGCGGCCAAGAGCGGCCAGGTCGAGTTTCGCGCCGAGAAGGCGGGGATCGTGCACGCCGGTATCGGCAAGGCCAGCTTCGACGAAGGCAAGCTGGTCGAGAATGCGCGCGCCTTTTTCGATGCCATCGTCAAGGCCAAGCCCAGCGGGGCGAAGGGCACCTACGTCAAGCGGGTGTCGCTCTCCTCGACCATGGGGGCGGGTGTGAAGATTGAGGTTGGCAGCCTTTCGGCTGTCGCCTGAGTGAATGCGTTCGGGTCGGGCCCGCTCGGGCCTGTTCCCGGCGTATCGGAGGCAGATGCGCAAATGCGCGTATCCGCCTCTTCCTGTCCGAGACTGCAGGTGTCCCGACGTCATCGGGGCTTAAGCCCACCAGGGGCCTGCATAGACGGGGGCAGCGGGTTTCTTCCGAGCTCTTCCGGTTCCATCCGGAAGAGGGGAGAGGCTTGAGCTTCCGGGACAGGCGAACCGGCTCCACCGGTCGTCAAGCCGGAGGGGCCATCGTGCAACAGGGCAGCCGTCCGTTCGGCGGTTGCCCGATTGGAGCGGAGATACCGTGGACCGAGCACAAAAGGAAGCAGTGGTCGCCGATCTCAGCGCCAGGTTCGCCGATTCCGCGATTCTTGTCGTCACGCAGCAGAGCGGGATGACCGTCGCGGAGTCCTCAGCCTTGCGCCAAGAGGTGCGCGATGCGGGAGCATCGCATCAGGTGTCCAAGAACCGGCTCGTGAAGCGCGCTCTGGAAGGCACGAAGTTCGCGGCGTTGTCAGAGCTGATGACCGGTCCGACGTCTTTGACGATGTCGGCCGATCCGGTGGCGGCAGCAAAGGTCTGCGTCGAGTTCGCCAAGAAGAACGAGAAGCTGACCATCGTCGGTGCGGCGTTCGGCGAGCAGATGCTCGACTCCGAAGGGGTCAAGGCATTGGCCAGCCTGCCGTCGCTCGATGAGCTGCGGGGCAAGATCGTGGGACTGTTGCAGGCGCCGGCGGGCAAGATCGCCAGCGTGCTGCAGGCACCCGGCGGTCAGCTGGCCCGAGTCATCGCAGCCTACGGCGCCAAGGACGAAGCGGCCTAACGGGGCGCCCTAGCGGGTCCTCTTTTTTAGAAGCTCAAGCCTAAAGGGATTGAAAAATGGCTGATCTGGACAAACTTGTCGAAGAACTTTCCAAACTCACGGTCCTCGAGGCCGCCGAGCTCTCCAAGCGTCTGGAAGACGAGTGGGGCGTTTCGGCCGCCGCGCCCGTGGCTGTCGCAGCGGTCGGCGGAGCTGCCGGCGGCGACGCAGCCGCGGCCGCAGAGGAGAAGACGGAGTTCGATGTGATCTTGGCCTCCGTCGGAGACAAGAAAATCAACGTTATTAAGGAAGTACGTGCCATCACGGGCCTTGGCCTCAAGGAAGCCAAGGACTTGGTCGAGGGCGCGCCGAAGCCTGTCAAGGAAGGCGCGAGCAAGGACGAAGCCGAGGAGATCAAGGCGAAGCTCGAGGGCGTCGGTGCGACGGTCGAGCTCAAGTAGTGCGCGTATTCTGATCGCGACGAAGCCGGCCGGGGCGGGGAACCGCACCGGCTGGCCCGTCGTGCTTTTGTTACTTTTTTGAGACCGAGGCGGCCGCATATCGGGCCGCCGCAGTGCAGAGGATGGGAGCGGCCGCCTGAAGGCGCCGCACCGGCGAAGGAAACGAGGAATTCAGATGGCGCGATCGTTCACTGGCCGCAAGCGTGTCCGCAAGTCTTTCGGGCGCATTGCTGAAGTCATCCAAATGCCCAATCTGATCGAGGTCCAGAAGAAGTCCTACGATCAGTTCCTGCAGCTGGGCATCAAGCAAGCCGATCGCACCGACACGGGCCTGCAGGAGGTCCTGAAGTCCGTGTTCCCGATCAAGGACTTCTCCGAGCGGGCCGAGCTGCAGTTCGTGAATTTCGAGCTGGAGGAGCCGAAGTACGACGTCGAGGAATGCCAGCAGCGGGGGATCACCTTCGCCGCGCCCCTCAAGGTCACCTTGCGCCTGGTGGTCTGGGACGTGGACGAAGAGACCGGCTCCCGCTCCATTCGCGACATCAAGGAGCAGGACGTCTACATGGGCGACATGCCCTTGATGACGAACAACGGCACCTTCGTCATCAACGGCACCGAGCGGGTTATCGTCTCGCAGATGCATCGCTCGCCGGGCGTCTTCTTCGACCACGACAAGGGCAAGACCCACTCCTCGGGCAAGTACCTCTTCGCCGCCCGCGTCATCCCCTATCGCGGCTCCTGGCTCGACTTCGAGTTCGATGCCAAGGACCACGTCTATGTCCGCATCGACCGTCGGCGCAAGCTACCGGTGACGACTTTGCTTTATGCCCTGGATAGCGCCCGCACGGCCGAATTGCGCGCCGAGCGCAAGGCGGAGGGCCGCGTTCTGGAGCCGCACGAGGCGGTCGGCATGAGCAAGGACGAGATCCTGGCCAGCTTCTACAACGCCGTTTCCTACAAGAAGAGCAAGAAGGGCTGGCGCACGGCCTTCGACGCCGAGCGGCTCAAGGGGCAGAAGCTGATGGCCGACCTGGTCGACGCCAAGACCGCCGAGGTCGTGGCCGAGACCGGACAGAAGCTGACACCGCGGCTGATTCGCAAGCTGACCGAAGCCGGGCTCAAAGAGATGCTGCTGCAGGACGAGGAGCTCTACGGCTCCTACCTTGCGGAGGACATCATCGACGAGGAAACCGGCCTGGTGATCGCCGAGGCCGGCGCCGAACTCGACCAGGAGCTGATGGAGCAGCTCAGCGAGCTGGGCACCAAGACCCTCTCGCTGTTGGCCATCGACCACCTCAACGTCGGCGCTTACATCCGCAATACGCTGGCGGTCGATAAGAACCAGACGCGCGAAGAGGCGCTGGTCGACATCTACCGCGTCATGCGCCCGGGCGAGCCGCCGACCATGGAGTCGGCCGATGCGCTGTTCCACAGCCTCTTCTTCGAGGCCGAGCGCTACGACCTCTCCGCCGTCGGCCGGGTGAAGATGAACTCGCGGCTTGGCTTCGAGACCGACGACCAGCTCCGCGTGCTGCGTAAGGAAGACATCGTCGCCATCCTCAAGATCCTGGTGGGTCTGAAGGATGGCCGCGGCGAGGTCGACGATATCGACCACCTGGGCAACCGCCGGGTTCGTTCGGTCGGTGAGCTGATGGAGAATCAGTACCGCATCGGTCTTTTGCGCATGGAGCGTGCGATCAAGGAGCGTATGAGCTCGGTCGAGATCGACAGCGTCATGCCGCATGACTTGATCAACGCCAAGCCGGCGGCGGCTGCGGTGCGGGAGTTCTTCGGGTCCTCGCAGCTCTCCCAGTTCATGGACCAGACCAACCCGCTGTCGGAGATCACCCATAAGCGGCGTCTTTCGGCGCTTGGCCCGGGCGGTCTGACCCGCGAGCGTGCCGGCTTCGAGGTGCGCGACGTGCACCCGACCCATTATGGCCGCATCTGCCCGATCGAGACGCCGGAAGGCCCGAACATCGGCCTGATCAACTCACTGGCGACCTATGCCCGGGTGAACCAGTACGGCTTCATCGAGAGTCCTTATCGTAAAGTCGAGAACGGCAAGGTCAGCGAGGAGGTGCACTACCTCTCCGCCATGGAGGAGGGGCGCTACACCATCGCCCAGGCCAACGCGCCGCTCGACAAGAACCGAAAGTTCACCGAGGACCTGGTGTCCTGCCGGCGCGGCTCCGACTACATCATCGCCCGTGCCAGCGAGATCGACTACATCGACGTCTCGCCGAAGCAGCTCGTCTCGGTCGCCGCGGCGCTGATTCCCTTCCTGGAGAACGATGACGCCAACCGGGCGCTAATGGGATCCAACATGCAGCGTCAGGCGGTGCCGCTCATCCAGACCGATGCGCCGATCGTCGGCACCGGCATGGAGGGCACCGTGGCGCGCGATTCGGGCGTGGCCATCGCCGCTCGCCGCAGCGGTGTGATCGACCAGGTCGACGCTACCCGCATCGTGGTCCGCGCCACCGACGAGAAGGACGGCAGCGAGGCCGGGGTTGATATCTACAACCTCCTGAAGTTCCAGCGTTCGAACCAAAACACCTGCATCAACCAGAAGCCGCTGGTGAAGGTGGGCGACCAGGTGGCCAAGGGCGACATCGTTGCCGACGGCCCCTCGACGCAGCTCGGCGAGCTGGCACTTGGCCGCAACGTGCTCTGCGCCTTCATGCCGTGGAACGGCTATAACTTCGAGGACTCCATCCTGATCTCCGAGCGCATCGTGCGCGATGACGTCTTCACCTCGATCCACATCGAGGAGTTCGAGGTCATGGCCCGCGACACCAAGCTGGGCCAGGAAGAGATCACTCGGGATATCCCGAACGTCGGCGAAGACGCGCTGCGCAACCTGGACGAGGCTGGCATCTGCTACATCGGCGCCGAGGTCGCTCCGGGCGACATCCTGGTCGGCAAGGTGACGCCGAAGGGCGAGTCGCCGATGACGCCGGAAGAGAAGCTCTTGCGGGCGATCTTTGGCGAAAAGGCGTCGGACGTGCGTGACACCTCGCTGCGGGTGCCCCCGGGCGTCGGCGGCACGGTGGTTGAGGTGCGGGTCTTCTCGCGCCGCGGCGTCGACAAGGACGAGCGCGCCCTGGCCATCGAAAAGGCCGAGATCGAGCGCCTGGCCAAGGATCGGGACGACGAGCGGACCATCCTTGAGCGCAGCTTCTACAACCGCCTGAAGGACATGCTGGTCAACCAGACCTCGGCCAGCGGGCCCAAGGGCATGAAGGCCGGCACCAAAATCTCCGAGAAGGTGCTGTCCGACTACACGCCGGGCCAGTGGCGCCAGATCGCGGTCAAGACCGATGCCCGTCAGGCGGAGATCGAGGAGCTGACTGCGCAGTTCGACGAGTCGATCAATGCGCTGACCAAGCGCTTCGAGGACAAGGTCGAGAAGCTGCAGCGCGGCGACGAGCTGCCGCCGGGCGTGATGAAGATGGTCAAGGTCTTCGTCGCGGTGAAGCGCAAGCTGCAGCCGGGCGACAAGATGGCCGGCCGTCACGGCAACAAGGGCGTGATCTCGCGCATCGTGCCGATCGAGGACATGCCTTATACCGAGGACGGCCGTCCCGTCGACATCGTGCTCAACCCGCTGGGCGTGCCCTCGCGCATGAACGTCGGGCAGATCTTGGAGACCCATCTCGGCTGGGCCTGCGCGGCCATCGGCCGTCAGATCGGCGAGATGGTCGAGGAGATCGGCCGCGGCGCCAAGCTGGATGTCCTGAAGGGTCGCCTGAAGGAGGTCTACGGCGATGACCGCTACAAGGCGGAGATTGCCAGCCTCAGCGACGATGAGCTGCTCGAGCTTGGCAACAACCTGTCGCACGGCGTTCCCATCGCGACGCCCGTGTTCGACGGCGCGCGCGAGCCGGACATCGTCACCATGCTGGGCCAGGCCGGACTGGACGTCAGCGGCCAGGTGCCGCTTTGGGACGGACGCAGCGGCGAGCAGTTCGATCGTAGCGTCACGGTCGGCTACATCTACATGCTGAAGCTGCACCACCTGGTTGACGACAAGATCCACGCCCGTTCGATTGGCCCCTACAGCCTGGTCACCCAGCAGCCGCTGGGCGGCAAAGCCCAGTTTGGCGGCCAGCGCTTCGGCGAGATGGAGGTTTGGGCGCTGCAGGCCTATGGCGCCGCCTACACCTTGCAGGAGATGCTGACCGTCAAGTCGGACGACGTGGCGGGCCGAACCAAGGTTTACGAGGCCATCGTCAAGGGCGAGGACAACTTCGAGGCCGGCGTGCCCGAGTCCTTCAACGTCCTGGTCAAGGAGCTCAAGTCCCTCGGCCTCAACGTCGATTTGATGCAGAGCGAATACTAGAACGCGTCACCACCCCGCCCGTCGGGCGGGGTGGCAACACCACCGCCGAACGTGGAGAGCGCTAGATGAATGAATTGATGAACCTCTTCGGCCAGCCCCAGGGCCTACAGAGCTTCGATCAGATCCGGATTTCGATCGCCAGCCCGGAGCAGATCCGCTCCTGGTCCTATGGTGAGATCCGCAAGCCGGAAACCATCAACTACCGGACCTTCAAGCCTGAGAAGGACGGGCTGTTCTGCGCGCGCATCTTCGGTCCGATCAAGGACTACGAGTGCCTTTGCGGCAAGTACAAGCGGATGAAGTACCGGGGCATCATCTGCGAGAAGTGTGGTGTCGAGGTCACGCTCAGCAAGGTTCGGCGCGAGCGTATGGGGCACATCGAGCTGGCCAGCCCGGTGGCGCACATCTGGTTCCTCAAGTCGCTGCCCAGCCGCATCGGTCTCCTGGTCGACCTGACCTTGAAGGAGCTGGAGCGGGTTCTCTACTTCGAGAATTTCATCGTCACCGAGCCGGGCCTGACGCCGCTTAAGCGCCTCCAGCTTTTGAGCGAAGGCGAGTACCTGGATGCCCAGGACGAGTACGGCGAGGATGCCTTCACCGCCAAGATTGGTGCCGAGGCCCTCAAGGACCTCTTGGGCGTGCTCGACCTCGACGAAGAGCGCGAGACCGTGCGCACCGAGCTGCGTGAAACCAACTCGGAAGCCAAGCGGAAGAAGCTGGTCAAGCGCCTGAAGCTGATCGAGGCCTTCCAGCAGTCTGGCGCAAAGCCGGACTGGATGATCCTGGACGTGGTGCCGGTCATCCCGCCCGAGCTGCGCCCGCTGGTGCCGCTCGATGGCGGCCGCTTCGCGACCTCCGATCTCAACGACCTCTATCGTCGGGTGATCAACCGGAACAACCGTCTGCGCCGTCTGATCGAGCTGCGCGCGCCGGACATTATCGTGCGCAACGAAAAGCGCATGCTGCAAGAGTCGGTCGACGCGCTGTTCGACAACGGGCGCCGCGGCCGCATCATCACCGGCGCCAACAAGCGCCCGCTCAAGTCCCTCTCCGACATGCTGAAGGGCAAGCAGGGTCGCTTCCGCCAGAACCTGCTCGGCAAGCGCGTCGACTACTCGGGCCGTTCGGTCATCGTGGTCGGCCCGGAGCTCAAGCTGCACCAGTGCGGCCTGCCGAAGAAGATGGCGCTGGAGCTGTTCAAGCCCTTCATCTACTCGAAGCTCGAACTCTACGGCATGGCCTCGACCATCAAGGCGGCCAAGCGCATGGTGGAGAAGGAGCGACCCGAGGTCTGGGATATCCTGGAAGAGGTCATCCGCGAGCATCCGGTGCTCTTGAACCGGGCGCCGACCCTGCACCGTCTCGGCATCCAGGCCTTCGAGCCGGTGCTGGTGGAAGGCAAGGCCATCCAGCTGCACCCCCTGGTCTGCACCGCCTTCAACGCCGACTTCGACGGCGACCAGATGGCGGTCCACGTGCCGCTGTCGCTGGAAGCGCAGCTCGAAGCCCGCGTGCTGATGATGTCGACAAACAACATCCTCAGCCCGGCCAACGGCAAGCCGATCATCGTCCCCTCGCAGGACATCGTGCTCGGCATCTACTACCTGTCGATGGAAGCCGAGGGCGAGCCGGGCGAAGGCATGGTCTTCGGCGACATGGGCGAGCTGGAGCACGCCCTGCACTCAGGCGCCGTGAGTCTCCATGCCAAGATCAAGGTGCGGCGAGAGAACATGGGCCCCGACGGCGAGATCCGCATCGAGCAGGTGGAGACGACGCCTGGCCGCATGATGCTGGGCTCGGTGTTGCCTCAGTCGCCACTGGTCTCCTTCGACCTGCTCAACCGGCAGCTCACCAAGCGTGAGATCAGTGAGGTGATCGACGTCGTCTACCGCCACTGCGGTCAGAAAGAGACGGTCATCTTCTGCGACCGCATCATGGCCATGGGCTTCGGCCAGGCCTGTCGCGCCGGCATCTCTTTCGGCAAGGACGACCTGATCATTCCCGAGACCAAGACCGGCCTGGTCGAAGAGGCCCAGGACCAGGTCAAGGAGTTCGAGCAGCAGTATCAGGACGGCCTGATCACCCGCGGCGAGAAGTACAACAAGGTGGTCGACGTCTGGTCGCAGTGCACCGACAAGGTGGCCGACGAGATGATGAAGGCCATGGCCGAAAAGAAAGGCCGCAACATCAACTCTGTCTACATGATGGCACACTCCGGTGCTCGTGGCTCGGCAGCGCAGATCAAGCAGCTTGCCGGCATGCGGGGTCTGATGGCCAAGCCGTCGGGCGAGATCATCGAGACGCCGATCATCTCGAACTTCAAGGAAGGCCTGACCGTGCTCGAGTACTTCAACTCGACGCACGGCGCGCGGAAAGGCTTGGCCGACACGGCGCTCAAGACCGCCAACTCGGGTTACCTCACCCGCCGCCTGGTCGATGTGGCGCAGGACGCCATCATCATCGAAGAGGACTGCGGCACTGAAAACGGTCTGACCGCGCGTGCGGTGATCGAGGGCGGCGAGGTCATCGTTCCCTTGGCCGACCGCATCCTCGGCCGTACGGCAGCGAAGGACGTGATCCATCCGCTGACCGGCGAGGTCGTGGTTCCGGCGGGCGAGTTGATCGCCGAGAACGAGGTCGAGGCGATCGAGACGGCGGGCATCGACAGCCTGCAGATTCGCTCCGCCCTGACCTGCGAGTCGCAAGGCGGCATCTGCGGCAAGTGCTACGGTCGCGACCTGGCGCGCGGCACGGAGGTCAACATCGGCGAGGCGATCGGCGTGATCGCGGCGCAGTCGATTGGCGAGCCGGGCACCCAGCTGACCATGCGTACCTTCCATATCGGTGGTGCGGCCCAGCGTGGTGCCGAGCAGTCGAGCGTTGAGGCTTCGCAGGACGCGGTGGTCGAAATCCGTAACCGCAACGTCGTCGCCAACTCCGAAGGCGTCAACATCGTCATGGGCCGCAATCTGGAGGTCGTCCTGCGCGACGAGAACCGGCGTGAGCGGGCCATCCACAAGGTGCCTTACGGTGCGCGGCTCCTGGTCGACGACGGCCAGAACGTGACCAAGGGCGACCGCATGGCCGAGTGGGATCCCTACACCATCCCCATCATCACGGAGAAGGAGGGCACGGCCAACTACGTCGATCTGGTCGACGGCATCTCCATGCGTGAGGTGATGGACGAGACCACGGGTATCTCCAACCGGGTGGTCATCGACTGGAAGCAGCAGCCTAGGGGCAACGACCTGAAGCCGCGCGTTACCCTGCGCGATGAGAAGGGTGAAGTCGTGGCGCTCGCCAACGGTATCGAGGCCCGCTACTTCATGTCGGTCGACGCCATCCTGTCGGTCGATAACGGGGCGCACGTGAAGGCCGGCGACGTGCTTGCGCGTATCCCGCGGGAGTCCTCCAAGACCCGTGACATCACCGGTGGTCTGCCGCGCGTCGCGGAGCTTTTCGAGGCTCGCAAGCCGAAGGACCACGCCATCATCAGCGAGGGCGAGGGTCGCGTCGAGTTCGGTCGCGACTACAAGACCAAGCGTCGCGTGGTGGTGCGGCCCGAGGAAGAGGGGGCGGAGCCCGTCGAATACCTCATTCCGAAGGGCAAGCACCTGTCGGTGCAGGAAGGTGACTTCGTGCGCGTCGGCGATCTCTTGATGGACGGCAACCCGGTGCCCCACGACATCCTTGAAATCTTGGGTGTCGAGGCGCTCGCCGAGTACCTGATCTACGAGATCCAGAGCGTCTATCGCCTGCAGGGCGTGAAGATCAACGACAAGCACATCGAGGTCATCGTTCGCCAGATGCTGCAGAAGGTCGAGATCTCGGAGGCTGGCGACAGCACCTTCCTGGTCGGCGAGCAGATCGACCGCGAGGAGTTCGACGAGGTCAACGAGCGGGTGATCACCGAAGGTGGCCAGGCGGCCAAGGCCAAGCCGGTGCTGCAAGGCATCACCAAGGCCAGCCTGCAGACCCGCAGCTTCATCTCAGCCGCGTCCTTCCAGGAGACGACCCGCGTCCTCACCGAGGCGGCAGTCAACGGCAAGATGGACCGGCTGGTCGGCCTGAAGGAGAACGTCATCGTTGGTCGTCTCATTCCCGCCGGCACCGGCTCCGTGATGAACCGTCTGCGCCGCATCGCGGCTGGGCGCGATCAGGAGTTCGTGGAAGAGCGGGAGAAGCGGGCAGCGCTCGAGGCCTCCGAAGAGGCGGCCGAGGGTGGCGATCAGGCCGAGCCCGCGTCCGCGGCCTAGGGCTTCGATGGCCGGTCGGGGGCTGCTGCAGGTGTAAGCAGTCCTACGGGCCGTCGATCGCCTGTCATTTTGTTTCGTCGAAAGGCGGAAAAGAGGCCGATACTGGCGTCTTTTCCGCCTTCGTCCCAAATCGTCGCTGTCGTGCCGCAATGTCCATGACAAAGGCTTGACAGTAATAGGGTGGCTCCATAAGTTCCGCGGGTTCCGCAAGGGGACTGGTGGTAGGCCCAGAACAGCGGCCTAGACGCGGTCTCAAAGGAATCTTGAGGCACACATAGGGCTCCGGCCCGCATGCGTCGAAACCGACGAGAGCAAGCCCGTTTGCTCTCTTCGGTCTTTTTTGTTGAATGGCTCGGGCAAGGACAGAACTCTATGCCAACGATTAACCAGTTGATCCGTAAGCCGCGCGAGGACAAGCCGGTGCGCAACAAGGTGCCGGCGATGGAGGCTTGCCCGCAAAAGCGGGGCGTGTGCACCCGGGTCTACACGACGACCCCGAAGAAGCCGAACTCCGCCCTGCGCAAGGTGGCGCGCGTGCGCCTGACCAACGGCTTCGAGGTCACCAGCTACATCCCCGGCGAGGGCCATAACCTGCAGGAGCACTCGGTCGTCCTCATCCGCGGCGGCCGCGTCAAGGATCTGCCGGGCGTCCGCTATCACATCGTCCGAGGCACGCTGGATACCCAGGGTCTGTCCAAGCGTCGGCAGCGCCGTTCTAAGTACGGCGCCAAACGGCCGAAGTAAGGAGAGAGAAAGCCATGTCACGTCGCCGTCGTGCCGAAAAACGAGACATCAACCCCGACCCGAAGTTTGGGGATGTCGTGCTCAGCAAGTTCATGAACAACATCATGCGCGCCGGGAAGAAGTCGACCGCCGAAGGCATCGTCTACGGCGCCTTCGACCGCATCTCCTCGCGTGGCGGCAACGACCCGCTGCGCGTCTTCCATGAGGCGCTGGACAACGTGCGCCCGGAGGTCGAGGTGCGCTCCCGCCGCGTCGGCGGCGCCACCTATCAGGTCCCGGTCGAGGTGCGGCCTATCCGCGCCCAGGCGCTGGCCATCCGCTGGCTGATCACGGCCGCGCGCAACCGTTCCGAAACCACCATGACCGACCGCCTGGCGGGCGAGCTCATGGACGCATCGAACAGCCGCGGCGCCGCTATCAAGAAGCGCGAAGACACCCATCGCATGGCGGAGGCCAACCGGGCCTTCTCCCATTATCGCTGGTAACGCTGAGATCTGGACGAGAGACTGGTCATGCCCCGCGTAACGCCACTCGAACGCTACCGAAATATCGGCATCATGGCTCACATCGATGCCGGCAAGACGACGACGACCGAGCGCGTCCTCTACTACACCGGCCGGTCTCATAAGATCGGTGAGGTCCATGACGGCGCCGCCACCATGGACTGGATGGAGCAGGAGCAAGAGCGCGGAATCACCATCACCTCGGCCGCGACGACCTGCTTTTGGAACGATCACCGCATCAACATCATCGATACGCCGGGCCACGTGGACTTCACCATCGAGGTGGAGCGTTCGCTGCGGGTGCTGGACGGTGCCGTCGCCGTCTTCGACTCGGTGGCCGGCGTCGAGCCTCAGTCCGAGACCGTGTGGCGCCAGGCCGACAAGTACGCCGTGCCGCGCATGTGCTTCATCAACAAGATGGACCGCATGGGCGCCGACTTTTATCGCTGCGTCGAGATGATCATCGACCGCTTGGGCGCCGTGCCGCTGGTGACCCAGCTGCCGATCGGCTCCGAGTCGGAGTTCCGCGGTGTCGTCGATCTTCTCAAGATGAAGGCAATCATCTGGAAGGATGAGTCGCTGGGCGCCGAGTTCGAGTACACGGATATCCCCGAGGATCTCCAAGACCAGGCGGCGGAATACCGCGAGAAGTTGATCGAGCTGGCGGTCGAGCAGGACGATGAGGCCATGGAGGCCTACCTCGAAGGCAACGAGCCCGACGAGGCGACCTTGAAGGCCTGCATCCGCAAGGGCACCACGGGCCTCGCTTTCGTGCCTGTGCTCTGCGGCAGCGCCTTCAAGAACAAGGGCGTGCAGCCGCTGCTTGATGCCGTCGTCGACTTTCTGCCCAGCCCCCTCGACGTGCCGGCCATCCGCGGCGTCAAGCCGGGTACCGACGAGGAGATGGTGCGCAAGTCCTCCGACGACGAGCCGGCTTCGGCGCTGGCCTTCAAGATCATGACCGATCCCTTTGTCGGCTCGCTGACCTTCGTGCGCATCTACTCGGGCAAGTTCTCCAAGGGCAGCTCGGTGCTGAACACGGTGAAGGACAAGCGCGAGCGCATCGGCCGCATGCTGCTGATGCACGCCAACCACCGCGAGGACGTTGATGAGGCCATGGCGGGTGACATCGTTGCCATCGCCGGCCTCAAGGAGACCACGACGGGCGACACGCTCTGCGACCCGGTCAAGCCGGTCATCCTAGAGCGCATGGACTTCCCCGATCCGGTCATCGAGGTGGCCGTCGAGCCCAAGACCAAGGGCGACCAGGAGAAGATGGGCGTGGCCCTCTCGCGCCTGGCGCAGGAGGATCCCTCCTTCCGCGTCTCCTCCGACTCTGAGAGCGGCCAGACCGTGATCAAGGGCATGGGCGAGCTCCATCTGGAGATCATCGTCGACCGCATGCGGCGCGAGTTCAAGGTGGACGCCAACGTCGGCGCGCCGCAGGTCGCCTATCGCGAGACCATCACGCGGCCGGTCGAGGTCGACTACACCCACAAGAAGCAGACTGGTGGCTCCGGTCAGTTCGCGAAGGTCAAGCTGGCGATCCAGCCGCTCGAGCCCGGCGAAGGCTTCGTCTTCGAGAACGGCATTGTCGGCGGTTCTGTGCCGCGCGAGTACGTGCCCGGCGTCGAGAAGGGGCTGGTCGCCTCCAACGAGTCCGGCGTGGTCGCCGGTTTCCCGGTGATCGACTACAAGGTGCGCCTGATTGACGGCCAGTCGCATGACGTGGACTCCAGCGTCCTGGCCTTCGAGATCGCGGCCCGCGGTGCCTTCCGCGAAGGCATGCCGAAGGCGGCGCCGGTGCTGCTCGAGCCGATGATGCGGGTCGAGGTGGTGACTCCGGAAGAGTACATGGGCGACATCCTGGGTGATATCCAAAGCCGCCGTGGCATTCCCAGCGGCATGGAAGACCGCGGCAATGCCAAGGTCATCACCGCCATGGTGCCGCTGGCCAACATGTTCGGTTACGTCAACACGCTGCGCTCCATGAGCCAGGGCCGTGCGCAGTACACCATGCACTTCGATCACTACGAGAAAGTACCTCAGTCGGTGGCCGAAGAGGTCAAAGCCAAGCTGGCCGGCTGAGCCGCGAGCCCGAGGCTGTAGGGTCAACAAGGAACGTCAGGAAGTAAGGACAACAAGCGATGGCGAAGGCGAAGTTTGAGCGGACGAAGCCGCACTGCAACATTGGAACGATTGGCCATGTCGATCACGGCAAGACGACGTTGACGGCTGCGATCACGAAGGTTCTTGCGGAAGCTGGCGGTGCTGAGTTTGCGGCCTACGACGAGATCGACAAGGCGCCTGAGGAGAAGGCGCGGGGTATCACGATTTCGACGGCGCACGTGGAGTACGAGAGTGACAACCGTCACTACGCACACGTGGACTGCCCGGGACACGCGGACTACGTGAAGAACATGATCACGGGTGCGGCGCAGATGGACGGCGCCATCCTGGTTGTATCCGCTGCCGACGGCCCGATGCCGCAGACGCGGGAGCACATTCTGCTGGCGCGGCAGGTCGGTGTTCCGGCGCTTGTCGTGTTCATGAACAAGGTCGACCAGGTGGACGACGAGGAGCTGTTGGAGCTTGTTGAGCTCGAGGTTCGCGAGCTTCTGAGCTCTTACGAGTTCCCGGGCGACGACATTCCGATCGTCAAGGGCTCTGCGCTGGCGGCGCTCGAGGGAACGAACGATGCCATCGGCAAGGAGAAGATCCTGGAGCTGATGGCGGCGGTGGATGACTACATTCCACAGCCGGAGCGTCCGAAGGACATGCCATTCCTGATGCCGATCGAGGACGTGTTCTCGATCTCGGGTCGCGGCACGGTGGTGACGGGTCGTGTCGAGCGCGGTGTGGTGAAGGTCGGCGAGGAAGTTGAGATCGTCGGCATCAAGGAGACGCGGAAGACAACCGTGACGGGCGTTGAGATGTTCCGCAAGCTGCTCGATCAGGGCGAGGCTGGCGACAACATCGGTGCGCTGTTGCGCGGCGTTGGCCGCGAGGACGTGGAGCGCGGCCAGGTTCTGGCCAAGCCGGGCTCGATCACGCCGCACACGAAGTTCAAGGCGGAGGCCTACATCCTGACCAAGGAGGAGGGCGGCCGTCATACGCCGTTCTTCACCAACTACCGTCCCCAGTTCTACTTCCGCACGACGGACGTGACCGGGATCGTGTCCTTGAAAGAGGGCACCGAGATGGTGATGCCGGGGGACAACGTTGCGATGGAGGTGGAGCTCATTGCGCCCATCGCCATGGACGAGGGCCTGCGCTTCGCCATCCGCGAAGGCGGACGCACCGTCGGCGCAGGCGTCGTCGCCTCCATCATCGAGTAACAGGAGTCCGTATGGCGGCCCGGCGATGTTCTCCGGGCCGCTGTCGTTAGCGAGCGCAAAGCCATGGAAAACCAAAATATACGAATTCGCTTGAAGGCCTTCGATCACCGGGTGCTCGACCAGAGCACCGGGGAGATTGTCAACACGGCCAAGCGGACGGGCGCGCAGGTGCGGGGCCCCATTCCCCTGCCAACCCGGATCGAGCGGTTCACCGTCTTGCGCTCGCCGCACATCGATAAGAAGAGCCGCGAGCAGTTCGAAATGCGCACCCACAAGCGCCTGCTCGACATTGTCGATCCGACGCCGCAGACCGTGGACGCGCTGATGAAGCTCGACCTGGCCGCCGGCGTCGAGGTTGAGATCAAGCTCAAGGGTTAGCGTCATGCGCACAGGAATGATCGCACGAAAGCTTGGTATGACCCGCGTCTTCGACGCGGCGGGCAGCCACGTGCCGGTGACGGTGCTCGAGGTCGATGCTTGCCAGGTGGTCGGCCAGCGCACCGAGGATCGGGACGGCTATACCGCCGTGCAGCTCGGTGTTGGCAGCCGCAAGGCCTCCCGTACCAACAAGCCGCAGCGTGGCCAGTTCGCCCAGGCGAAAGTCACTCCGAAGCAGAAGGTCGCGGAATTCCGTGTCAGCGCGGATGCTCTGGTCGATGTCGGCAGCGAGATCGCGCCGAGCCACTTCGTCGACGGTCAGTTCGTCGACGTGGTCGGCACCTCGATCGGCAAGGGCTTCGCCGGCGCTATGAAGCGGCACAACTTCGCAGGCCTGCGCGCCTCTCACGGCGTGTCGATCTCGCACCGCGCGCACGGCTCGACCGGCCAGTGCCAGGACCCCGGCAAGGTCTTCAAGGGCAAGAAGATGGCCGGTCATCTGGGCGACAAGCGGGTTACGGTTCAGAACCTGCGCGTCGTGTCGACCGACGACGAGCGTGGCCTCATCCTGGTGCGCGGCGCGGTGCCCGGCTCGGAGGGCGGCTGGGTGCTGATCTCCGATGCCAAGACGCGTGCGGTGCCGGAAGACTTGCCGTTCCCGGCTGCGCTGAAGGCAGTGCCTGAGGCGGAAGAGCCCGAGGCCGAAGCGCCGGCGGAAGACGAGGCTCCGGCTGAAGAGACAGCTGCCGAAGAGAGTGCGCCTGCAGAAGCAGCGGCCGAGGCCGACAGCGCGCCCGACGCGGACAGCGAAGAGAAAAAGGACTCGTGACCATGAAGCTCGAGGTCACCAAGCTGGACGCCAGCACGGACGGCGAGATCGATCTCTCGGATGAGATCTTTGCGCTGCCCGTGCGCCGCGATCTCTTGGCCCGCGCGGTCAACTGGCAGCTCGCCAAGCGGCGCGCCGGGACCCACAAGGTCAAGTCGCGCGGCGAGATCACCGGCACGAGCAAGAAGGCCTTTCGCCAGAAGGGCACGGGTCATGCGCGGCGCGGCAACATGAAGACCAACATCATGCGCGGCGGCGGCGTGACGCACGGCCCGGTCGTGCGTGACCATAACCACGATCTGACCAAGAAGGTCCGCAAGCTGGCCTTGAAGACGGCGCTGTCGGCCAAGGCAGCCTCGGGGCAGCTCCGCATCCTGGATGCGGCGCAGACCGAGACGCACAAGACCAAGGCCTTGGCCAGCGCGCTCGACAAGCTCGGTTGGTCCAGCGCGCTGATCTTGGACGGTGCGGAGACCGCGGACGAGAATTTCTCCCGTGCCGTGCGCAACATTCCGGGGGTCGATCTGCTGCCGCAGGAAGGCGCCAACGTCTACGACATCCTGCGCCGCGATACCCTGGTCCTGACCAAGGACGCTTTGACCGCGCTGGAGGCGCGCCTGAAATGAGCCGAGGACGCCCCCGCAACACCAAGCCGGTGACGGTTTCCAGCGAGCGCTGCTACGAGCTCATTCGCCGTCCGGTGGTGACCGAAAAGTCGACCATGGCGACCGAGCAGAACGCCGTGTTCTTCCATGTGCCGCTGGATGCCAGCAAGCCGGAGATCAAGGCCGCCGTCGAGCAGCTCTTCAAAGTCAAGGTCAAGAAGGTCAACACCCTTCGCAACAAGGGCAAGGTGAAGCGCTTCCGCGGCATGCTGGGCAAGCGGCCCGACCGCAAGAAAGCGATGGTCACGCTCGAAGAGGGCCACTCCATCGACGTGACGACGGGAATCTAAACCGATGGCACTGAAGACATTCAATCCGACGACGCCGGGCCAGCGCCAGCTGGTGCAGGTCGATCGCCGCGAGCTCTGGAAAGGCAAACCGGTCAAGACCTTGACCGAGGGCCTGACCAAGTCCGGCGGCCGCAACAACTATGGCCGCATCACCGCACGGCGGCGCGGCGGCGGGCACAAGCGCAGCTATCGCATCGTCGATTTCAAGCGTCGCAAGTTCGATGTGCCGGCAACCGTCGAGCGGCTGGAGTACGACCCCAACCGCACGGCCTTCATCGCGCTCATCAAGTACGAGGACGGCGAACTAGCCTACATCCTGGCGCCGCAGCGCCTGGCGCCGGGTGATCAGGTGATTGCCGCCGAGAAGACGGACGTGAAGCCGGGCAACGCCATGCCCCTGCGCTCGGTGCCCATCGGCACCATCGTCCACAACGTCGAACTCAAGGCCGGCGCCGGCGGCAAGCTGGCCCGCTCGGCCGGCACCTACGTGCAGCTGGTCGGCCGCGATGCCGGCTACGCCTTGCTGCGGCTTGCTTCGGGCGAGGTCCGCATGGTGCGTGCCGAGTGCATGGCAACGGTGGGTGCGGTTTCAAACCCCGACCAGGCCAACATCAATCTGGGCAAGGCTGGCCGCAAGCGCTGGCTCGGCAAGCGGCCATCTGTGCGCGGCGTTGCCATGAACCCGGTCGACCATCCGCATGGCGGCGGTGAAGGCCGTACCTCCGGTGGTCGCCATCCGGTGACCCCCTGGGGCAAGCCGACCAAGGGGCGCAAGACGCGCAACAACAAGAAGACGGACTCGCTGATCGTGCGCCGTCGCAAGAAGAAGTAGGGAGCGGGCACGTGGCACGTTCAGTTTGGAAGGGCCCCTTCGTCGACTCCTATCTGCTGGGCAAGGCAGAGAAGGCGCGCGGCTCGGGCCGGAACGAGATCATCCGGACCTGGTCCCGGCGGTCGACCATCATGCCGCAGTTCGTCGGCCTCACCTTCGGGGTCTACAACGGCAAGAAGTTCGTCCCCGTCCTCGTGACCGAGAACATGGTCGGACACAAGTTCGGCGAGTTCGCGCCGACGCGCACCTTCTTCGGGCACGCGGCGGACAAGAAAGCGAAGCGGGGACGCTAAGATGGGCAAGCCTAAGTTCGAGCGGGCGCTGGGCGACAACGAAGCGCAGGCCGTTTCCCGCATGATCCGCACGTCGCCGCAGAAGCTCAATCTGGTGGCTGGCGCCATTCGCGGCCTCTCGGCCGAGCGCGCCTTGGCGGAGCTCAGCTTCTCCAAGCGTCGGGTCGCCGAGGAGGTGCGTAAGGCACTGCAGTCCGCCATCGCCAATGCGGAGAACAATCATCAGCTCGACGTCGATCGGCTTTTCGTCGCCGAGGCTTCGGTCGGGAAGTCGATGCGCATGAAGCGTTTCCGCGCCCGCGCGCGGGGCCGCGTCGGCCGCATCGTCAAGCCCTGGAGCCGGCTGCGCGTGGTCGTGCGTGAGCGCGAGGAGGACGAGTAATGGGTCAAAAGGTCAATCCGATCGGCCTGCGTGTCGGCATCAACCGCAGCTGGGATTCGCGCTGGTTCGCCGACAAGGGCTACGGCGATATGCTGCACGAGGATCTGGAGCTGCGCCGGTTCCTGCGCAAGCGCCTGAGCCAGGCCGGCGTTTCGCGCATTCTGATCGAACGTCCCGCCAAGCGTGCCCGGGTGACGATCTACACGGCGCGCCCCGGCGTGGTGATCGGCAAGAAGGGCGCCGACATCGAGAAGCTGCGCGGCGATCTGCAGCGCAAGACTGGCGGCGACGTCAGCCTGAACATCGTGGAGATCCGCAAGCCGGAGCTGGATGCGCAGCTGGTGGCCGAGAACATCGCCCAGCAGCTCGAGCGCCGGGTGGCCTTCCGCCGCGCCATGAAGCGCTCGGTGCAGTCGGCCATGCGCATGGGCGCCGAAGGCATCCGCATCAACTGCTCCGGTCGTTTGGGCGGCGCCGAGATCGCCCGCATGGAGTGGTACCGCGAGGGCCGCGTGCCGCTACACACCCTGCGGGCCGACATCGACTACGGCGAGGCGACGGCCAACACCACCTACGGCACCTGCGGCGTCAAGGTCTGGATCTTCAAGGGTGAGATCCTGGCGCATGACCCGATGGCCCAGGAGAAGAAGGCGGCTGAGGCGGCACAGGGGCCTGCCGGCCGCTAAGGGCTGCCGGAGAACTGAGGAACAGCAACGATGCTTTCACCAAAGCGCACGAAATACCGGAAGCAGCATAAGGGCCGCATTCACGGCCTGGCCAAGTCCGGCACCTCGCTCAACTTCGGCGCCTATGGCCTGAAGGCTGTTGAGCCTGCGCGGATCTCGGCGCGTCAGATCGAGGCCGCCCGTCGGGCCATCACCCGCCACATGCGCCGCGTCGGCAAGCTCTGGATTCGCGTGTTTCCGGACGTGCCGGTGTCGCAGAAGCCGGCCGAGGTGCGGCAGGGTAAGGGCAAGGGCTCGCCCGAGTGGTGGGCCGCGCGGGTCAAGCCCGGCCGCGTGATGTTCGAGCTCGACGGTGTCAGCGAAGAAATGGCGCGCGAGGCCTTCCGTCTCGCTTCGGCCAAGCTGCCGATCCAGACGAAGTTCATCATGCGCCATGGTGAGGGGAACTGAGGCCATGAAAGCGGCCGATCTAAAGACCAAGAGCCACGACGAGCTCAAGGACGAGCTGCTGTCGCTGCGCAAGGAGGCGTTCAATCTGCGCTTCCAGCAGGCGAGCGGGCAGCTGGAGAACACGGCACAGGTCCGCCGCGTACGGCGCGACATTGCCCGGGTGAAGACCCTCCTGCACGAGCGTGTGCAGGCGGATAAGAAGGAGTAGAGGGCACATGCCACGCCGAGTGCTTCAGGGCGTCGTGGTGTCGGACAAGATGGACAAGACGGTCACCGTTCTTGTCGAGCGCCGCGTCATGCACCCCTTGTACAAGAAGTTCATCAAGCGCTCGAAGCGCTACCACGCGCATGACGAGGCGAACCAGCACAAGGTCGGCGACGTGGTGCGCATCAGCGAGTGCAAGCCGATCTCCAAGACCAAGACCTGGGAAGTGATCGCCGAAGAAGCCGGCGTCGCGGCCGAGGGCTAGGAGCAGCGTTATGATTCAGATGCAAACCAACTTGGAAGTGGCCGACAATTCGGGCGCGCGCCGGGTGCAGTGCATCAAGGTGCTGGGCGGCTCGAAGCGCCGCAGCGCGGGTGTGGGCGACATTATCGTCGTTTCGGTCAAGGAGGCCATTCCCCGCGGCCGCGTCAAGAAGGGCGACGTCCATCGCGCGGTCATCGTGCGCACCGCGAGCGACATCCGCCGCACCGACGGCAGCGTCATCCGCTTCGACGGCAATGCCGCCGTGCTGATCAACCGGCAAGGCGAGCCCATCGGCACCCGCATCTTCGGCCCGGTGACCCGCGAGCTGCGCGGCAAGAACTTCATGAAGATCGTCTCTCTGGCGCCCGAGGTCCTGTGATGGCCAAGAAATTCAAGATCAAGAAGGGCGACCGCGTGGTCGTCACCACCGGCCGGGACAAGGGTAAGACCGGCGAGGTGCTGCGCGTCGACCGCAAGGACGATCGTGTGCTGGTGCAGGGCGTGAACATTGTCCAGCGCCATCAGCGCCCGACGCAGTTTTCCCCCGGCGGCATCGACCGCAAGGAAGCGCCCGTCCACATCTCCAACGTGGCCCACGCTGACCCCAACGATGGGTCACCGACGCGGGTCGGCTGGAAGATGGATGGCGAACGGAAGCTTCGCTACGCGAAGCGCTCCGGCGAAATGATCGATAGTTGAGGCGAGGGCGAGATCGATGGCCCGATTTAAGGAACACTACGAGACGGTCGTGAAGCCGAAGCTCAAGGAGCAGTTCGGCTACAAGAACGACATGTCGGTCCCGCGCATCGAAAAGATCGTGCTCAACATGGGCGTGGGCGAGGCTGTGGCCGACAGCAAGAAGCTGCAGGCGGCGATGCAAGACCTGACGAAGATTTCCGGTCAGAAGCCGGTGTCGACCAAGGCGAAAAAATCGATCGCGACCTTCAAGCTGCGCGAGGGCATGGCGATTGGCTGCAAGGTGACCCTGCGGCGCGAGCGGATGTACGAGTTCCTCGACCGCTTAGTGACCGTCGCCCTGCCGCGCTCGCGCGACTTTCGTGGCTTGTCGCCGAAGGCCTTCGACGGCCGAGGCAACTTCGCCATGGGCGTCAAGGAACAAATCATCTTCCCGGAGATCGACTACGATCAGGTGGACGAAGTGCGCGGGCTGGACATCGTGATCTGCACGACGGCGGCCAGCAACGAGGAGGCCAAAGCCCTTCTCGAGAATTTCGACATGCCGTTCCGGACTTAGGGCGAGGGCAAGGCGAGATGGCAAAGAAGAGTATGGTTGAGCGCAACAAGAAGCGCGAGCGGCTGACCAAGCGCTATGCGGCCAAGCGGGCGGCTCTGCGGGCGGTGATCGACGATCGCCAGACCGAGCCGGAGGAGCGCTTCCAGGCTGTGATGCAGCTGGCCAAGCTGCCGCGCAACGGCGCCAGAAACCGAATTCGCAACCGCTGCCAGGTGACCGGTCGGTCGCGTGGCTACTATCGCAAGCTGAAGATGTCTCGTATCGCCCTGCGCCAGTTGGCGTCGTTCGGGCAGATCCCGGGCATGACCAAGGCGAGCTGGTAGGAAGGACTTCGCGCAATGACCATGAGCGATCCCCTCGGGGACATGTTGACCCGCATCCGCAACGGACAGCGGGCACGCAAATCCCAGATCGCGGCACCCTTCTCGAAGCTGCGGCTGAACGTCCTCGACGTTCTGAAGCGGGAAGGCTATATCCGCGACTTCCGGACCGAGAAGGACGACAGCGGCTTCGATCGGATCGCGATCGAGCTCAAGTACTTCGAAGGCGAGCCGGTGATCCGGCAGATCAGCCGGGTCTCGACGCCTGGCCGTCGGGTCTACTCGAAGATCAAAGAGCTGCCGCGCTACTACAACGGCCTGGGTATCACCATCCTGTCCACGCCGCGCGGCGTGATGGCGGACCACGAGGCACGCGACGCCAATGTCGGCGGCGAAGTCCTCTGCCGCGTGTTTTAGGGAGCTGACGAGATGTCTCGTGTTGGCAAGAACCCGGTGGCCGTGCCGAGCGGCGTCGATGTCAAGATCGACGGCGTGATCGTGACGGCCAAGGGCAAGCTCGGCGAGCTGAGCTTCCGGGCGACCGAAGACGTGGAGATCACCTCGGAAGAGGGGCAGATCTGGGTCAAGCCGCGCAACGAGAGCAAGCGGGCCCGCGCCATGTGGGGCACGGCCCGCGCCCGCATCAGCAACCTGGTGCAGGGTGTCTCCGAGGGCTTCACCAAGAACATGGAGATCACCGGCACCGGCTACCGCGCCTCGGTGCAGGGGAGCAATCTGAACCTGCAGCTCGGCTTCAGCCACGACGTGGTCTATCCCATTCCCCAGGGGATCACGGTCAAGTGCGAACGGCCGACCGCGATCTCCATCAGCGGCGCCGACAAACAGGCAGTCGGCCAGATGGCGGCTGAGATTCGCGCCTTCCGCCCGCCCGAGCCTTACAAGGGTAAGGGCGTGCGTTATGCCGACGAAGAGATCCTCCGTAAGGAAGGAAAGAAGAAGTAATGGCGAAACGGATTTCATCCCAGCAGGCGCGCACGATGCGGGTGCGCAGCCGCCTGCGTCGCAAGTCCTCAGAGCGGCCGCGTCTTTCGGTCTTCCGCTCCGGCAAGCACATCTATGCCCAGGTCATCGACGACCGGCATGGCGTGACGGTGGCGGCTGCTTCCAGCATCGAGAAAGATCTGAAAGGGCAGCTCAAGACCGGTGCCGACAAGGCCGCGGCAGCAGCCGTCGGCAAGCTGGTGGCCGAGCGCGCAGCGGAGAAGGGCGTCAAGGAAGTCGTCTTCGACCGCGGAGGCTATCTCTATCACGGCCGCGTGAAAGCGCTGGCCGACGCCGCCCGCGAGGGCGGACTGTCGTTCTAATCGAGGAAGGTGGTCTTAAGCTATGGCCCGAGGACAGAGGGAAGAGCGCGGCGGTCGCGATCGCGAAGAATCAGAGATCGTCGACAAGCTGGTCAGCATCAACCGCGTTGCCAAGGTCGTCAAAGGCGGCCGGCGCTTCGGTTTTGCCGCGCTTGTGGTGGTTGGCGATCAGCGCGGTCGCGTCGGCGTCGGCAACGGCAAGGCGCGTGAGGTGCCCGAAGCCATTCGCAAGGCGACCGAGGCGGCCAAGCGCGGCATGATCCGCGTGCCGCTGCGGGAAGGGCGCACGCTGCACCATGACCTGGCCGGCCATTTCGGCGCCGGGCGCGTCATTCTGCGCGCTGCCCCGGTCGGCACCGGCATCATCGCCGGCGGCCCGATGCGTGCCGTTTTCGAATGCTTGGGCGTTCACGATGTCGTGGCCAAGTCGGTCGGCAGCCAGAACCCGCACAACATGATCCACGCGACCTTCGAAGCCTTGTCGCGGGCCCAGAACCCGCGCATGGTGGCGCAGCGCCGCGGCAAGAAGGTCAGCGATATCGTCGGCCGCCGCGAAGAATACGGCCGCCAGGGCGCCGAGGCGTAAGGAGAGGCGCAATGGCCAAGAAAAAGGCGACTTTGAGGGTCAAGCAGATCGGTAGCCCGATCGGCCGGACCAAGGACCAGCTGGCGACCCTCAAGGGTCTAGGCCTCAACAAGATGCATCGGGAGCGCGAGTTGGAAGACACGCCGTCGGTGCGCGGCATGATCAACAAGATCCCACATTTGGTCACGATCGTCGAGTAACGGACGCTTTCTGGCGCGGTCCGTGCTGGCAAGGCCCGAGAGGGCTGGAGAAGGTAAGAGAACGATGAAGCTGAACGAGCTGAGCGATAACCCAGGTGCCCGCAGGCCACGCAAGCGGCTGGGGCGTGGCGCCGGATCGGGTCTCGGCAAGACCTCCGGGCGCGGCCACAAGGGCCAAAAGGCGCGGCGCGGCGTGGCCATCAAGGGCTACGAGGGCGGTCAGATGCCGTTGCATCGCCGCCTGCCCAAGCGCGGCTTCACCAACATCTTCCGCAAGACCTATGCCGAGGTGAACCTCGGCCGGCTGCAGCAGGCCATCGATGCCGGACGGCTCGACGCGGCCAAGCCGGTCGATGCCGAGGCGCTCAAGGCCGCAGGCTTCTTCAAGTCCGCGCGAGATGGCGTGAGTCTCCTTGCGAAGGGCGAATTGACCGCCAAAATCAACATCTCCGTCACCCGTGCTTCCAAGGCCGCTGTCGCAGCCGTGGAAAAGGCGGGCGGCAGCGTGACCATCGTCGCCGGCCGCAAGGCGCCGGAGGGCGAGGGCGCGAGCAAAGAGGCCAAGGGTGAGAGTTCTGGCGCCGAGGATGCCGGAGCAGAAGCCTAGGCCCAGCCACAGCCGGGGACCGCGCGCGGTGCACCCAAGGAGATCATAAGGCATGGCGTCTGCTGCGGAACAACTTGCTGCCAATTTCAATTTCGGGGCTCTGGCCAAGGCGACGGAGCTCAAGCAGCGGATTTACTTCACGCTTCTGGCCTTGGTGGTCTACCGGATCGGCACTTATATCCCGGTGCCGGGCATCGACTCCGCCGCCATGGAGGCGATCTTCGCCCAGCATCAGGGCGGTATTCTGGGTATAGGCAATATGTTCGCCGGCGGCGCCCTAGGCCGCATGGCGATCTTTGCTCTCAACATCATGCCCTACATTTCAGCAGCCATCATCATGCAGCTGCTGACCGCGGTCTCGCCGACCTTGAGCGCTCTCAAGAAAGAGGGCGAGTCCGGCCGGAAGAAGATCAACCAATATACCCGGTACGGCACCGTGGTCCTGGCGGTGTTCCAGTCATATGGCATCGCCGTGGGCTTGGAAGGCATGCAGGGGCCGCGCGGTTCCGCCGTGCTCGACCCCGGGATGTTTTTCCGCGCCACCACGGTTATCACCCTGACCGGCGGCACCATCTTCCTGATGTGGCTGGGTGAGCAGATCACCCAGCGCGGCGTCGGCAACGGCATCTCGTTGATCATCTTCGCCGGTATCGTCGCGAACCTGCCGCTTGCCTTGGCGCAGCTCTTCGAGCTTGGCCGCACCGGCGCCATGTCGACGCCCTTCATCCTCTTCATGATGATCATGGCCGTGGCCGTGATCGCCGTGATCGTCTTCATGGAGCGGGCCCAGCGGCGCCTGGTGGTGCAGTATCCGAAGCGCCAGGTCGGCAATAAGATGTTCGGCGGCGAGTCCTCGCATTTGCCGCTTAAGCTCAACCCAGCCGGCGTCATTCCGCCGATTTTCGCGTCTTCGCTGCTGCTGATGCCGCTTACGGTCGCCGGCTTCTCCGGCACCGAGGGGCCGCAATGGCTGACGGTGATCACCACCAATCTGGCGCATGGGCAGCCGCTCTACATGGCGCTCTATGTCGGCCTGATCGTCTTCTTCGCCTTCTTCTACACGTCGATCGTGTTCAATCCGGAGGACACGGCCGATAACCTCAAGCGACACGGCGGCTTCATTCCCGGCATCCGTCCCGGCAAGAACACCGCCGAGTACATCAACCATGTGACTATGCGGTTGGTGACGGTCGGCGCGATCTACCTGGCGATTGTCTGCCTGTTGCCTGAGATTTTGGTCGCACAGTATGCGGTTCCTTTCTACTTTGGCGGTACGTCCCTTCTGATCGTCGTAACGGTGACCATGGATACCGTGGCGCAGATTCACTCACATCTGCTGGCGCATCAGTACGAAGGACTAATCAAGAAAGCCAAGTTGAAGGGGAGGCGAGGATGAATGTAATCCTCATGGGACCGCCTGGGGCGGGAAAGGGAACGCAAGCCAAGCGCATCGAAGAGACCTACGGCATTCCTCAGCTCTCGACCGGTGATATGCTGCGGGCCGAGGTGAAGTCGGGCTCGGAGCTCGGGCGCAAGGCCAAGGACGTTATGGATGCGGGGCAGCTGGTCCCGGACGATTTGATCGTCGCCATGATCTCCAATCGCATCAGCCAGCCCGACTGCGCCAAGGGTTTCATCCTGGACGGCTTCCCGCGCACCGTGGCCCAGGCCGAGGCGCTCGATGCCATGCTGAAGGACAAGGGCCTGATCTTGGACCAGGTGATCGAGCTGGAAGTGGATGACGACGCCTTGGTCCGCCGCATCGTCGGGCGCTTTACCTGCGCCAAGTGCGGTGCCGGCTACAATGACGAGTTAAAACCGACGAAGAAGCCTGGTGTCTGCGATGTTTGCGGTAGCACCGAGTTCATCCGCCGGGCGGACGATAACGAAGAGACACTAAGGGCACGACTGGACGCCTATCACAAACAGACCTCGCCGATTGCCAGCTATTACGCCGATCGAGGCGCCTTGAAGCGCATCGATGGCATGGCGGGCATGGACGAGGTCACGGCCGGTATCAAGGCCATTTTGGAGAAGAGCGCCAGCGCCGCTGCCCAGTAGAAGGTGGGTCGCGGAAGTCGCTGGCAAGACTTGACGGAGCCGTTGCGGAGGCCTATGTTCCGGCCTTCCCCGGCCGCGCACGCGTGGGCGGGGTTTTCCTGTTGCAGCGGGCGAGACGTGAGGAGAGTAGAGCGTGGCGCGTATTGCGGGTGTTAACGTCCCGACGGGTAAGCGGGTGCAAGTCGCCCTGACCTACATTCACGGGATCGGCCATACCAAGGCCAAGGAGATCTGCAGCAAGGTCGGCATTCCGCAGGAGCGCCGGGTCAATGAGCTGACCGACGAAGAGGTGGTGCGCATTCGCGAGGTCATCGACGATGGCTATCTCGTCGAGGGCGACCTGCGCCGCGAGGTGGCGATGAACATCAAGCGCCTCATGGACCTCGGCTGCTACCGCGGCCTGCGGCACCGCAAGGGTTTGCCGGTGCGCGGCCAGCGGACCTGCACCAATGCACGCACGCGCAAGGGCCCGGCCCGGCCGATTGCCGGCAAGAAGAAAGCCAAGTAGCCGGCGCCCCCTCAAGCATAGCCCGATACAGACTGAGCGACGAACACGATCATGGCAAAACCTCAAGCATCCCGCGTGCGGCGGCGCGAGCGTAAGAATATCACCTCCGGCATCGCGCACGTGGTGGCTACTTTCAATAACACGGTGGTGACCATCACCGACGTGCAGGGCAACGCGATCTCCTGGTCCTCGGCGGGCAGCCAGGGCTTCAAGGGCTCGCGCAAGTCGACGCCGTACGCCGCGCAGCTGGCCGCCGAAGACGCCGGCCGCAAGGCGCAGGAGCACGGCGTCAAGACCCTGGAAGTCAACGTGAAGGGCCCCGGTTCCGGCCGCGAGTCGGCGCTTCGGGCGCTGCAGTCGGTGGGCTTCTTCATCACCGCCATTCGGGACGTGACGCCGATCCCGCACAACGGCTGCCGGCCGCCCAAGCGCCGCCGCGTCTAGCCGAAAGGTTCCGCGCCCGGTCCGACGGATAGCCTTGCGCGTTTGAGCAGCGCGTAAAGGCGGGACAGGACCGCTGGCGTTCTGAGGCTGCTGCCGCTGTGCGGCACGCTGCCGCTTTCTCAGTAAACGCTCATACCGACGAGGCCTATCCCCGTGCTACAAAAGAACTGGACCGATCTTATCAAGCCCAACAAGCTGGACATCCAGGCTGGGCCCGATGCACGCCGCTACGCCAAGATCGTGGCCGAGCCGCTCGAGCGCGGCTTCGGCTTGACCCTGGGCAATGCGCTGCGCCGCGTGCTGCTGTCCTCTCTGCAGGGCGCTGCCGTCACCGCCATCCAGATCGATGGCGTGCTGCATGAGTTTTCTTCCATCCCCGGCGTTCGCGAGGACGTCACCGATATCGTCCTCAACGTGAAGGGCCTGGCGCTTCGCATGCATGGTGAAGGCGTCAAGCGGATGCGTTTGCGCGGCGAGGGGCCGGGCGAGGTGCGGGCCGGTCAGATCGAGACCGGCGCCGACATCGAGGTGATGAACCCAGACCACATCATCTGCACCCTGGACGACGGCGCGCGCCTCGACATGGACCTGATGGTGACCATCGGAAAGGGTTACGTCCCCGGCTCTCAGAACCGCCCTGAGGATGCGCCGATCGGCCTCATTCCGGTCGACTCGCTGTTCTCCCCGGTGAAGCGGGTGGCCTACAAGGTGGACAACACCCGCGTCGGCCAGGTGACCGACTACGACAAGCTGATTCTCGATGTGGAGACCAACGGCGCGATCTCGCCTGAGGACTGCATCGCGCTTGCCGCGCGCATTCTGCAGGACCAGCTGCAGCTCTTTATCAACTTCGAGGAGCCGCGCGCCCGCGAAATCAGCGAGGAGCGGGCAGAGCCGCCGTTCAACAAGAACCTGCTGCGCAAGGTCGACGAGCTGGAGCTCTCCGTGCGCTCGGCCAACTGCTTGAAAAACGACAACATCGTCTACATTGGCGATCTGGTGCAGAAGACCGAGGCCGAGATGCTGCGGACCCCGAACTTCGGCCGCAAGTCGCTGAACGAGATCAAGGAGGTGCTCTCCCAAATGGGGCTGCACCTCGGTATGGAAATTCCCAACTGGCCGCCCGAGAACATCGAGGATATGGCCAAGCGGCTCGACGAGCCCTTCTAAGGGAAGATTGTTTTTCCGGCCGCCCGGAAGCAGCGGGCGGCCGGCCCTTTTGAGCCAAGGTGGCTCCCCCCGCCGTACCGGCCTAGCGAGGCTAGGGCAGCGGGATTGTCGGATCGGCTTCGCGCGCGAGGCCCGGATAGTCAGGAGAAACGTCAATGCGTCACGGTAATTCCGGTCGTAAGCTCAATCGGACCGCCTCGCACCGCAAGGCGATGTTCGCCAACATGGCCACCTCGCTGCTCAAGCACGAGCAGATTGTCACCACTCTGCCGAAGGCGAAGGATCTGCGCCGCGTCGTCGACCGCCTGATTACCCTGGGCAAGCGCGGTGACCTTCATGCCCGCCGCCAGGCGGCTTCCGTGGTGCGGGAAGACAAGGTCGTCAGCAAGCTCTTCGACGAGCTGGCCGAGCGCTACAAAGAGCGCAACGGCGGCTATACCCGGGTGCTCAAGGCCGGCTTCCGTCGTGGCGACATGGCGCCCGTGGCGGTGATCGAGCTGGTCGATCGCGACCCCGACGCCAAGGGCACGGATTCCGGCCCGACTGCCGAGATCGAGAGCCAGGAAGACGACGAGAGCTAGACTCTTGTCCCTGGCAGGAAGGGAAGGGCCGTTGCTTTAGCGGCCCTTTTTCTTTGTTGTCATCGGCTTGTACCAAGCCGCGATGAGCAGGACTCATCCCGGCCTGTATGGCGTTCAGGCGCCACGCAGACTTTCCTCGCTTCGCTGCGGACGCGCAGTCGCGCTTGCCAAGCTGCAATGAGTTTCACTCATCGCAGCTTGGTACTAGGCGTTTCGGAAATGTGCCGAGATGCTCCAGATCCCGACCAGAATAAAGCCGACCCCTGCGAGCAGCTTCAAGGGAATGAAGTTCGCATAGCGCTCAGCCGCCGCGCCGAGCGCGACCGCGATGGCGGTGGACGCTACCAGCGCCAAGCTCGCAGCAAGAAACACCACAAGAGGATGGCGCTCGCTGTCCGCCGCGAAGAGCAAGGCGGCAATCTGAGTCTTGTCCCCAAGCTCGGCGAGGAAGACCACGGCGAAGACGGCAAGGAAGGGCTGCATTTGGGGCCTCCAGGGGAACCGGCGAGACGACAGCGATCATCGACCAGCCGGTTCCCAGGTCTGGTCAATGCTCGCCACAGGTCTCGCTAAGCCTTGGCAGGCCGCCTGTGCCATGGCTTACGCCAAGTCTGTTGACACAGGCCTTTCTCGCGGAAAGCAGCTACTCCCCCATGGGGCAGCGGCATGAAACTCCGCTTTGTGTTGTACGTCAACCTAGTGTTGGTGGGGCGTGAAGCGGCCGTTGGAAGTTTCCACGGCAAAGCGCTGCAGCATGCGGCCGGCGCGCTCTTCACCAAAGAGCTCGATCAACTTGCCGATCAGCAGGGTTTGGCAGGTTGCGACCATGACTTCGCCGGCAACCCCGGCGTCTTCAGCCTCTTGCCAGGCTCGGGCGAAGATCTCCGAGGCCTGCGCGCGTGGATCCGGAGTGTCGTCCGTCATGCACACGGCTCACAGTTGGGTCGGGTTCGGCGCGTCGCCGTAGACCTCCTTGGGGTCGAAGGTCTTCTCCTGCTCCTCGAAGGTCAGCTTGACGGGCGCCTCGTCTAGAGCTTTGCCCAACGGCAAAGAACGGTAGAAGCAAGAGCGGAAGCCCACGTGGCAGCTCGCTTCCTCGCCGGGCATCTCGACCCTGAGCCACACGGCGTCCTGGTCGTCGTCGATGCGCATCTCGACCACCTTCTGGACGAAGCCGCTGGTGGCGCCCTTGTGCCAGAGGCATTGGCGGCTGCGGCTCCAATAGTGAGCCTCGCCGGTCTCCACGGTGCGTTGCAGGGCTTCGGCGTTCATGTAGCCCAGCATCAGCACTTCGCCGGTCTTGGCTGAGGTGGTAACCACCGGCAAGAGGCCGTCGGCATCGAATTTGGGGGCCAGCTCGTCGCCTTCCTCCACCTGCTCGACGGAGAGGCGTTGGGCGAAGCCGCGCTCGGGCCCGGTATCTTTGGTGGCGCTCATCGATCGCTCGCGTTCCTAAAATCTCTTATCGGAGTCGATAGTGGCCCAGGCGGCAACGGTCAAGCCGGGGCACCGAGACGCATGGCTCCCTAGCAGGGCTGGACGCCCGCCCAATGACGTGCCAAATCCAAGCTGATGACCGATCTCAAGGACCTCTACAGCAAGCGGGTGATGGAGCTGGCCTCGGAGATTCCGCGGCAGGAGCGGCTCGCCGCACCCCAGGTAACGGTATTCCACGACAGCCCGATTTGCGGTAGCCGCATCAATGTCGATCTGGTGGTCGAGGAGGGTCGGATCGCCGAATACGGCCACACGGTGCGGGCCTGCACCCTTGGGCAAGCGTCCTCTTCGATCATGGCGCGCCATGTGGTCGGCCGCAGCACGGAAGAGCTGCGCGCGACGGCCAAGGCGCTCCGTGCCATGCTGAAGGAGGGGGCGCCACCGCCGTCCGGCGAGTGGGATGAGCTCAAGGTGCTGGAGCCGGCGCGGGACTACAAGGCGCGCCACGGCTCCATTCTGCTGCCCTTCGAGGCTGTGGTCATGGCACTCGACGAGATCGAGGCGGGGAACGGCGCGGCCTAGGCGCGATGCTGCTGCCCTGCTAAAAACCTCCTCAAGAAGGCGAGAAAACGGGAAATGGGGCAGGCATGACGTCACTTAGCTTTCAGACCACCAAGTCGGCACTTTGCGAGCCGGGCGCTTCGGGCAAGATCGGGGCACTGCTCCGCGATATGGGCGCCAAGAGGGTTCTGCTGGTCAGTGACCCCGGCGTCATCGGCGCCGGGCTGACGGATGCTGCGCGCGCCAGCCTCGACAACGCTGGCCTGGCTTTCGAGCTTTTCGGCGACGTCGTGGCCGACCCGCCGGAACGCCTGATCCTGGATGCAGTGGGCCTGGCGCAGGCCCATGAGGTGGACGCCGTGGTCGGTCTTGGCGGCGGCAGTTCCATGGATACCGCCAAGCTGATCGCCTTCCTCGCCGTAAGCGAGCAGCGGCTTTCCGAGATCTACGGCATCGGGCAGTGCCGCGGGGATCGGCTGCCGCTTATCCTGATACCGACCACTGCCGGCACCGGCTCCGAGGTCACGCCCATCGCCATCGTCACCACCGGGGAGAGCGAGAAGAAGGGTGTGGTGTCGCCGCAGCTCTTGCCCGATCTGGCCATCTTGGACGCCGAGCTGACTTTGGGCCTCCCGCGCCACGTGACGGCAGCAACCGGGGTGGATGCCATGGTGCACGCGATCGAGGCCTACACCAGCAAGATCAAGAAGAACCCGATCTCGGATGCCCTGGCGCGGCAGGCTCTGACCCTGCTGGCAGCCAATCTGCGGACGGTCTGCGAAGAGCCCGGGAATACGGCAGCGCGCAGCGATATGCTGCTCGGCTCCATGCTGGCCGGCATGGCCTTCACCAATGCGCCGGTCGGCGCCGTCCATGCCTTGGCCTATCCCTTGGGCGGGCACTTCCATGTGCCGCACGGCCTGTCCAACTCCCTGGTGCTTACGGAGGTCATGCGCTTCAACGCGCCGGCGGCAGCCGAGCTCTACAATGAGATCGCACCGCTGATCTTCCCGGAGCTGGCCGATGCGGAGGGTGAGGTACGCAATGAGGGCTTGATTGCCGGCCTGGAACGCTTGATCGCCGACGTCGGGTTGGAAACGCAGCTGCGGCAGGTTGGCGTCAGCCACAATAATCTGCCCATGCTGGCGGAGGATGCCATGAAGCAGACCCGCCTCTTGGTCAATAACCCGCGCGAGGTGACTTACGAGGACGCGCTGGCCATCTACGAGCGTGCGCTCTAGGAGCGACGGCCATGCAGAACCCGGCCGATGGCGGTTTCTTCATGCCGGCCGAATGGGCACCTCACGCGCGCTGCTGGATGATCTGGCCCAGCCGTCCCGAGGTTTGGGACGACATGGCGGCAACCAAGACCGCCTATGCCGCGGTGGCTCGCGCCATTCGCCTGTTCGAGCCGGTGACCATGGTTGCCAATGCCGCCGACGTGCGCGAAGCACAGGAACTCCTCGGCCCTGCGATCGAAGTGATGGCCGCACCCGTCGATGACTCCTGGGCGCGCGATGTCGGCCCGTGCTTTCTGATCGATGGCAAGGGCGGGCTCGCCGGCGCCGACTTCCGCTTCAACGCCTGGGGCGGCAAGTACGAAGGCTACGACAACGACGGCCGGCTAGCTGGGAAGCTGCTCGAAGCGACGGGCGCAAGGCGTTTTGCCTCTCCGCTCACGGCCGAGGGGGGCGGCATCACGGTGGACGGCGAGGGAACGCTGATCACCACGGAGTCCTGCTTTCCCAATGCCAACCGCAACCCGGACTGGAGCCGGGACGAGATCGAAGCCGAGCTGAAGCGGACGCTTGGCGTGACGAAAGTGATCTGGATCCCCGGTGATCCCAACGAGAAGGAAACCGACGGCCACGTGGATGGGATTGCTGCCTTCGTGCGGCCAGGCGTCGTCCTGGTCGAGGTGACCGAGGACCCAGAATACTCTGCTGTCATGCAGGAGAACCTGAAGGCCTTGCGGGGCCAGCGCGATGCCAAGGGGCGCGAGCTTGAGCTGATCGTGATCAGCGATGCCTCTGACGCGGAGTCCGACTGCTGGCGCTTCTGCCGCTCCTACGTCAACTCCTACATCGCCAACGGCGGGGTGGTGATGCCCTGCTATGGCGTGGACGCGGACCGGAGGGCGATGGAGACCTTCCGCCGCATCTATCCCGAGCGCCAGGTGGTGCCGGTCGTCATCGACGACATCGCCATCGGCGGCGGCGGCATCCACTGCATCACTCAGCAGCAGCCTCTTGTTTAGTTGACTCTGTTCCGTCCCACTCCCCCACCCGGCCGCCCCACTGTCCACAATTCCGTGGGCGGCCGGGTGGGGGAGTGGGACGGAACAGCCCGGCGCGCCACTGCAAGGAGAGGACAAGGCGAATAGGCGCCGGCGCGCCAGATACAGTACGCGCGCGGGGGTGCGGGCTGGTACCGCACGGCGCCAAAGGCGCCCAACACACAGTGTCGCGCGTCAGCGCGATAGAGCCCTGAGACCCAGACCGATCATCTGGCGGCAGCGGAAGATCACCATCTCCTGCCAGTCGGGATAGCGCGGTGCGAAGTGCGTGCGGATATCTTCCTTGATGCGCCGGGTTTCCTCCGCCTCCCAGTCGACGGGGCCGACGTTGTGCAGGGTGTGGTCCTGGCGCAGCACCCGCAGGCCGTTGCTCGGCGGATAGGTGCCGAACTCCAGAGCCACGCAGGAGACGCTGGCGCCCAGCGCGTTCATCCAGCCGTGTTCTGCCAAGCCCACCTTGGGCACAGAGGAGGAGGTGCCGAGGTCCGGCTGCGTCACCGAAGGGCCGTACCACGTCTTGGCGCGCTCGACGTTGATGCTTCCGGGCGTATGGCCGCAGATCGGCTCGCCGTAGCCGTAAGGGCCCAGCCCGGTGTGATAGTCCAGCACGGCGACTAGCTCCCGCTCCGGCAGGTCGTGATCGGCGATCAGCGCCTCCAGGGTGCGGCGTGACCAGGTCGGCTCCGTGCCGCCGTAGAACATGCCACCCTTGTGCTTGTACTGCCCGCCGGTGCGCGCCTTCATGAGCTCTTTGCGTCCGTGCTTCGTCTCGTAGGCGAGGACTCGGGCATCGGCTTCCATCAAGGTTGCCTCGTCGAGCGCGTCCGGCACGAAGGCATCCGCCAACTCGTCGTAGCCCGGGTTCTCGGGCAGGGGCTGGGAGAAATCGACGAAGTTGCGGTTGAGATCGACGTTCTCTTCCGTTACCCGGCGCAGCCAGGCAAAGCCGTAAGGGTTGATCGCATGGACGATCAGCACGGCAACACCGTCCGGCAGGTCGCGGCCGCCGTTTTCCAGCAGCCAATCGATCTCTGCCGCCGAGCCCGGAAAGCCCTCCACTCCGTGGGTGGCGCTGACCATCACCAGGACGTTGTCCGCGTCCTTGGGACCGAGCCAAAGCGTGTCAGTGGCGATCTCGCCGCCGTCCGGCCCCCGGTTGGGATTGAGGTAAGGCTTGATACTGGCACCGCGGAGCGCCGCCGCTGCAATCAGGCGGGTGCGGGCCTCGGCATAGGTTTCCGCGAAGACACGGCGGGCCGCCGCTTCCAAGTTCATTCTTATCTGGTCCTTGTTGCTATCCGGAGCGGCGGGGACGCTGAGAGCGATGGGTTACTGGGCCGCGACGGGAATGTCGGAGGGGCGGTTGTCGATGCCGGCCTGGATGATGGCTTGGATACGGGCGCGCTCCTCCCCAACCAAGGGAAGGCGCGGCGGGCGCGTCCACTCGCTACCCTCGCCGGTCATGGCGTTGGCCAGTTTGATGTACTGCACCAGCTTGGTGTGGCAGTCGAGGTGAAGGAGCGGCATGAACCAGCGGTAGAGTGCGCGGGCTTCATCCATGCGGCCGGCGGCCGCCAGGCGATAGAGCTGCACGGCTTCGTGTGGGAAGGCGTTGACCAGGCCGGCGACCCAGCCGTGCGCGCCGAGCATGACCGATTCCACGACGATATCGTCGACCCCGCAGAACAGGGTGAAGCGGTCGCCGACCTGGTTAATCAGATCGGTGATGCGGCGCACGTCATCCGAGGACTCCTTGATGGCGACGATGGTCTTGCACTCGGCCAGCTCTTCGAACTGCTCGGGCTTGAGATCGACGCCGTAGGTGACGGGATTGTTGTAAACCATGATCGGCAGGTCGGTGTTGGCCGCCACGGTCTTGAAGTGAGCCACGTTCTCCCGCGCGTCGGCCTGGTAGACCATGCAGGGCAGCACCATCAGCCCGGCGCAGCCGGCGCGCTCGGCTCGCCTGGCATGCCCGATGGCAAAGGCGCTGGTGTACTCTGCAGTGCCGGAAAGGACCGGCACCCGCCCGGCGGCGGTATCGACGGCCGTCTTCAGCACGGCCTCCTTCTCCTCAGGCGCCAGCGAAGCGTTTTCACCTAGGGTGCCGAGCATGACAAAGCCGTCGACGCCGGCGTTCAGCATCGACTCCACGTGCCGCGCCGTGCCCTCCAGGTCGAGCTGACCATCCTGCTTGAACTCGGTCATCAGGGCCGGAAAGACGCCTGTCCAATCGCTCGCCATCTCGTTCTCTCCCTCGGTTCTCTCAGTTCTTAACGGTCAGCACCGGCGCGCCAAGCGCCTCCAAATCCGGCGTGATGCCCAGGCCGGGCGCGCTTGACGCTTGCATCGTACCATCTTTGCGCTGTGGCGCGCCCTCGGCGATGCGCTGGGTGACATAGCTGTTGAAATCGGTTGCCGACAGGCGCAGGGCCTCCGGCGTCGAGTGCGCCAGATGGGCGATTGCTGCCGTGACGATATCGCCACCCCAGGTATCCTCGATAGTCATGGCGATGCCGAGCGAGACGCAGAGGTCGCGCAGCTGCCGTGCCTTGGTCAGACCGCCGACCTTGGAGATCTTGAGGTTGATGGCGTCCATGGCACCGTCCGACCAAGCGCGCAGCAGCATCTCCAGGCCGTCGATGTTCTCGTCGAGCACGAAGGGGTGGCTGGTCCGTCGCCGTATCGACAGGCACTCCTGATAGCCGGCGCAGGGCTGCTCGATCACGACGTCGAGGTCGTTGACGGCGCGCACCACGCGGGCGGCATCCTTCATCAGCCAGCCGGTGTTGGCATCCGCCACCAGCAGCTCTCCGGGCTTCATGGCAGCAGCCACGGCACGGATACGGGCAATGTCAGTGTCGGCTTCGCCGCCGACCTTGAGCTGAAACTTCGTGTAGCCTTCGGCGCGGTAGTGATCGACGCGCTCGGCCATGCGCTCCGGGCTTTCCTGACTGATCGCCCGATAGAGCGCGACGGACTCGCCGAACCGGCCGCCGAGCAATGTGGTGAGTGGCAATCCGGCGGTCTGGCCCAGGATGTCCCAGCAGGCCACGTCGAGCGGGGATTTGGCATAGGGGTGGCCCTTCAAGGCCCCGTCCATGGTCTGATAGATCTTGTCGGTCTCACGCGGGTCGAGGCCGATCAGATGCGGGGCGATCTCGGCGATGGCGGTTCGGGCGCCGGCAGCGAAGGAGGGCAGGTAGACCGGGCCAAGCGGGCAGACCTCGCCGTAGCCGGTCAGGTCTGCGTCGGTTTCGATGGCGACCACCGTGCTGTCGAAGACCTCGACGGACTTGCCTTGCGCCCAGCTGTAGCGGCCCTCGCGCAAGGGCAGGTCGACTTGGTAGACGCGAATTTCGCGGATCTGCATGAAGGTTTCCGGACTGAAAGCTAGTGCCGCCCAATTCAACCGCGCGCAGTGTCCATCGGCCAAGACAGCGAATCAACTCTCCTTGCCGCACGTCAGTTCTGCGCGCGGCCTTTGCCGAAGTCACGCCAGGCCATCACCATCCGCGTCGCGGTGGTAATCCAGCAGAGCGCTCCGAAGAGGACCGCAAGCCAGATGAAGGCCGAGGGAAAGAGGCAGAAGAGCACGAAGACGGCGATGGTCTCGCCACCCTCGGTCAGGCCGCCCAGGTAGTAGAGGGATTTGCGGCCTTGCCGCTCCGTGGTGATGCCCCGCTTGGCCGCGATGATGGCGTAGGCCAGGAAGGAGCTGCCGGTACCGATGAAGCTGAAGACGAGGAAAGCAGCCGCCACGGCGTTGCCGGGCTCGGCCAGGGCGAAGCCGAAGGCGATGGCCGCATAGAAGATGAAGTCGCAGACGATATCCAGGTAGCCGCCCAGGTCGCTGGGCCCTATCGCCCGGGCGACCGCGCCGTCCAGCCCGTCGAAAAGACGGTTCAGCAGGATGAAGAGCAGCGCCAGCCAATAGAGCTGATACGCCAAGGCCGGCAGGGCCAGGAGGCCGACCGCGAAGCCGGCTAGGGTGATCTGGTTGGCCGTGATGCCGCCGCGCGCGAGCCAGCGACCCAGCCGGTTGAGCGGCGGGTCGATCAAACGGCGCAGAGCGGCGTCGAACATCTGCCTAGGTCGTCGTCGGCGACACCATGTAGGCGATGAAGGGGCTTTTCGGGCTGAAGCGGTCGTAGAGGCTGCGGCCGCTGTAGTTGTCGTCCGCCGTCAGCCAGCGGCAGCTGGTCCAGCCTTCCTCGCGACACACCGCCAGCACGGCATCGATGAGCGTCTGCCCGATGCGCTTACCACGCACCGTGGGGTCGACGAAGAGGTCGCTGAGATAGCAGATGCGGCTGGCGCGCAGGGTGTAGGGCATCTCGTGGAAGTGGGCGAGGCCGACGATCTCTCCGTTCGGCAGAACGGCCAGGAGGCCGCGCACCAAGTGCTGCGGGTCCAGCAGCCAGTCCCAGACCACGTCGAGATCGCGGTCCTCTTGAGGGACGCGATAGAAGTCGAGGTAGCCGGTGAAGAGTGCGTCCCACCGCTCCCGATCCTCGGGTCGAGGAGCCCGGCAAATGAGTCCTTCCGTCATCACGCGCGTCCCTCTTGAAAGCCGGTCAGGAAAGCTTCCAGGTTCTCCCCCAACACGGGGCTGAGATAGCCGCCTTCCTGTACCAGGAGCGTAGGAATTGACATTTTGGCAATGCGCTCGGCAATGGCCGTGAAGCCCGGCGTGGTCACCGTCATGCCGTGCAAGGGGTCGGCCTCATGGGCATCGAGGCCGAGGGCGATGACCAGGTAGTCGGGCGCGAAGTGTGCAATGCGCTGGCAGGCTGTCTCCAAAGCGGCGAGAAAGGCTTCGTCGCCGCTACCGACCGGCAGCGGCAGGTTGAGATTGTAGCCTTCGCCGTCGGCAACGCCGCGCTCGTCCGCATGCCCCCAAAAGAAGGGGTAGTAGTCCGCCGGGTCGGCATGGATGGAGAGAGTCAGCACGTCGCTGCGTCGATAGAAGATCCCCTGGGTCCCGTTGCCGGCATGCACGTCGACATCCAGGATGGCGACGCCACCGCCGTCCGACAGCAGGCTTTGCGCGGCGATGGCGGCGTTGTTCAGGAAGCAGAAGCCCCCGGCCATGTCGGCATAGGCGTGGTGGCCCGGCGGGCGGCAGAGTGCGTATACGCCGTCTTCGCCCTCCAGCAGGCGGTCGGCGGCGTGCAGGGCCCGGGCGGCCGAGGCCAGGGCGGCCTCGTAGGTCTTGGGGCCGATCGGGCAGGCGGTGTCGGCCTGGTGGTAGCCGGAGCGCCCGACGATAGAACGGGGATAGCCGGCAGGCTCCCGGGCCGGGTGGATGTTCGGGATAATCTCCTTCCCCGCATTGGGGAGGGCCTGCCAGTCTTCGTAGGCCTTGGCCAGGAAGTCGAGATATTCGGGCGTATGCACGGCAGCGATGGGGCCCAGAGCGGTTGCAGCCGGGGCTTCCTGCTCCAGTCCGGCGCGTTTTGCTGCCTCCAGCAGGATTTGCGCCCGCTCGGGCTGCTCGGCGCTGGATTGCACTTGTCCCCGCACCAAAAAGAACGACGGGTCGTGTTCTTCGTCCCCGCCGCCATATATGACCTTCATGACCAACCCTCGCTTCAATTCACACAACGCATAGCTGGGCAGCACCCCACCGCCCGGCGATTGAGAAGGGGTGCGCCGCTGTGGCAAGTTCTGGCGGCAACTGCCGCTCGGTTCAAGACAGGAGACCTCGCAGATGGAAGCTCGCCACGCACCTGACACCCCTGCGCGCTGGAGCAGCGAAGAATGGCAGACCCGCGTCGACTTGGCTGCCTGCTACCGGCTGGTGGCGCATTTCGGCATGGACGACTCGATCTACACGCACATTTCCGCGCGGGTGCCGGGGCGGCACGACCACTTCCTGCTCAATCCGCTGAGCCTCCGTTTCGAGGAGATCACGGCCAGCTCGCTGGTCAAGATCGACATGGACGGCGCGCTGGTCGAGCCGACCGAGCACGAGGTCAACGCCGCCGGCTTCACCATCCATAGCGCAGTGCACGCGGCGCGGCCCGACGTCTTCTGCGTCCTCCATACCCATACCGAGCCCGGCATCGCCATATCCTGCCTGAAAGAGGGGCTCCTGCCGCTCAATCAGTGGTCTCTGCAGTTCCACAACCGCATCGCCTACCATGACTACGAAGGCATTGCGCTGGACCTAGACGAGCGCGAGCGCCTGGTGGCAGACCTGGGTCCGCTCAAGGTCATGATCCTGCGTAACCACGGCCTGCTGACGGCTGGTTTCAGCATCGGCGAGGCCTTCATCCTGATGTACAATCTGAACCGCAGCTGCGTGACGCAGCTTGCCGCGCAGGCGACCGGCGCCGAGCTCGTCATTCCCTCGGCGGCGGTGTGTGAGAAGGTGGCACAGCAATACGAGGGCAGCCACGAAAGCGTTCAACGGCGCCAGGCTTTCGAGAAGAACGAGATGACCGGCGAGCAGCGTGAGTGGGCCGCTTACATGCGGCTGCTCGACCGGATCAATCCAGGATACGAGGCATAGAAACCGTCCATGACCAACCTTGCGATCAACAGCGACCGTCTTTGGGACAGCCTGATGGAACTGGCCAAGATCGGCGCCACGCCGAAGGGCGGCGTTTGCCGCCTGGCTCTGACCGATCTGGACAAGGAGGGGCGCGATCTCTTCATCCGCTGGTGCGAGGAGGCCGGCTGCACAATCAGCGTCGACGGTATCGGTAACATCTTCGCCCGCCGCCCCGGCCGCAACAACGACCTGCCGCCGATCATGACCGGCAGCCACCTGGACAGCCAGCCGACGGGCGGGCGTTTCGATGGCGCCTATGGCGTGATGGCGGGCCTGGAGGTTATCCGCACCCTGAACGACATGGGCTATGAGACCGAGGCACCGCTCGAGGTGGTCGCCTGGACCAACGAGGAAGGCAGCCGCTTCGCCCCCGCCATGCTCGGCTCCGGCGCCTTCACCAAGCAGCTCGACCCCGCGTGGTGCCTTGAGCGCGAGGACCAGGACGGCAAGACCGTGATCGAGGAGCTGAAGCGCATCGGCTATGCCGGCGACAAGCCGATCGGTGAGCACGACTGCGGCGCCTATTTCGAAGCGCATATCGAGCAGGGCCCGATCCTTGAAGCCGAGGAGAAGACCATCGGCGTGGTCAGCGGGGCGCAGGGGCAGCGCTGGTACGAGGTGACGGTGCGTGGCCAGGAGGCGCATGCCGGCCCGACGCCCATGTCCCGCCGCCGCGATGCGCTGGTTGGTGCCTCCAAGATGGTGCAGGCGGTGAATGAGATTGGCTTAGAGCACAAGCCGCTGGCCTGCTCGACCTGCGGCATGATGCAAGTTATGCCCAATTCCCGGAACGTCATCCCCGGCCAGGTCTGGTTCACCGTGGACTTCCGGCATCCGAACGACGAGGTGCTGAGCCAGATGGACCGGGCGCTGCGGCTGCGTTTCACTGAGGTCGCCTACGCGCACAACCTCGAGCTCGACATTGACGAGATCTGGTCGTTCCCCGCCACGCCCTTCGATGCCGAGTGTGTTGCCGCCGTGCGCAAGGGCGCCGAAGAAGGCGGCTTCGCGCACATGGACATCGTCAGCGGCGCCGGCCACGACGCGGTCTACATGGCGCGCGTCGCGCCGACGGGCATGATCTTCGTGCCCTGCGAGGACGGCATCAGCCACAACGAGATCGAGAACGCCACGCCGGAAGACCTCTCGGCCGGCTGCAACGTGTTGCTGCGCGCCATGGTGGAGATGGCGGACCGCCCGCGCCAAGCCAAAGCCGCTTAGGGGCAACGAGAAGCGACAGGGAAGCGGAACGTCATGGCGCGTGTCCTTCGTATTGGCGGGGCCCAGCTGGGGCCGATCCAGAAGGCGGACAGCCGACAGGTCGTGGTTGCCCGTATGTTGGCGCTGCTCGACCAGGCCAAGGAGGCCGGCTGCGACCTGGTGGTCTATCCCGAGCTGGCGCTGACCACCTTCTTCCCGCGCTGGTACGCCGAGGACATCGCCGAGATGGATGGCTACTTCGAGCGGGAGATGCCGAACGATGCGGTCAAGCCGCTGTTCGACCGGGCCAAGGACTACGGCATGGGCTTCTGCCTGGGCTATGCCGAGCTGGTCGAGGAGGGCGGCGAGACCCATCGCTTCAACACCTGCATCCTGGTCGACCGCGACGGCAAGATCGCCGGCAAGTACCGAAAGGTGCATCTGCCCGGCCACGCGGACCACGATGAAAGCCTGCGCTGGCAGCACCTGGAGAAGCGCTACTTCGAGCCGGGCGATCTCGGCTTCCCCGTCTGGCGCAGCATGGACGCCAACTTGGGCATGTGCATCTGCAACGACCGCCGCTGGCCGGAGACCTACCGGGTCATGGGGCTGCAGGAGGTCGAGGTGGTCATGCTGGGCTACAACACGCCGGTCGAGAACCAGCACACCCCCGACGAGGCTCCTGCGCTGCGGATGTTCCACAACCAAATGTCCATGCAGGCCGGCGCCTATCAGAACGGTACCTGGGTGGTGGGTGTCGCCAAGTGCGGCGTCGAGGATGGCCACGACCTGATGGCCGGCAGCGTCATCGTCAGCCCGGACGGGGAAATCGTCGCCGAGGCCAAGACCCGGGAGGACGAGTTGATCGTCGCCGACTGCGACCTCGACAAGTGCACCCTCAACAAGACCACCATCTTCAACTTCGCCGCCCATCGCCGGCCTGAGCACTACGGCCTGATCGTCGAGCGCACAGGGTCCCAACCGCCCGACGCCCCGCTGCCAGCGGCAGAGTGATGGGCGCGACCGCCGGTCCGGTCTTCGTCGTCAATCCCAACAGCACGCTTGCGGTCACCGAGGGCATCGACCGGGCCTTGGATGCGTTGCGCCGTCCGCAAGCGCCCGACATTCATTGTCTGACCTTGGCCGAAGGGCCGCCGGGCATCGAGACCCAAGCGCACATCGATGGTGTGGTGGCGCCGCTCTGTCGCCTTGCAAACGACTTGGAAGACGAGGCCGGTGCCTTCGTCGTCGCCTGCTTTTCCGATCCGGGTCTCGCCGAGCTGCGGGCCGCCAGCGCACGGCCGGTCTTCGGCATCGCCGAGAGTGCCTACCGCAAGGCCGCCGAGGGCCCTGGCCATTTCGGGATACTCTCCATCGTCGAGGCTTCGGTCGCCCGCCATCGGCGCTATTTGGAACGGCTCGGCTTGCTCGACTCCTTGGCCGGCGACCGCCCGGTCGAGATGGCGGTGGAGGCTTTGGCAGACGATCCTGCTGCTTCGCTCGCCCGCCTCGAGGATGTCGGGCGTATCATCGTCGAGCGGGACGGGGCGGATGCACTGGTGCTCGGCTGCACCAGCATGGCGCCCTTCAAGGACGATCTTTCAGCGGCGCTGAGTGTGCCCGTGATCGAGCCCTCTCAAGCAGCCGTTTCAGACGCGCTTGAAACGCTTTCTTGAGCCTTCAGCTTCCGGGCGAAGAGGAAGCTCAGGAAGGCGAAGACGCCCGCGGTCGCCAGGCAGCCGGCCAAGCCCAGGTACTGATAGCTGAGGCCCGAAAAGAGGGTGCCGAGCAGGCGGCCCGTCGCGTTTGACATGTAGTAGAAGCCCACGTCCAAGGTCACGCGGCTGCCATGAGAAAAGGCCAGGATCAGGAAGGAATGGATCGCCGAGTTGATGGCGAAGACCGCGCCGAAGATTAGCAGGCCGACGACCAGGGTGGTGGTCAGCCAGTCGCTAGGCCCGGATGCCATCGCGGCGAGACCGGCTAGCGCGAGCGGGATAGTGCTAAGGCCCAATGCCCAATGCTGCGCCAGCGGCACCACTTTGGTCAGGTCGGCCTCCCGCTGTTTCAGGAGTCGTGGGGCGGTGGCCTGGACGAAGCCATAGCCGATGATCCAAAGGGCCATGAAGGCCCCGATCAGGAAGAAGGCTTGGCGCATGCCGGCCTCGGTCCCGTCGGACAGCACCTGATAGAAGTAGATCGGGATACCGACCACGAACCAGACGTCGCGGGCGCCGAACAGGAAGACCCGCGCCGCCGAAAGCCAGTTGACGTTGGCCGACTGGGAGAAGACATCGCGGAAGGGCACCTTGGCCTTGCCCTTGGGCAGGCCGGGCGGCATGGCGATGGCCACGCCGATCAGGATGACGCCGAGCGCCGCGGCCATGGCGAAAAGCGCGTTCTGAAAGCCGATCAGCGCCAAGAGGCCGGCACCGACTAGGAAGCCCAGGCCTTTCACCGCGTTCTTGGAGCCGGTCAGCAGCGCCACCCAACGGAAGAGCTGGCTGTGAGCGTTCTCCGGCAGCAGCAGTTTGACCGCGCTCTTGGAGCTCATCTTGGTGAGATCCTTGGCGACGCCGGCGACACCTTGCACCAGCATGACGAAGACCACCGAGAGCGCGAGCGTCCAGGTCTCGTCGAGCTGAGTCAGGGCCAGGAGCGCGCCGATCTGCAGCGCCAGCCCGGCATAGAGCGTGGCGGTTAAACCGAAGCGGGCGGCGAGCCAACCGGCGGAAAGGTTGGTCACCATGCCCATGAACTCGTAGAGCAGGAAGAGGTAGGCGAGCTGGATGGGGCCGAAGCCGAGCACATGAAAGTGCAGCAGCACCAGCATGCGCAAGGCGCCGTCGGTCAGCATGAAGGCCCAGTAGGCTGCGGTGACGACGGCATAGGCGGCGAGGCCGCCCTTGGCCCTTGCGCTGCTTTGGCTCGTCGTTTCGCTCATGCTGTGACGTTCTAGGTCAGCGAGGCGGCCACCATGCGGGTCACGTCCGCGAGACGCCAAGCATAGCCCCACTCGTTGTCGTACCAAGCATAGACTTTCACCTGTGTCCCGTTGATGACCATGGTGCTGGGGCCGTCGACGATGCCGGAGCGCGGGTCGTTGATGTAGTCGCTGGAGACGAGGGGGCGCTCCTCGTAGCCCAGGATGCCTTTGAGCGGTCCGTCCTCCGCCGCCGCCTCGAACAGAGCGTTGATCTCCTCCGCGCTGGTTTCGCGCTCCACCTCGAAGACGCAGTCGGTCAGGCTGGCGTTGAGCAAGGGCACCCGAATGGCGTGGCCGTTCAAACGGCCTTCCAGCTCGGGGTAGATCAGGCCGATGGCCTTGGCAGAGCCGGTCGAGGTGGGGATGAGCGAATTGAGCGCCGAGCGAGCCCGGCGCCAGTCCTTGTGCGGCCGGTCGACGATCACTTGCGTGTTGGTGACGTCGTGCACCGTGGTCATGGTGCCGTGGCGGATGCCGATGTTCTCGTGGATAACCTTGACCACTGGCGCGAGGCAATTGGTGGTGCAGCTCGCCGCCGTGACCAGGTGATGCTCCGCCGCTTGGTAGAGATGCTGATTGACGCCGTAGACCAGGTTGAGCGCCGGGGCTTCCTTGATCGGCGCCGAGACCACCACTTTCCTGACGTCGGCGGCGTAGTAGGGCGCGACCTTGGCCGGTGTCTTGAAGACGCCGGTGCAGTCGATCACCAAATCGATGCCGAGATCTGCCAGCGGCAGGTCCTCAATGCGGCTCGCGGTCCGAAAGCCCATGCGCCGTCCGTTGACCGCGATGCTCTCGCCATCCTGCGAGAAGTCCGCCGGCCAGCGGCCATGGACAGTGTCGAACTCCAGAAGGTGCGCGTGCAGCGCCGCGTCGCCGTTCTTGTCGCTCAGCAGGACGATCTCACCGTCGTAGCCCTCTTCGATCAGCGCACGCAGCACCAGCTTGCCGATGCGGCCCATCCCATTGATGGCCAACTTCGCCATGGACACGTCCCCCGGGCAGCTCCTTCACCGCCGCCGGGCTTAGCGCAAAGGTCAAGTCCGGTGCAATCGCACCGCGCTCTCTTTGTGTGATTTTCTGGGTCGCCGCGATGCATTAGACTGCCGGCATGCATGAACGGGCCGCAGCAAGCGACGAAACCCTGCCGGTCATCGACATGGCACCGCTTTTTCGAAGCGACGCTGTAGATGAGCAGCGCCAAGTGGCGGAGGCCATCCGCGCGGCCTGCCGGCGTCACGGCTTCTTCTTCCTGACCGGGCACGGGGTCGCGCCGGCTCTGTTGGCGGAGCTGGAGGCGGTCAGCCGCCGTTTCTTCGCCCTGCCGCAGGAGGCCAAGATGGCCATCCCCATGGCCAAGGGTGGGCCGGCCTGGCGTGGTTACTTCCCGGTTGGCCAGGAGCTGACCTCGGGCAAGCCGGACATCAAGGAAGGTCTCTATTTCGGTAGCGAGCTGCTACCTGAACATCCGCGTGTTGCCGATGGTTGGCCGCTGCACGGCGCCAATCTCTGGCCGGCGGAGCCACCCGAGATGCGAGAGATCGTGCTGAGATACATGGCCGCGGTCAGCGGGGCGGCCCAAACCCTGCTGCGCGGCGTTGCCATGGCGCTTGGTCTGCCCGCGGACTACTTCCAAACGGCCTACACCGCCGAGCCCACCGTGCTCTTCCGCATCTTTCACTATCCCGCCACGGCCCCCGAAGGCATCGATGCCAGCGAGAGCTGGAGCGTCGGCGAGCACACGGACTATGGCTTGCTGACTTTGCTGGCCCAGGACGAAAGCGGCGGCCTTCAGGTCAAGTCCCAAGGCCGCTGGATTGCCGTACCGCCCTTGCCTGGCACGCTGGTCTGCAACATCGGCGACATGCTCGACCTCTTGACCGGTGGCTGGTTTTGCTCGACGCCGCACCGGGTCGACAACCAAAGCGGTCGCGACCGGCTGTCTTTTCCGCTGTTCTTTGACCCGGATTTTGCTGCCGAGATGTGCCGCCTGCCCGCAGGCAACCTGGCCGACGCGGCCGGCTATGAGGCTGGCGGCGGAGACCGCTGGGATGGCGCCGACCTGCAGGCCTTCGAAGGGACCTACGGTGACTACCTGATGGGCAAGGTCTCCAAGGTCTTTCCCGAACTGGGACGGCGGGTACTGTAGCGGCGCCTTTCGCGCCTTTCTCGCGCAGACAGATTTCCCATTTTGTCACCTGCGCGTGAGCGGTGAACTGGCTCACAGATGTTTTGAGGTCTGCATACGTAAGTATGTTATAAGGGCGGCCGAAGATGCCTCGGCCACTAGGGACGCTATGGGTCTCGCAAGCGATGGGGCCGCGGCATGATGAGAGGACATAGGCAATGATGAAGACACGTACGCTGAAGTTCGCCACGCTGGTCGTTCTGTTACCCCTGTTCGTCTTGGCCGGCTGTGCCAACGATGGCAGCGGCACATTCGGGCCGAAGACGGGCATCGGTGGCGCCCTCGGTGCGGCCGGCGGCGGCCTCTTGGGTGCGGCGGCCGGCGGCGGCACGACCGGCATCTTGGCGGGCGTTCTGCTCGGCGGCCTTGCCGGCGGTGCCGTTGGCAACGTGCTGGACCAGAATGATCGGGAGATGGCCAACCGCACCTCCCAGCGTGCACTCGAGTCCCAGCCCACCGGTCAGGCAGCCGTTTGGCGTAATCCGGATAGCGGCAACTCCGGCAGCATCACGCCGACCCGCACCTTCCAGCAGTCCGACGGCCGTTACTGCCGCGAGTTCCAGCAGACCGTGACCATCGACGGCCAGGAGAATCGGGCGTTCGGTACGGCCTGCCGCCAGCCGGACGGCTCCTGGCAGATCATCAGCTAAGCATTGGACGGCGGCGAGAGGCACTTGCTTCTCGCCGTTGCCGCCATGTCTCAGTTCAGACGAAGGGCGTCGCTTTCATACCCTTCGAACCGCCCGCGACAAGCCAGACTTGAGTTCGCTCGAGGTGCTGCTTCGCCTGATGTGCGAAGGGGATAAATGGGAAGCCGGTGAAAGGCCGGCGCTGCCCCCGCAACGGTAATGGAGCGTCGAACGCGGTCTGCGTGCCACTGGGTTGAACAACCTGGGAAGGCAACCGCGTCGGTCGAATGACCGCTCCAAAGCCCGGAAACCAGCCTTGAGACCATAGCCTGAGGTGTCGCGGGTGGGCGATCGACTGGGCTGCAAGGGCGTTTTGGGCCGACTCACGATCGCCTCTCCTCCTTGCTGTCTGCCGTCACATCCCTCGCGTTGCCTCGTATTTTTGGCGCTCAAAGACGCGGGGTGATGTCATGGATATGCGCAACGATGTGGTGGCGAATCTCTATCGGCAGAATGCCGGCTTCAGTCTCGATAGGTCGTTTTATGCAGCGGAGGAGGTCCACCAGCTCGACCTAGACGCCGTGTTCTACCGCGAGTGGCTGTTTGTTGGTCATGAATGCGAGTTGCCGGACAGCGGCAGCTATCTGACGCTTCAACTCGGCGACTATCCGCTGTTGATTGTGCGCGATGCCAGTGGAACTCTTCGGGCCTTCCACAACGCCTGCCGTCACCGGGGCTCGCGCCTATGCTCCGCCGACCGAGGCAAGGTCGCAAAGCTGGTCTGCCCCTACCATCAGTGGACCTATGAGCTCGATGGGCGGCTGCTCTTTGCGCGCGACATGGGGCCGGAGTTCGAAGCCGAACGCTTCGGCTTGAAGCCCGTCCATTGCGAGACGCTTGCCGGCTACGTTTTCGTGTGCCTGGCTGAGGCGCCTCCCGACTTCGCGTCCTTCCGCGCCATGGCCGAACCTTACCTGGCGCCGCACGGTCTGGCCGACGCCAAGGTCGCGTATGAGACGACCATCGTCGAAAAGGGCAATTGGAAGCTGGTCTGGGAAAACAACCGCGAATGCTATCACTGCGCTGGGAATCACCCGGAACTCTGCCGCACCTTCCCTGACACTCCGACACTGACAAGCCCGACCGGCGATGTGGCTGACCCTGCTGTCCTTCGGCTCTGGGAACGTTGTCGGTCGCTCGCTTTGCCAAGCGGTTTCGCGACCTCGGCGGACGCCCAGTACCGCCTCACCCGGTTGCCCTTGCTGCGCGATGCGGAGAGCTACACCCTTTCTGGCAAGCGCGCGGTCAAGCGGCCGCTGAGCGCGTCCGTTGATGCCTCTGATATCGGCGCCCTGCTGCTCTATCACTATCCCAGCACATGGAACCACGTGCTGGTCGACCATGCAGTGTCTTTCCGCGTCGTTCCGCTCGGCCCCCAGGAAACAGCCGTCACCACGAAATGGCTGGTTCACAAGGATGCCGTCGAAGGCGTCGACTACGACCGCAAGACCTTGACCGAGGTTTGGGAAGCCACCAACGATCAGGACCGTCAGGTGGTTGAGGAGAACCAGCGCGGGATCAATTCACCTGCCTATGAGCCCGGCCCCTATTCGCCGGTCCACGAGGCCGGGGTTATCCAATTCGTCGACTGGTACCGCAGCATCCTGGAGCAGAGGTTGAGGGAAGACGTCCCTGCAGCCACGCGCGTCGCCTGAGGGGCCGAGCATGAGCGCCCAGCCTCTTTACCGGCATCTCGACGAGTTGCCACCGTGGAACGACCAGTCCCAAGTGCTGGAGTGTGTCGCGGTGCTGCCGGAGACGCACAACGTCAAGACCTTCTGCTTCAAGAGCCCCGACGAGAGCTGGTTTCGCTATCTGCCGGGCCAGTTCATCACTCTCGAGCTTCCAGTCGGCGACAGTTGCATCCACCGTACCTATACCCTCTCGTCCAGCCCGTCCCGTCCTCTCCTGATCTGCGTCACCGTGAAGCGGCAGCCGGAGAGCCTTGGGAGCCGCTGGCTGTTCGACGAGGTGGACGTCGGCAGCAGGTTGAAGGCCTATGGACCCGCAGGGATCTTCTCGTTTCACCACCACTCTGCCGAGAAGTACCTCTTCGTCTCCGCCGGCTCGGGCATCACGCCGATGATGTCGATGGCGCGTTGGCTGTTCGACAACGGCCGCCACAGCGACGTGACCTTCATCAACTGCGCCCGTCGTCCGTCGGAGATCATCTTTCGCGCCGAGCTGGAGCGTATGGCAGCGCGCGTGCCTTCCTTCAACCTTGCCTGGATTGTCAGCGAAGCGGATCCCTATAGCGTCTGGACCGGCTATCGCGGCCGGCTGAACGGCCTGATGCTGGAATTGATCGCGCCGGACTATTTCGAGCGCGAGATCTTCTGCTGCGGGCCGGCCGGTTTCATGCAGGGTCTGCGCGACGCGCTCAATGCCGCCTGCTACGACATGGACCGTTACCATGAGGAGAGCTTTCTGGCACCGGTTGGGGCGCCCGGTGAGTTGGGCGAACCGGACGACGTTATTCCCGACGAGAACAAGAAAGCCTGCATCCGATTCACAAAGTCGGGTCGCGAGGCCCTTTGCCATGAGACGGATACGATCCTGGATGTGGCGAAAGGCATCGGCCTCACCATTCCCAGCGGCTGCCAGTTCGGTGTGTGCGGTACCTGCAAGGTACGCTGCCTCGCCGGAGAAACCCACATGGTGCACAACGGCGGCATTCGCGATGAGGAGATCGCAGACGGCTACATCTTGGCCTGCTGCACCAAGCCCATCGGACAAGTCGATCTGGATCTCTAGCGATGGGCAGGATCGATCACCGGGCCAACCACTGCGCCGTGCCGCGCCAAGACGGCGCAGCCTCGTCCCAGAGACGTTCTCTGCCGAGCCCAGAGGATGTCTTTATCGCCTGGCTGCTTTGGCTGCCGGACGGCGTGGATTTGCCGGAGGCGGCTTTGCAGGAGGTTGCAAGGCTCGACCGGCGCCCTGCCTTGCCGCCCGGCGCCAAGCGATTGCGAGACCTGCTGCTCGCAGTGGTCAGGGGGCAAGGCCAGCGGCAGTTGCAGTGACCGGCCTGCATGGAGACTTCGTCCATGCCGGCAACGATGCCGCGATACGGGAGGCTTAGAAAGAGCGCTGCACTGAGATCTAAGCGCTCTGGCTCGAACGCGACAGGATTGGCGCGATGCGCTCGAAGGCCCAATCGATATCGTCGCGGTTAATGACCAGCGGTGGTGCGAAGCGGATGGTGTTGACGTGGGTGTCCTTGCAGAGGACACCCTCTTCCTTCAGCGCTTCGCAGTAGGCGCGGGCCCCTCCCGCCTCAGGCTCGAACTCCACGGCGACCATCAACCCGCGGCCACGCACCTCGCGGATAAGGTTGTTGCGGATGTCCTTGAGGCGTTCGACGAAGTAGGCGCCCATTTGCTCGGCGTTCTCGATCATACCTTCCTCGATCAGCACCCGCACGGCCGTGCGTGCCACGGCGCAGGCCAGCGGGTTGCCACCGAAGGTGCTGCCATGCTCGCCGGGCCGCAGAACCCCCAGCACCTCCGAGTTCGAGAGCACGGCGGAGATGGGATAGAAGCCGCCAGACAGCGCCTTGCCGACCAGGGTCAGGTCGGCCTCGATGCCCTCGTGTTCTTCCGCCAGGAGCTTACCGGTGCGGCCGAGGCCCGTCTGGATCTCGTCGAGGATGAGCATGACGTTGTGCCGACTGCAGATCTCCCGAACGGCGCGAAGATAGCCGTCGGGTGGAATGATGACGCCGGCCTCACCCTGGATTGGCTCGACCAGGAAACCGACCGTGTTGGGGGTGATCGCCGCTTCCAGCGCCTCGGCATCGCCGAAAGGGATGACCTTGAAGCCCGGTACGAAGGGGCCGAAATTGCGCCGCGCCGTCGGGTCGGTGCTGAAGCTGACGATGGAGAGCGTGCGGCCGTGGAAGTTGTTGCGGCAGACGATGATCTCCGCCTGGCCGTCGGGCACGCCCTTCACTTCGTAGCCCCATTTGCGCACGGCCTTGATGGCACTCTCGACCGCTTCGGCGCCGCTGTTCATGGGCAGCACCTTGCTGGTGTTCGTCAGTGCGCAGATCTCCTGATAGAAGAGGGCGAGCTGGTCGTTGCGGAAGGCGCGGGAGGTTAGGGTCAGCTTGCCCGACTGCTCGATCAGCGCCTCGCGGATCTTCGGGTGGCAATGGCCCTGGTTGACCGCCGAATAGGCCGAGAGGCAGTCCAAATAGCGCTTGCCGTCGCTGTCCCACACCCAAACGCCCTCGCCCTTGGAGAGGACGACGTCGATCGGCTTGTAGTTGTGCGCGCCGAGCTCAAGCTCGATCTCCATCAGCTCCGCTTCGTCGTGGGAGCTGGCGGTCGCATCGCTGTAAATCATCTGTGGTCCGTTTCTGCGCTGCATGGCTTTGACTAGTTAAACGAGGATTTGTGGCGGCTCAGGATCTGCTCGCCGAACAGGCTGGCGACCAGTTCCACCATCAGGAGCGCTGTGGCGTTCTGATAGTCTAGCGCCGGGTTGAGCTCGACGATATCCAGCGAGCCGAGCAGCCCGGAATCGTGCACCATCTCCATGCAGAGCTGGGCTTCGCGATAGTTGGGGCCGCCGGTCACGGTGGTACCGACCCCAGGCGCGATGCTGGGGTCCAAGAAGTCGATGTCGAAGCTGACGTGCAGGTGGCCGCCGCGTCGGGCTGCCGTATTCAGCGCCTCTTCCATCACCGCCCGCATGCCCAGCTCGTCGATACGGCGCATGTCGTAGACCTCATGTCCGTTGTCGACCACCGCCCGCTTTTCGACATGGTCCACAGAGCGGATTCCGACCTGTATCAGTCCCTCTGTCTCCAGCATGGGTTCGGCGTGGCCGATGGACATCAGCTCCGATGGGCCTTCACCGCAGAGCACTGCCGCCGGCATGCCGTGGATGTTGCCCGACGGCGAGGTTGCCGGCGTGTTGAAATCGGCATGGGCATCGAACCAGAGTACCGTCAAAGGGATGTCCTGCTCCGCACAGTGGCGCGCGACGGCGGCGATGGAGCCAACCGCCAAGGCATGGTCGCCCCCCATCATGATAGGGCAGTCCCCCGCTTTCACAGCGGCGTAGACGGCATCATGAAGAGCTTGGCACCAAGCGACGGCCTCAGAGAGATGGCGATAGCCGTTGACCGTCTGCGCGTTGGGGTTGGCCGGTCCGGCGATGTTGCCCAGGTCGACCACCTCACGTCCCAGCCGGCGCAGCATCAGGTCGATTTCCGCGACCCGCAACGCTTCCGGCCCCATCGAGCTGCCGCGGTGCGCGGCGCCAATATCCGTGGGCGCTCCGATCAGGGCAATGGTCTGCGCCTCTCTTCCCTCGTTCATGCCGGTTCTCTCTCGCCTGGGCCTCAAAGACGTGGCTTGCAGCATACAACAGCAGGCCAGAAGCGTCTTCATTAAGAAAGAAACCTTTTTTGGTGTAATTTCTAACCGAACGACACGTATCGGTGAGCAGCGTTGCGCAGGAACAGAGCCGACAACACCTCTTGCCCCTGGGCAGGTGGAGGAGCGTCATGGTGCGACACATCGTTTCACGCGGTCTGTCCCGGCGGGATGTGACGACCGCCATGGTCGTTTCGCCTCTGCTGACAGCGGTTGGCGTGAGCACCGCTCGGGCGCAAGGAGCGCCGCTCGACGTCGCCCAGCTCAGCCGAACGCTGGTGTTCGGCAGTGGGCCGGAGATCGTCGATGCGGTCGGCGCGCTGACCACCCGCGGTGAACCCGATGTGGCGGCGGCCATGATCCTGGCGCTGCGCTACCGGCGGCGGGAGACGCGGGCGCTCTCTCATGGGCTCAAAACGCTGACCGGGTATGACGCGAGCGGATGGTTCGACTGGATGGTTTGGCAAGAAGCGAACCCTCAGGTCGCGCCGCATTACAGCTTTGCCGCCGTGAAGCGCGAGGTGCTGGGCCGGCTAGACCCCGAGTTCCTGCGCTTCCTGCCCAATCAGGATACGCTCGACAGCATGAAGATCCGCCTCGAGGAGATCACCTGGGGCGGCGTCGAGGTTGACGGTATTCCCTCGCTCGACAATCCCAAGCACATCTCGGCCGCCGAGGCCCACTATCTGCTGGACGACGATCTGGTTTTCGGCGTCGAGATCGCGGGCGATGCGCGTGCCTATCCGCTGCGCATCATGGGCTGGCATGAGATGTTCAACGAGGTGATCGGTGGCGTGCCGGTGGCACTGGCCTATTGCACGCTCTGCGGTGCCGGCATCCTCTTCGAGACTCAGGTGGAGGGCCGCGCCAATCCCTTTGTCTTCGGCTCCTCCGGGCTGCTCTATCGCTCCAACAAGCTGATGTTCGACCGGGAGACCGATAGCCTGTGGAACCAGTTCACCGGTCAGCCGGTGGTGGGACCGCTGGTCGACAGCGGTATCACCCTCAAGATCCGGCCGGTCGCCATCACCTCCTGGAAGCGCTGGCGGGAGAGCCATCCCGATACCAAGGTGCTGTCTCTGGAGACCGGGTATGCGCGCGACTATGGCCCGGGTGTCGTTTACCAGGCCTACTTCGCCAGCGACGACCTGATGTTCCCGGCCATGGTCGACGAGCGGCAGCACAAGCAGAAGGACTACGTCTTCGGCATTCGTGATGTCGCCCACTCCAAGGCCTGGCCGCTGGAGGCTTTCGCTGGCGGGGCTGTGATCAACGATGCCATCGGGTCGAGGGAGCTGGTGTTGATCGGCGACGAGGCGACCCGCACCGTGCGGGCCTACGAGCGCCGCGGCCGGATCTTCGAAGCGTCAGGCGACAGCGCCACCCTGAAGGCTTCCGACGGCATCTGGCGGGTCGGAGAGGAACAGCTGACTGGCCCTGACGGCACGCGCCTGCCGAGGGTGCCGGGGCACGTCGCCTACTGGTTCGCTTGGAACGGCTATCTCGGCGCCGAAAGCGAGCTTTACGTCGCCCACCGGCAGTAGTGGGCGTCAGTTGCCCCCGGCGGGTTTGTAGGTCGTTTGCTCTGTCAGCTTGTCCAACGGGAAGCGCGCCAGCTCGTCCAGGAAGAGCAGCAAGCGGTCGGCCGCGTGGGTGACAAGGCGCCGGCCCAGCTCGGCGCTGGCTTGGGTTGCATCGCCCACCGCGCCGGTCGGATTGAGATCCTGCGTCATCCAAGAAAAAGCGGTTTGGCCGAGCGGAGAAAGCAGTTCGTAGTGGTCGGCCATCTCCTGTGAGAGAGATCGAAAATCGGCGATCTTGTCCTGCCGCACCAAATCGGGCCGGAGATGCAGCATGATCGCCGTTTCCAGCGCGCCTCCATGGATGCCGTGCTTGAGTTCCTCGGCGCCCGGAAGACCCTCTTCCGGAAGGCCAAGGCGCCACCAGTTGCACCAGGCCACCAGCATGCCGAGCGTGACCCGCAGGTCCCGCGCGACGATGTCGAGCACCTGGGGCTGGCCGCCGTGGCTGTTGAAGAGCAAGAGCTTGCGGAGTCCTGCCCGATGCACGCAACGCCCGATCTCACCCCAGGCCTTGGCCAAAGTGTCGGGTGCGATCGTCAGCGTGCCGGGAAAGGCGAGGTGCTCTTCCGAGCGGCCGATGCTCTGCTCCGGCAGGATGAGGAAGTAGAGGTCGCTCGGCGCCCGGGCCGCCGCCTCTGCAAGGATACCTTCGTTGATGGTCGCATCGACCGACAGGGGCAGGTGCGGTCCATGCTGCTCGATGGCCGCGACCGGCAACACGGCGACGGTCGTTGCCGGGTCGAGCGTGGCGAAGTCTGCCGTGGTGAGTTCGGCCCAATAGCGGCTCGGTGCTGTCATAGGAAAGAAAATCTCTGAGGAACGGATTGCATCGCGGCACTATGCGTCAAGTCATGCGCGTTGGGTAGATCGCTCATTCCTTGCTCCAGAAGGGGCGGGCTCATAGCTTCCGACCGACCAAAATGAATAGACAAGCCGACATGACCGGGCCGCAGGCGGCCTCGAGAGGCGGGGCAGGCGGCTGGCAGGCCGTGGTCCTGGTATTTATGCCTTTCGCTGGCGGCTATTTCCTCTCCTACCTCTTCCGCAGCGTCAACGCCGTCATTTCCGGGCGTCTGACGGATGATCTGGGGCTTAGTGCCACCGATTTAGGGCTCCTCACCGCGGCCTACTTCCTGACCTTCGCCGCTTTTCAGATCCCGCTCGGCATGCTGCTCGACCGCTTCGGGCCACGGCGGGTGCAGTCCGTCTTGCTGCTCTTTGCCGCTGCCGGCGCCGTGCTTTTCGCCTATGGGGATAGCCGCGACACGCTGCTGCTCGGTCGTGCCTTGATCGGTCTCGGCGTCGCCGGCGGCCTCATGGCTTCCTTCAAGGCCATCGTGCTCTGGTTTCCCGAGGCGCGCTGGCCGCTGGTCAATGGCGCCTTCGTCGCCATGGGCGGGCTTGGTGCCATGGCGGCGACGCAGCCGGTCGAGCTGGCCATGCATGCTCTGTCCTGGCGGGAGGTTTTCTTAGTCTTGGCCGGGCTGACCGTGCTGGTTGCGCTGACCATTCGCCTGGTGGTGCCTGAGCGGGAAGGCGGGGCCGCACGCCAAACTGCCAAGCAGCAGCTCCGTGGTGTGGCGGAGGTCTTTCGGAGTGGCTACTTCTGGGCCCTGGCGCCGGTCACCTGTCTTACCGTTTCCGCCGGTATGGCGCTGCAGGGCTTGTGGGCCGGACCCTGGCTGCGCGACGTGGCTGGCTTCGATGAAGCAGGGATGGCCAGCCAGCTCTTTGTCATCGCCGCGGGCCTGACCGTCGGCTCGCTGATGATCGGCGTCACCGCCGACTTGGCACAGCGCGCCGGCATTTCTTTGATTCGAGTCATCGGCATCGGTGTCCCGCTCTTTTTCCTGGCGCAGATCCTGATCATTCTGGAGGTCGCACCACGCGGCGGCTGGCTCTGGCCCTTCTTCACCTTGACCAGCAATGTCGCCATGCTGGCCTACCCCCTTTACTCCAGCCACTTCGGGCTGGCGCTGTCGGGGCGTGCGAATACAGCCATCAACATGCTCGCCTTCTTTGCTGCCTTCGGCTACCAGGCGGCGGTTGGCGTCATCCTGGACTTTTGGGAGCCGGTCGAGGGCGTCTTTCCGGCCGAGGCCTACCAGAGCGCCTTCATGGCCTGTCTGGCGGTGCAGCTCCTCGCGTTCGGCTGGTTCCTGCTGCGCTTGCCGAGACTGCGCAAACCATGACCATGAGTGCGGAGAAGTCGACCGGCCAGGGGGATCTGCGCCTGGCCCAGATCATGCTGTTCATTGCCCCGTGCTTCTTCGTCAGCAACATGCTGGTGGCGCGGGCGGCGGCCGATCTGGTGCCGCCCGTGGCTTTGGCCGTCGGCCGCTGGGGCTTCGTTGTCCTTTTGATGTTGCCGTTCACGGCCGCGGTGCTTTGGCGTCACCGTCAGATCGTGCTCAAGGAGCTGCCCGACCTCATGCTGCTCGGCGCTCTCGGCATGGGCGTCTGCGGAGCCTTCGTCTACATCGCCGCCGACACCACGACAGCGACTAACATCGGCCTGATCTATGCCGCCTCGCCGGTGCTGATCGTGCTCTTGGCCCGCTACGTCTATGGCGAGGCCATGAATGCCCGTCAGGGCGCCGGCCTGACGCTGGCTTTGCTCGGGGTCGTCATCATTCTCTGCCAGGGCCGTCTCGGCGTACTGACGTCATTCAGCTTCACCGTGGGCGATATCTGGACGGTGACGGCGATGATGGCTTGGGCGGTTTATAGCGTGTTGATCCTGCACCGCCCGAGCAAGCTTGACGTACTGCCGCGCTTCGTGGCCATCGCCGCCTGCGGCGTGATCTGCATGCTGCCCTTTCTAGTGTGGGAGGCGCAGTGGGAACCCACGATCCTGAACCCCCGCACCCTCGGCATCATGCTGTTCCTGGCCGTTGTGGCCTCCTGCTTCGCCTACCTTTCCTACACCTACATTCAGCGCAAGCTGGGTGCGTCCCGCACCAGTCTCTTGATGTACCTGATGCCGGTCTACAACTCGGTCTTGGCGGTGGCGCTGCTCGGCGAGCGGCTGGCCGTCTTCCACTTGGCCGGCGGCGGCTTGGTCCTGTTCGGCCTGCTGCTCTCGTCCGTGCGCAGAAGGGCCTAGGGACTTGTCAGTACGCTGAGCCCGTACTCCTGGCCCGCATCGCTGAGCCAGGCCCAGAGATACTCGGCAAAGCTCGGCCGCACCATCAGGCGAAAGCGCAGCTCGGAGGGAGTGTCATCCCGGTCCAGGATGACCTCCGCCTTGGCGACCAGGCTCTGGGCACAGCTGCCGCTGGGGAAAGCCGAGGGATGCAGGTCGAGCGGGCAGCCCTTGGACAGCAGGTCGATGCTGCGGGGACCGCTCACCTCGATGGTGGTGTAGTTGTCGCTGACGTCGTTGACCGCGACGTGCTGGCCTGAGAGAGCTCGCTCCAACACGCCGAAGGCGCTCTCCACGACGCCGATCAGGTGCGCCTGGTCAGGCGGCGCAACGGCCAACCATTCGTCGGGACCAAGCCAGAGCAGGCGCAGATCGCCTTTGCCAGGCAGGGCTCGACAGGCCGGCGGCAAAGGCGTGCCGACAATCTCCTCGACCGCGCGGGCGAAGCGCTCGTCCTTCGCCGGTCCGCGCAAATTGATCGCGGTCTGAAAGGGAATGCTGCGCAGGGCGACGTCCTGCTCGGAGCCGCGGGTCTCGGTTGCCAGGGCGCCTAGGCCAAGTTGCGCCAAGGGCGAGCGTCTCAGGTGGGTGTTAGGCACGGAGGCGCTCTCCTTCGGGATCGAAGAATACCGGGCTGGTGATGGTGCAGGCGATACGGCCGCCGTCGAGCATGGGGGCGAAGAGCGTCTCGCCCTGCTTCGCCTGCCCGCCCTTGACCAGGGCCAGCGCGATGGAGTGCCCGCAGTTGGGGCTGTAGTAGCTGGAGGTGACATGGCCGACCATGGTCATGGGCGGCATCGCCTTCAGCTCCTCCACCAGCTGCGCACCTTCCGGCAGCACCGTTTGCGGGTTCTCTGTCAGCAGCCCGACGAGCTGCTTGCGGTCGCTCTTCAGTATGTCAGGGCGCTTCAGCGAGCGGCGGCCGATATAGTCCTTGGTCTTGGAGAGGATCCATTCCATGCCAAGGTCGATCGGAGTCACCGAGCCGTCGGTTTCCTGGCCGACGATGATGTAGCCCTTCTCGGCGCGCAGCACGTGCATCGCCTCGGTGCCGTAGGGGGTGATGCCGTAGGGCTCGCCGGCGCGCATGCAGGCCTCCCAGACCGCAAGCCCGTAGCTTGAAGGCACGTTGATCTCGAAGGCCGCCTCGCCTGTAAAGGAGACCCGGACCACGCGAGCCGGGGCCCCGGCGACCTCGCCCTCGCTCAGGCACATGTGCGGGAGCGCGTTGGGCGAGAGGTCTATATCGGTCAGCTGGGCCAGCACTGTGCGGGCGTAGGGACCGGCGAGGGAGATGGTGGCGAACTGCTCGGTCACACTGGTCAGATAGACCTTGAGCTCCGGCCACTCGGTCTGCAGCCACTCCTCGAGATGGCCCATCACGCTGGCCGCGTTGCCAGTGGTGGTGGTCATCAGATAGCGGTTTTCGCCGAGGCGCGCGGTTACGCCGTCATCCATCACCATGCCGTCCTCGCTCAGCATCAGGCCGTAGCGGGCCTTACCGACGGGCAGCTTCTTCCAGGCGTTGGTGTAGACCCGGTTGAGGAACTCAGCGGCGTCCGGTCCTTGGATGTCGATCTTGCCCAGGGTGCTGGCATCCATGATGCCGACCGCGTTGCGCACCGCCGCGACCTCGCGGTTTACCGCCTTGTGAATGTCCTCGCCCGGCTTGGGGTAGTACCAGGCGCGGCGCCACTGGCCGACATCCTCGAAGGCGGCGCCGGAGCGGGCATGCCAGCTGTCGATGGGAGTCTTGCGCAGGGGGTCGAGCAGGGCATCGACGTCGCGGCCCATGAATGCACCGAAGGTGACCGGGGTGTAGGGCGGGCGGAAGGTTGTGACGCCGACCTCGGGCAGGGGCTTGCCGAGATGCTCGGCGACGATGCCGATGGCATTGACGTTGCCGAGCTTGCCTTGGTCGGTGCCCATGCCGGTGGTGGTGTAGCGTTTGACGTGCTCGATGGAGCGATAGCCCTCGCGCAGGGCAAGCAGCAGGTCTGCCGCCGTCACGTCGTTCTGCTGGTCGACGAAGGCTTTGCCGCCGTGCCCGGTCGGCGCGGTGCTGGGCACCAGGTACATCCAGCGCGCCGGCAGGAAGTCCCGTCCTTCCGCCTGAGGTGCTGCGCTGTCCGTCGCCTCCATGCCAAGGGTGCGGAGGGCTGCCACGCCAGCTTGCTGCCCCTCCCGCAGGCAGTCACCCAAGGGATAGACACCGTTCACCGCACCGGCACAGCTCACGGCCTTCGGTCCACCCTTCTCCGGCACGAAACCTGCGATGTCCTCGCGCCAGGTGATTTTGCCCTTGGCTTGGCAATAGAGGTGTACGGTCGGGTTCCAACCACCGCTTACCATCAGGAGGTCGCACTCGAGCTCCTGCGGTGCGCCGCTGATGGACTTGCCGTCGCCCGAGAGGCGCGCAGCGCTGACGGAGGTCAGAAGCTTGCGGCCCTTGCTGGCGACGACCGCGTAGTTGGCCAAGATGCGCAGGCCGCGCTCCTTCGCCGCTTCGGTCAGCGGACCGCTCGGCTCTTCGCGCAAGTCGACCACGGCAGCCACTCTGACGCCCGCGTCCAGCAGATCGAGTGCGGCGCGGTAGCCGCCATCATTGTTGGTGAAGAGCACGGCCCGCTCTCCGGGCGCGACGCCGTAGCGCTTAACGTAGCTCGACACGGCGGAGGCCAACATGACGCCGGGGCGGTCGTTGCCGCAGAAGACCAAGGGCCGCTCGATGGCGCCGGTCGCCAGCACCACCTGCTTGGCCCGCACCTTCCAGAGGCGCTGGCGCGGCAACTCGACCGGACGCTCATCGGGGGGGAGGTGGTCGGTGACCTGCTCGTGCAGGGCAACGAAGTTGTGGTCGAAGTAGGCGAAGGCGTTGGTCCGAGTGAGCACCCGCACTTCGGGGCTCTGCCGCAGCTCCTGCTCAGCCGCCTCGACCCAGTCGAGTGCTGGCTTGCCGTCGATCTCGCTTTGCGGCTCGCTGAGCAGCCGTCCGCCGAGGCGGCCGTCCTGCTCAGCCAGGATGACCCGCGCGCCGGCCCGGGCAGCGACCAAAGCCGCAGCCAGCCCGGCCGGCCCGCCGCCGACCACCAACAGGTCGCAGTGGGCATAGGTCTTGTCGTAGCGGTCCGGGTCTTTGCCGGTCGGCGCCTTGCCGAGTCCGGCAGCGCTGCGGATGACCTCTTCGTAGGTTTCCCAGGCGCCGGCCGGCCACATGAAGGTCTTGTAGTAGAAGCCCGCCGGGAAGAAGCGAGACAGGGCGCTGTTCACCTCACCCACGTCATGCTCGAGTGAGGGCCAGGCGTTCTGCGGCATGGCGGTCAGGCCCTCGAAGAGCTCGACCTGCGTTGCCCGCAGGTTCGGGTCGGTCGCCGGGTCGCGGCCGACTTGGATCAGCGCGTTCGGCTCCTCCGGTCCGGCGGTGACGATGCCGCGCGGCCGGTGATACTTGAAGCTGCGTCCGACCAGGCGCTTGCCGTTGGCCAGAAGGGCCGAAGCAAGGCTATCGCCCGGATGACCGGTCAGCCGCTCACCGTTGAAGGTGAAGCTAAGGGTCTTGCTGCGGTCGATCAGGCCGCCCTCAGCCAAGCGGTACTTGCGGGTCATCGTCGTAGTGTCCGGCTTAGACATAGTGGCGTTCGTCGAGCTTGGGCGGAGCAGCGCCCATCGGATAGATCGCCAGAATCTCGTAGGTCAGGGTGTCGCGGGCGACATTGAACCAGCGGCGGCAGCCATGGCTGTGCACCCAGCGCTCATAGAAGACACCCTTTTTGTTGCCCTGCATAAAAAGGTAGTCGGCCCACTGCTCGTCGTTGAGAGCATCCGGGTCCGCTGGGCGCAGGATGTGCGCTTCGCCGCCGTAGCTGAACTCTTCTTCGCTGCGCGGCCCGCAGTAGGGGCAGTCGATGAGCAGCATGCCGCTTTCTCCTGTTTAAGCCGGACCGCGCCGCGGTCAGTGGGCGACGGCGGCTGCGCCGTGCTCGTCGATCAGGTATCCGGTCGTAAAGCGGTCGAGCCGGAAGCCTTCGTTGAGCGGGTGCGGCTCGTCCTTGGCGATGGTGTGGGCGAAGACATGGCCCGAGCCTGGCGTCGCCTTGAAGCCGCCCGTGCCCCAGCCGCAGTTGACGTAGAGGCCGTCGACCGGGGTCTTGGAGATAATCGGGCTGGCGTCCGGGCAGACGTCGACAATGCCGCCCCAGTTGCGCAGCATGCGCAGGCGGCGAAGCGAGGGGAAGAGCTCGCAGATCGCGGCCAGGGTGCCTTCGGTCACGGTCAGGCTGCCGCGCTGGCCATAGCCGATGTACTTATCGACGCCGGCACCGATGACCATCTCGCCCTTGTCTGACTGGCTGAGATAGGCGTGGACGGCGTTGGACATGACCACGGTGTTCATGTGCGGCTTGACCGGTTCGCTGACCAGGGCCTGCAGCGGCAGCGACTGCACAGGCAGGCGCACGCCCGCCATCTCGGCCAAGACCGAGGAATGGCCGGCCGCAACCAAGCCAACCTTCTTGGCGCCGATGTAGCCCTTGGCGGTCTCGACGCCCTGCACCCGCCCATTGGAGACGCGGATGCCCTCGACCGGGCACTCCTGAATAATGTCGACGCCAAGGGTGTCGGCGGCACGAGCATAGCCCCAGGCGACGGCGTCGTGCCGTGCCGTGCCACCGCGCCGTTGGAGAGAGGCGCCCAGCACCGGATAGCGGCCGTTGCCCCGCAAATCGATGATCGGACAGAATTCCTTGACCTGCTGCGGTGTCAGGAACTCGGAGTCGACGCCGTTCAGGCGGTTGGCATAGATGCGGCGCGACAGCTCCCGCAGGTCATGCTGGTTGTGGGCCAGGTTCATCACCCCGCGCTGGCTGAACATCACGTTGAAGTTCAGCTCTTGGCTCATGCTCTCCCAGAGCTTCAGGGAGTGCTCGTAGAGCCCGGCGGACTCGTCCCAGAGATAGTTGGAACGCACTATGGTGGTGTTGCGTCCGGTGTTGCCGCCGCCAAGCCAGCCCCGCTCCAGCACAGCGACCCGGCCAACCCGGTGTTCCTTGGCAAGATAGTAGGCCGTGACAAGCCCATGCCCGCCGCCGCCGACGATAATGGCGTCGTAGTTGCCCTGTGGCTCCGGCGATCGCCAGGCAGCCTGCCAGTTCTCATGGTGGCCGATAGCATTCCTGGCCAAGGAGAAGATCGAATAGCGCGCCTTTTGAGCCACCTCACACCCCGCGAAGCTCGTTAACTCTCTGCCCGTCACCCTAAGACGTATGTAGCGTGAACGCAGCGGCCAGGCCAAGGGCAAGCCCTCGTGTTTCCTAGGCGCCACATCCACGCGCTCGTGAGCGTGCGGCGTCAAGTTTTGTGGCTGCGACATCTTGATTTTAAGGCCCGATTGAAGGCGGAATCCTCCACCGGCGCCGCCGAAGAGGCATTGATAAGAAAAACGAGGGCCAGGAACGACCTATGCTAGGCAACGCACCGCGGGAGCTGCCGCAGCTCTTCGGCTTCATACTGGTGCCGGACTTCTCCATGATGGCGGTCACCGCGGCGATCGAGGCCATGCGCCAGGCCAACCGACTGAGCGGCCGCGAGCTCTACGGCTGGCGGCTCTACACGGCAGACGGCGCACCGATACGCGCCTCCAACGGATTTTTTCTGCCGATCGACGGAGACCTGGAGGCAGCGAGCAGCCTCGATACGATCGCGGTCTGCGGCGGCTTGCAGATCCATCTGCAGGATACCAGCCGGCTCTGCCCCTGGCTGCGTAAGATGGCCCGGCGCGGGGCTGACATCGGGGCGATCTGCACCGGCAGCCATATCCTCGCCAAGTGCGGCCTGCTCGACGGCTATACCTGCACAATCCATTGGGAGAACCTGGCCGCGCTGGTCGAGCAGTTCCCCGAGATCCAAGTCACCAACGAGCTCTTCGAGATCGACCGCAATCGTTTCTCTTGCGCCGGCGGGGTGGCGGCCATGGACATGATGCTGAACGTCATCTCCCGCCAGCACGGGCATGAGCTGGCGGCCGCGGTCGCCGATCAGTTCATGCATGAACGTATCCGCGACCACCACGACCATCAGCGCATGAGCCTGCCGGCGCGGCTCGGCGTGCGCCATCCGAAGCTGCTGTCTGTGGTCAAGCAGATGGAAGACAACCTGGAAGAGCCTTTGGCTCGCTCCGAGCTGGCCGAAGCGGCGGGGCTTTCGACCCGTCAGCTTGAACGCCTCTTCCGTAAGTACCTACAGCGCTCACCGGCGCGCTTCTATCTTGAGCTTCGGCTCAACCGCGCCCGGTTGCTCCTGCTGCAGACCAACATGTCGGTGATCGACGTGGCGCTGGCCTGCGGCTTTGTCTCGGCCTCCCACTTCTCCAAGTGCTACCGGGACTTCTTCGGCCACACGCCGCGCAAGGAGCGCGGCATGCCAGGCGGCGAGGCCAGCGGAGAGCTGAGCGACGACGCGCAGTCGGCGGTCGGCTGAGTGGCGGAGCGCTTGTAACAGCCGCTAAAGGCTGGTTTCGCTGCCTTCGTTCTGGCTCCAGGGCTTGCGGGCGAAAACCCGCCGCACCATAGGTTCGAAGGTCTCCAGCGGCTCGTTCTCGTAATCCGGGTCGAAGCAGTTCTGGTCATAGTCGGCGCAGAACTTGGCACAGTCGTCGAACCAGGGATGGTCGCGGTAGCGGTCGCGCGCGTTCCGATTACCACCCAGGTGGTGCCAAAAGTAATAGCCCTGGAAGATGCCGTGGTGCTTGACGATCCAGTAGGTCTTTTCGCTGACATAGGGCCGCAGCACGGCGGCAGCATAATCCGAGTGATTATCCGGTGCCACCACATCGCCGATGTCGTGCAGCAGTGCGGCGACCACCATCTCCTCCTCAGCGCCGTCGCGCAGTGCCCGGGTCGCGCTCTGCAGGCTGTGCTGATAGCGGTCGATCCTATAGCCCAGCTTGGGCCCGGCCATCATCTTGAGCTGGCCGAGGACGTGGTCGACCAGGTGGGCCTGGTGATAGGCCGTCGCCTGCTCTTCCAGGAAGGCGTACTCCTCCGCCGTCCCGTCCTGCATGTTGATGAAGTCGATCTGGTCCATCGCCGCCTTATCCCTCCGGTTGCGGCGACAGATTAAGCGATCTCGCGCTCCACTTTGAAGCCGTTTTCCTTGCGGTCGATGCTGAACGCCCCATCGACCACCGCATAGCTCCAGGCGGCCGAGCGCCGCATGCCGCCCAGCGGATACATATGCACGTGGCTGATGCCGCAGTTCGGGTCGGTGGCGTGGTAGCGGGCCAGGTCGAGTACCAGCTTGTCCGGCGCGCTGACGGTCATCAGCTTGGTGACGTTGCGCGCCTGGCGGGTGATGAAGCGCATGGAGTTGCCGATGCCGCAGTTCTTGGCATGCATCAGCAGGGTCTTGATGGTGGCCAGGCCGGGCACGCCGATGTGGATCGGCAGGCGGTTGCCGGCCGCGCGCATGGCCCGGTCCCAGGCAATGATCGGCTCGGCTTCGAAGCAGAACTGCGTCGCGATGTAGAGCGCCGCCTCGCTGTTCTCGGCATAGGCGTTCTTCCAGGCCAAGGCTGCGCTCAACTCGCGCTCGGGAATGTCCGGATTGCCCTCCGGGTGGCCGGCGACGCCGATCGTCTTGATGCCGTGCTTCTCGAACAGGCCAGTCTCTAAGAGCTGCATGGAGGATTTGAAGGGACCGAGCGGACTGTCGACAGCGCCGGCTAGGGCGACCACCTGATCGACACAGACCTCGCCTTGCAGGCGGCGCAGATAGTCCTCGAAGTCTGGGCGGCTGGGAATGGAGCGGGCCGCGAAGTGAGGAGCAGGCTCGAAGCCTTCGTCTTTCAGGCGCTTGGCCGTGGCGATGGTATCGGCAAAGTCCGAGCCGGGCAGAAAGGTCACCGCGACTGTCGTGCCGGGGCGAAGGTGCTCGCGGTAGTCGGCTGTCTTGGCCGAGGCACCGGGCGTGGTCTCGATCGTGAAGCCAGCCATGAAGTCGATCACGGCCTGCTTGAGATCGATTTGGGCGCTCATCGCTTGCTGCATATCCGTCGCCACGTTTGCCAGCATACCAATAGTCCTTCCTCTTACATCCCAGCTCTCTCAAACCCAATGAGGTAGGGCCTTTCATGAGGGATTGGCGATGGTGCCGCGTGAGATAGGCGCGCGGCCGCCTGGACGCTCGTGCAACGCCGACTGACGCTCGCCGTTTTGCGACCCGGGGCCCGGAGCTGCGCGTAATAATGAGGGGCCGGAGAGCTGCCGCTCCCCGGCCGTTTGAGGCTGCGCGAGCTGGATGGCTGCGCTGTGGGGTTAGAGATCCTTTGCCGCCTCGTGCTTGATGTCCGGCCAGTTGCGCTCCGCCTTCTCAATGTTGTCGTCGAGGTCCTCGAGGAAGGTGGCATAGATTTCTTCGTTGAGGTTGAGATAGAGCTTGCCGTCCTCGATCTTCCAGAGGTGCGGGTCGCCGTCGAACTTCTTGCCGACGGACACGCCGTAGGCGCAGAAACCGCCGTATTGCGGCAGGTAGCGCTCAGGGTCTTGCTTGAAGCTGTCCAGGTGGGCCTGGTTGCTGAAGCGATAGGCCACGCCCTGATGCACGTGCGCCAAGGCGTCGCGTCCGCGTACCGGCTGGCCTTGGGTGAAGTAGGCAACCGGGTCGTAGCCGTGCAGGGCCAAGGGCGCGCCAATGATCGACAGGCCGGGTACGACGTTGAGCTCGTCGGCCGCATGGGCCGGAACGACGGCGCCCAGAAGAGCGGCCGAGACGAGACCGGCCATGACAAGCTTGGTGATGATCATGATTTCAACTCCCGTATGATTTGGCATGACGCCCGGCCAGTCTGGGCCGGGCAGGGGCCACATCTGGGAGTTCCGGCAGAATAGCCAATATTACCGGTAATAATTGGTGATAAAAGCAAAACAGACAGGACGATCTGCAAATTATACTATAACTTCTGCTTGCTGCCGTACGGCGCGCGGGCTCTTGCCGTAGCGGTTGGCGAAGGCACGCGTGAAGGCGGCGGGGGAGCGATAGCCGACCTCTGCGGCGACCTGCTTGATAGGAGTTACGCTGCCGGCCAGCAGGTTGGCGGCCTTCTGCAGGCGCAGCTCGGCGAGGTAGCTCATGGGCGCGACGCCGACCAGGGACTGGAATCGCTCCGCGAAGCGGCTGCGTGACATGCCGACCTCGCGGGCAAGGCGCTCAAGTGTCCAGTCCTGCTGCAACCTGCGATGCATGAGGCTGAGCGCGCGGCCGATACGCGGGTCGTTCATGGCTTCGAGGATGCTGGCCAGTGCAGGATCTCCCTCGCTGCAGGTTCGTATCACCTCAATGAAAAGCGCCTCGGTCAGGCGGATGACAGAGGCCGTCACCCCAGGCGGGCCGGCGAACATCTGGCGCACGATGAGGCGCATGATCTCGTCGATCCAGGGTGCCTGGGCCCTCACCTCGGCGGTCACCAAAAGATGGCCAGGCAGGGCACGCAGCAAGGGGTGATCGGCACCGGCAGCGAAGTCGAGATGGCCGCAAATCAGCTTGGTTTCGGCAGTGAGTTCGGCAGTTGGGTCACTCTCCTCGCTGTAGGCCAACACGCCCTCACCGCTGTAACCGGCACGCTGCAGCACGGTTTCGAGCGGCGCGGCCGGCCGGTCCGGCTGGTCGCAGAGTACATGCGGGCTGCCGCCCGGGATCAAGATGAGGTCGCCTGGCTCAAGCAGTACGGCCTCGTTCTCCGCGATCACGACATGGCAGCGGCCCTGGACGGCAAGATGAAAGCGTGCCGCGCGGCCGTAGGCCGGCACGGTGACCGCGAAAGGGGCGGCGAAAGCCGTGCGGAAATAGAGCGTGCCGCGCAGCTGTAGCAGATCGAGTACGTCGCTCAACACGTCCATATTGCAGATCTTCCTATTCTATAGGACGATTAGATAAGAACTATACAGTCCTGCATCGAGAGCCTTGGAGGACAACCTGTTCCGGACCAAACGCGTTTACGCGCCGCCGTCCGATGAGGACGGCTACCGTGTTCTGACAGACCGGCTGTGGCCGCGCGGTCTGACGAAAGAGGCCGCTGCCGTCGATCTCTGGCTGAAGGACGTCGCGCCCTCGACCGAGCTGCGCAATTGGTTCAAGCACGAGGCAACGCTTTGGCCTGAGTTCCAGGCTCGCTATCGGGAAGAGTTAAAGACTTCGGAACGCCAAAGCGCATTGGAACGGTTGCGCCAGCTCGAGCAGGAAACAGGCACCGTCACCTTGCTGTTCGCCACCAAAGAAGAAACCTGCAATCATACACACGTGCTGTTGGCGCGACTCACCGAAGGGTGTTGAGCCTGGCTCAGGCCGGGAGGCCGGCCATATGCAGCCCTTTCTTTATGAGAGCGATATCTTCTGCGCGTCGGTGGACGTGGCGGTATTGGAACTCCCAGGCGATGCGCTTGGCGATAGCGGCACCGGGGATGCCCTTCCAAGCGCTCCTAAGCTCCTCGCAATAGCGCTCGGCCTGACGTCGGGCATCCGCTCTGGAGCCGACCAGGGCAAAGGCGGCGATGACGGCGGCCAAGCACTCGTCGAGCTCCTCGTCGGGCAGCTGCTCGAAGAGCGCCACCGCACGCGCGGTATCGCCAGCGAAGAACCGTGCCTCACCGAGGTCATAGAGGTAGTAGTCGGGATGATGCGGGGTGCGCGCGATGGTTCGCTCGGCCAAGGCGACGGCCTCCTCCGGTCGGCCGAGATAGGTCAAGGCGGTGACCCAGGCCATGGTGACATCGCCATCGTGCGGGTTCGTTTCGAAGGCGCGCCTTAGGGCCCGCTCGGCTTCGCCGTATTCCCGGTGGCAGAGATAGCTCCATCCCAAGGCGCGCAGCATCCGCGCGTCATCGGGGCTGAGCTCCTTCGCCTTCAGAGCGTTTTCTCGCGCCCGGGCATAGGCCGCCTCGGTTGCGCGCGAGTCGCCGAAGGATGTCAGCACCGCCAGCCAGCGAATGGCGTTGGAGAGCATGCCGTAACCCGCCGCGTAGTGCGGGTCAGCAGCAATGGCACGCTCGGCAAAGTCGACGACGCGACTGACGTTCTGAACAGTGCGCGGCAGCTGCGAGCAGTGGCGAGCCATCAGATAGTGGTCGTACGCGCGCCAGTGGCCGTGCGGCCGGCGTCGCGCCTGCGCGAGCGACGCGCTGGCGATCTGGTCCGAGAGGGTGGCGACGATGGTGGCGACGATCTCGTCCTGAAGCTCGAAGATCTCGCCGAGGTGACGGTCATAGCGTTCGGCCCATAGATGTCTGCCGCTATCGCTATCGACCAACTGAGCGGTGATACGCACGCGGCTGTCCACCTTTCGGACGCTCCCTTCGAGGACATAGCCGATGTCGAGTTCCCGCGCGACCGACCGCAGATCGGCCGGCTTCGCCCGGTACTTGAACGAGGAGTTGCGTGCCGCCACCGCCAGGGTCGGAAAACGCGCCAGTTCGGTGATGATGTCCTCGGTAATGCCATCGCTGAAGTAGGCTTGCTCCGGCGCGCCGCTCGGGTTGGCGAAGGGCAGCACGGCAATTGCAGGGCGGCCGCCTCTGTCTGCCGCGGCATGTACTTCCCCGATCCGTTGACCAGCCTGTGCCGGGGGGAAGACCTCAAGCGGCGCGAGCAGGCGGTAGCCGGATTTCTGCACCGTGCCGATGTAGCGTGGTGCCCGCGGATTATCGCCAAAAGCGCGCCGTAGCTCGGCGATGGCGTGCGTCAGCACCTCTTCTCCGACGGTGGTATTCGCCCATACCCGATCCATCAGGTCTTTGCGCGTCACGACACTGCCACCCGCCTCAACGAGCGCTTGCAACACCCCCATCGCCTTGTTGCCGACACGCGTCGACGGCTGGGTCGGTTCCCCTTCATGTTTCAGGCTGCGCGTAATCGGGTCGACGCGCCAATCTCCGAGCGTGAAAGCCTGCACCTCTCTCCCTCTGGCGGCTCGCGGCAAACGATCGGTTTTGCCGCGCGGCTGCGGCCGGCTGAGATTGCACGATGGTCAGATGCCCCAGCAGGATATGTAAGCTACTATAGAATAGTGAAACGCCCTGCGCGAGCGGGCAGGACGCTCTAGAAGCGCAGGACCAACTGGTCGCCGCGCACCTCGTAGCCTTTGAGCCGATTGAGGAAGCTCATGCCCAAAAGCGGCATGTCGAGTGGCCCTTCGAGCACCGAGGCCTCCACATCGAGCAGCCTGAGGCGACCGGCCTGCACCTGGCGCAGCGCAACGGGAGCGCCGCGGACGATGCCGTTCGCCGTGCGATAGCGCTTGGTATAGTCCTTGTCCTGCAGCTGCAGGCGCAGCTTCTTGGCGTGTTCGGCGCCGAGCGCCACGTCTGTGGCACCGGTGTCGACCAGAAAGGTCATATCCACGCCGTTGACCCTAGCGGTCAGAAAGTAGTGGCCGCCCGGTCCGCGCGGTAGTGCGAGCTCGTTGCGAACGTTGCTGTCGAACGTCGTGTCCTGCCGATCGACATTGGCGGTCTGCAACTCGGCGCCGCCTTGAGGGTGGCGGGTCTCCGGCGCTGCAGGGAGGTTCCTCGTTTGCTGGGGGCTCTGTTGGGTCTCGACGTAGCTGTCCGCGACCGCGCCGGGTAGCTTCTGCATGCCATCGTGCAACAACAGCACGGCGACCAGCAGAATCGCGCTCATGAAGAGAATGGATCGCATGGCTTCGGCCCTCGGCCCTGTCGCATCCGTGGCCGAGAATTTTACAGCTCAAACGTGAAGTGCCCGCTAAGGAAACCGTAGCTTTTTAGGCAACTTCGTTAGGCCGACCCCGCCAAACCAAACTGCTTCTGGAGGTGCGGCCCTTATTCTTTATGGATCCTGCCCTCGGGGCGAAAGGCGTGGAAGACGAAGGCAAAGGTCAGGTCATAAACCGCGTCCTGCCATGCGCCCGAGGCGTCGCGGCGTTGCACCACCACATTGCCGATGTCGCGCCCCTCGGCAATCTGACGGCTGTCGAGCGCCGAAGCCTTGCCGGCGCTCCAGCTCAGGCGCAGGTCGTCGCGCTCGATGGTCTCCTGCTCTCGCAGCAGTTCGAGAGTCCAGGCCTCTTCCCCGACGGCCACCACATAGGCCATGGGCTCGATGCCCTGGGGCAAGCTACCGTCGTAAAGGAAAGGCTGGGACGCGCTATCGTAACGGATGTAGGGGTTGTCGCCGTAGCGGCGCATATCCGGATCGTTGGGCACCAGCACCCGGCCCTCGGGATGGCGCTTCTTGAAGCGAGCCCAGGACTCCAGGCGTGAGGGCAGCATGTCGAGCCGTGTACCGGTCATTTCGCCGACGATGGCCTCCCCGAGGAACTGCTGCCACCAGCTTTCCGTTTGGCGATCGTACATGACGAGGTCGGACTTACGCAGCTTCCCGGTCGTACCGAACTCCAGCACCTGCCCTTCGACTCGGCGGTCGAAGACGATGGCGGCGTTGCAGAGCGGACAGTAGGTGACGGCAACCGGCACGCCGCCGATCTCGTCGTTGACGATTTCATGCCAGGTCAGGATGCGCAGGGGATAGGCCCGCGTTTCACCATTGACCGAGAGGCCGATCACGGGCTCGCGCGGGTCGAGGTCCTTCTCCTCAGCCACTGATACGAAGATGGGTGCGTCGATCGAGGGAATGCCGTCCTTGGGCGGGCCGCCGGAACGAATCTCGGAGAACTCCACCGCAGCCTTCGAGAAGTCCGTGTCGGGCCACGCCCAGGTCCAGGAGCGCGGGGCCGTCTCGCTCGCTAATGCAGGGCCCGCCGCTACCAACAGGGCCAGCGCTGCGGCGGCGAGCGAGGGGGGCGGTTGCACGAAGCTCATGGCTCCACTCCAAGGCGATTGCTTTTTCGACCTTCCACGGCAGTCTAGTCGCCCAATTTGATGGCACGCTTCATAAGGTTGTCATCGGTCGTGATCGCCTGTGAGGGAGGAGAGGGAATGCAGCTGGACAGCAAGGTGGCTCTGGTCACCGGTGGCGCACGCGGAATCGGCCTGGCGTGCGTGCGAGAGCTGGCGACAGAAGGCGCCAAGGTGCTGTTCTGCGATGTGAACGCGGAAGGCGGAGAAGCGGCGGCGGACAGCCTGCGGCAAGAGGGGCTGGAGGTTGCCTTCACCACCTGCGACGTTGGCGACAAGGCGCAGGTCGAGGCGCTGGTCGCCGAGACTGTGTCGCGCTACGGACGGCTTGATATTGCCGTCGCCAACGCCGGCATCGTCCATGCCGCCGACTTCCTCGATCTCGCCGAAGAGGACTTTGATCGCGTCATTCGCGTCAACTTGAAGGGCGTCTTTCTGACCGGCCAGGCGGCTGGGCGGCAGATGGCGGCGCAGGGTGGAGGCGGCGCCATCGTCAACATGTCTTCGGTCAACGCGGTGATGGCGATTCCGGCGATCACGCCGTACGTGGTCGCCAAAGGCGGCGTCAATCAGCTGACCAAGGTCATGGCTCTTGCGCTCGCCGACCATGGCATCCGGGTCAATGGCATCGGCCCCGGCTCGATCGCCACCGAGATGGCGGAGGCGGTGCTGGCCGACCCGGAGAAGCGGCGTGCCGCGCTATGCCGAACGCCGATGGGTCGTTTCGGCGAGCCGCGGGAAATCGGGCGAATCTGCGTGTTTTTGGCCAGCGCCGAGTCGAGCTACGTCACTGGCCAAATCATCTATCCCGACGGCGGACGCATGGCGCTGAACTACACGGTGCCGGTCAAGGACTAGGAGATTTTCTTGGGCGCTGGGGCCGCGGACGGCGAGGCGCTAGTAGCCTTCGCCGAAGCCGAGCGGGGCCTCGTCGACGGGCGGCAGCTCTTCGCCGGTCGGGGCAGCGGACTCTGCCGGCCCCTCAAGCTTCTCTCTTGTCTTTCCAGCCTTTTCAATGGCCTGGTTGAGATCGACTTGGGTGCAGAGGCCAAGCAGCACGGGGTCGCGGGGCCGAATGTTCGGCGTGTTCCAGTGGGTCCGCTCGCGCACGGCTAGGATGGTTGCCTTGGTCGTGCCGATCAGGCGCACGACCTGACTGTCCTTCAGTTCCGGGTGATTGCGGAGCAGCCAAGCGATGCCATCGGGCTTGTCCTGGCGCTTGGCGACCGGCGTATAGCGCGGGCCGGCAGTGCGTTTCTTCGGCTGAGGCAGGTCGCGCTTCAGCATGCGGAGCTTGCGCTCCGGGTCCTGCGTGCCAAGCTCAATCTCTTCTTTGGTCAGCTGGCCGTTGGCGATCGGGTCCAGGCCGCGCACGCCTGCAGCGACCTGCCCGTCGGCGATGCCTTGAACCTCCAAGAGGTGCAAGCCGCAAAAATCGGCGATCTGCTCGAACGTGAGGCTTGTGTTCTCGACCAGCCAGACGGCGGTCGCCTTGGGCATAAGAGGTTGGTTCGCCATAGTCTTCTCCGTCTCGGCGCCGAGCCTTTGGCTGGGGCCGCGCTCCCCGTCGGGAGCTCATCACCTTGTCGGGATAAGAGCTATATAGGCCGCCGAGAAAGGCAACGAAAGCCCCTTTTCGGTGGGATGCTCGCCGTTTGCTGGTGGTGAACGTCAACAGGCCTTAAGCCGTCAGAACGATTTTCCCGACGTGGGCGCTGCTTTCCATCAGGGCGTGGGCGGCCGCGGCCTGATCAAGCGGAAAAGTCTTGTGCACCAGAGGCCGAACGCGTCCGGCGGAGATCAGAGGCCACACCCGGGCCTCCAGGTTGGCGGCTATCGCGGCCTTGAAGCCGATATCCCGCGGCCGCAAGGTCGAGCCGGTGATCGTCAGGCGTTTCACCATCACCTTTAGAAAGTCGATTTCGACCTTGGAACCACCGAGAAAGGCGATGAAGACCAGGCGGCCGTCGGGTCGAAGCAGGTTGATATCCTTGGCGATGTAGGGGCCGCCGACCATGTCGAGGATGACGTCGGTGCCGCCGGTCAATTCCTTGGCGCCGCTGAACCAGTCCTCTTCCCGGTAGTTGAAGGCCTTCTCGGCGCCCAGCTCTTGGCAGATTCGGCACTTCTCTGCCGTGCCCGCGGTGGTCAGCACCCGTGCGCCGAAGGCCTTGGCCAGTTGGATGGCCGTGGTGCCGATGCCGGAGGAACCGCCATGGACCAGGAAGGTCTCCCCTGCCTGGAGACCGGCTCGGTCGAAGACGTTGGACCAGACCGTGAAGAAGGTTTCCGGCAGTCCGGCTGCTTCCACGGCCGTCAGACCGTCCGGGAAGGGCAGGCACTGGGCTTCCGGCGCAACACAGTACTCTGCATAGCCGCCGCCGCTGACCAGAGCGCAGACCTGGTCGCCTGGAGAAAGCTGTCGAACGGCCGGGCCACAGGCGACGACCTCCCCGGCGATCTCAAGGCCGGGAATATCGGAGGCACCCGGCGGTGGCGGGTAACCGCCGCGCCGCTGCAGCACGTCAGGGCGGTTGATGCCGGCCGCGGCCACCTTGATCAGGACATAGCCTTCCCCCGGCTCCGGAAGCGGTCGCTTCGTTGGGCGCAGTACCTCGGGCTCGCCGGGCTCTACGATCTCGATGGCGGTCATCTCTTGCGGCAGGCTGGACGTCATGGCTTGGGCTTGCTGTTTTTGGCTTGGTTTGGGTTTGCTGTTCGGGGCGGTGTAGTATGGCGGCCACCAGCAAGGCAAGAAAACGGGAGCATGGCCATGGACCAAGAAGAGCTTGAACCGCGCAAAGCCATTGCCAAGCCTGTCGATTTGGACAACTTGGGCGTAGAAGAGCTACGCGACTATCTTGCCGAATTGGAAGCGGAAGCCGAACGGGTGCGGGCCAAAATAGCCAGCAAGACCGACTATCGCGGCGCCGCAGAGTCCTTCTTCAAGTCCTCGCAATAGGGCCCGCAGCTATAAAGTGTATTGGAATCTTGGCTGCTATATTAGGCATTTCTTCAGCGTCCTGAGTTGTTATGCGGATATTGACGGCCGCCACGAAGGCCTCCCCCGCCAGGAATAGGGTCCAACATGCCGAGCGAGTTGCGAAAGATTATCTTTGAGCGCAGCGAGCTCTATGATGCCGTGGTTGCTTACAACCTCCGCAGCAAGAACAAGCTCCCTGTCGGCGAGTTGCAACTCATCGACGTCGGTAAAGACCCTGAGGTCTTCGCTGTTTTCCACATCATCAATCTATCGACCGGACAAGCGGTAGAGAAGCGGCTCGGTGCGTCCTATATCGCGGCGGCGCTTCTCACCTATTGCAAGAACAAGCGCATCCCGGTCTCTCGCAGTTTCCGTAAGTCGCTAACCCTCCACGAGGGTGACGTAGCGCTGATGATGACCAATGCGCGCCGCCCAGCGGCAGCAAAAACCGGCGCTGACCAGCCGCAAGCGGCTGCCTAGATCGAAACCATCCTTTCCATTCCTCAGCACCGGCCGTTTGGGGATGTCCCTAAGCGACGTGCCGTGATTTACTGATCACTAACCGAGGATCGTTCGGCTGGCTTTCCGCTGGACCGGTGCGAGGCAAGACAAGCCCCATGCGTGAAGGGACACGCATCAAAGGGGGTGAAGGATGGGAGGTCAGGCCATGCAGGAAGCGGCGGCAAGCGGCGCGTCGTGGTTGGGCAGGTTTCCCGAGCTCTCCGTGTTGTCACAGGACGACCGGGATCTGCTCGGCGAACGGGCAGCCGTCGTCAACCTGCCGGCCGGGCAGACGATCTTCGCCCCGGGCCATCCGGCTGAGCAGTTCCTTCTGGTGTTGGACGGCACGGTCCGGGTGCAGCAGTCGGCCGCGAGTGGCCGCGAGATCGTTCTCTATCGGGTTTCGAGCGGGGAGAGCTGCATTCTGACGACCGCCTGCCTGCTTTCCGAGGACAGCTACTACGCCGAGGGCCTGACCGAGACGCCGGTGACCGCGGTGGCGGTGCCGCGTGCGGCCTTCGATGCGCTGATGGCTCGCTCCAGCCAGTTTCGGCAGTTTGTCTTCTCGAACTATGCTCAGCGCATTGCCGACCTGTTGCACGTCGTGGAGGAGGTCGCTTTCGAGCGCATCGACAAGCGTCTGGCCCAACGGCTGCTCGAGCGGGCCGGGGAGAACGGCGAGTTGAACGCCACCCATCAGGACCTGGCGAGCGAGCTTGGCTCGGTTCGCGAAGTGATTAGCCGCCATCTCAAGGAATTCCAGCGCCGCGGCTGGATCGATCTCTCACGTGGCCGCATCGCCCTGGTCGAGCGGGCCGCGCTCTCCAGACTGGCTGCCTCGGACTGAGCTCCAGCGACGTTCGTGGATCTGCTTTCACGTTTTCGTGACTAAGTCACAGACGATCGATTGAGGCCTCTCTAGCGTGCCGTGCAACGAACCTGACACAGCACAGGAGACTGCACGTGCAAGCGAACGTTGGAACCATCGACCGGGCTCTCCGCATCGCCGTCGGCCTCGTCTTGATCGCCCTCGTCTTCGTCGGTCCGCAAACCCCTTGGGGCTGGTTGGGTCTGATCCCCTTGGCGACTGCCTTTATCCGCTTTTGCCCGCTCTACCGGCTGCTGGGCATTTGCACCACGCCGCGCGCAGCCACCTGAGCCAGCCGTACCAAGAAGAACAATCGGGAGGAGGAAAGTATGAATCCTGACGTCAGAACCTTTTTCGACGAGGCCACCTTCACCGCGACCCACGTGGTTTGGGACCCGGAAACCAAGCGAACCGCCATCATCGATTCGGTGCACGACTACGATCCCAAATCTGGCCGCACGGATACCGCCTCGGCCGATGCCGTGATCGCCTTCGTCCAGCAGGAAGGCTTGCAGGTCGACTGGATCCTGGAAACCCACGTGCACGCCGATCATCTGACCGCGGCGCCCTATCTCCAGGAGAAGCTGGGTGGTCGGATTGGCATCGGTGCCAAGGTCGCCGTGGTGCAGGGGGTCTTCAAATCGGTGTTCAACGCCGAAGATGCCTTTGCAACGGACGGCCGCCAATTCGACCGTTTGTTCGAAGACGGCGAGCAGTTTCAGATCGGCGATCTGACGGTTGAGGTGATGCACACGCCTGGTCACACGCCGGCCTGTGTCACCTATGTGGTGGGCGACGCTGCCTTCGTCGGCGACACGCTCTTCATGCCGGACTTCGGCACCGCCCGCTGCGACTTCCCGGGCGGGGACGCGCGGCAGCTCTATCAGTCGATCAAGCGCATCCTCGCGCTGACTCCGGAAACCCGGCTTTTCCTTTGCCACGACTACGGCCCCGGCGGCCGTGCCTACGAGTGGGTCACCACCGTCGCCGCGCAGCGCGAGAAGAACATCCACGTCAACGACAGCGTCGATGAAGACGGCTTCGTTGCCATGCGGACCGAGCGCGACAAGCAACTCTCCATGCCCGTGCTCATCCTGCCGTCCGTGCAGGTCAACATGCGCGCTGGTGTCATGCCGCCGCCAGAAGCCAACGGCATCAGCTATCTCAAGCTTCCGGTCGACGCCCTGTAGGGCGGTGCGACGGGTGGGAGGAAACAATGGACATCAAGAAAATCGACAAGGAGCTCAGTGTCTCGCCACAGATCGCGCCGAGCGATCTCCAAGCGTTGGCCGAGGCCGGCTTCAAGGCAGTGATCTGCAATCGTCCCGACGGCGAAGGCAACGACCAGCCGCTGTTCCATGAAATCGAGGAGGCGGCGCAGGCAGCCGGCTTGAGCGCCCACTACCTGCCGGTCGAGACCGGTAAGGTTGGTGACGAGGACGCTGAGCATTTCGGTGAGCTGTTGGACAGCCTGCCCAAGCCGGTCCTCGCTTACTGCCGCAGCGGCACCCGCTCGGTGACGCTCTGGTCGCTGTCGCGCGGCGGCAAGCTGCCTTTGCCGGACATCCTCTCGGCGTCCAGCGATGCTGGCTACGACATGTCCGGCGTGGTGCGCCGCATCGCCAACCAGGGGCGCACGCCGACGGAGGCGATCGATGCCCGGCACGACGTGGTGATTGTCGGCGCCGGTGCGGCCGGGATTGCCGTCGCATCTTCGCTTCTAGGCCGGGACGCCTCGCTCGATATCGCCATCATCGATCCGGCCGACATCCACTACTACCAACCCGGTTGGACGCTGGTCGGTGGTGGGGTGTTCGAGGCAGCGGACACCGTTCGCACCCTCTCATCGGTGCTGCCCTCCAAGGTGCATTGGATCAAGGCGGCTGTCGCGGCCTTCGAACCGGAGCGCAACGTGGTGGTGCTCGAAGGCTGCCGCGTCATCGAATACAAGCGGCTGATCGTTTGTCCTGGCTTGAAGCTCGACTGGCATAAGGTCGAGGGACTGGTCGACACCCTGGGCAAGAACGGGGTGACGAGCAACTACCGCTTCGATCTTGCGCCCTACACCTGGCAGCTGGTGCAGCAGATGAAGGAGGGGCAGGCCCTCTTCACCCAGCCGCCCATGCCGATCAAGTGCGCCGGCGCGCCGCAGAAGGCGCTCTATCTTTCGGCCGATCACTGGAACCGCAACGGCCGTCTGAAGAACATCGATATCGCCTTCTATAACGCCGGTGGCGTGCTGTTCGGCGTCAAGGAGTATGTCCCGGCGCTGATGAGCTACATCGAGAAGTACGGCGCACAGCTTCAGTTCAACCACAACCTCGTCGCCATCGACGGGCCAGCCAAGAAAGCCTGGTTCAAGAAGACCGATGCGGATGGCGGCGAGGACACGGTTGAGCGGGACTTCGACATGATCCACGTCTGCCCGCCGCAATGCGCGCCCGATTTTATCCGGGTCAGCCCGCTGGCCGATGCGGCCGGCTGGGTAGACGTCGACCAGAACACCTTGCGCCACAAGACCTTCGAGAACGTCTGGAGCCTGGGCGACGTGATGAACGCGCCCAATGCCAAGACGGCAGCGGCTGCTCGCAAGCAGGCGCCCATCGTGGCCCAGAACGTGATGAACGACATGCGCAGCAAGAGCGACGTGAGCCACTACGACGGCTACGGCTCCTGCCCCTTGACCGTGGAGCGCGGCAAGATCGTGCTGGCCGAGTTCGGCTATGGTGGCAAGCTGCTGCCGAGCTTCCCCAGCTGGCTGATCGACAGCCAGAAGCCCAGCCACCTGGCTTGGCTGTTGAAGGAGAAGATCCTGCCGCCGGTCTACTGGAGCGCCATGCTCAAGGGTCGTGAATGGCTGGTGAAGCCGGAAACGGTGAAGCCGGAAATCGTCAACTAGTCACGTTACGGGGCCTTTCGGGGGATGCAGCGTTTCTTGCCCGCCTGGTCGTGGTTGCGCGACTACGACCGCAACCGCTTCCAGGGCGATGGATTGGCGGCGGTGATCGTCACTATCATGCTGATCCCTCAAAGCCTCGCCTACGCGCTGCTTGCAGGCTTGCCGCCGGAAGTCGGGCTCTACGCCAGCATGCTGCCGCTGGTCGGCTACGCGCTCTTCGGCAGCTCCAACGCCCTGGCGGTGGGACCGGTGGCCGTCGTATCGCTGATGACGGCAGCGGCGGTCGGTGAGCTAGCCGCCGTCGGCACGCCCGAGTACCGCCAAGCAGCGCTGGTGCTTGCCGGGCTCTCCGGCGTGATGCTGTTGGCGCTCGGCGTTTTGCGGCTCGGCTTTCTCGCGAGCTGGCTGAGCCACCCGGTGATCTCCGGCTTCATCACGGCGTCCGGCATTCTGATCGCCGCCAGTCAGCTCAAGCATATCCTCGGCATTCCGGCAGGTGGCCATACGCTGGTCGAGATCGTCACCTCGCTTGCCGAAGGCATCGGGCAGGCCAACTGGCCGACCTTGGTCATCGGCGCTGCCGTGACCGCCTTCCTGTTCTGGGTGCGAAGCCGATTGAAGCCCTTTCTCACCCGGCTTGGGGTCGGTGTCCGCACCGCCGACTCGCTCGCCAAGGCCGGGCCGGTGGTGGCGGTCATCGCCACCATTCTGGCCGTCGACCTGTTGTCGCTGGATACGCAGGGAGTCTCGGTCGTGGGCGCAGTCCCGCAGGGCCTGCCGCCGCTAACGCTGCCTTCCTTCGACCTTGAGCTTTGGCGCCAGCTCTTCGTCTCGGCGCTGCTGATCAGCGTGATCGGCTTTGTCGAGTCCGTCTCGGTGGCCCAGACCTTGGCGGCCAAGCGACGCGAGCGCATCGACCCGAACCGCGAATTGCTCGGTCTGGGAGCGGCAAACGTCGCGGCGTCGGTCAGCGGTGGCTATCCGGTGACCGGCGGTTTTGCCCGCTCTGTGGTCAACTTCGATGCCGGTGCGCGTACGCCGCTCGCAGGGGTGCTGACTGCCATCGGCATCGGCCTTACGGCGCTCTTGCTCACCCCCATGTTTCACGCCCTGCCGAAGGCGACCCTGGCGGCGACGATCATTGTGGCCGTGCTTTCCCTGGTCGATCTCGGCGCGCTAAAGCGCACCTGGGCCTACTCCAAGGCCGACTTTGCGGCCATGGCCGTGACCATTGCTCTGGTGCTGCTGGTCGGCGTCGAGGCCGGGGTCGTTGCCGGAGTCGTGCTATCCATTCTGCTGTATCTCGCCCGCTCGACCCGGCCGCATATCGCCATCGTCGGCCAGGTGCCAGGCACCCACCACTTCCGCAACATCAAACGCCACGCCGTCATGACCAGCCCCACGGTTCTCAGCGTGCGGGTCGATGAGAGCCTCTACTTCGCCAATGCCCGCTACTTGGAGGACAAGCTCTACGACGAGGCCGTCGCGCAGGAGGGCATCCGCGACGTGGTGCTGATCTGCGCCGCAGTGAACGGTATCGACGCCAGTGCTCTGGAAAGCCTGGAGGCGCTCAACGAGCGGCTCAAGGCAGCCGGCGTGCGCTTTCATCTTTCCGAGGTGAAGGGGCCGGTGATGGACCGCCTCAAGCGCTCCCACTTCCTGGAGGATCTGACCGGCAAGGTCTACCTCAGCCAGTGGGACGCCATGGCGGAGCTGGACCCGGAAAGGACCCGTGCTGCCGAAGCCGGTGAGCGGCCAGCGCTGTCAGCGGCGGCACTATAGTTAACTTGCCTTCCGCCTGGGCCGGGCGACGAAGAGCAGCCAGCCGATCGGACCGAGCATGAGGACCATGACCAGCCAGCCGACGCGCGGGCTCATCGGGCAGCCGGCTTCCGGCGGCATGCGCCAGGGGCCGGCCCGGCGCGACAAAATCACATGCAGCAGGGGAAGGCCCCAGCCAACAATCAGAATGCTCCAGGCGATGATCTGCTCGCTCGACATGCTACCTCAATACCAGATCTCCATGGCGAGGCCACGGCTGTCGCGCTCGGGCGTCTCAGGCAGACGGAGGGCGCGGCCGCTCATGCGGTCTCGAGCCAGCATCAGGCAGGCGGCGGCATCGAGATAGTCGTCGCGGGCAACCTGGCTACGCGGGAAAAGCGCGAACCAGTCTTCCGAGGCCGCCAAGCCATTCGCCCGCAGCAATGCCAGGCGCGCGTCGCGTCCTTCCGAGGTCTTCTTGCTCGGCAGCGGCGTCCAGCCGTTGCGGCGGTGGAAAATCAGTTCAGGATGGGCCTCGATGAGGCGGTCCTGCTCGGTCGGCGCCAAACAGGCGTCGATCTCGAAGATCTTGTGGGCGATGTTCCAGGCCTGATGGCTCAGGCCCTTGCCTTCTTGCGCCTTGCCCAAGGCGTTGGCCTCCGCCCAGTCCTGGCAATCCCGCATATAGCGGCGCGGCGGCGTGAAGACGCTGGATTTGCGGCCGGTCGGCAAGAGCCTACGGGCAGCCGGCTCGCAGGCGCGCTGGCCGGTTTCGGCAAGGCCGATCGGCATGTCGACGGCAATCATGGCGATCCTCGGCTCCGACAACCGTGCTTGGACGGCCCGCCATTCGTCGGCCAGACTGAAGCGGACATCGGCCGGGCTGCCCGCGGTCGCGAGCGCGGTCTCCGCCATAAGCCAGCCGGCGGCGCAGCCATCGACACCAATGCAGAACAAATCGGCGCCAAGCGGCCAGGGTTCCTGTGTTAGGCGTCGATCCATAAAATTGCCGTTTTTGTTAACCTTTCTTTAGAAGTTGGCTATTATCGTGATAGTCGAGGGTAAGCGGAGCGATGGTGCTTACCCTCTTGGTCGGATGACACATCCGTTCCTTGTGACGCCTCCCTGTTGACTTGCCGCCGGCTCCGCCGGCGGCTTTTTTCTGTTTGCGACACGATCTTGCTTCACGAGCCTTCACGACTTTCGAAAAGCTGTGAATGCCTCTTGACCCTGTCTGGACGGCGAACTACGGTCCCGTGCGTTAGGCAAGTTGACAGGGTAAGGCTAGAAAGAAATTGAGGGGCCGCCACCGGCAGGTGAGCGGCCCTCGTTTTGTCGAGGGAGGGCCAAGAGGGTGAGCGAGTCCAAGTTTCTCAAGCCCGATACCCTGGCACTGCATGCGGGCCAAAGGCCGGATCCGGTGACTGGCGCGCGGGCCGTGCCGGTTTACCAAACCACCTCCTATGTCTTCCGCGACGCAGAGCACGCCGCCTCGCTGTTCAACCTCGAACGGCCGGGCCATATCTACAGCCGCATCTCCAACCCCACCGTTGCCGTCCTGGAAGAGCGCATTGCCGCTCTCGACAACGGCGTGGCTGCGATCGGCACCGCTTCGGGCCATGCCGCGCTCTTTCTCGCCATCGCGACCCTGATGGGCACGGGTGGCCACATTGTGGCTTCCAGCGCGCTTTACGGCGGCAGCATTAACCTCTTCAGCCACACCCTGCCACGCTTCGGCATCGAGACCACCCTGGTGCATCCGCGGGACCTCGCCGGCTTCAAGGCCGCCATCCGGCCGGAAACGCGGCTGATCTTTGCCGAGATCGTCGGTAATCCCGGCCTCGAGGTGCTCGATATCGAAGCTTTGGCGGAGATTGCCAGCGCTGCAAAGCTGCCGCTGGCCATCGACAATACCTTTCTGACGCCGGCCCTTATGCGGCCGATCGACCACGGCGCCGCCATGGTCATCCATTCGGCGACCAAGTGGCTGGGCGGCCATGGCCTTGCCATCGCCGGCCTCCTGGTCGATGGCGGCCGATTCGATTGGGAGGAAAGCGGCCTCTTCCCAACCCTGACCGAGCCCTATGAGGGCTATCACGGCATCGATTTCTCCGAAGAATTCGGCCCTTCGGCCTTTGCCATGCGGGCGAGGGCCGAGGGTTTACGCGACTTCGGGCCGACCATGGCGCCGCAGACCGCGCTTTACATCCTGCAGGGCATCGAAACGCTGCCGTTGCGCATGGCCCGCCACATGGAGAATACGCTTAAGGTTCTGGAGTTCCTCAGCAGCCAGGACGCTGTCGGTTGGGTGCTGCATCCCGCCTTGGAAAGCCACCCGGATCATGCTCTGGCCCAGCGGCTTCTGCCTAATGGGGCCGGCTCGATCGTCAGCTTCGGCGTGAAGGGCGGGCGCGAGGCCGGGCGCAAGTTCATCGAGGCCTGCCAGCTCTGCTCCCATCTGGCCAACGTCGGTGACGCCAAGAGCCTGGTTATCCATCCGGCCAGCACTACGCATTCCCAACTCAACGCCGAGCAGCTCGCTGCCGGCGGGGTAGGCGAGGACATGATCCGCCTTTCGGTCGGCCTGGAAGACCCAGACGATATCGTCGCCGACCTGCGTCAGGCGCTGCGCGCCTCCCAGCGTTAGGATCCGTCTTCATGGACTTTCAGGTGAAAGGCGAAGGCTGTTTCGCTGCGACCGGCGGGCAGGCCTTCTCTTCCGAAAAGCCCGCCGTCTTCCTGGTTCACGGGGCCGGCATGGATCACTCGGTCTGGGTTTTCCAGACCCGCTATCTGGCCCATCACGGCTGGTCGGTGGCAGCGCTCGATCTGCCCGGGCACGGCCGCTCCCAAGGTGCGCCGCTCACCTCCATCGACGCCATTGCGGATTGGCTCATCGAGGCCATGGACGCCCTGGGCGTTTCCAAGGCGACTTTGGTCGGTCACTCCATGGGGGCGATTGCGGCGCTCTCCGCCGCTGCCCGGCATTCGGCGCGGGTCAGTGCGATCGCTTGCTGCGGCGTGGCGGCCAAGATGCCAGTGCACCCCGATCTCTTGGCCGCTGCGGAGGGGAACAGCCAGGCAGCGATCGACATGATCAACGCCTGGGCCCACGGCAGCGCCGCGCACCTGGGCGGCCATCCCGCCTCCGGTCTTTGGCTGATCGGTGGCGGCGATCGTCTCCTGGCGCGGGCTCGCCCCGGCGTGCTGCACGCCGATCTTGCAGCCTGCAATGCCTACGAGGATGGCCTGACCCATGCGGCGGCGCTGACTTGTCCGGCGCTTTTCCTGCTCGGCTCGCGGGACCGCATGACCCCGGCCAAGGCTGGCCAGGCTTTGGCGGCGACGGCGCCTGAGGCAGAAGTGGACGTCATCGCCGACTGCGGGCATATGATGATGACCGAGCGCCCGGAGGAGAGCCTTCAGGCGCTTTCCCGTTTCCTCGCCGCAAACGCCGGCAGCCAAGACAAAGAGCTCTCAGATGCAGCAGGCGCCGGCCGAGCGTAAGGCCTACAGCCATTTCCTCTCCATCCCGACGCGCTGGATGGACAACGACATCTACGGCCACGTCAACAACGTGGTCTATTACAGCTACTTCGATACGGTGATTAACGAGTACCTGATCCGGGAGGGCGGGCTCGACATCCACAACGGCAAGGTAGTTGGCGTCTGCCCGGAGAGCTTCTGCCAGTTCAAGGACTCCTTCGTCTTCCCCGAGACCATCGATGCCGGTCTGGCGGTCGCCAAGATGGGCCGTTCCAGCGTCACCTACCTGGTGGGGCTCTTCAAGCAAGGCGCAGAGCAAGCCGCGGCCCTCGGCCATTTCGTCCACGTCTTCGTCGGGCGGGAGGATATGCGGCCCGTGCCCATGCCGGATGGCATCCGCGGCTGCCTGGAGCCCTTGCTGATCAGTTCGGAGTGAGGCAGGCGATGGTCGGTGCGCAGCTCGATATCAGGTCTTACAACAGAGACGGCGTGAGCCACAGCCATGCGCACCACCAGGCGGTCTTGCCGCTGAAGGGCGACATGGAGATGGAAATCGAGGGGCAGGGCGGCGTCGTCTCGTTCGGCCAGGTTGCCTTGGTCGCCGAAGGCTGGCGCCACAGCTCCGCTGCCGACGGCGAGAATGCCTTTCTCATTCTCGATCGGCCGTCCGCTGTCGGCGGAGAGGACGAAGAGCGTTTTTGGGAGCTGGGAGTAAAGAGCCCCTTCGTTGCCACCGACAGCTCTTTTACGACGCTCTGTCTCGCCGTCGCAGAGGAAGTGTCGCAACTCGGAAAGGCGGGCGCCGAGGGCGGGCCGGCCGGCGGTTTTCTGCTGCAAGCCCTGCAGCGGCGCGTGCTTGCAGGGCGGCCGTGGAGCCGGCTGCAAGCCAGTGAGCAGGCCCGCCGGATCATCGAGATGCGCTGCTGCGATCCGCACCTCGACATGGCGAACCTTGCCGGCTCGGTCGGGCTCAGCGCCAGCGCCCTACACCGGCGCTTCAAGGTGCAGTTCGGGCAGAGCCCCATGCGCTATCTGATGGAGCAGCGCATGGCACGGGCCGCACGCCTCCTCGCGTCCGGCGACATGCCGCTGGCCGAACTCGGGTTTTCCGTGGGTTACGGCGACCAGAGCGCCTTCACCCGGGCCTTCCGCCGCCATTACGGGATGCCGCCGGCTCGCTATCGCGCCGTCACCCGCGAGAAACGGCACAAAGCGCGGTAGTCCCGGTCAAGACGCAGCCACTCCGTCTGTCCTAGTCTCCCATCAACAGGACTAAGACCAAGGAGGCCGCCATGACCAAGCCTATCACTGCCTACAAGGCCCTGACCTTCGACTGCTACGGCACGCTGATCGATTGGGAGGGCGGCGTCTGGGATGCCTTGCAGCCGCTCCTGGTGCAGGCTTCGGAAAGCGGAGCTGCCGAGTTGCCTGGCCGGAGCGCTGTGCTCGCTGCCTTTGGTGAGGAAGAGAGTCGCCTGCAAGCGGAGAAGCCCGACTTGCTTTACCCGCATCTGCTGGCGGAGGTGCACCGCCGCATGGCCCAGCGTTGGGGTATGGAAACGAGGAGCGAGCTGGACTCTGCCTTTGGGCAATCGATAGCGGCTTGGCCGGCTTTTCCCGACACTGCGGAGGCCCTGCGTGTACTGAAGCGGCACTACAAGCTCGTCATTTTGTCCAACGTCAACCGGGCCGGCTTTGCAGCATCGAACCGTAAGCTGGGCGTTGCCTTTGACGCGATTTACACGGCCGAGGACATTGGCTCTTACAAGCCCGATCGCCGGAACTTCACCTACATGCTGGAGCGCCTGAAACGCGATCACGGCTTGGAGCCCGGCGATATTCTGCACACCGCCCAGAGCCTGTTTCACGACCACGTGCCGGCCAGCGATTTCGGGCTGGCAAAGGCCTGGATCGACCGGCAGCTCCTAGCCAAGAGCGGCGATTGGGGGGCGACGGCCGTGGTTGCCGAGCGCCCGGAGGTCGATTTCTACTTTACCACCATGGGCGAGATGGCGGCGGCAGTTGAAGCTGCTTAAACAAGCAAACAAAGACCGGGCCCAATGGGGCCCGGTCTCCGGCTTGAGAAGTAAGGTGTGCGGCTAGATTACTCGGCCGCGTTCTCGAGGATGTTGGCGTTGCCGTTGACGCTGCGAATGTTGATCTGCCGGGGCTTCTTCTCCTCCGGCACTTCGCGCTCCAGGGCAACGTGCAGCAGGCCGTTTTCCAGCTGCGCGCCGACGACCTTGATATGGTCGGCCAGCTGGAAGCTGCGGCGGAAGGCACGGGTCGCGATGCCGCGATGCAGGAACTTCTGCGTGCCGTTCTCTTCCTTTTGCTTACGGCCCTCGATGGTCAGACTGCCTTCGACCACCTCGATCTTGAGATCGTCGTCGCTGAAACCGGCCACCGCCATGGTGATGCGGTAGGTGTCGTCGCCAGTCTTCTCGATGTTGTAGGGGGGATACCCGTTGTCCTCGTCCAGGCGGCCGTTCTGATCCAGCATGTTCATCATGCGATCGAAGCCGACGGTGGCGCGGAGCAAGGGGGAAAAATCGTAGGTACGCATAATCCATATCCTCCGTTGAGCGATAGTTTGGTCGGCCCTCCTATCGGCAGGGCCGCGGGATTGTCTGACCTAAAGGACCCGAATGGCATCCTTGCCGGTCGATACTCTAGCTGGGTATCAGGGAGTGACGCTTCAAGCCCTTGAATCAACCCCTTGAACGGCCAAAGGCTTTGTTAACTCTGCGTTGCTTTGATCGCCACGGTTGCCGGCGCTGCCCGAACGGACCTAAGTATCCTGCAAGCGCTCCGGCCCTTTCGCGAGGTTGTCTTGTCCCAGTCTGTCGCCGCCGTCACCTACCTGCGGAGCACCTTTGAGGAGGCGCTGGCCCTGACGCGCGAGTCGAGGGACTATATCGCCTATCAGTTGCCGCGCGACCGGGAGCCCTTGGAGCCGGCTGCGCAGATCGCCGCGTCTTGCGAAGCCATGCGGATCACAGCGCGGCTGACCCAGGTCATGTCCTGGTTGTTGATCCAGCGCGCCGTCGAGGCGGGAGAAATCGCGCCGGAGGTGGCGGCCGCTCCGGACAATCGCCTGGGCGGCCAAGACGTTTGCGACCCACTGGAAGCCGGGCCGCTGGCGTTGGACGAGGTTCAGGACCAGGCCCTGCCGCCGCGTCTCGATGAGCTGCTGGCGCGCAGCCTGACACTTTACCAGCGCGTTGCCCGGCTGGATTCGCAGCTGACCTGAACTTGTCCAGATAAGTTTTGTGAAGTGGCTGCCTTCGGCGCCGGCTCGGGCGTTAGGACTTCTTGATGCCCAGTCCGCCGAAGCGCTTGTTGAACTTGGCCACCTGACCGCCGGTATCGCTGATCCGGTGCACGCCGGTCCAGGCCGGATGGGTCTTGGGGTCGACATCCAGGCGCAGCCGGTCGCCGGCCTTGCCATAGGTCGAGCGCGTGGTCACCTCTGAGCCGTCGGTCAGCACCAGGGTGATCTCGTGGTAATCGGGGTGAATGTCCTTTTTCATGCTCGTCTCCGTCGCGCGAGGCGCGGTTATGACGCAAGCGGCGGTGGAAGGCAAGAGCGTTGCGCGACAGGGCGTCGCTTGCCGCCGGAGGGCCGCTATGCGATGAGGGGCATCGCGTTTAGGAAGTCTTGACGACTGGTATTAACCTCCTGGGCGAACAGGAATGACACGGTTCGGCGGTACGGCGGGCCGGCCGGCGACGGTTGGAAGAGCGGCGGCCGAAGAAGAGGTGGCCAAGCAGCGCGATCTGCGGCCGCTCAAGCACCTTTGGCCTTACATCAAACCCCACGGCCGCATCGTGGCCGCGGCGGCCGTTGCCCTGGTGGTCGCGGCCGGAACACTACTGGGCCTCGGCGTCGGCCTACGCAAATTAGTCGATGAGGGCTTTCGCTCCGGCGACGCGGCGCTGCTCGACCAAGCCGTCCTGGTGATGCTCGGTGTCGTGGTCATCTTGGCGGCCGCTTCCTACGCCCGTTTCTTCCTGGTTTCCTGGCTGGGCGAGCGGGTCGTCGCCGACATCCGCAAGGCGGTCTACAGCCGCACGCTCAGCCTTTCTCCTGCGTTTTTCGAGATGGCCAAGACCGGCGAGGTGCTCTCGCGCCTAACGACCGACACCACCGTCCTGCAGGTGGTGGTCGGCAGCTCGGCCTCCATCGCGCTGCGCAATACGCTGCTCTTCATCGGCGGCCTGGCCCTGCTGATCATCACCTCGCCGAAGCTGACCGGCTTTGTGCTGCTGGTGGTGCCGCTTGTCGTCTTGCCCATCCTGGTCTTCGGGCGCCGTGTCCGGCGCCTCAGCCGGGCCAGCCAGGACCGGGTCGCCGACGTCGGTGCCTATGTCGAGGAGTCGCTGGGCGCCGTGCGCACCGTGCAGGCCTTCACCCATGAGAAGCAGGACAAGGCCCGCTTTGGTGAGCGGGTGGAAGAGGCTTTCGCGACCGCCGTGGAACGCATCCGGGCCCGCGCGCTCTTGACCGCCCTGGTGCTGCTGCTCGTGTTCGGCGCGATCTCCGTCATTCTCTGGATCGGCGGCCGCGATGTGATGGCGGGGGAGATCAGCCCCGGTGAGCTCTCCGCTTTCATCTTCTACGCCGTGATCGTCGCCGGCTCCGTCGGCGCAATCAGCGAGGTGCTCGGCGACCTGCAGCGGGCGGCCGGCGCCGCAGAGCGTTTGATCGACCTGCTGCACACCGAGCCGGAGATCAAGGCGCCGGACAATCCCGAGCCCTTACCGCCAGGCGAAGGCGCGCTGAACTTCGAAGAGGTTCGCTTCAGCTATCCGGCACGCCCGGGCCAGTCGGCCTTGGAGGGACTTTCCTTCGCGGTGGCGCCTGGAGAAACCGTGGCTCTGGTTGGGCCGTCGGGGGCCGGCAAGACAACGGTCTTCCAGCTCTTGCTGCGTTTCTACGACCCGCAGGAGGGGCGCTTGACCATCGAGGGTACCGATCTGCGTCGCCTCGACCCAGTCGATCTGCGCGGCGCGCTGGCCCTGGTGCCGCAAGAGCCGGTGATCTTCTCCGAGGACGTGCTGGAGAACATTCGTTACGGCCGGCCCGACGCCAGCGACGAAGAGGTGAGGGAGGCGGCGGCCACCGCCGGCTGCGCCGCCTTTGTGGAAGCACTGCCACAGGGCTACCGGACCTTCTTGGGAGAAAAGGGCGTGCGCCTGTCCGGCGGGCAGCGCCAGCGTATCGCCATCGCCCGAGCCCTCTTGCGCGATCCGCGCATTCTGTTACTCGACGAAGCCACGTCTGCATTGGACTCGGAAAGCGAGCGGCTGGTCCAAGCAGGCCTCGAGCGCCTGATGAGCGACCGCACGACCCTCGTCATCGCCCACCGCCTCTCCACGGTGATGAAAGCCGACCGTATCCTGGTGATCGACCATGGGCACATCGTCCAGTCGGGCACGCACGCGTCGTTGATGGCCGAGCGGGATGGCCTATACGCCCGCCTCGCCGCCCTGCAGTTCGACCAAGGCCATGCGCTGATCGACGTCGACCCCGTCCCCACACCCGTCGCTGCGAAGTAGAGGGGCGTCTTCTTGGGCGCTGACGCGCCGTTCGGCACCAGCCCACACCCCCGCCCGATGAGTCGTTCTGGCGCGCGCCGGCTCCTTAACAGAGTGTCCGCCGGGTCATGAGGCGCGCCGTTCTGTTCCGTCCCACTCCCCCACCCGGCCGCCCACGGAATTCTGGACAGTGGGGCGGCCGGGTGGGGGAGCGGGACGGAACAGAGGGAAACAAGAATTCAGCGCGTCAGCGCTGGGTCAGCTTCATCTCGATACGGCGATTGCGGCGCAGGGAGTCCGGGTCGCTGCCGTTGGCGATCGGCTGAAACTCGCCGAAGCCTGCAGCAACAAGCCGCTCGGCGGGAATGCCCTGGGCGATCAGGTAACGTACGACGGAGAGGGCGCGGGCGCTGGACAGCTCCCAGTTCGAGGGGAATTCCTCCGTGGCGATCGGTCGGTCATCGGTATGGCCGTCGACGCGCAGCACCCAGTCGACATCTTCGGGAATGCGCTGGCCGACCTCGATCAGCGTACGGGCAAGCTGAGTGAGCTGCTCGCGTCCTGCAGGCTCCAGCTCGGCTTCGGCCGTATCGAACAGCACTTCCGACTGGAACACGAAGCGGTCGCCGACCACCTGGATTCCGGCAGTGTCGCCCAAGACCTCGCGCAGGCGGCCAAAGAACTCCGAGCGGTAGCGGGCCAGCTCCTGCACCTTGGTGGCCAGAGCAACGTTGAGGCGGCGGCCGAGATCGACGATTTGCGCTTCCTGCTCGCGGTTGAGCGTTTCAGCGGCTTCGAGCGCCGCATTGAGGTCGCCGAGCTGCAGGCGCAGGGCTGCAAGCTGCTGGTTAAGCAGGACGATGCGTTGCTCAGCCTCTTCGGACAGCGCTTCAAAGGCGGCCGAGCGCTCGTCGGCTTCCGCTTGCTGTTCGCCGAGCGTAGCAACGCGCGCCTCCAGATCGTCTCGTAGGGACTTGAGAGCGGCGATCTCGCCAAGCTGTACTTCGATGGTGCGCCGGTCCGCTTCCAACTTGCGGCGCGCGGCCTCCAGCTCGCTGCTGTTGGCCAGATTGTCGCCGGCCAAGCTGTCGCGCTCATCGCGCAAGTTGGTGATCTCGCTGCGCAAACTGGCGAGCAAGGACTCCAGAGTGCTGCCTTCGTCCTGACTGACGCCGAGCTCGGCGGCGAGGCCGGCGGTTTCCCGTTCTACCGCGGCAATGGTGGCGTTCCCGTCGGCTAAGCGGGCGAGCAGGGCCTCTCGCTCGGCCTCGCTTTCAGCCAACGCGACAGCCAAACCTTCCCGCGCCTCCTTGACGTCGGTCAGCTCGCTTTCAAGGCTGGCGACCTGCTCGGCGAGATTGCCGCGCTCCACATCGCTGGTTTCCAGCGCGTCGGCAAGCTCGCTGCGTACTTGGTCGAGCTGCGCCAGCTCGCTGCTGAGGCGTGCGCGCTCTTCCTGGACCTGGCGAATGCGCTCCAGCACTTCGGCCAGCTGTGTCTCCAGGGCGGCGAGCGAAGTGGTCAGGCGCTCCCTGGTGCGGCTGAGGGCTTCGACCTCCTCCTGACTGGCCGTCAGGCTTCGGTCGAGGGCTGCGGCACGCTGCTCCGACGCCTCCAAGGTGCTGGCTAGAAAGCCACGCTCGACATCCAGAGTCTCGATCTGCTGCTTCAAGTCCAAGCGCTGATTGCTCAAGGCTTCGATTTCGCCGCGCAAACTGGCCCGCTCTGCCTCGAGGGCGGCCAAGCCGGCGTCGAGCCGATCGCGCTCGGCCGAACTTGCGTCCAGAGCCGCGCGCAGCTCTTCGCGTTCCTCGGTCAGACGGACCTGGCTCTCGCTCAGTCGATCGATGTCCGACAGCGCTGCCTGCAGGCTTTGGTCCAGCGCGCTGCGTTCCGCGTCGAGCATGCCGACCTGTGCCGCCAGCCGGTCGCGCTCGGCCTGGGAGCCGCGCAGCTCCTCTGAGACGCGACCGACGGTCAGGCCGAGGTCGGCGTTGATCTGCCGCTCCAACGTGAGCAACTCGGCAAGCTCGTCGATCTGGCTGTTGAGGCGTTCGAGCTGCGCTTCCCGGCCGGAAAGACGCAGGCTGAGAAAGAACTGGCCGGCGAGAAAGACAAGCAGCACGAAGATGACGACGAGCAGAATGGTGGCCAGGCCATCGACAAAGCCGGGCCAGATGTTCACGTTGCGGCTACGGGTGTTTCTACCGAAACCGTACAAGGCGCCTGCCCAATCTTATCGTTTGCGGCGGGGCGGCTGCCTATCAGGCCGCTGCGCCGTCTTCGTTTATCCGTTCGACTCCTCGGCCAAGGCCGCGATCGTGCGTGCCAGCAAGCGTATCTCGCTGCGGATCTGCTCCACCGCCTGGTCGCGCCCGCTCTGCATCTCGCCGGCGATCTTGGCCATGTTGAGATGCATGCTGCGGATGTGATCGCGTGTCGCTTCGTCCAGCACCTCGCCACCGGCCCGGGGCTCGAGGCTGGCGTCGCTGAGGCGCGCGAGAAGCGCCTTCATTTGGGTCTGGGTTTCGGCCAGGTGGCGCATGACTTGCTGCTCGGTGCGCATCTGGTCGGTCAAGGTGGTCAGGCGGTCGGTCAGGATCGCCAAGTTGTTGTTCACCACCATGCGGTCTTCCTCGCCGCGGGAAATGGTGCGCTGGAGGTTGTCCAGGCTGTCCGCGGTCTGCTCCAGCAAGGCCTGTACGTAGGCCGGCACCGAGGCTTCACCGTCGCTTCCGGCCCCGGCCCCGCCAGAGAGCTTGGTCATGCTGGAGAGCCATTCCTCCAGCTGATTGAGGAAGCGATTGTGCGCTTGGGTCGACTGCAGCTCGAGAAAACCGACGATGAGCGAGCCGGCAAGACCAAACAGCGAGGATGAAAACGCCGTGCCCATGCCGGCGATCGGCCGCTCCAGGCCGCGAATGAACTCAGCGAAGAGCGTTGCGGAGTCGGAGCCGCTCTCGCCGCCCAAGGTGCCGACAGCCTCGCCGACAGAGCGCACGGTTTCCAACAGTCCCCAGAAGGTTCCCAGCAGGCCAAGGAATATCAACAGGCCGATGACATAGCGGGATATGTCATGGATTTCGTCGATGCGCATTTGGATGCCGCTGTGGAGCGTGCGCATGGATACAGCGGAAAGCGTAAGGCGCCCGCGCTTTTCTCGCAGCATGTTGGCCATGGGCCCCAGCAGGCGAGTATCGGGCAGTTCGCTGATGGTTCCGGGGAAAATCAGGCCGCCGCTACTCTCCCGCTGCAGCTGTTCGACGAAGTCGATCTCGCGGTTCAGGGCAATGACCTGCCAGAGGCTGTAGAGCAGGCCGAATAGTAGCACCCCGAGAATCATGCCGTTGAGAACGGGATTGGCGCGAAAGGCTGCGAGCAGCTCCTGATGCAGCAAGGCGGCAGCGCCGCTGGCCAGCAGCAGGAACACCAGCATCCAGACCAGATAGCGCAGGGGGCGGCTCATGGTCGGCGTAGCCCGAACTGAAAGGGCGCCGTCCAAAGGTCGGCTCAGCGCTGGACTGGTAGGACGTCGACGCGGTCGACCGAACCGTCGGGACCGCTCATGCCCAGGGCGCGGACTTCGACGCGTACCGAGCGAATGCCTTGGTCGATGAAGTACTTGCGAACCTTGAGGGCGCGCTGGAGAGAGAGGCGGCGCGCCTTGTTCGGGTCGCTTGCCTCGCCGCTGGCATAGGCCTGAACACGCACCGCCGCGCGCTCGTCACTACGCAGCTGGTCGACCAGCGGGGTGAGCAGAGCCTCTTGGTTTCCGTCGAGGTCGATCTGGGTCGATCCGAATGGAAGACGCACCTCGCTGGCGGGCCGGACGCTGGCCGGCGTCAGGGCCGCTTGCTGCGTCGGGACGGCTGGCTGCGCCGCAACCACTGGCGGCTGCTCGCCTTCCTCTGTCCTCTGTACGGTCTCGGATGCGGTCGGGGCGTCGCCCCGCGCCAGGCTTTCGGCATTCTGACTACCCGTCGCGAGCGGTGCGGCCCGCTCCGCGTCGCTGGCCGTAACGGGCTCGGGCGCGGGCGGCGGTGGAGGCGCCGCTGCGGGAGCCTCGTTGTCCTGCGAACCAGGGGCCCCGTTGTTTCCCTCTGCCAAGAGGCCGCCGCTCGGGCTCGGTCCGCCCGTGAAGAGCGTTTGGCGTGTTTCTTGCCCGTTCAGCCCCACGGTTGGGACTATCGGCTCGGCTTCATCAGTGAAGCTGGGTAGGGGGGCTGGAGGCGGCAGCTCCATGTCGTCAACGCTGGCATTTGTAAGGGGGGCTGCCTGGCTGGCGTCTGCTGCCGCCGCTTCAGCCTCAGCTTCCGCTTGCGGCGCGGGCTCTGGCGTGGCGGCTACCTGGGGCGTTGGGGGAGGCGCCGGGGGTGCCGGCGTCGCCGCTTGCTGGACAGGTGGCGGTGGCGGCTTGGCCGCGGGTGTTGCCGGCTGTGGTCTGGGCTGGCTTGCCGTCTGACGTGGCGCCTGGGGTGCCGGCGCCGGGGTGGCGCGCGCCGTGGCCCTCGGGCGATCGGCACTGCGCGGCAGAGGCGGTACGGCGCTCAGGGCCGCTGCCGAGGGAGGCGCTACTGTGAGTGTGCTTCTCGGCAGCTGCGGTGGCGGGAACAACAGGGCGCCGCCGTAGCGTGAATAGCTGCCGCTCGGATAGGGATAAGCGCCCGGCGTCGCTGCGCCGGGTGGGGCATAAGGCGAACCCGCACCGCCCGGGCCCAAGCTGTCGAGCACGGACTCGTTGACGATGACGGATTGATTGCCGCCCCATGGGCTTTGAGCATGCAGCGTTTCGCTCGTAAGCGTTACGCCAAGGCCAAGCGCGCACATGAATGCGAGGGCGCGGCCTCTCGCCGATCTCTCGATTATCGCGCGGTCCACCATGACCACCTTGTCTCTCCCTGCGACTCGTCCCGGCGGATGGACCTCATCACGATCTGGCTTAGCCCCTTGTCCGGGATCACGCAAGTGCAGTCGTACTTCAAGCCGAGCGCCTGGCCGGTGCCGCGCCTGGCGTGCCCTTGCCGATGAGAATGCGCTGCAGGTCGCTGTGTAGCGCATTGTTGCTTGCCAGGATGGAAGGACTATCTAGGCGAATATCCTTACCATTCAGCTCGCTGACCATACCCCCTGCTTCCCGCACCAGCAAAATGCCGGCCGCGAAATCCCAAGGATGAAGGCCGCGTTCCCAGAAGCCATCGTAGCGACCGGCCGCGATGTAGGCCAGGTCGAGCGAGGCGGTCCCCCAGCGTCGCACGCCGGCGGAGACCGCCATGACGCCTTTTAGCTCGGTAAGAAAGCCCTCGTGCCCGTCTAGTCCCTTGAAGGGAATGCCGGTGGCGAAGATGGCGTCTGCAAGGTTGCGGCGAGAAGAGACCCGTAGGCGCCGGTCATTGAGAAAGCAGCCCTGACCCCGCTCCGCGGTAAAGAGCTCGTCTTTGATCGGGTCATAGACCAGGGCCGCGATGATCGCATTGTTCTCTTCTACGGCAATGGAGATCGCCCAATGCGGCAGCCCGTGGAGGAAGTTGGTGGTGCCATCGAGCGGATCGACCACCCAGCGCCGCCGCGGGTCGCGCCCCTCGCTTGCGCCTGACTCTTCCATCAGGAATCCGAAATCCGGCCGGGCGCGGGCGAGTTCCTCGCGTAGTGTCTTCTCGGCATTGAGGTCGGCAGCGGACACGAAGTCCGCCGGGCCTTTGCGGGAGACCTGCAGGTTCTCGACCTCCCCGAAGTCGCGCTTGAGGCCACGGGCAGCCTTAAAGGCGGCCTTGGTCATGACGTTGATCAGGGGGGAACGGGTTTTCATGGCCGCCGGCGAACCTTCTTCCGCTTTGTGTAGAGCTGCTAGTTCTTGGCCCGCTCCACATAACTGCCGTCGGCCGTGTTCACGACCACGCGGGTGCCCGCCTCGATGTGCGGGGGGACCATAACCTTGACGCCGTTTTCCAGCACCGCAGGCTTGTAGGAGGAAGAGGCCGTCTGGCCTTTCACAACGGGGTCGGCCTCGGTGATCTCCAAGGTCACCTGCTCTGGGAGCTGCACCGAGATGACCTCGCCTTCGTAGGACATCACGCTGACGTTCATGCTCTCCTGCAGAAAGGGCAGGGGCTCACCGACCAGATCCTGATGCACCGAGACCTGCTCGTAGTTCTCGTTGTTCATGAAGGTCAGCATGTCGCCATCGGCGTAGAGGTATTGATAGGGCGCTTCGTCCAGGCGCACGCGTTCCACCGATTCGTCCGCGCGGAAGCGCTCATTCAGCTTGGTGCCGTCGCGAATGTCCTTCAGCTCGACCTGCGCGAAGGCGCCGCCCTTGCCGGGCTTGACGTGCTGCAGCTTGACGGCGCGCCACAGGCGCCCCTTGTGCTCGATGACGTTGCCGGGACGGATCGCGTTTCCGTTGATCTTCATGACTCACCTTAGATGCCTTGGCAGCGCGGCCTCTCGGGCTGCACCCGGCACCGCCCGTCCGGGCCGCCGGCGCTGCAGCGCTGCCAGGGCGTCGAAAGGGGGGCCGCATTGAACGGATGCCCTCGCCATAGCTGCGGGCGCGCGGACCATACTCAAGCCGGTCCGGGCCGGCAACAGGCCCTGGGCTTTTGATGAAGCGAGAAAAGAGGGCTAGTCCCCGCCGCCGTCGTAGTCCTCGACACCTTGGTCGATGGCATAGCAGGCCAGGCGCACTGTTTTAGGAATTTTAACCTTCTCGCCGTTGCGCTCGCCCTTTTCGTAGTACTGGATCATGCGCGGCTTGAGACCCAGTGCCTCGGCGGCCTCCTTCTGGGATAGCTTCAGGCGCTTGCGCCAGCGTTTGAACTTCCGGGGTGTCACGCCGCGGCCCTCTCAGCATAGTCGATCAGCGGCAGCCACATCTCCTGTGCCACCTTAGCGCGCCCGTCCCGCCTGTCGAAGATGCTGAGACCGGTCTCGGCTGCATCCGTGTAGAGAACCGTGTCGGGAAGGCTGATCACCGGCTCGTGGTCGAGGGCGCGCAGGAAATCGGCCAATGCCCGGCTAGCGCGGGAATGAATGCGTGTCCGATTAGCGACCACCGCGATGGGCTTCTTGCCGTTTCGGATCGGCTTCACCGCCTCCACCCGCTTCAAGAAAGCAGAGGCTGCATGCTGATCGAAAGCCGAAGGCAGAATGGGCACAATCACCAGGTCGGCCTGCTTGAGCAGCAGCTTGAAGTCGTCGGTGGTCAAGGCTGCCGGTGCGTCGATGATCAGGCGCTGCGTTTTCTTACGCACAGCATCGATCTTCTTGGACCAGTCGATGCCCTCGATGCGGGGCATCTGTGCCGGCCGACGTTCGAGCCAGCCGAGGCTGCTGTGCTGTTGGTCCACATCGGCCAGTGCGACTCTCAGGCCGACTTGGGCGAAGGCGCCGGCCAAGGTCGTGGCGATGGTTGTCTTTCCGCATCCACCCTTGGCGTTGGCGACGAGAATGGAACGCATAACTCTGGTTCTTTCCTTCCGATGCAGCTCAACGAAAGTCTAAGGACAAAAAACTTGTCTCAACAAGTTTCCTCTTGAAGAGTCGCAATGAGTGCGCATATCTTACGCACACAGTGCGCTTCGGCAAGCGTGAAACAGAGACTCTCCGGTTGCGCGCCGGACTATCAGACGGGAAAGGATAGGGGCCATGCTTGGTCATCTCATTTACGGCAGAGGTTATCTGCTGCGCCCGTACCTGGCGAAGAGAAACCGTCATCATCCTTGGCGCTCTTTCTTGCCAGGCTGGCGCAAGAACAGCGATGCCGACGCTTAGGCGTTGGTGCCAAATCTCCTCTCGACGCGCGGTGCTGAGCCGCGCGTCTTTCTTTTAGCCCTTGCTTTCGGAGTCGAGAGGGGTCGGTAAAGTGGTCTCGGTGGCCAGTGCTGACAGCGCGGGACCGGCGAGTTCTAGAATGCGGGCATCGTCGTCAATGGCGCCGAGACCGGCATAGAATGCCCGAGCCTGCCGATTGCAGGAGCGCACACCCCACCAGAGGCTGACGCAGCCATGGTCGCAAGCGACGCGCGCGACCTGTCTCATGAGGGCTCGTCCGGCGCCGCCGCCCCGTGCTTCCGGCGCGACGTAGAGATCGAGCAACCAAAGGGAACGGCCGCCGCGCTCCGTATCGTAGGCCGCATGGTAGGCGGCATAGCCGATCAACCATTCGCTGCCTTGCGCGACCAGCACGTGATAGGCCGCGTCTTCACCGAAGCCGTCGCGTAGCACCAGCGCTTCGGAATAGAGAGGCTCCAGCCCCTCATGGCGATTGAGGTCGTTCATCAGCTGGGCGATATCGCCCGCATCGGCTGGGGTTGCCTGGCGAACGGTCCAAGGCGTCTCGATCATAGTTCTTGTCGGCGTGCGTTAGAAATCCAAGCGTCCGTAGAGGTCACCGAAGGGAACCATGACGTGCTCCCGGTAGGCCGGCCGCTCCGTCAAGCTGGCATACCAGCGCTCGACGTTGGGCAGCTCGGGACGCGCGATGGGAAGGTTATAGTAGCGGTAGAGGCAAGTCCCTGCCGGAATGTCGGCCAGGCTCAGCGTCTCGCCGAGCAGGTAAGGGCGGTCGGCCAGAACGCTGTCCAGACGCGCCAGATGCTGTGCCGTCCGCTCCATCTTGTCGGTCACCGTCGCCATGTCGCGCTGCCCCTCCGGCGTGCGATAGAAACCCCAGAACACGCCATTCAGAAAGTCGGGTTGTAGCGCCGTTTGCGACCAGTCCATCCAGCGCTCGGCCAAGGAGCGTTCGGCAGGGTCGTCGCTCCAGAGCGCCGGTCCGCCATAGCGTGCTGCAAGGTAGCGCAGGATGGTATGGGACTCCCAAACGGGAAAACCATCGTCGACGACAACCGGTACGCGGCCATGGGGGTTCAGCGCACGAAAGTCGGGGCTATCCAGGCCGCCGAACGCGCCGCCGAGCTCGACGTGCTTGTGCGCCAGGCCAAGCTCGCCAATCAACCACATCACCTTTTGCAGGTTGAAGGCACTCTTTCGTCCATACACCGTCGGCATTTTGCGGAGCGCTCTACTCGTAGCTCGCTTCAATGTCCGCCTGCGTCTGGTTGCGCATCCACTCCGCGGCACGCTGCAATAGAGTCCCGCGTTCTTTCGCCGAGTAGAGCTCTAAGGTCCAGAGCTCCCAAGCGCGCAGCCGCCACTGCGCCTGCACCCTAGCCGTCATAGGTTCGACCGAGAAACCGAGAGCGCGGGCGTTCGCCAAGGTCTGCTGTGTTTCGGCTTCCAACTGCTCACTATGCTGGCGTTCTGCAGCCTCCGACGCTTGCCGCAAGGCTTCGGTGACGGTCCGGGGAAGCTCGTTCCAGTAGCGCAGGTTCACGATCAGCACGAAGGCGCCGAGGCTGTAGCCCGTCGTGCGGTGCGAATTCATCCCGTCGGCACCGTCCGGCGCATTGAGCGCCGAGAGCCGGCTCATTTTGAACTGAGGCGTGGTGTCCGGCCTCGGCGCTGGCAGCGGTACGCCCCGTAAAAAGGCTATGTAGCTGGCCATGGGCGCTTCCGTCGTCGCCACCTGCCGTCCGGCCAGCTCGCCCGGCAACCTGGCAGATGCACGTGCCGCCTGGAGTAAGCCCGGTTCATCGGCCGGCCACCAGAGCGCTTGGCCACCGAGCCGGCGAACTTCTTTGTCGAGCGCGCTGCGCAGCGGCGCCCCAGGCGCCAAGGCATCGGCGCGGCCGGCCGCCGAATCGAAAACGACCGGCACCTGCAGCAGTGACAGGGAGACCTTGGGTTCCTCGAATTCCTTGAGCGGCAGCAGTGCCATCTCGACAGCGCCGGAACCGACGGCCTCCGCAAGGTCCTGCTCACTGTAGCCACCTTCGCCGGTCAGCAGTTCGATTGTGAGCGCACCTTCGCTTGCCCGTTCGGCGTCCGCCTTGAAGGCTTCCAGTCCGGCGGCCAGCAGACTCTCCGGTGGCTGGTCGAAGGCTAGGCGTAAGACGTACTCTTGACCCAGCGAAGGGCCGGCGGCGAGCGATAGCACGCTGCAGACTGTGGCCAAGCGAACCAGCTTCATCATGGCGACTGTCTCAACTCGTGACAGAATAAGCCGCAAGCACGGGTCGGCTGCATACCACAGCCATCGCCAAAGTTGTATGGCGGATCACAGATCAGGCGGCCTGGCGCAGCTCCAGCCCCGCAGACTCTTCGAGCCCGAGCATAAGGTTGAGGCTCTGCACGGCCGCGCCGGACGCGCCTTTGCCCAGATTGTCGAGTTGGGCGATCAGCAGAGCCCGTTGCCCGTCCTCGCTGCCGAAGACGTGAAGACGCAGCAGGTTGGTTCCGTTGAGCGCTTCCGGGTCGAGCTCGCTGGCAGCCTGGCTGTCCGCCAAGGCCGCCACCTCGACATAGCGGCGGCCGACATACCACTCGGCCAAGACGGCCTGCAGGTCGGTGGCGCTTGGCGTGCCTTCGAGGTCTGTCAGATGGAAGCCGATCTGCACCAGCATGCCTTGGGCGAAGCGTCCGACGCTGGGCACAAAGAGCGGCGGCCTGGTCAGCAAGGCGTAGCGCTCCATTTCCGGCAGATGCTTGTGCTTGAGGGAGAGGCCGTAGAGGTAATGCGCCGGAGCCTGATCTGCTGCATCGCCCTCGAAGCGTTCGATCAAGCCCTTGCCGCCGCCGGTGTAGCCGGAGACGGCGTGGATGGCCACGGGGTAGTCGGGGGGCAGCAAGCCCTTGGATACCAAGGGGCGGAGAAGCGCAATGGCCCCTTGCGGATAGCAACCGGGATTGGCGACGAAGCGCGCGCCGGCCACCTTGGCCTCGTGGCCCGGCTCCATTTCCGGAAAGCCGTAAACCCATCCATCTGCGACCCGGTGGGCGGTAGAGGCATCAATCACGCGCGTGCTCTCGCCTTCGAGCAGAGCGACGGACTCCCGCGCCGCCGCGTCCGGCAAGCAGAGGATGGCGAGATCGGCTGCATTGAGAAGCTCGGCGCGAGCGGTCGGGTCCTTGCGGCGCTCTTCCGGAATGGACAGCAGGGTCAGATCGCGACGGCCGGTCAGGCGCTGCCGGATCTGCAAACCCGTGGTGCCCGCTTCGCCGTCGATGAAGATCTTCGCTGTCATGGCTTAGTCCGCCGCTGTTGGAGGACCCAAGACTTATGACCCCAGAGGTTCGCGCGCAAGACCGGCGCTGATTTAGGCCAGCTCCGACTCTATTTCCCGCAGCAGGCGATGGAAGGCGGCGACGGCCGCCTTTGGGCCCTTGGGCGCCGTCCAGATCGCCTGGCCGACCATCAGAAAGTCGGCGCCGGCTTCGACCAGGGCCGGGGCGGCCTCCAGGGTAATGCCGCCCCATGCGATACAGGGCACCTCCATCAGCTCAGCCCACCAGGTGATCGTCTCGCTCTCGCCGGCATCGAAGATGACGTAGTCGGCGCCGGCTTCGCCGGCCACCATGGCGAGATGGCGCGAGCTGCCGCAGTCCGCGCCAACGATGGCGTCCTCGCCCAAGGCCTGCTTGACCGAGCGGATGGCCAGAGGGTTGGGTGGAAGCTGAATACCATCGCAGCCCGCCTTGCCGGCCACATCCGCGCGGTTCTCGACAAGCAGCGCCACATCGCGCATTTGCGTCAAGGGGCGGATCGAGTCGAGGATCTCGTGAAGCTGCTGCTCGCCGGCGCCCTCGTCGCGCAGCAGGAATGCGGCAACGTCGCCGCCGCTCAGCGCCTTCTGCAGCGCCGGCAGGAAGGCCGCCAGCTCAGCTTCACCGGAAGCCAGGCCAGGCGGGGCGACAAGATACAGACGACAGTCGGACACGTGTTTTGGATGCTTCTTCGCGGGGTGCCTAGGCGGTCCCGGTTAGAACTTGCCCTGGTAGATTTTGATGATGTTGTCGAGCATCTCCAAGGCATCGTCGCGTGAGCGCTGGAAGCTGTTGCGCCCGATGATGGAGCCGTTCGCGCCACCCTTAGCGATCTGCCGGATCTCGTCGTAGACCGCGTCGGTGCCTTTGGCGCCGCCGCCGGAGAAGACCACGATGCGACGGCCGGCGAAAGCCGCCTGCATCACGTGAGCGATGCGCTTGTCGAGGCTGGAGAGGTCAAAGCCGGCGGCTTCGATGGCTTTCTTGGCCTCCGGCTGCTCGATGTGATCGGTCGGCGGCTTGACCTTGATGATATGGGCGCCGAGCAGCGCAGCGAGATGAGCGGCATAGGCGCAGACATCGATGGCCGTCTCGCCGGCCTTGGAGAGATTGCCGCCGCGCGGATAGGACCAGATGACGACGGCGAGGCCGACCGACTTGGCTTCTTCAGCCAGCTCGCGGATTTCCTCCATCATCTCGAACTGATCGTCCGAGCCGGGATAGATGGTGAAGCCGATGGCGGAGCAGCCCAGGCGCAGGGCATCCTCGACGCTGCCGTAGACGGCCTGGTCCTTGGTGGTGGCGTGGCTGTCGGAGCTGTTGAGCTTGAGGATGGTCGGCACGGCGCCGGCGAAGCTGTCGGCGCCCGCTTCCAGCAGGCCCAGCGGGGCGGCGAACGCGTTCAGGCCAGCGTCGACCGCGAGCTGGTAGTGATAGTGCGGATCGTAGCCTGCCGGATTGGGCGCGAAGGAGCGGTCAGGGCCGTGCTCGAAGCCCTGATCGACCGGCAGGATGACCATCTTGCCGCTGCCGCCCAGCTTGCCGTGCATCAGGATGTTGGCGAGCTTTGCCTTGGTACCGGGACAGTCGCTCTCGTAGTTGGCGAGGATACGCTTGACGCGCTGAGTGATCTTCATAAGGCGGCTCCCGGTGCTGGACTGGCATTGCGAAGGCGTTGACTGATTGACCGGCGACCTCGGGCGTGCGCACCAGCGACCGGCTCACGAAGGCTTGATAGAGAAGGCTGCGACGCTTTTCAATCTTGACCGTAAAGTGTGTTTTTTCGCCAAAGCCAGGCACGGCAGGCGGCGAAGGGGTCTGGCTGGTCCAAGAGGTCGAAGGTGTCGAAGACCTCATCGGTGATCTCGGCGCCCAACTGCTCGGCGATGGCGGCAAGTCGCTCGGCGACCTCTGGCCGGCCGATGAAGCGGACGTGGCGGACACCGGTGCGCAGGGCGCGCAGCACCGTCCCAGCTTCGTCGGCGCAGTCGAGGTAGGCGGTGAAGCGGGCGTGCGGATAAGCAGCGGCAGCCTGGCACAGCATTGCCCGCCAGAAGAGCGGGCCGAGGCTCGCCCCGGCTCCAGGCGCCGAAATCAAGACCATCGTCTGGTCTCCTTCCGGCGCCGCCGCCAGGGCCGCCTCGACATGCTCTTTCCAATGGACGAGGAGGGCTTGGCGCGGCGAAGCCGCCGCGCCGCTCGTTCCAGTCTCGCCGACCGGTCCCGGCAAGTCGGATGGACGCTGCTACAGCAGCTTGCCGAGCGCCACCGCCGTGTCGCTCATCCGGAGAGAGAAGCCCCACTCGTTGTCGTACCAGGTCATGACCCGGACGAAATCGCCGTCCAGCACCTTGGTGCCGTCCATGTCGAAGATCGAGCTGGCGGGGTGGTGGTTGAAGTCGACGGAGACCAGCGGCTCGTTATTTGTGGCAAGGATGCCCTTGAGCTTGCCGCTGGCGGCTTTGGCCATGGCCGAGTTGATGGCCTCAACATCCGCCTTCTTCTTCAAGTTCACCTTCAGATCCACCAGGCTGACGTTCGGCGTTGGAACGCGAATGGCGACGCCGTCCAGCTTGCCGGCAAGCTCCGGCAGAACCAGGCCGACTGCCCGGGCGGCACCGGTGGAGGTCGGGATCATGGACAGGGCGGCGGCGCGTGCGCGATGCAGGTCCTTATGCAAAGTATCCAAGGTCGGCTGATCGCCCGTGTAGGCATGGATAGTGGTCATGAAGCCCTTCTCGATGCCGAAGTTCTGATGCAGCACGTGAGCCACGGGCGCCAGGCAGTTGGTGGTGCATGAGGCGTTGGAAATCACCTTGTGGCTCTTCTTTAGCTTCTTGTCGTTGACGCCGTAAACGACGGTGACGTCGGCGTCCGTGCAGGGCGCGGAGACCAGCACCTTCTTGGCGCCACCTTCCAGGTGAGCGGAGGCCTTCTCCTTGCTGTTGAAGCGGCCGGTGCACTCCATGACGATGTCGACGCCGAGCTTTTCCCAGGGCAGCTTTGCGGGATCGCGCTCAGCAAGAACACGCACCGAGGTGCCGTCGACTTTCAGCGCCGTCTTGGTGGTCTGCACCTTGCCGGGGAAGGGGCCGTGCACCGAATCGTACTTCAGCAGGTGGGCGTTTGCTTCGACGGAACCCAGATCGTTGATGGCGACGAACTCGATATCCTTGCGCCCGGCCTCCATTGCCGCACGGAAAATCATCCGACCGATGCGGCCGAAGCCGTTGATACCAACCTTCAACGCCATCTCCCAATTCCTCCCACGTTGTGGGTGGCCCGTCCTTTGCTCGGTGCCGACCCGGTGTTAGCCAAAAAACTCCTACAACCAGGCCTTGACCTTTTCGGCAAGGTCTTGCGCCGTGATCTCGAAGTGCTTGTACAAATGGGCAGCCGGTGCCGAAGCGCCAAAACTCCTCATGCCGACGAACCCACCGTCACTGCCCACCCAGCGCTCCCAGCCGAGCGGCGAGGCCGCCTCGACCGCGAAGTGCAGGATGCCCGGGCCGAGCACTTCGTCGCGGTAGTGCTGCGGCTGTGCGGCAAAGAGCTCCCAGCTCGGCAGGGAAACCACCGAGGCGAAAACTTCCTCGGCTTCGAGCAGACGCTTGGCTTCCAGCGCAACCGAGACCTCGGAGCCGGAGGCGATCAGGGTGACCTGACGCGGGCCGTTGGCCGACTCGAGGATGTAGCCGCCGTAGGAACACCAGTTCTCGTCATGGTGCTCCTTGCGCACACTGGGTACGCCTTGTCGGGTCAAGGCGATGACTGAAGGACCGTCTTGGTTCTCCAAAGCCAGTTCCCAGCACTCGGCCGTTTCCACCAAGTCCGCGGGGCGGAACACCTTGAGGTTTGGAATGGCACGCAAGGCAGCGAGGTGCTCCACCGGCTGGTGGGTGGGGCCGTCCTCACCAAGGCCAATGGAGTCGTGGGTCATGACGTAGATGACGCGCTGCTCCATCAGGGCCGAGAGGCGGATCGCCGGGCGGCAATAGTCGGTGAAGACCAGGAAGGTGCCGCCGTAGGGGATGACACCGCCGTGCAGCGCCATGCCGTTCATCGCCGCGGCCATGCCGTGCTCGCGCACACCGTAGTGCACATAGGCGCCGCTGAAGTCTTCGGCTGTGATCACCGCCTGGCTCTTGGCCTTGGTGTTGTTGGAGCCGGTGAGGTCGGCGGAGCCGCCGATCAGCTCCGGCAAGACCGGCGCCACCGCTTCGAGGACACGCTGCGAGGCGACGCGGGTTGCAATGGACTCCGGCGTCTCGACCGCCTGTTTCTTGACGCTGCGAATGGCCTCGCTGAATGTGTCGGGCAAGGTACCGGCCTGGCGTCGCTCGAACTCCGTGCGATCACCTTCCGGCTGCGCGGCCAAGCGCTCACGCCAGGCAGCGGAGGTCGCGGTGCCCACGGCACCGATCTCACGCCAGGCTGCAAGGGTATCCTCCGGCACCTCAAAAGGCGCGGAGGACCAGCCGAGATTCTCCCGGGCCGCGGCGATCTCATCCTCACCCAGCGGCGCACCGTGCGTCGCTGCGGTGCCTTGCTTGTTGGGGGCGCCGAAACCGATCTGCGTGCGGCAAGCGATCAACGAAGGACGCTCGCTGGTTTGGGCTTCCTCGATCGCCGCGGCAATCGCCTCGGGGTCGTGGCCATCGACTCGCTGGGTATGCCAGCCGCAGGCTTCGAAGCGGGTAACCTGGTCGTCGGAGACGGCGAGGTCGGTCGGCCCGTCGATGGAAATGCTGTTGTCGTCGAACAGCACCGTCAGCTTGCCAAGGCGCAGATGGCCGGCAAGGCTGATGGCTTCGTGGCTGATGCCCTCCATGAGGCAGCCGTCGCCGACGATGGCATAGGTGCGGTGATCGACCAGCGCGTCGCCGAAGCGGGCATTGAGAATACGCTCGGCCAAGGCCATTCCGACCGCATTGCCGAGCCCTTGGCCCAGCGGCCCCGTTGTCGTCTCGATGCCGCCCGCCACACCGTACTCCGGATGGCCGGCCGTCTTGCTCCCGAGCTGGCGAAAGTTGACCAGCTCTTCGATGGTCATGTCTTGGTAGCCGGTCAGATGCAGTAGCGAGTAGAGCAGCATGGAACCGTGCCCGGCCGAGAGCACGAAGCGATCGCGGTCCGGCCAATCCGGCCAGGCCGAGTCGAACTTAAGGAAGCGCTGAAACAGAACCGTCGCCGCGTCAGCCATGCCCATCGGCATGCCGGGATGACCGGAGCGCGCCTTCTGCACCGCATCCATGGATAAGAAACGAATCGTATTGGCCAAGTCGTCGTGCGTTACCGCCTCGGCCAAACCGTCTTGCTTTGCCGTCAAAGCCGTCACCTTAGCTCGCCTTCCCAATCAAGCTTGAACCGTCGAGTATCACCTGAGTCCGGGTCCTGCCCGGTTGCGCTGCGCCTCGTCGTACCCTTCCGCAGCAGAGTCGGCAGACTCTGTTGTAGGAAGTGGTGGCGCCCTATCCAAGGTTTATGGTCGTAGCGCCCGGCAGGAAATGCTGGAGGAAAACTCCATTGCCTGGCGGGCCGCACATTGCCCTTGCCATGGCAAGGGGTCAACGGCTCCCCAAGCAGTGCTTTGTGCCCGCACGAGTGATGCGTCTGGACGAATGGCCCATCGGTTGTCCTCCCGCCACATCAAGAAAACTTTTGAATCAATGTCATGGCCGGTTACACTAAAGCGGGGTTTGCGATTGGAAGACTATGTACCGAAGTCATTTAGCTGCGAAGGGTAGGCAGGGGTAACAGATGCCGTCCATCGAAGAAGCACAAATGCGCTTGACCCGGGCGATGGATCGCTTGGAACGCGCCGTCGCCGGCAAGGCCGAGAACACGGAAGCCATAAAATCGGCGCTGCTCGCCGCCAAGCGCGAGAGCGAGGCCCTGAAGGACGTCGTCCACTTGGTCTCGCAACGCCTGGACGGTGCGATCTCGCGCGTCGACAAGCTGCTGGACGAGGGGCGCCATGGCCAGAGTTAAGGTGACGGTTGTGGGCCGAGCTTACGATCTGGCCTGCGACGATGGCGAGGAAAGCAAGGTCGCGGAACTGGCCGCCATGGTCGACCGGCGTGCCAACGAATTGATGGCCAGCATCGGCAGCATCGACGAGCGGCGGCTGTTTCTCATGGTCGGTATACTGCTGGCCAACGATCTGCAGGCTGCAGGGGGGCCGGGCCGGGCGCCTGGACTGAAGGCTGGCAAGATGAGCACCAAAGAACAAGAAGCCGCTACGGAGTGCCTGGTTGGGGCGGCGGGTCAGCTTGAATCTCTTGCCGCCCGCATCGAGGACGCCTAGGTAACCGGCTTCCGGTCGTGCTGCGGGGTGCGTCAGGCATCTTCTATCCCCGGGGCCACTCTTCTCCAAACGGGAGCTGTCTCTGTCCGGGCCCTGGCCCGGATATCGCGGCGCCCACCTGCTGATGCAGGCCTTGGAGGATGAAACCGCCAACGGCCCACGCGGCACGACCCAATCGAATGCCTTTGCATTGATCGTCGCAACTCAGGGAGCGAAGCCGGTGAGCCTCAGCTTGGCGGAAGAGAAGACAGCCTTGCGCAAGGAGATGGCCCGCCGTCGCCGTGAGGCTATGGACGGCGCGCCCGACGACCTTGCCAAGCGGCTCCTCGCAAGTTTCGGCGCCGTCCCGCTGCCGCCAGCGACGGTCGCCTCAGGTTATTTGCCCATCCGTAGCGAGCTGGACCCACGACCAATGATGGCCGAGCTCGCCGCCGTCGGCTGGCGCCTTGCCTTGCCGGTAGTCATAGCCGCGAACAGCCCGCTGCTCTTTCGCGCCTATAGCTTCGGCGATAGCCTGGTGCCGGGCCGCTTCGACACGGAGGTGCCGGGAGAGGACAAGCCGGAGTTGGTGCCGCAACTTCTTCTGGTGCCGCTGCTCGCTTTCGACCGCAGCGGCTATCGCCTGGGCTACGGCGGCGGTTTCTACGATCGCACCCTGTCTGGGTTGCGCGCCCAGCACCATGTCCAAGCAGTGGGAGTGGCCTTTGCTGCGCAGGAGATCGAACAGGTGCCGAGAGATGCCACGGACCATCGATTGGACTGGATCGTGACGGAACGTGAAGCCATCGTGGTTGCCGGCGGGGCGTGAGGAGCACAGGGTGATCAAGCTTCTTTTTTGCGGCGACATCGTCGGCCGCCCGGGGCGTGAAGTCGTCGTGCGCGAGGTGCCATCGCTCCGTCGTCAGCTGGCTCTGGACTTCGTCATTGCCAACGGTGAGAACGCGGCTGGTGGCTTCGGCATCACGCGGAAGATCTGCGACGAGGTGCTCGCTGCGGGCGTCGACGTCATCACCGGCGGCAACCACAGCTGGGATCAGCGGGAAGCTCTCGGGTTCATCGATGCCGAGCCGCGCCTGCTCCGGCCAATCAATTATCCGGCCGGGACGCCGGGGCGCGGCCTTGCCAGTTTCACTTTGCCGGACGGCCGCAAGCTGCTGATCGTCAGCGTCATGGGCCGGCTGTTCATGGATCCGCTCGACGACCCCTTCGCGGCGCTGGAGAAGGTGCTGGGGCAGCATCGTCTCGGGGCTGGTCTGCAGGGCATCGTTGTGGATTTCCATGCCGAAGCGACCAGCGAGAAGATGGCAGCAGCGCATCATCTCGACGGCCGTATCTCCTTTCTGGTCGGAACCCACACCCACGTACCGACCGCCGATGCCCAGATCCTGCCCGGCGGCACCGCCTATCAGACCGATGCGGGTATGTGCGGCAACTACGATTCGGTGATCGGCATGAACAAGGCAGTGCCGATCGCCCGCTTCACGCGCAAGCTGCCAACGGAGCGGCTCAGCGTCGCCGATGGTGAAGGGACACTCTGTGGCGTCTATGTCGAGATCGATGAGCGCAGCGGGCTTGCCAATCGCATCAGCCCGGTACGGGTCGGCCCGAGACTGGCGCCGATCATGCCGAGCCCGGCAGGATTAGAGCGTGCGGAAGCCTAGAGGAAACTAGGACTGCTCCCTGAGTGCTACTGATAGAAAGCGGGCGACTTCCTTGTCCAGCACGCCGGTCCGCTGATCGATGTCTCGCGCCACGGCCCGTGCGCCTTCAGCCGCCTGGCCGAGAGAGCCATCGCCGCTTTCGCTCAGGCTGTTTTCCGCCGCCTTGAGCAAGGCGTCGAGGGCCGGCAAGGCATTCTGCGCCGTGAAGTCGGACACCAACTGCTCCGCCTTGACGAGTTGGGCGCGCGCCTCCTGAGGATTGGCGTTGGGCAAATCCTCCGCAAAGGGAGGAAGATGGACCAGTTCAGCCATAGGGTCTCTGCCTTCCGTCACCGAAGCCCCACTGCCAGGCGGCACGGGGGCCTTCGGCGGTCATAGTGGGGCGCATTACTTAAGGCCGCCTTAAGTATGCCCAGGGCGCGTTCGGCGGGGCAGGGCCTTTGACGACGCGGGCAAGCTTGCTAGAAGGCGGCACGCCTGGGGTAAATTCACCACCAGGGCCAGATGTACAGTTGTTTCATGGAGAGGCCATGGCCGGCCATTCACAATTCAAGAACATCATGTACCGCAAGGGTGCGCAGGATAAGAAGCGCGCCAAGATCTTTGCACGCCATTCGCGCGAAATCCTCGTTGCGGCCAAGTCGGGGCTGCCGGAGCCGGACAAGAACCCTCGGCTGCGCGGCGCCATCGCCGCAGCCCGCGCCGACAACATGCCGAAAGACAACATCGAGCGGGCCATCAAGAAGGCGATCGGCGGCGGCGACGACACCACTTACGAAGAGATGCGCTACGAAGGCTATGGCCCGGGCGGCGTTGCCATCATTGTAGAGGCGCTGACCGACAACCGAAATCGCACCGCCGCCGAGGTGCGGACGGCCTTTTCCAAGCATGGCGGCACGATGGGGGAGACCAACAGCGTCGCCTTCATGTTCGAGCGGGTTGGGCGCATCGTCTATTCGAGCGAGGCAGGCTCCGCCGACGAAGTCTTTGAGGCGGCCGTTGAAGCCGGTGCCATGGACGTGGCCTCCGGCGCCGAGGAGCATGAGATCTTCACCTCGCCGGAGGACTTGTCGGACGTACGCGACGCCTTGACCGAGCGCTTCGGCGACCCCCAGGCGGCCAGCCTCGACTGGCGGCCGACGACAACCACGCCGGTCGACGAGGACGCCGCGAGCACCTTGATCAAGCTGATGGATGTGCTCGACGACAACGACGACGTTCAACGCGTCGCTGCGAACTTCGAGATCAGTGACGACGTAATGGCCAAGCTGACAGCCTAACAAGTCGCCCGGCGTTGCGCTCGGGCGCCCCGGTGCAGAAAGGCGCGGAATGCGCATAGTGGGATTAGACCCCGGGTTGCGGAAGACCGGCTGGGGTGTCATCGACGCCCGGGACGGACGGCTGTCCCATGTGGCCAATGGCGTCATACGCTCCAACTCCGATGGCGACCTTGCCGCTCGTTTGGTTGAGCTGAAGCGCGGCATCGACCGCGTCATCGCCAGCTACGGACCGACTCACGCGGCGGTCGAGGAAACGCTGGCCAACAAGAATCCCTCTTCAACCCTCAAGCTCGGCATGGCCCGCGGTGCGGCGCTGCTGGCCGCGGCGCTCGCCGATCTCCCGGTCACCGAGTACCTGCCGATGATCGTAAAGAAGTCGGTGGTCGGCACCGGGCATGCCGGCAAGCAGCAGGTAGAGACCATGGTTCGTCATCTGCTGCCGGGCTGCGCGATCGCTTCCTCCGATGCGGCCGATGCCTTGGCCGTCGCGATCTGCCATGCCCACAACTTGGAAACCCGTCTCGGCTGGTCCTCCGGCCTGGCGGCGCTTGCTGCCGGAGGGGTGCGGCGGCGATGATCGGCAAGCTCTCAGGCCATATCGACAGCGTCGGACAGGACTTCATGATCCTAGATGTAGGCGGGGTCGGCTACTTGGTCTTCGCCTCGGCGCGCACCTTGGACCGGCTGCCGCCGTCCGGCTCTCCCGCCAGCCTTTTGATCGATACGCATGTGCGGGAGGACCACATCCATCTCTATGGTTTCTCCGAAGCCGAAGAACAGAGTTGGTTCCGCCATCTTTCCTCCGTGCAGGGGGTCGGTGCACGCATGGCGCTGGCCATCCTCTCCGTGCTGCCGCCGGCCGATTTGGCCCAGGCCATCGCAGCCCAGGATCGCGCTGCGCTGACCCGGGCGAACGGTGTCGGGCCCAAGATCGCCGGGCGCATCGCCTCGGAGCTGAAGGATAAGGCTGTGCATGTGGCCCTGGCTGCCGGCAACGCCGCGGCAGCCCGACCGGCCCAGCCGGCACCACCGGGAAGCGCAAGCGCGGCCGGCGCAGCGCCGGCCTTGGCGGAGGATGCTGTCTCCGCTCTGGTCAACCTCGGCTATGGGCGCAGCGAGGCTTTCTCGGTGGTGTCCAAGGTTCTGCGCGCTGGCGAAAGCGAGCCGCCGCTCGAAAGCCTGATCCGCGATAGCCTGCGGGAGCTGGCCTCATGAGTCAGAGCGTTGGCGAAGAGCGCTTGGTCGACCCGACCATGCAAGAACCGGAGGCCGAGACCTCGCTGAGGCCGCAGCAGTTGGCGGATTTCGTCGGCCAGGCGCAGCTGCGCGCGAACCTCAAGGTCTTCATAGAGGCCGCGCGGGCCCGCCAGGAGCATCTCGACCACGTGCTGTTCCACGGACCGCCTGGCCTCGGCAAGACGACATTGGCCCAGATCGTCGCCCGGGAGCTCGGCGTCGGCTTTCGAGCGACCTCGGGTCCGGTGATCGCCCGGGCCGGCGACTTGGCGGCTATCCTGACCAACCTGCAGCCGCACGACGTGCTCTTCATCGACGAGATCCATCGGCTCAACCCGGCCGTCGAGGAGATCCTCTATCCGGCGATGGAGGATTTCGAGCTCGACATCATCATCGGCGAGGGGCCGGCGGCCCGTTCGGTGCGCATCGATCTGCCACCCTTCACCTTGATCGGCGCCACCACCCGCAGCGGGCTGATTACCCGGCCGCTCAGAGAGCGCTTCGGGATTCCCTTGCGGCTCAACTTCTACACCCACGAAGAGCTGGCTTCGATCGTGCGTCGGGGCGCGGCAGTGCTGGGCTTTGGCCTCAGCGACGAAGGCGCCGCCGAGATCGCCAAGCGCAGCCGCGGGACGCCTCGCGTCGCTGGTCGCTTGCTGCGGCGGGTGCGCGATTTCTCGGCGGTCGAAGGCGACGGCGTGGTCGATGCACCAACGGCCGACCGCGCCCTTTTGCGCCTCGAGGTAGATCGTCTCGGCATGGATGCCATGGACAGGCGCTATCTGCTCTGCATCGCGGAGAACTATGGCGGCGGCCCAGTCGGCGCAGAAACCATCGCAGCCGCGCTGTCGGAACAGCGCGACGTTATCGAGGAGGTGATTGAGCCTTATTTGCTGCAGCAGGGACTGATCCAGCGCACGCCGCGTGGCCGCATGCTGACGGCTGGCGCCTTCCGGCATCTTGGTTTGGAGCCGCCGCCGACGGGCCCGGGTCAGCTGGATTTGCTTGGAGGGGACGGTTCCGTGGAGGATGAGTCCGGGCCCCCGGCAGCATGATGTCCGAAGGTGACTCCCAACGCCCTGACGAAAACAGCTCGGGCTGGCTGGAAGGCGACAACCATATCTTTCCAGTTCGCGTCTACTATGAAGACAGCGATGCCGTCGGCATCGTCTACCACGCCAACTACATCAAGTTTGCCGAAAGAGCGCGTAGCGAACTCTGCCGGTTGCTGGGAATCGATCAAAGAGCTATGCGGGAGAAAGACGGTATCGTCTTTGCCGTTCGCGAGCTGGCGGCTGACTATCGCGCGCCCGCACGGCTCGACGATTTGCTTCAGGTGCGATCGCGATTGACGGCCCTTTCAGGCGCCAGTTTGTGGGCTCGCCAAATCATTGAGCGAGAGGGAAGCATACTTGTCGGACTCGACGTCAAATTGGTGTGCCTGCGGACCGCTGATGGCCGCCCGACACGACTTCCCGCAGACGTTAGAGCGATTTTCGGATCTATTACACAGAATCGCCGAAATTCATAGCCAGGAGAGAGAGCATGGAGACGACGGCTGTTGAAGGAGCGGCGCTGGGAGCCGCGGCGGCGCATGATTTATCTGTCTGGGGACTCTTTCTCCAGGCGGACATCGTCGTCAAAGCCGTCATGGTTATGCTTGTGCTGGCGTCCTTCTGGACCTGGGCGATCATTTTCGAGAAGGCCATCCGGCTGCGCCGTCTGCGGCGCAGCGCCGACCAGTTCGAAGAAGGCTTCTGGTCGGGCGGCTCGCTCGATCAACTCTATGAGAAGCTCGATAGCGCACCGCCGGACCCGATGTCGGTGGTGTTCGTCACCGCCATGCGCGAGTGGCGCCGCTTTGCCGCGCGCGGCAGTAGCAGCAGCGCGGCTGCGGCCGGCGGCGATCCGGCGGTCCGGCAAAGCGTGCACGACCGTATCGAGCGCGTTATGGACATTGCCGTGGGGCGGGAGATGGACCGCTTGGAGCGGCACATGACCTTCTTGGCGTCGGTCGGCTCGGCTGCCCCCTTCATCGGCCTTTTCGGTACTGTCTGGGGCATCATGAATGCCTTCACCTCGATTGCGGCTGAGGCCAACACCAGCTTGACCGTGGTGGCGCCAGGCATTGCCGAAGCGCTCTTCGCGACGGCTTTGGGGCTGGTGGCGGCCATCCCAGCGACAATCGGTTTCAACAAGCTCAATCACGAGCTTTCCCGCTACGGCACGCGTCTGGACAGTTTTGCTGGTGAGTTTGGAGCCATCCTGTCGCGCCAGCTTGAGGAGCGCTGAGCCATGGCCGCGGGCATGATGGAAACGCGGCGCAACCGCCGCGGACACCGAAGCCGCTGGCGTCCGATGGCGGAGATCAACGTGACGCCTTTCGTGGATGTCATGCTCGTGCTGTTGATTGTCTTCATGGTGACGGCGCCGCTGTTGACCGTCGGCGTACCGATCGACCTGCCCCAGACTGAGGCTCAGAACATCTCGGAGCCGGTCGAGCCGCTGGTCATCTCCGTCAACAGGGAAGGCCAGATCTTCATTCAGGAGACGGAGGTCTCCCTCGAAGCCCTGGTGCCCAGGCTCATCGCTATCACCGACTCCAATCCCGAGGCGCGCATCTACGTGCGCGGTGACCGCAGCATTGCCTACGGTTGGGTTATGCAAGTCATGGGGCGCGTGAACAGCGCCGGCTTTCGCCGCGTGGCGCTGATCGCGGAGCTGCCGCGCCCCGAGACGGCCTTGCAGTAGGCTTCGGCAAAGAAGGCGCAAGCGGGCGTGAACGCTGTCGATACCATCCTGCCGATGCGAACCGGCTACCTCTGTTCTTTCGCTTTGCACGCCTGCGTGCTTGCCGTTGCCGTCTATGGCCTGCCGCTCTTTTCCCGCGAGTACATGGTTCAACCTTCCATTCCCGTCGACCTGGTGATGTTCGACGACGTGAAGGAAGCCGATTTGGCCTCCTTGCCAGAGATCAGTGATCTCACGCCGGAGGATCGCTTGGTGCAGGCCGACGAGATTGCACCGCAGGTCGTGCGCCCGAACGATCTGGCTGAGGCGGTAGAAGACCAGGAAGCGACCGAACTCGAGAGCGTCGAGCAGGCAGAGCGGCCGGATACGCCGCCGCCGGACTCGGCCGTTGCGCCGGATCCCTCGACCTTGCCGGCACTCGACGACCTTGCGGCGACCGCGACGCCTCTAACGCCAGAAGCGCAAGAAGCCGAAGCCGAGCCCCTTGAGCCGGTGGAAGAGCCGCCGCAGCCGCCGCTGCCCTCGTCCAGGCCCGAGACACTGCAGCTTGCCGAAGCGGTCGAGCCTGAGCCCGAACCCGAGCCGGAAACGCAGACCGCTCAGCAGGTTGCTGCTTTGGCTCCACCACTGCCGCAGCGCCGTCCCGAGTTACCGCAGCGTGCCGATCGAGCGGATAGGAATGAGCCGGAAAGCCAGGAGCCCAATCGGTTGGCCTCCATCTTGCGCAATGTCCAAGAGAACCTGCAGCAACCTCAGGCGCGGGCCGCCCCGAGCGCCGCGCAACCCGCTGCCGTGCGCCAGGGCGAGGCGGCATCCAGCAGTCGTCTAGCCGGCCAGGTGCGCCGGCAGGTGCAGCCTTGCTGGAACTTCGATGCCGGTGCTCGTGACCCGGCCTCGCTGATCGTCGAGATGAGGGTGTTCCTCAATCCCGACGGCAGCTTGAGCGGTCAGCCCGAAATCCTTGACCGGTCGCGCTATCTCTCCGACCCCTTCTTTCGCAGCGCGGCCGAGCGCGCCCAGCGGGCGGTGCTAGATTGTCAGCCCTTCAACCTGCCCCGGGAGTCCCATTCCCTTTGGAGCAGCCTTCTCATTCGATTCAATCCCGCGGAGGCCTTTTAACGATGCGCCGAGTGCGAGCGATTTTTCCGATCGCCCTTTTCTTGCTTGCAGTCACGGCTAACCCAGGCCGGGCTGAGCTCTTCGTCGACGTCACCGGGCCGAATTTCGAGCCCTTGCCCATCGCCATCACCGATTTCTACGGGAGCGACGAAGGCGCGGCACAAATCGGACGGGACGTAACGCAGGTCATCACGGCCAACCTTGAACGGAGTGGTCTGTTCAAGCCGATCGATCCGCGCGCCTTCATTCAAGACATCGGCAGCCTGCGGGCCGGTCCGCGCTTCGGCGACTGGCGCGTGATCAACAGCGATGCGCTGGTCAGCGGAGGGATAGAGCTGCAGTCAGACGGCAGATTGCGCGTCGAATTCCGCCTTTGGGATGTGCTTTCCGAGCAGCAGATGACCGGGCTCGCCTACGTGAGCACACCGGCAAACTGGCGGCGGGTGGCGCACATTGTCTCTGACGCCATCTACAAGCGCCTGACCGGCGAGGAAGGCTACTTCGACACGCGCATCGTCTACATCGCTGAAAGCGGGCCGCAGAACCGCCGTGTGAAGCGCCTAGCGATCATGGACCAGGACGGCGACAATCACAGTTATTTGACCGACGGCTCCACCTTGATGCTGACGCCGCGCTTCTCGCCGACGTCGCAGGAGATTACCTACTTGGCCTACGTCAACGACCAGCCGCGCGTCTACCTCCTCAACCTCGATACCGGACAGCAGGAGCTGGTCGGCAACTTCCCGGGCATGACCTTCGCGCCGCGCTTCTCACCGGACGGCAACAAGATCATCATGTCGATGGCCGAAGGCGGCAACTCCGACATCTATACCATGGACTTGCGCACCCGGCAGGTCGTGCGCCTGACCAACGATCCGGGCATCGACACCTCGGCCTCCTACGCGCCTGACGGCCGGCAGATCGTCTTCAACTCCGACCGCGGCGGCCAGCAGCAGCTTTATGTGATGAATGCGGACGGGACCAACGTGCGGCGCATCAGCTTCGGCGAAGGCCTCTACGCCACGCCCGTGTGGTCGCCGCGCGGCGACCTCATCGCCTTTACACGAATCCATCAGGGCACCTTCTATATCGGCGTGATGAAGCCTGACGGCAGCGGCGAGCGGATGCTATCCAGCGGTTTCCTGGTCGAAAGTCCGACCTGGGCCCCAAATGGGCGGGTTTTGTCCTTCTTTCGACAAGAACCGTCTGACTCCCAAGGTCGCGTGCGCAGCCGCCTCTACACAATCGACTTGACCGGCTTCAACGAGCGCGAGGTGGCCACCCCCATTGATGCGTCGGATCCCGCCTGGTCTCCCTTGATTCCCTAACGGAGCGATCTCTATAGTCCGCGCGCATGCGAGGCTTTAACCTTAATCAACGAGGCGACCAGTTCTGGCAAATGCCCCTATTAACGCTGCGTGAACACCAGTTGCCGTATGCCGGGGAATGCCGCGTTGGAGCACCCACCGTCCCCACCGTCTGAATCGAAGGATCTTACCCATGCGCTTAACCCTCCTGTCGCTTGCCCTCAGCGCCCTGGTCGTGGCTGGTTGTGAAACGACGCCCGATAGCACGGCGGACCAGAATGGTGCCAACGCCTCTCAGCAGCAGGTCACCGCTGCCCCGCAGCAGGGTGTTCAGGCCATCCCGGGATCCCAGGAAGATCTGGATATCTTGGTCGGGCCCCGGGTCTTCTTCGACTTCGACTCCTCCGCGCTGCGCAGCGATGCCCAGGCGACGGTGCAGAATCTGGCGGCTTGGCTCGAGGCCAACTCGACCAAGCGGGTCCGCATCGAAGGCAATACCGATGAGCGCGGCACACGTGAGTACAACCTGGCGCTCGGCGATCGCCGTGCCGAGGCTGTGCGCAGCTACCTCATCGCGCTCGGCGTCAACGCCAATCGTCTTACGACGATCAGCTACGGCAAAGAGCGCCCGATCAGGCTCGGCTCGACGCCCGAGGCCTGGGCCATGAACCGGAACGCCACTTTCGTCGTGCTGAACTGAAGCCCCTCCCGCTGGCTTCGAGCCGCCGAGGCTTAGTTCTGCCTTATTGGGGGTCCATCATTAGCGGGTCGGGGTTGGGGCGCCTGCTTTTGGAGTGATCGCCATGCCGACAATCCACCACGGGCCCTGGGTGGCCAAATCCGTGGTCTTCTTGGGCATCTCAACCGCTCTCATCATGGCTGGCCTCACGGTCAGCCATGCCTCGGCGGACGATGTTCGTGCCGACGCAGTTGAGATTCAGCAGCTCAAAGCCGAACGTCGCGTGCTGGCGATGGACACCAACCGCTTGGCCGTCGCCTTGCAGGATCTGCGGCAGTTGGCCCAGGCCAGCAGCGACGGAGATGCGACTGTACGCACCCAGGCGGCACGCATCGAACTGCGCATGAATGCTCTGGAAGAGGCTCTGCGCAGAACGACGGGACAAGTCGAAACCTTCGACTTTCGGCTCCAACAGCTAGAGAGCCGCTTGAGCGGCCTGGAGGAGCGTTTGCTTGCGGTCGAGCGCAGTCAGCTCGAGATGGAGACAAGCAGCGCGGCTGACGCGACTGCAGAGGGCGATGCCCCGGCGCCGGAAGAAGATCAACAGGCCCTGGCCGACCCGTCGCAGCCCACCGGCTCTTCCATTGCGCTGCCCAATGGGTCGCCGGAGGAACAATACGAATTCGCCTTCGGGCTTTTGCGCCAGGCCAAGTATGCCGACGCTCAATCCGCGCTGGAGCAGTTCCTGCAAGGCAACGGCGAACACAGTCTGGCCGGCAATGCCAAGTACTGGCTCGGCGAGACCTTCTACGTCCGCGGCGATTACCAATCTTCAGCGCTGATCTTTGCGGAGGCCTACCGCGAGTATCCTGACAGCCAAAAGGCGCCAGACAACCTTCTGAAGCTGGGCATGTCTTTGGCCAACCTTGGCGACGTCGAGAACGCCTGCGGCACGCTTTCCGAGCTGCTGCGCATCTATCCGCGGGCCGCAAGCTCAATTCGCAGCCGCGCCGAGCGCGAGATGCAGCGAATGGAGTGTCCCTGAGGGGCATTGCCGGTCGGCCGTGCTGGAGCCGTCCCCTCTTTGCCAGTCTGAGTTCGACGCCTTGATGCGACACTGCGGGCCGTTTGAGCCCGCACCGCAGCTTGCCGTCGGCGTCTCCGGCGGCGCGGACAGCCTGGCCTTGACGCTGTTGCTGCAGGCGTGGGTCGGGACCAGGGGCGGCAGGCTCACGGCGCTGACTGTCGACCATGGCTTGCGCCAGGGCTCGGCCGAGGAAGCGGCCGAGACCGGTCGCCTCCTGACGGCTCGCGGGCTCCGGCACGTCATTTTGCGGTGGCGGCATGACGGGCCCCAACACGGCATTCAGACGGCGGCGCGGGCTGCGCGACTACAATTGCTCTCTGACTGGTGCGCCCGGGAAGGTGTCCTGCACCTGGTGCTGGCGCACCACGCGGCCGACCAGGCGGAAACTCTGGTGCAGCGGCTTTGGTCGAGCAGCGGCCTGGCTGGCCTGGCCGCCATGGCACCGGACCGCGAGTTGGCTCATTGCCGCTTGTTGAGACCCCTGATCCCAATCGCTCCCGAGCGGTTGCGCGCAACTCTGCTGAAGCAGGCTGTGCCTTGGCTCGAGGATCCCAGCAATGAGGATAGCCGCTTCGGACGCGTGCAAGCGCGCCAGTTTCTACGCACCCGCGAGGAGCCGTTGCGCACGCGCAAGGCGGCGCTGGGTGCGGCGCAGGCGCTTGGCGTGTGGCGCAGTACGCTCGAAGCCGGCTGTGCTGAGCTGGCGGCGGCAGCCTGCCGGCTGCATCCGCTGGGATATGTCGAGCTGCTCACGCCTCGGCTGCTCGCAGCACCGCGTCTTCTTGTCGAGCACCTGTTGCGCGGGCTTTTTCAGGCCGTAGGGGGAACCGTCTATCCGATCTCCGAGCGGGAGGCTCGGGCTGTCCACGATTGGCTGGTCGAAATGCGGGAACCGTTGGCTTCGGCCGATCGTTCTTCCTCAATGCAGCGCTTGGTCGCCGGTCGCTGTGTGATGACCCGCAGCGAGGGCGGCCGCTGGCTGCTTTGCCGCGAGCTGCGCGACCTGCCGACAGTGATGTACGACGGCCCCGGGCCCTGGCTGTGGGACGGGCGCTTTGTCATGCATCGAAACATGCAGCAGGAAGAGCGCGTTCGCCCAGAAATCGCGGTCCGCGTGCGGCCATTCAGCCCACAGAACGGCAACGCCTTGGTCTCCAAACACCTCCAGCCGGCGCTGGCGCGTGTCCCCGACCACGTCCTCGCAACCTTACCGTTCCTTGAGAATCACGTCGGCGCACCCCGTTTACCAAGCATTTCGGGTGTCAGCTTGCCGCCGGACCTTCTGGACCAAGGGGTTGCAGCGCGCTTCCGACCGGCGCAAGCTGTTGTACAGGGGCCTTTTACGGTTGCTTAGCGAGGGGGGGCGACACTATCTAGTTTGGCAGGCTGCCCCCGAAAACTACATTATTCTAAGAACAGCGTGGGCCGACGAAGGCGACGGAAGGAAATTAGCCTTGAACATCAGCCGTAATATGATGCTCTGGATCGTCATCATTCTGCTATTGGTGGCGCTGTTTAACCTCTTCCAGGGCTCAAACGTTCGGTCCGGGCGCGAAGAAGTCTCCTACTCGCAGTTCTCCGACTATGTAGAGCAGGGACAGGTCTCGAAAGTCGAGCTGCAGGGCGACAACGTCTTCATTCAGCTCAACGACGGCCGCCGACTGAATACGGTTAAGCCCGAGGATCCGGGCCTGATCGAGCGCTTGCGTGACAGCAACGTCGAAATCGTCGTGCGCGAGGTTGAGACTGCCAATCCGCTGCTCAGTATCCTGATATCCTGGTTCCCGATGCTGCTGCTGATCGGTGTGTGGATCTTTTTCATGCGCCAGATGCAAGGGGGTGGCAGCAAGGCCATGGGCTTCGGCAAGTCGAAGGCCAAGCTGCTGACGGAAAAGCAGGGCCGCGTCACCTTCGACGATGTGGCGGGTATCGATGAGGCCAAGCAAGAGCTGCAGGAGATCGTCGAGTTCCTGCGCGACCCGCAGAAGTTCCAACGCCTCGGCGGCAAGATTCCGAAGGGCGTGTTGCTGGTCGGCCCTCCGGGCACTGGTAAGACCCTGCTGGCACGCTCGATCGCGGGCGAGGCCAACGTGCCGTTCTTTACCATTTCCGGTTCCGATTTCGTCGAAATGTTCGTCGGCGTGGGCGCCAGCCGTGTGCGCGACATGTTCGAGCAGGGCAAGAAGAATGCCCCCTGCATTATCTTCATCGACGAGATCGATGCCGTGGGCCGCCACCGCGGTGCCGGCCTAGGCGGCGGCAACGACGAGCGCGAGCAGACCCTAAACCAGCTGCTGGTCGAGATGGACGGCTTCGAGGCGAACGAAGGCGTCATCCTCATCGCCGCCACCAACCGGCCCGATGTGCTCGATCCGGCCCTGCTGCGGCCTGGCCGCTTCGACCGCCAGGTGGTGGTGCCGAATCCGGATATTCTTGGCCGTGAGAAGATCCTGCGCGTGCACATGCGCAAGGTGCCGCTTGCGCCCGATGTCGACGCACGCGTGATTGCGCGCGGCACGCCTGGGTTCTCCGGTGCAGACCTCGCCAACCTGGTGAATGAAGCGGCGCTGATTGCCGCCCGCTTGAACAAGCGCGTCGTCACCATGTCCGACTTCGAAGCGGCCAAGGACAAGGTGCTGATGGGCGCCGAGCGCCGTTCCATGGTGATGAGCGAGGAGGAGAAGGAGCTGACCGCCTATCATGAGGCCGGTCACGCCATCGCTGCGCTCTTCGTGCCGGGCAATGACCCCCTGCATAAGGTCACCATCATCCCGCGCGGCCGGGCGTTGGGCGTCACCATGACCCTGCCGGAGCGTGATCAGCTGAGCTATAAGAAGTCGAAGCTGGAAGCGCTCCTGGTCATGATCTACGGCGGGCGCATCGCCGAAGAACTGATCTATGGTCCAGAGCACGTGACCAACGGCGCCTCCGACGATATCCGTAAGGCGACGCAGATTGCCCGCTCCATGGTCACCGAGTTCGGCATGTCCGAGAAGCTCGGGCCGCTGCGCTACAGCGACAATCAGGAAGAGGTGTTTCTCGGCCACTCGGTGGCACGGCACCAGAACGTCTCTGAGGCGACCGCGAAGGTGATCGATGAGGAAATCCGGCGTCTGGTCGACGAGGCTGAGCGGCGCTGTCGCGAGGTGCTGAGCGAGCACGTCGACGATCTTCATGCTTTGGCCCGCGGCTTGTTGGAGTACGAGACCCTGGATTCCAAAGAGATCGAGGCCCTTCTGCGCGGCGAGACGATCGACCGCGGTAGCGATGCCGAGGACAAGCCGAGCGGCGGCAAGCGCTCTTCGGTGCCATCCAGCGGGACGTCCAAGGACAAGGACATTCCGGGCGGCACGATCGGCCCCGAGCCCGAGCCGGCTGGCTAGCCGGGGGAGGGGCGACCCTCCCTTCTTTTCGGCGGTTCAGAGTCCCTGGCCGTAGGTCATGCGGCGCAAAGCTCTCTATCTCATTCCCCGCGCGCTCTCCGCTTCCCGGCTGGAGGGCGCGCATGCCGTCGGCAATCTGGCCTGGGCGAGCGCGTTCGAGCTATGGGACGGCAGCGGCAGGCGGCAGGCCCTCCTACCTGCCGCCGATGGTCTGTCCGATAGGCTGTACGCTCACCTGCGCAGCGATGATAAGCCGGCGCAGCGTACGTACGGCGAAGAACTACTGCAGTGCTTCTCGGCGCCGCGCGCTTCGGTTGCCGGGCTTGAGCTCGACAGGCCACGCATCATGGGCGTGGTCAATGTCACCCCGGACAGCTTCTCCGACGGCGGCGAACGCTTTGACAGCGGACGGGCCGTGGCAGACGGGCTGGCCATGATCGAGGCCGGCGCAGACATCATCGATGTCGGCGGTGAGTCGACCCGCCCCGGTGCGGCCCCCGTGCCGATCGAAGAAGAGCTGCGGCGCGTGCTGCCGGTGGTCAAAGGCCTGGCAGCACAGGGAGCCAGGGTTTCCATCGACACGCGTCGGGCCCCGGTCATGGCCGAGGCTGCAGCAGCCGGTGCGGCCATCTTGAACGATGTGACTGCCTTGTCTGGGGACCCGGAGAGTCTGTCCGTTGCCGCGCAAAGCGGATTGCCGGTGGTGCTCATGCATATGCAGGGGGAGCCGCAGACCATGCAGTCCGACCCCCAATACGGGCAGGTTTCACTCGACGTCTTTGACTATCTCACCGGCCGGATCGAGGCCTGTGAGGCGTCGGGTATTCCACGCGATCGCTTGATAGTGGATCCGGGAATCGGTTTCGGGAAGACGCTGGCACACAATCTGCGTCTCCTAAACGACTTGGCTCTCCTTCACGGCACGGGGTGTGCCATCCTTCTCGGAGTCAGTCGCAAGTCCTTCATCACCAAGATCGACGGTCCCTGTGAAGCCAAGGAGCGCTTGCCCGGCTCCCTGGCGGCTATGCTCTATGGCATACGGCAAGGCGTACAAATTGTGCGCGTTCATGACGTCGCAGAAACGCGGCAGGCGCTTGCAGTATGGTGTTGCATGGATGTCCCAGTTTTGCCTTAGCTGTTGTTTACCTTTGCCCGCTACCGTCGTGGCGACCGTATTTGAAGGGGACTTCGGATGGCTCGTAAGCTGTTCGGCACAGACGGCATCCGAGGCCGTGCCAACGAGGAGCCGATCACTGCCCACACCATGCTGCGTCTCGCCATGGCGGCTGGCGCGCGCTTTACCCGCGGCGATCACCGGCACCGTGTGGTTATCGGCAAGGACACGCGTCTCTCGGGCTATATGCTTGAGCCGGCGCTGACCTCGGGGTTCGTCTCGGTCGGTATGGACGTGGTGCTGGTCGGCCCCATGCCGACGCCGGCGATCGGCATGCTGACGCGTTCGATGCGGGCGGATCTCGGGGTCATGATCTCCGCTTCCCACAACCCCTACTACGACAACGGCATCAAGATCTTCGGACCGGACGGCTACAAGCTGTCGGACGATATTGAGTATTCCATCGAAGCGCTGATGGAGACTGGCCATGACCTTGCCGCCGCCTCCAGCGCACAGCTCGGTCGTGCCATCCGTATGGAGGATGCGACCGGCCGCTACATCGAATTCTGTAAGCAGACCTTTCCGAAGGCGCTGCGCCTGGACGGCATGACGATCGTCGTCGATTGCGCCCACGGCGCGGCCTATCGCGTTGCGCCGACGGTTCTGCGGGAACTGGGCGCAGATGTGGTGGCCCTTGGCGTTGAGCCCGACGGCTTCAACATCAACGACAATGTCGGCGCAACGGCGACGGACAAGCTGCGCGAAGCCGTTGTGGCCAACAAAGCCGATATCGGCATCGCGTTGGACGGTGACGCCGACCGAGTCATCTTGGTCGACGAGGGTGGCCATGTGATCGACGGCGACCAGCTCATGGCGCTGATCAGCAAGTCGTGGACAGCGCAAGGCCGGGTCGCCAATGGCTGTCTCGTCTCCACGGTGATGTCGAACCTGGGGTTGGAGCGCTTCGTCAACAGCCTGGGGGTCGAGCTGCATCGTACGCCCGTCGGCGATCGCTATGTGGTCGAGCATATGCGCAAGAACGGTTGCAACATCGGTGGCGAGCAGTCCGGACATATCATCCTGACCGACTTCGCCACCACCGGGGACGGCCTGATCGCCGCCCTCCAGGTCTTGGCGGTGATCGTCGAGATGGAGCGACCGGCGAGTGAGGTTCTGCGCGTGTTCGAACCCTTGCCGCAAATTCTGAAGAATGTCCGCTTCGGCGAAAGCGAGCCGTTGGAGCTGGCCAAGGTACGCGAGGCCATCAAGGCCGGAGAAATTCGTTTGGGTCAGCAAGGCCGCTTGGTGATTCGGAAGTCCGGCACAGAGCCGGTGATTCGTGTCATGGGCGAGGGCGACGACCGAGACCTGGTCGAAACGGTGGTCGAGGACATCGTCGAGACCATCGCCCAGGCCAGCGCTGCCTGAGTACTGAAGGCGGTTGGACATGACACACACAGTCCTCGTTATCGGACAAATTGATGTGCTAGGGCAGGGCGCAGCGCCAGCCTTTGCGCGGGCCTTGGCGACCGCCGGCTTGGACACCGCTCAAGTGGTCACCAGCATCGAAGCGTCGAGCAACCCTGTAGCGCCGGGAGATATGGAGATACCGGCGGCTGTGATCTCGTGGCAGATCGAACAGGCTCTGGCCTGCGGACTGCCGCAGATGGTTTGCCTTGGCAAGCTATGCAGTGAGGAGCAGGTCGAGCTGGTGGCGAAGCACCTGGCGGGCTGCTTAAAGGAAGTGCCGCTGTTCTGCGCCCCATCCTTCATAGATGACGAGGCGCAGCGAGATGTATCCCTCCGCTGCATCGCCCATTGGAAACGGCGTCTAGCGCACGAGGTCGACTACTTGGTGGTCGGGCCTGAAGACGCCGAGCTCCTGGCAGGCAGCGAGGTCGGCGATACCGAAGCGCTGGTTCCGACGGCCGCCGTCTTGACGACGCTAGGCTGCGACACGGTTCTTCTGGACGGGCGTTTCTCGGGCGAGCCCATGCGTATCCAGGTGCTGGCCGATGAAGAGGGCTTGCATGTCAACGAGGCGGCGGTGATCGCCGAAAGCCGTCAGGACTATTCCACCGCGACCTTGGCGGCCAACTTCGCCAGTGGACTGCTGAGCGGCCTCGATGCCGTTGCGGCGTTCGAGCGCGTGCAGGAAACACTGGTTGACCAGGCCGCTCTCAACCGCGATCACTCTTGCGATTCCAAGGTTCGCAGGCTGATCGGCTGACAACACGATGCATCCTCCAGTTCTGGTGATCGCCGGGTCCGACTCTGGCGGCGGCGCCGGCATTCAAGGTGACCTTAAGACGATCACCGCCTTGGGTGGCCATGCCGCAACGGCGATCACTGCGTTGACCGCGCAGAACACGCGCGGTGTCGCAGGCATTCATGAGATCGACCCAGCCTTCATCGCTCAACAGATTGCCGTGGTGCTGGAGGATATCGGCGCGGCCGCCATCAAGACGGGCATGTTGCACAGTCCCGCGGTTATCGAGACCGTCTGTAGCAGCCTGACGCGCCTGGCGCCGGATACGCCGCTGGTTGCCGACCCGGTGATGGTGGCACAGAGCGGCGACAGCCTGCTGCAGGCTGACGCCGTGGACGCGCTGAAGACGCACCTCCTACCTATGGCCAGTGTGCTGACGCCCAATGTGCCGGAGGCCGAGCATCTGCTCGGTGGTCACCTCGGTGGCCCGGACGACTTGGAGGACGCGGCCCGGCGCTTGTTGGCGCTAGGGCCGCGAGCCGTGCTGCTCAAGGGCGGTCATTTACAAGGCGATCCGGTGCGCGATGTTCTGGTCACCGCCGAAGGTAGCGAGGTCTTCGAGAGCCCGCGCGTCGCGACCAAGAACAATCACGGTACCGGCTGTGCATTGGCCTCGGCTGTTGCAACGGGCTTGGCTCAAGGCCGTGACCTCAAGAGCGCTGTGGTTCGAGCGCGTCACTTTGTCTGGCAGGCCCTGGCCACTTCGGAGCCGCTCGGCTCCGGCAGCGGCCCCTTGAACCACGCCCATGCCATCCCGCCGTACGACGAGGCGGGGTAAGACTCTCGCTACATCAAAGGCAGCGCCTGGCCCACCTCTTTACCGTGGGGCAGAAGAGCGGCGAGCCGACCAAGTGCGCTCTGCATCTCGTCCCGCGTTCGGGCGGCTGCGAGGCAGATGCGCACGGCGTGGGGAACTTCCTCGCGGCCAATCGCGAAGACCTCGGCATCGGCGACCCCGACACCGGCGCGATAGGCCGCATGGACGAAGCTGCCGGAGCGCCAGGGGCTCGGGAGCTCGAGCCAAAGGTGCAGTGGCGTGCCGCCCGACGGTCGTTCGGCATCGGGAAAGTACCGGCGGGCTAATTCCTGCCGGTATCTTGCTTCATCCCGCATTGCCTTGGCGCTCCGCGCGGCGACCCCGCTTTCGATCAGCCGCTGGCCAACGTCGTGGGTGAAGGGGGGGGAGCAATAGCTGCTCGAACGCACGGCGAAGGTCATCGCCTCCATCAGGTGGCTTGGCGCGCGTAGGAAGCCGAGCCGCAGGTTCGGTGCAACGCTCTTGGACAGCGAGCTGACGTGGATACTGCGTTCCGGCGCCAGGGCGGCGTAAGGGCAGGGTGGCTGGTCAAGCAGGAACGCGTAGATGCTGTCCTCGATGATGGTGACATCGTGGCGGCGGCAGATCTCGGCGATCTCCCGCCGGCGTTCGGTCGGCATGATACGGTTGGTCGGGTTCTGCAGCGTGGGGATGCTGTAGAGCACCTTTGCCTGTGTCGCGCGGCAAGCAGCGTCCAGAGCATCAGGTCTCAGGCCCCATTCATCCATGGCCACGCCGCGGAGCCGGAGGGAAAGACTGCGTGCGGCCGATTTGATGGCGAAGAAGGTAAGCTCTTCACAGAGCACGATGTCATCGGGCCGCGTGGTGGCCAGAAGCGACACGAAGATCGCGTGCTGGGCGCCGTTGGTCAGCGCTATTTCGCGCCAATCGGCGGACAGTCCTTCAGTCTCCAGGTGGCCGGCCACCGCCCGCCGGGCCGCTTCGCCGCCGATCAGATCGCGCCGATACTGTAGGCGCGCGCCCAGATCCGGCCGGCTGCACTCGTCTTGAATGACGGCACCGATCTCCGCGGCTAGCGGTGGCTCCGGCGGCCAGTTGGCTGAAAGGTCGATGAAGTCTTGCGCGCTGCCCGCGCTCGTCTGCTGCGGTTCGCTCGGCATGGCCAATAGCGGGGCGTCGGCGGACGACCGCTTGACGAAGGTACCGCGGCCGACCTCGCCGATGACCAGGCCTTGGCGCTCCGCTTCCGTGTAGGCACGGGTCACCGTCCCTACCGTGACACCCAACTGGTAGGCCAGCTCTCGCTGCGGCGGTAGCCGCTCGCCCGGGCCTAGACGGCCCTCTGCGATGTCGCGGCTCATGGCGCTGACGATGGCCTTGTAGATCGGTCGCTGTTCAGCCAGCTCGGGAAGCCAAATTGTCATCGTGGCAATGTTCCGATTGCATTAGTTGTTGGCTCATACATAACTCTTATTGCATCGATTGTCATTATTAAACCGAAGGAACTGGAGAAGTTGTCATGGTGACAATTACGAAACTGTACCCGGACCCCTCCGGGTTTCGGGATTATGTGCGGCGGCTGGAACGGCAAGCGGTCGAGCTACTGCGGATGGCTTTGGAGCGTCTCTACGATTGGGATGGCGCCTATCGTGCAGCCCTGCATATGCGGGAGTTGGACGATGCAGCCCTGGCGGACGTCGGTTTGACCCGGCAGCAGATCAATCGTGCAGCGGACCGCATGCTATGGCGCGTCTGATCTCAGCCGCACTCTCGAGGGCGAGACCCGGCTGCTTTCTATAGGCCGGTCTCGCCCTTTCCATTTCTGCATAGGTCATTATCGCCCTGGGTTTCTTCTTCCGTCCCGGCTATGACGCCTGTTCACGCGATAACGGGAGAGGCAGGGATGACGGCGCAAGCGCCGCTTTACTTCGATGATTTCAAGGTCGGTCAGCGCTTCAAGAGCCGCGGCGCCACGCTGTCCGAAGCACAGATCCTGGACTTCGCCTGGCAATACGATCCGCAACCGTTCCATCTCGACAAAGAGGCCGCCGCCCATTGGGGCTACGACGGCCTGATCGCCAGCGGCTTTCAGACCCTGCTGGTCGGGTTCCGCTTGTTCTTCCAAGAGAACATCTGGACGGCAGCGTCGCTTGGCTCGCCGGGCATGGACGAGCTGCGCTGGCTTTTGCCGGTGCGGCCCGGCGACACAATCCACACCGAAGCAGAGGTGATGGAAGCGCGCGCTTCCCGCTCCAAGCCGGACCGTGGCGTTCTCAAGATGCGCTACGAGATCTTCAACCAACGGGGCGAGATGGTGATGAGCTTCATCGCCACCAAGATGTTCCGGCGCAACCGCCTGGACCCGGAGGAAGCGGCGGAAAGCTGAGCCTTTCAGCGTGCCCTGTCGGCCCGCTACACCTGCTTCTGTCGTCGAATTGACGCAGTGCAGCATAAATTCTAGGGTCCGACCCCGTCCTGTTGTATAGATCACACCTCCGTTCAGCAGAAATCCGAGACAATGACCGAGCCGACTGATCACGCAGCGCATCCGGCGCTGCGTCCCGCCAATCCCGCTTTCTCGTCCGGGCCTTGTGCCAAGCGGCCCGGCTGGTCGCTTGCGAACCTGGAAGGGGCCTGGCTCGCTCGCTCCCACCGCGCTTCCGGCGGCAAGGCCAAGCTGAAGCAGGTGATCGAGGAGTCGAAGCACTTGCTGGGATTGCCCGACGGTTGGCGCCTCGGGATTGTCCCGGCATCGGACACCGGGGCCATCGAAATGGCGCTTTGGTCACTGCTCGGTGCCCGACCGGTGGATCTCCTGGCTTGGGAGTCTTTCGGCAAGGCTTGGGTCACCGATGTGATCAAGCAGCTCAAGCTATCCGACGCGCGGGTTCTGGAAGCACCTTACGGCAGCCTGCCGGACCTCTCTCAGGTTTCGCCCAAGCATGATGTCGTCTTCACCTGGAACGGCACCACCTCGGGCGTGCGGGTGCCGAACGGCGACTGGATTTCGGCCCATCGTGAGGGCTTGACGATCTGCGATGCGACCTCGGCCGCCTTCGCCATGGACCTGCCCTACGACAAGCTCGATGTTGTGACCTGGTCCTGGCAGAAGGTGCTGGGCGGCGAGGCGGCCCACGGCATGCTGGCGCTGAGCCCGCGCGCCGTTGAGCGGCTTGAGAGCTACACGCCGCCCTGGCCGCTCCCCAAAATCTTCCGCCTCACCAAGGGTGGCGAGCTGAACGAAGACGTTTTCGCTGGCGCCACCATCAACACACCTTCCATGCTGGCAGTCGAGGATGCGCTCGACTCCCTGCATTGGGCGAAGGAGATCGGCGGCTTGCCGGCGCTGATCGGCCGCAGTGAGGCCAATCTCAAAGCCGTTGCCGAGTGGGTGGCCGAGACGCCTTGGGTGGAGTTCCTGGCGAAAGAGCCGGAGACACGATCCTGTACCTCGATCTGCCTCAGCATTGTCGACCCTTGGTTCCTGGCACTCGAGACCGCCAAGCAGAAGGCGGTCACCAAATCGGTTTCGGAGCTCTTGGAGGTCGAGGGTGTCGCCTACGACATCAACGGTTACCGCGATGCGCCGCCCGGACTGCGCATCTGGGGCGGGGCGACTGTGGAGCTGGACGACATGCACCGGCTGCTGCCGTGGCTCGATTGGGCCTTCGCCCAGGTGCGGGCGCAGCGGACAGCGGCATAGGGCAAGGAAGCACGATGGCTAGAGTACTGATTGCCGACAAGTTGAGCCCCAAGGCGGCGGAGATCTTCGAGGAGCGCGGCGTTGCAGTCGACACCAAGGTCGGCCTGTCCCCGGAAGAGCTGATCGCCATCATCGGCGATTATGACGGCCTTGCCGTGCGCTCGGCGACGAAAGCGACCGCCGACGTCTTGGAGGCGGCTGGGAAGCTGCGTGTAATCGGCCGGGCCGGCATCGGCGTCGATAACATCGACGTGGCGGCGGCAACCCAGCGCGGTATCGTCGTGATGAATACGCCTTACGGCAATGCTATCACGACGGCCGAGCATGCGATTGCGCTTATCTTCGCCTCAGCCCGCATGATCCCGGCGGCCGACCGCTCGACCCAAGACGGTAAATGGGAAAAGTCCAAGTTCATGGGGGCCGAACTGACTGGCAAGACCTTGGGCGTCGTGGGTTGTGGTAACATTGGCTCCATCGTCGCCGAGCGTGGTCTCGGCCTGAAGATGCGGGTCATTGCCTACGATCCTTTCCTCTCGCAGGACCGGGCCGACGACCTTGGGGTGGAGAAGGTGGAGCTCGATGAGCTCCTCCGGCGCGCCGACGTGATCACTCTGCACGTTCCGCTGACAGATCAGACCCGCGGCATCATCGATAAGGCGGCAATGGCGCAGATGAAGCAGGGGGCCCGGCTGATCAACTGCGCCCGCGGCGGCCTGGTGATCGAGGCCGACCTTAAGGCGGCGCTAGAGTCCGGCCACCTAGCGAGCGCCGCGCTTGACGTCTTCGAACTGGAACCGGCACGCGACAATCCCTTGTTCGGTACGCCTAACCTGATCTGCACGCCGCATCTCGGCGCCTCGACCAGTGAGGCGCAGGAGAAGGTGGCGCTGCAGGTCGCCGAGCAGATGGCCGACTACCTGACCAACGGTGCCGTTTCCAATGCTCTCAACATGCCGTCGCTGACGGCGGAGGACGCCAAACGTCTGGGCCCCTACATGACGCTGGCCGAGCAACTCGGTTCCTTCGCAGGGCAGTTGACCCAAACCGGTCTCAAGAAGATGAAGATCGAGTACGAGGGCCATGCCGCCGAGCTGAACTGCCGGCCGATGACCCAAGCCGCGCTCGCGGCCTTGCTGCGCCCCATGCTCGATGCCGTCAACATGGTCAACGCGCCGGTTATCGCGCGGGAGCGCGATATCGACGTGGAAGAAGTGAAGCACGAGCGCGACAGCGACTACCAGACGCTCATCCGCGTGACGGTCGAGACCGAGCGCCAATCGCGTGATGTGGCCGGCACGCTGTTCGGTGGCAGCAAGCCGCGCCTCGTGGAGATCAAGGGCATTTCCATGGAGGCGCAGCTCTCCAGCCACATGTTGTACATCGCCAACCGGGACCGGCCGGGTGTGATCGGTGGCCTCGGCAACATCTGCGCCCGCCACGACATCAACATCGCCAGCTTCCACTTGGGCCGGGCCGAGCTTGGCGGCAATGCCATCGCCCTTCTGGAGATCGACCAGGCGATGGATGCTGGCGCCCTGGCTGAGGTCCGCGCTTTGCCGCAGGTGACGCAGGCAACGCCCCTGCAGTTTTAGGCAGAGGTGTTTGCGTCGACCTCTTCGGTGCGTCGGCGTTGTGCTAACTGGAGGATTCGATCCGTGCAGAGCATGGAGACGACGATGGCGCCGGCGAAGACGTAGATTCCGGCGTGGACCTCGACGTCGGCGACCAGCGAGAGCTTGACCGACACCACCACCAGCGCCACCACGAAGACGTCCAGCATGGACCACTTGCCGCAGACGGCGAGCCATCGGGTGCGTCTCGCCAGCTCGGCGTCATCAAGGCGATCTGCTGACCAAAGCGATAGGGCCACGGTTAGCTTGGCCAAAGGAAAGAGCATCGAGAAGGCAATGAGCACGAAGGCCAGCAGGGTCTCGCCGTGGCGCCAAAGCTCGATCACGCCCTGCAGGATGGAAATCTCGTCTGACAAGAAGAGGAAGCGGTGAATGGTCATAAGCGGCAGCAGCCAGCCGAGGATCAGCAAGACGGCACTGGCCAGAAGCATGACGCCCAGCGCCCGCTCCGGGCCGCGGGCTGTGCCGGCAATCACACCTCCTTTCACCAAGGCAAGCATGGCTTCGCTCTTTGTTTCCCTCTCTTCGCCGGCCTTGTGGGCCACGGCAGCGGCGCGATCTTGAGCCTTTTCCGCAGCAGGCAAAGCCGGTACATCAGGCTGGTTTGTCCCGCCCGCCCGACCCAGTGAATCACCGAGATCGAACCCCTAAGATGGTCAACTACGCCGAAGAAAGCGACGGTTTTGGGGCCCTTTTGCCGGCCGGCCTGAGCGATGGCTTGCCGCCCGTGGCAACCCAAGAGGCTGCCTTGATCGAGCATTTCATCGCTGCCTTCGCCCGGCGCGGCTATGACCGGGTCAAGCCGCCGCTGGTAGAGTTCGAGGAGACCTTGCTGGCCGGCACGGGCTCACGCGTTGCCAATCAGACTTTCCGCCTGATGGACCCGGTGAGCCAGCGGATGATGGGCGTGCGGGCCGATATCACGCCGCAGGTCTCTCGTATGGCGCTGTCGCGCCTCTCGCGCGTGCCGCGGCCGTTGCGCCTGACCTATGCCGGGCAGGTTCTTCGTGTGCGTGGCACGCAGCTCCGCCCCGAGCGGCAGTTCGCGCAGGTCGGTGCGGAGATCATCGGCTCCGACAGCGTGCGCGCCGATGCCGAGATCATTGTCATGAGCGCCGAGGCTATGATCTCCGCCGGCGTTCCGGAGCTGACGGTCGATATCGCCCATCCGGACCTCGCGCGGCTGATCTGCGAAGACCTGGATATCGAGCCCTCAGGGCTGCGCGAGGCGCTGGACAGAAAGGATGGTGCTGCCGTCGCGCAGGCGGCGGGTCAGCATGCCCCCCTGTTCAGCGCGTTGCTGCGCGCAGCCGGGCCCGCCGAAGGGTGTCTTGTCGCCTTGCGAGCGCTCGGCTTGCCCGAAGCGGCACAGCGCGAGCTCGATCTCCTTGGCGCGTTGGTTGCCGCGATCCGCGAGAGCACACCGCAGTTCGCTTTGACCATCGACCCTGTCGAGCGGCGCGGCTTCGAGTATCAGAGCGGCGCTTGCTTCACGTTCTTCGCGCGAGGTGTGCGTGGCGAGCTGGGGCGCGGTGGGCGCTATCATTGCAGCGGTGGGTTGGAGCCTGGCCAACCGGCCGTCGGCGCTACGCTCTACCTCGATAGCTTGCTGCGCGCCGTGCCGCGAAAACCGCCGGCGCCCAAGCTTTATCTGCCCTTCGGAACAGCTGCGGCTTCTGCGGCCGCCTGCCGTGCGGAAGGCTGGTCTACCATAGGTGGGCTGGAAGCCGAGAGCGACGCGGAGGAGGCAGCGCTGCGGCTGGGCTGTAGCCACATTCTGCGCAATGGCGCGGTGCAAGAACTCAAGCGTTAACGGGACCTGAGACATGGCGAACGTGGTGGTGGTCGGCGCCCAGTGGGGCGACGAAGGCAAGGGCAAGATTGTCGACTGGCTGAGCCAGCGTGCCGACGTGGTGGTGCGTTTTCAGGGCGGGCACAACGCCGGCCATACGCTGGTGATCGACAATGTCACCTATAAGCTCTCCCTCTTGCCGTCCGGAATCGTGCGGCCGGGCAAGCTGGCGGTCATCGGCAACGGTGTGGTCGTCGACCCCTGGGCGCTCCTCAAGGAGATCCAGTCGCTGCGCGCTCAAGGTGTCGCAATCACGCCGGCCAACCTGAAGATCGCCGACAACGCCTGTCTTATCCTCCCTCTCCATGCCGAGCTCGACGCCTTGAGGGAGGATGCCAGCGGTGCGGGCCAGATCGGCACCACCCGTCGCGGAATCGGTCCAGCGTATGAGGACAAGGTGGGCCGGCGCGCCATCCGGGTTTGCGACCTCTCCGACCTCGACCGTTTGGACGAGAAGCTGGAGCGGCTGCTTAGCCACCACAATGCACTGCGCCGAGGCTATGGTGCGCCCGACTTGGATGCCGCTGCCCTCCACAGTGCCTTGACCGAGATTGCCGGTCAGGTCCTGCCCTTCGCCGCATCGGTCTGGTCCGAGCTGGATAAGCTTCGCCGTGCTGGTCGGCGTATCCTCTTCGAGGGCGCACAGGGGCAGATGCTAGACGTGGATCACGGCACCTATCCTTTCGTCACCTCCTCCAGCACTGTGGCTGGCCAAGCTTGCGCCGGTTCCGGCGTCGGTCCTGGCGCTCTGAACTATGTGCTTGGCATCGCCAAGGCCTACACCACGCGGGTCGGGGCAGGGCCTTTCCCGACCGAGCAGGACAACGAGATCGGTCAGCATCTCGGCGAGCGCGGGCATGAGTTTGGTACCGTCACCCAGCGCAAGCGGCGCTGCGGTTGGTTCGATGCGGTGATGGTGAGGCAGGCGGTCAAGACGGGCGGCATCGACGGCATTGCCCTGACGAAGCTGGATGTGCTGGACGGTATGGAAGAGATCCGCATCTGCACTGGCTATCGCCGCAACGGCAAGCCGTGCGATACCTTTCCGGCGGGTCAGATTGCCCAGTCCGAGATCGAGCCGGTTTACACATCCGTCCCTGGCTGGCGCGGCAGCACAAAGGGCGCCCGGAGCTGGGCCGATCTGCCAGCCGAGGCCGTGAAGTACATCCGTCTGGTCGAGGAGTTGATCGAGACCCCCGTCGCCTTGCTATCGACCAGCCCTCAGCGCGAGGACACCATTCTGGTCACGGACCCCTTCGCCGACTGAGTTCGTCCGTCGCTGAGCTGGCTCGGTAATAAGACATCTTAACTAATGTTTTCCGGTCGCTGTGAGAGCCTATTGCTCTGCACGGATTGGCTGCCTGTGATCCGCATTAACGACTTCAGCGAGAGTCGGTCCTTGTGCAGCGCGTAGCACGACCGGAGGGGGTGAAGTTGCCGTGATTTCGATTGCCGGCAACTATGAAGTGGATCCAGGTGCAGAACTGCCGGCTTTCGATCAGCCGGGGTGCCGGGCTTACGCGGCCGAAGATAACCGACAGCCGGATCGGGCGCTTTTCGCTCTCGTAACGCCGCGCCATATGGCGCCGCGCCACGACCTGATGCGGTATCTGATGCGACTGGGTGCTATGCCTTTGATCAGGCCCGTCGCGCTCGGCATTGCTGCCTGGCCATCCAGCCAGGAAGAGCACCTGATCATCGTGTACAATCAGCCGGGCGGACCGCGTCTCTGCTCGGACAAGAATCCCACCTTCAAGCCGCTGCGCGAGGACGAGCTGCAGGACGCGATCGTCGAACCGGCCTTGGCCGTTTTGAAGGAGTTCAACTCGCGCGGCTATACGCACCGCGCCATCCGGGCCGACAACGTATTCTACGATAGCTCCGATAAGAGCAGCTTGATGCTAGGGGATTGTGTCGCCCTGCCGCCCGCCATCAACCAGCCGGTTCTTTACGAGACGGTCGAGACTGCCTTGGCAAATCCAGCGGGCCGCGGACCGGGCTGGGTCGCCGATGATCTTTATGCGCTGGGCGTGCTGATCGCGATGCTGCTATCTGGCGGCAAGCTCTGCGAGGGCATGAGTGACGAGCAGATTCTCCAAAGCAAGATCGCCAATGGTTCCTATGGGGCGTTGATTGGCCGCAACCGCTTGTCGATGCCGGTTATGGAGCTGTTGCGCGGTCTGCTCTGCGATGTCACCAGAGAGCGCTGGACGTTGAAGGATCTGGTGGCTTGGGTGCAAGGGCGGCGCCAGACGCCGAAGCAGCCAATGCTGCCGAAGAAGGGTAGCCGTCCATTCGAGTACGAGGACAAGATCTTCTGGACCGCCAAGGCTTTGTCGGCTGCGGCCGGTGCCGACTGGGACATGGCGCTGGAGATCAGCCAGGACACCGTTCTCGCTGGTTGGTTCAGCCGCAGTCTCGGCGACGGTGATCGGGCCGAGCGCCTGCAGGCACTGCAGAGAAGCGGCCTGCCTTCCGCGAACGGCGGTCCCCCGCATCGGCTTGTCTCCGAGACTCTGATCGCGATGGAGCCTGAGGCGCCGTTACGATACCGCGATTTGTCACTCTATCCCGAAGCAGCCGCCCAACTCCTCGGGATCGAATGGGACCAGCAGGAGCGGCGCCAACGCGTCGCCGAGATGATCAGGAACCGGCTGCCGAACGCCTGGTTCGACGGGCAGAAGGGCGGCGGCGCGGAGCACGTACTGCTGCAGAAGAGCTTTACGAGCATGCTGCAGTACATTTCTCAGCCGCGTCTGGGATATGGCCTGGAGCGCGTGCTGTACGATTTCAATCCCCATTGGCCCTGCCGCAGCCCACTCTTGGGCGGGGCCTACGTTTACAGCCTGCTGCAGCTCCTGCCGGCCTTGGAGCGCATCGCGCGTGACAGCACTGACGAAGATGTACGCGAGCCGATTGACCACCATATCGTTGCCTTTGCCGCCGCTCGCGCGCGCCATCTGCCGGAGCGAGTGCTCTCTTCCCTTGCTCGGCAGGACAATCCGGCGACCTATCGCATGGCTATCCTTCACTTTTTCGCCGAGCTGCAGCGTGAGACGGCCGGTGAGCCCTGTCCTGCCTTCGCCGGCTGGCTGGCGCGGCTAACCGGGCCGATCATCGAGTCCTACAACAGTACCGAGGCCCGTCACACCGCCGCCAAGGCCATCAAGAAGGCTGCCGATAGTGGCAATCTCAGCGACTTGGTGGCTGCGGCGGACAATCCGGAGCTGCGCGGCCGCGACCAAGCCGGGCTGCAGGCGGCGGTGAAGGCCTGCAATGACATCGACGAAGAGATCGCTTGGCTCGAGTCAGGCGCTATGAACAGCGACGATTTCGTGGGCGAACGGGCGCAGAAGTTTGCCGCAGTGGCCTGCGGTTGCCTATCCAGCGCGGCCTTTCTGATTATGACGATATACTACGTCGCGGCCTAGGAGACGAGGCAGCGTGAAGAAAATCGTCCACAAGAAATGGCTGCTTCTCATCGGCTTGCTAAGCTTGGTCTTCCTGCCGACCATGCTGGTGCTGGTGATCTCGATGCTGCCAACCTTGGCGGCACTGGCGGTGGATAAAACCAAGGAACGCTACCTCGCCATGGGCATCGGCGCCCTGAACTTCTGCGGCTGTCTGCCAGCGATCGTGATCCTCTGGACGGAGGGTCAAAGCCTGACCATCGCTCTGTCGATCCTTGGCGATGTCATGCTCTGGCTGGCGCCCTATGGCGCCTCGGCCATCGGTTGGCTGATCTATCTTTCGATCCAGCCAGTTATGGCCTCCTACTACGCCGCTACCGCGAGCCAACGGCTCGAAGAATTACGAAGCAGCCGTGCAGCGCTTATCGAGCAATGGGGCGATGCGCTCGCCGAGCACGAGGACTTAGAGAGGCCTGGACTTGCCGGAGCGCCGGCTGCTCCACCCGACGGCGACGAGATCAGCCAACAGCAAGTCGCTGTTCGATAGCGGCGTTCTTGATCGCTTTCTGCAGCTTCTCGAAAGCACGCACCTCGATCTGGCGCACACGCTCCCGGCTGATGCTGTAGACTTGGCTCAGCTCTTCCAAGGTCGCCGGATCCTCTTTCAGCCGCCGCTCTTGCAGGATATGGCGCTCACGATCGCTGAGGTTCTTCATGGCGTCTTCCAGCAGGGCTCGGCGCTTGTCCATCTCGTCGCGCTCTGCAACCAAGGTTTCCTGGTCGTCGCGATCGTCCTCCAACCAGTCCTGCCACTCCCCGTCGCCGTCCTGGCGAAGCGGTGCGTTCAGCGAATGGTCCGGGCTGCTGAGCCGCCGGTTCATGCTGACCACGTCCTGCTCGGAGACATTCAGGGTATCGGCGATGTGGGTCACCTGCTCGGGGTGCAGATCGCCTTCCTCGATCGCCTGCATCTGGCCCTTCAGCTTGCGCAGGTTGAAGAAGAGCTTCTTCTGAGCCGCCGTGGTGCCCATCTTCACGAGTGACCAGGAGTGCAGGATGTACTCCTGAATGGCTGCGCGAATCCACCACATGGCATAGGTCGCCAGACGGAAGCCGCGGTCCGGGTCGAAGCGCTTGACCGCCTGCATCATGCCGACGTTGCCCTCCGAAATCAGCTCACTCACCGGCAGGCCATAGCCGCGATAGCCCATGGCGATCTTGGCGACCAGCCGGAGGTGGCTGGTAACCAGCTTATGGGCGGCTTCGGTGTCGCCGTGCTCGGTCCAACGCTTGGCGAGCATGAACTCCTCGTCAGGCTCGAGCATCGGGAACTTGCGGATTTCTTCGAGATACCGGCTGAGGTTGCCCTCAGACGTCAAAGCCGGAATACGCGGTGCCGCCATGGTGTTTCTGGTTCTCCCTAATCGGCCAGATTGGCCCTAGTAGAAGCTACGGGGGCAATATGGCTAAAAGGTGACTGGATTGGTCATATTTAATCTCTTATCCCTCAAGGCTGTCAAGCAAACCGGCGAAAACAGGGGGGTATTGGCTGTCGAAAGTGAGAGGTTCTTCACTTATCGGGTGGCGGAAGCCGAGGCTGCGAGCATGCAGCATTTGGCCTTCCAAAGCGTTGATCCGATTTGCCACCTTGCCAGACAGTGCCTTGAGCCGCGCTGCCGTGCCTCCGCGCCCGTAGAGCGGATCGCCCAGCAAAGGATGCCCCTTGGCCGTCAAGTGTACGCGTATCTGGTGTGTACGGCCGGTTTCCAAACGGCACTCCAAGAGTGCGATACGGCCCCCTTGATAAGACCTCATCACTTGGTAGCGGGTTGCTGCTGGTTTTCCACCGCGCTGTAGGACCGCCATTTTCTTGCGGTTCTTTGGGCTGCGGCCAATGTTGCCCTCGATACGCCCGTTCGGTGGCTGGGGCGTGCCCCAAACCAGAGCGTGATAGCTGCGTGTAACGCTGCGCTCCGCGAACTGGGTGGTTAGCGCGACCTGCGCGCGCTCCGTCTTGGCTGCGACCATCAATCCGCTGGTGTCTTTGTCCAAGCGATGAACGATGCCCGGCCGCGCCACGCCGCCGATGCCGCGCAGGCTGTCGCCGCAGTGGGCGATCAGTGCGTTGACCAAAGTGCGGTCCGGGTTGCCCGGGGCGGGATGGACCACCAGTCCGGCCGGCTTGTCGACGACAATGAGCTCCGCGTCCTCATAGATAACGGACAGGGGCAGGTGTTGCGCCTCCGGCTCCGGCGCCTCTACGGGCGGAATGGCGAGCACGAAACGCTCGCCGGGCAGGACCTTGCGAGACGGCTGGCATAGTGCCGCCCCGGCACTCTCCAGGTTGCCACCCTCGATGAGCTGCTTGAGGCGGGAGCGGCTCATGCTCGGCAGGCGGCCCGCGAGCCATCGGTCCAAGCGTTCGCCCGCGTCTTCGGGCTGGACGGTGAAACGATGGATTTGCGGTTCGGTGCGGAAGGGACTATCGCTCATCGCCGGAACTGCAGCAGGAAGTGGGGAGCGGCGCAAGCGCATGCCGGTGAGAGCCTTGAAAGCGCTGGTGATCGGCATGGCGGTGATCATCGTGGTCGGTTTCGTGATCGTGGTGGCGACCATCGCCCAGCGCCTCACGGGCTTCGCGCGAGAGGAGGGGGCACCGATCGGCGACATCGCCCTACCGATGGCAGAAGCCTGCAGCATGGCGGACGTGACACAGTTGGACGGTGACTTGGTTGCCGTTCGCTTGGAAGGGCCGCGTTGGGAAGGATGCGCGAGCATCCTCTTGATCGATCTTGAGGCCGGTACGGTCGTCGGGCGTCTGCAGGCGGGGAAGGGTGCGGCCGGCGCTCCCGCGGACTAGAAGACAGAGCAGGTCCATGAACTTCGCCTCCGACAACATCACCGGCGCTTGTTCCGAGGTGCTGCAGGCCATCGTCCGCCATAACGAGGGGGCCGCGCTACCCTACGGCGACGACCCGCTGACGGCCGCGGCCGAGGCCCGCCTCAAAGAGGCCTTCGAGACCGATCTGGTGGCGCTGCCGGTCGCCACGGGCACAGCCTGCAATGCCATTGCCCTGTCGTGCATGACGCCGCCTTACGGCGCCATCTACTGCCACCGCGATGCCCACATCCATGTCGACGAGTGCGGCGCCCCGGAGCTTTTCACCGGCGGGGCCAAGCTCATTCCGCTCGAAGGCAGCGATGCGAAGTTGACGCCAGCGGCCCTGGAGGCGGCGGTCATGGGTGCCGGTGTGGTGCACCATCCGCAGCCCGCTGCCGTCAGTCTCAGCCAAGGAACGGAGGGTGGGACGCTCTATCGCCCGGAGGAGATTGCGGCGCTCTCCGCCGTCGCGAGGCGCCACGGTCTCAAGGTCCATATGGACGGCGCGCGTTTTGCGAATGCTCTCGTCGCGCTGGGCTGCACGCCGGCAGAGATGACCTGGCAGGCTGGGGTGGAGGTCTTGTCCTTCGGTGCCACCAAGAACGGCTGTCTGGCGGCCGAGGCGTTGCTCTTCTTCGACCGGACTCTGGCAGCCGACGTGCATTTCCGCCGCAAGCGCGCGGGGCAGCTCCTGTCCAAGATGCGCTTCGTCTCGGCCCAGTTGGAGGCTTACCTAGAGAACGAGGTCTGGCTTAGGAATGCGCGCCACGCCAATGCCATGGCGGCAAAGCTCTCGGCGGGTCTCTGCGCCCTGCCAGGGGTGAGTGCGCTTCATCCGACCGAGATCAACGAAGTCTTCTGTCGCATGCCGCAGGCTTTGACCGATGCACTCTTGGCCGCCGGCTTTGTTTTCTACGACGGCTACTTCGGGCCCGGCACCGTGCGCCTGGTTTGCGCTTGGAATACGCCCGAAGAGAGCGTCGATGCGCTGCTGGACGAAGCCGCCCGGCTCGTCGAGCGTGTGCAAGCGGCGGAGTGAGTTTTTGTGCGGGGGTTCAGGCAGGCACCGAGATAAAACCTCCACCCTCTTGAACGAGCTGTCCGGCTGCGTTACATCCACGCCTTCGTTCAGGCCCAGCGTCCCCTTCGTCTAGTGGCCTAGGACATCGGCCTCTCACGCCGAAAACAGGGGTTCGAGTCCCCTAGGGGACGCCATTCTCTTCCAGTCATTGAAAGGTTGTCGTTGGAAGGCTGCTGCGCCGGCTCGCCGCTTCCGGCGCTTGGCCTTCGTCGCGGCCTACCCACAGAACTTTGTTTCACACCAAGAAAAGATGTTGCCGCATAGCCTCTTGCACACCAAATAATTGCGAATAAAAACAAAAAGCAGGAAAGGAATAGGGTCAATGATCCTCACCTTACCGGATCGGGTGCGTCAGGGCTGGACCCCTGCAGAGTGGGCCGAGCTGGAGCGCTTCCAGCGTTTGGCGTCGAGCCCTTTGATCAAGACCAAGCTGACGGCCGACGTGGACGATATGGGCATCCACTTCGCCTCCCTCTCCCTCGTCGGAGAGGACACCCGCGAAACGTGCCTGGCAATCGTCACCAAGTGCCGGACAGAGTACGAGTTGCAGCTCGGCGGACGCCATCAAGGGCTTCGCGGGAGGGATTTGCGCAGCCTCATCGACTCAGTGCTCAAAGAGGCGGCCGGAGGCAGCGCGGCCCAAAAAAGTAACCAACTCTCAGTTCTGTGAGCTGCCTCACGGACGGCGTTTTTCGCATGGCTACTATGTCTTCTGAACAGGAGTGAAGACCCATGGCGAATTGGCTGGACGATCCTGCTGTCAAGGCGTTGCTGCCCCACGCAGAGCTGATTGAAGAAGCTTTCGGTTTGACCGAGGTGGAGCCTGGGGCCAAGGCACCGGTTGCAGGCGATCGCAAAGACTTTGTGGCTCGTCGGCCCTCCCCGCGGGTGCTCTCGCGAAAAAACCTGAGCAAAACGAATCCCTCTCGCACAGCCAAGCCGGCGGCTTAACCGACCTGGCCTGAGGGGACTCCCTTCCTTTTTCTCGCTGTCGGTCACTCGGTCTGCCTGGCGAAGTGCCTGCACGTCGTCGGGGGCGGGAGACTGTTGCCGCCGATACAAAGCCACACTGTTTATAACCTTATGAGCGAATAGTATGAAATTTTGCCCGAGAAGGTTGTTATTAACCTGCGGTAGGTAACAAGGAAGCCGAATTCAATCCGTCAAGCAGGCCCGAAGCTGCGGCCGACGACGGCTGAAGAGGGGAGCTTCCATGACCTTCGGTAAGTCTATCGGCAATCTAACTCTGGGAACGCGCCTACGACTGCTGGTCGCCGTCCCCTTGCTCGGGAGCCTCATCCTTGGCGGCTTCGTAGCCAGCTTTTTTTGGCAAACGGCTTCGACAGTTGGCCGCGCCGTGCCGATCACTCTGGTTGCCGAGGCGTCAAGCGCCCTGGTGCATGAGCTGCAGAAAGAGCGTGGGCGTTCGGTCGGCCTGGTGAGTGCCGGCTTTGAGGAGAGCTTCCGCGCACCGCTTATCGAGCAAAGAGCGCTTAGCGATGCTGCGCAAGACGCTTTCCTCCGCACGCTGGATGACACCGGTATCGAAGGCATGTTGCCCGGCCGGGCAGAGCAGATTGCAACGGTGCGCGCCGACTTGGCCCGCATCGAGACGATACGCCAGGCGGTCGACCAAGACGTGGCCGTCCGCGGTGAGGTGGTGCAAACCTACACCGAGCTTGTCGAAGAGCTGATCGAGCTGATTGCCGTCAGCCTGTTCAACAGCCCGGACCAGCGCCTGTCTCAGCAACTGGCGCCTTATCTCTCACTTGTTCGTGCCAAGGAGCACGCCGGCTTGGAGCGCGCTTTGGGCAGCGCCGTCCTCAATCGCACTGCCGCGGGCACCTTCGACCCTCGGCTTTATGAGAATTATCTCAAGCGCCTTACCGGCGAGCAGCTCTTCGTCGCACAGTTCCGCCAGCTCGCTGATGACGAAACGCTGCGGTTTTTCGATGAGACGGTGCAAGGCCCCGAGGTGACGCAAGTCGCGGCGTGGCGTGAGGTTATCGAGACAATCCCAGAGACGCGCGACAGCCAGGGTATCGACGGCAAGACTTGGTTCGACGTGGCGACCAAGCGCATCAACCTGATCAAGGCAGTGGAAGATGAGATCGCCATGCACACCTTGGCGCTGGCCGAGGAGATATCCGCCGACGCCCGAACCAACATGCTGGTGGTCATCGCTTTTCTCGTCGTCGTGTCTGCTGCCGTGGTGCTGATGACTCTCTCGCAGACTCGGCGCGTCACCCACGCGGTCAAGTTCGTCAGCGGTCGCCTGACCGAGGTCGCCAATGGCAACCTCGACATCGACGTGACCGAACGGCGCACCAGTCCACGCAAGGACGAGATCAGCGTGATGTACAACGCGCTCAGCAAGCTGAAAGACAACGCGGTGCGGGAGCGTGACGCGCGTGAAGAAAAGCTCCGCGCCAGTGAGGCTGCTGCCCGCCGCGCGAGCCATATGGAAGGTGTCGTCGCCGCGTTCGAAGCCGATATGGCCGGCGTGGTCGATGCGCTGCAGAGCAGCGTGGAGGCGCTGAGCGAAACCTCAACGTCGCTGTCCTCGACGGCTGAGCAGACCCAAACACGGACCGGTGCCGTGGCCGGGGCATCGGAGGAGGCCGCGTCCAACGTCAGCATCGTCGCCTCCAACACTGGGCAGGTGGCCGATTCCTTGGCCGAGATCAACACCCGCATGTCCAAGGCGGGTGAGATCAGCGGAGAGGCCCAACGCCTTGGCGGCGAAGCCAATAGCCTGATGCAGTCGCTGACCGAGCAGATCGTCAGCGTGAAGGACATCGTCAACATCGTCTCCGACATCGCCGAGCAGACCAACCTCTTGGCGCTCAACGCGACCATCGAGGCGGCGCGGGCCGGTGAGGCCGGCAAGGGCTTTGCCGTGGTCGCTTCCGAGGTCAAGGGGCTCGCCACGCAGACCGCCAAGGCCACGGCCGAGATCAGCGAGGTCATCGCCGGTGCCGTTTCGACCACCGAATCTTCGGTGACCTCGGTCGGCCGCATGCTTGAGATCAACACAGAGCTCAAAGAGATCAACACCGAGGTGGCCGCGGCGCTCAATGAGCACGAAGCGGCGACGCAGGAGATCAACCGCAACGTGGCGGCCATCAGCGATGCGGCTCAGCAGGTCTCCAGCAACATAGAGTGGGTGGCCCAGGCGGCGGACGAGACGGCCAAAGGTTCGGGCCGGCTGGCCGAAGCATCCGAGTCCCTCAGCAGCCAGTCCGGCAACCTGAAGGACAAGGTGCAGGCCTTCCTGAAGGAAGTGGCGGCCTAACGGATTGTCATTCAGTGGATGGTGAGCGGGTCGCGTCTGGTCAGCTTGTCGGGATTGCGCACGATGAAGACATCCGTGACCTCGCCGTCTTCGTTGTAGGCGAAGGTGACGACCGCCACCGTCGCGCCGGCCTGTTCCAACGTGATGGCACGGCCGCCGTTGATAGCGGCAACGCGCCAGCGGTAGTCGGCCCAGAAGCGATGTAAGCCCTTGGCCAAGAAACCGAGCACCTTCGCCTTGCCATGAAGAACCTCGAGGGCTGCCGGCACCTTGCCACCTCCGTCGGCGCTGAGGCGCACGTCATCCGACAAGAGAGTCGCCAACTGTGCCGTTGCACCGCTGGTGACGGCCGCCTGGAAAGCGGCCAGGAGCTCGTCTTGCCGTTCCAACGACGTGCGATGGCGGACCTTGGCTTTCGCAACGTGGGCTCTGGCACGAGACACGAGCTTGCGGCAGGCGCTTTGTTCGATCTCCAGTGTCTCCGCAATCTCACCATAGGAGGTGTCGAAGATGTCGTGCAGCAAATAGGCTGCCCGCTCCTTCGGCGTCAGCCGTTGCAAGACCAGTAGAAAAGCAGTGGTCAAGGATGACGCTCGCTCGAGATCGCGTTCGGCATCACTTTCGATCGACGCGTGTATCGGCTCTGGCAGCCAGGCGCCGACGTAGCTGACGCGGCTGCGATGCGCGGCGCGCAGAAGGTCGAGGCTCCGCCGCGTGCAAACGGCTGTCAGCCAGGCGGCCGGGTTCTCAATATCTAGGCGGTCAGCCTTGTCCCATCTCAGAAAGGTGTCCTGCACTGCATCCTCCGCATCGGCCAAGGAGCCGAGGATGCGGTAGGCCAGACCGAGGAGCTGGGGCCGCAGCGCCGTGAAGGTCTCGATTGCGTCATCTTCAGGCATGGCGATGCGCTGAGATGCCCATGCGGTTCCAGAGATTGATCATGGCGACGGCGGCGGTCAGCACGCCGATCTCTTGGTCGCTGAAGTATTCGTGCAGGCCGGCGCGGAGCGGCGCCAGATCGACCTTGGGGTCGAGCGTCGTCAAGGCTTCGGTCCAGGCCAAGGCCGCCCGTTCGCTCGGCGTGAAATCTCCCACCTCATCCCAAACGACGAGACGGTCCAAGCGCGCGTTGGTTTCGCCATCCTGTCGTGCTTCTTTCGTGTGCATCTTGACGCAATAACTGCAGCGGTTGATCTGCGAAGCGCGCAGCTGCACCAGGTGATGGAGAGTGCGGTCCAAGCCGTAGCCCTCCATGGTCTCGTTGACACGGGCCATCGCCTGCAGGATGTCCGGAATTTCCTGCTCGTACTTCACTGCTTTCGTATCGCTCATCGTCGTCCTCCGTCATAGCCCTGAAAAGGGGCTTCCGACAGATGACGATCGAGCTGCTGTCTTTGTGACAGCGTGAGGCGAACAGGGGTCTGTTCTCGCCGAGCGCGCGGACGTTCCTATTCCGCCGCGTTGGACAGCATCTCGCCGCCGCCGGTCTTCGCCTGATAGAGCGCCGCGATGGCGCAGGAGGCAAGGCGCGCCTGCTGGTCGTCGGCCCGGCTGGTCAGAATGATCGGCACCTTGGCGCCGATCACCAGGCCCGCGCCATGAGCCTGGGCCACGAAGACCAGCTGCTTGGCCAGGAGGTTGCCGGCTTCCAGATTCGGCACCACCAACACGTCGGCGCGGCCGGCGACCAGGGAGGTGATGCCTTTGGTGCGGGCGGCGCCCAGGTCCATGGCGTTGTCCATGGCCAGTGGCCCGTCCACCAGGCCCCCGCGAATCTGGCCGCGTTCGGCCATCTTGGAGATGATCGCCGCATCCAGGGTGGAAGGTATCTTTGGGTTGACCGTCTCGACCGCCGAGAGGACCCCAACGTGCGGTTTCTCGACACCCAAAGCCAGCGCCAGGTCGATGGCGTTCTGCACGATGTCGACCTTCTCCTCCAAGCCCGGTGCGATGTTGATGGCGGCATCAGTCACCATCAGCAAACGGTCGAGCCCTGGTACGTCGAAGGCGAAGATGTGGGACAGGCGCCGCTCGGTCCTCAGGCCGTGGGCTCGGGCCAAGGCCGCGCGCAGCAGTTCGTCGGTGTGCAGCGCGCCCTTCATCAAAGCTTGGACCTTGCCGCGCCCGGCCAGCTCTGCCGCCATCTCGGCGGCCGCTTCCGCGTCGGCGGCATCGCGGATCTCGGCACTCCCCAGATCCAGGCCAGCCGCGCTCGCCGTCTCGCGAATGGCTGCTTCCCGTCCGATTAAAAGCGGTGCGATCAAGCCCTGTTCGGCAGCCAGCAACGCACCGCCCAGAGCTGTTGGCTCTTCCGGTGCGACCACGGCGGTCCGCAGCGGTGGCAAGCCCTCGCAGGCGTCCAGCAGCGTCTTGAAGTGGCGGTATCGGCGCACCTCGAGTTCAGGTACCGACTCTCCTTCGATCTGCACCTTCTGGGTGGGCGCATAGACCTCGGCTTCGCCGTCGGCGACCAGATCGCCGCCGCGGCCGGTGACCACAGTGGAGAGTTTAACCAGGTTCCCGCCCAGCTTTTCGAGCACCTTGACGGTGATCTTAAGCTCGTCGCCGACATGCACTCGGTCGAGAAAGCGGAAGCTCTGGGCTTTGTAGAGTGTGCCTGGCCCCGGCAGCACATTGCCCAGCACGGCCGAGACCAAGGCACCGACCCACATGGAGGGGGCAACTGTCTCCGGTTCGCTGCCCTCGGGCGCCTCGCCCTGGTTGCCCGGCAGGTGCAGCGGATTCAGGTTCCCCGAAGCGTGGGCAAAGACGTAGAGATCGTTGCCGGTGCAGACTCGTTTGATGGTGGCTTGGTCGCCGACCTGCAGCTCGTCGTAGGTTTTGTTCTCGCGCATGGTCCTGTCAGCTCCTCTATGTTGGCGCCCGGTCCTAACCGCGGATGTGATATCCGCCATCGATATAGTGCACCCCGCCCGTGACGTTGCTGGCCTCCCGGCTGGCGAGAAAAGCGGCATATGCGCCAACATCTTCGATGCTGGCGAGTTCCTGGGTCGGTGCGCGCGCTGCCGCCCGTTCCAGAAGCTCGTCGAAATCAGCGATGCCGGAGGCCGCCCGCGTCTTCAGCGGGCCTGGTGAGAGAGCATGAACGGAGATCTTCTTGGGACCAAGCTCGGCCGCCATGTAGCGAGTGACCGACTCCAGCGCCGACTTGACCGGCCCCATGATGTTGTATTGGTCGACCACCTTCTCCGAGCCGTAGAAGGACACCGTCATGCAGGTGCCGCCTTGGGGCATCAGCGGCTCGGCGCTGCGCACCATGCGGACGAAGGAGTAGACCGAGATGTCCATAGCCGTGACGAAGCCCTTGCGCGAGCAATCGATCACCCGGCTGTGCAAATCGTCGCGCGGACAGAAAGCGATGGAATGGAGGCAGATGTCGATCTTGCCCCAGGTTTGCCGAATGGCGTCAAACAGCTGTGAGAACTGGCCGTCTTCGCGTACGTCGAGCGGTAGGATGATCTCGGCGCCGAGCTTTTCCGCAATCGGACGGACGTGCTGTTCGGCGCGTTCGTTCAAGTAGGTAACAGCCAGCTCCGCACCCTGGTCGCGGAAAGCCTTGGCGCAGCCATAGGCAATCGAGCTGTCGTTTGCGATACCAATGACCAGCGCCTTCTTGCCTGCCAAATCAAACATGCCTTGCTCTTCCGAATTGTGCACTGCGGAATCTAGCAAGGGGATATGACAGTTCCAGGTCCGTTGCACCAGTGGCGTGCAGCTCCTGGCGCTGCCAGGGAGCGGCGCAAGAAATTAGCTCAGCGTCACGTCGACCTTGTCCTCGGAGGCGCCTGACATCTCTTCCAGCCGTCGCGCCATGTCGTGAATCTCCCGCATATGGGAAGGATCGCCGGCCTCGACCTGCCTCAAAAGTGCCGCGGCAATGGCGAGCAGCCGGCAGGAACGCCCTTCTTCGACGAGGTGCTCTCGAACCAGTGCTTTGATCTGATCGTAAGTCGACTGCGTCGCTTTGCTCATGATACCTTTCAAGGCAGCATAGTGCTGCTCAAATACACCCTATAGGCTTATGAGTCTTAACATCGTGGCGCAGCGCCACACGGACGCAGTCTCCGAGAGGGAGCGCTCAGCAGCTTGATTCCCGTCACAACAACACTGCCATCACCTTGGAACTCTCTTCCGTCGGTGGCAGTGTTTAACCCCAGATGCCAGCCGTATAATACCCGTTATAGGGTGGGTGCTCCAGGTAATATCCTCAAGAAGTGTGCTATGATTGCCATGCAGGCTTGAGCTGCGCACGCCGCATAAGTATTCGCAGTTAATGAAATTGCAGCCAAAAGGCGATTGAGCGCACGCGACGGCGGCCGGCCAAAGACATTGGGACCGCGCTCCGTCGGAATGGTTCTATATGGTCGCAAAGCGCTTTAGCCGAGGAATGCTCTAGCCGGAGCGTGGGATACGGCCTTCCAGGGGATAAGCCGGGTCGTTGTAGCCGGGCGTCGAGGGGTGGCCGCTGGCCACCAGTGAGTCGACGAGGGCTTCGTCTTCCGAGGTGAAGGCATAGTCCAGTCCGGCGAGATAGTCGCGCCATTGCTCGAAGGTACGTGGCCCGGCAATGGCGGCCGTGACGAAACGGTTGTTCAGCACCCAGGCGAGGGCGAATTGCCCGGTGGTCATGCCGCGGGTTTCGGCGTGCGTCCGAATCGTCTGGGCGATGACCAGGGACTCTTCGCGCCACTCCGTCTGCATGATGCGCTTGTCCTGCGCACCGGCGCGGGTGTCGGCTGGCGGAGCCTCGCCGGGCGCGTACTTGCCGGTCAGCACGCCGCGTGCCAGAGGGCTGTAGGGGACAACACCTAAACCGTAGTGGTCGCAGGCTGGCAGGTGCTCGACCTCCGGCATGCGGTTCATGGCATTGTAGTAGGGCTGGCTGACCACCGGTCGCGGAATGCCGAGCGAGTCGCAAAGCCGGCAGAGTTCGGCGACCCGCCAGGCGCGGAAGTTGCTGACACCGAAGTAACGGACCTTACCGTCGGCCAAGAGTCGCCCCATGGCATGGGCCGTCTCCTCCAAGGGTGTGATGAGATCCTCTTTGTGCAGATAGTAGATGTCGATGTAGTCGGTGGCGAGGCGCTGCAGGCTGGCCTCGCAGGCCTCGATCATCCACTTGCGGTTTAGGCCGGCGCGATGAGGCGCCTCTCCCTTGCGGTTTGCGACCTTGGTGGCGAGGACCCAGCTGTCGCGGTCCGAGGCCAGCGCGCGGCCAACGATACGTTCGGACTCGCCCTCGGTGTAGACGTCGGCCGTGTCGATGAAGTTGATGCCGTGTTCCCGAGCATCGCCGATGACGCGAAGCGACTCGGTTTCATCGGTTCGACCGCCGAACATCATGGTGCCGAGACAGAGGCGCGAAACGGTCAGGCCGCTGCGCCCCAAACGTTCGAACTGCATCCTTTGTAGCTCCTTCATCTGCGCTGGCTCCGTCATATCGGTCTCGGCACCGTCCAGGCAACGCTGAGCTGGTGGGCGTTTTTTGAACGCGGAGAGGAGCTGCTAAGCTTGTAGGCTGGAGGACAGCAATGAGCGAACGAAGCGACCTCGATCTCGTGCAAGTGCGTGTGGCGCTGGAGGCCGAGCGCGCCAGCCTCGACACTCTCAGTGATGCGACGGAGGACGAGCGCCGCCCTGTGGAGCTTGATCAGCAGAGCGTCGGTCGCCTGTCTCGTATGGACGCCATGCAGGTGCAGGCCATGGCTCAGGCGGTGGAGGGGCGTCGGCGTCAGCGACAGGCGCAGATCGTTGCCGCGCTGAAGCGGCTGGACGAAGGCGAGTACGGCTACTGCGTGGTGTGCGGTGAGGATATTCCTGCTAAACGCCTTGAGGTGGACCTGACCGCAGCGCGCTGCGTCGACTGTGCTTCCTAATCCGCAAGCGGCGCGCGGCTTGGCCTAAGCGCCGTCAGCGGTTTCGCCGAAGGTCTCGGCGAGATTCACGGCCGTGCGTTTCAGTGCATCCAGATGGGCCAAGGCCTGTTCGGCAGACATGCGTTGGGTCGGGGCATGGAACGACAGGGTGGCTGTAAGGCTCCCTCGAGCGTCCAAGATGGGAACGGCGATGGCCACCATGCCCTCGACGAACTCCTCCTTGTCAACGCTGTAGCCTTGCCGCCGTATCCGCTCCAGCTCCGCCTCCAGCGCTGGCCGTTTCGTGACGCTGTGCCGGGTCGCAGGTGGGAGAAGAAGGCTGTCCAGAAGTCGCTTGCACTGCATCGGTTCCAAGCTGCTGAGATAGAGCTTGCCGCTTGCGGTGCAATGAAAGGGTACGGTGCTGCCGGTCGGCAGTTGCACACGCAGCGGCCATTGGGTCTCCACCCGGTCGAGGTAAAGCATGCCGCTCTCGCTCGGCAGTGCGATGTTGCAGGTCTCGCCGATCGTCTCCGAAAGCTTGGCCAAGGCCCGATGGCGCGCGATGCGCAGCCGGTTGCTGTTCAAGACGCCGGCTGCGATGCGCAGCAGTCTCGGCGCCGTCTCATAGCGCTGGCTGCCGGGCGCGCGGACTAGAAAGCCCTCCCGCTCCAAGGTTTGGCAGAGGCGGTGGATAGTCGGTTTGGGCAGGCCGATGGCAGCGTTGATCTCGGTCGCGGAGAGGGCGCTGCCGGCCGCGGCCAGAACCTCCAGGATGCGGAGCATGCGTATGTTGTTCGGGATCTTCTCGCCTATGGTCGCTGCGGCCATCGACGAGCCGGGAGAGGAGAGCGCTTGCTTCGTGTCGCTCTCATTCGTTGAGAGACCGGATTGGCTCATTGACTCACGGTTCCGTTCAGCACTATTGAGACAAATAGTCTCATTCATTGATAACAAGCTTAGCGTAAGCTGCAAGACAGAAAAAGCCCGGGGAGCCAGCCATCGCCAGCGTCGACAGCCTTGTTTTCGCGGCATTGTCTTCGCCTCGGCCTTCGGCGAAGATGCCGGGCATTTTCAGGGCGCGGCGGTGAGTGCGCCTGTCTCAAGACCCGGCTTTTGCCTGTCTCGGTCGGACTTGCCGATGCGGGCCCGGGTCATGCCGATGAACAACGATGCCGCTCATGCGGCGCTAGCGCTGCGCCGTGACGCGCGCGGGAGGAAGCAGTGACGGCCGTGCGCCAGGGGCGGGCTCAACCCGCGCTCGATCTATCGCCCAAGGTCTCGGACGAGATTCGACAGACCACCTGCTACATGTGCGCCTGCCGCTGCGGCATCAACGTTCATCTGCGCGACGGCAAGGTCCGGTACATCGAGGGTAACCGCGACCATCCGGTCAACCGCGGGGTGCTCTGCGCCAAGGGCTCGGCCGGGATCATGCAGCATTACTCGCCGGCGCGCCTCAGAAAGCCGCTGCTGCGGGTCGGTGAACGCGGCAAGGGCGAGTTCAAGGAAATCGAGTGGGAAGAGGCTTTGAGCCTCGCCACCGAATGGCTCAAGCCGGTGCGCGAGAGCGACCCCAAGAAGCTCGCCTTCTTCACCGGGCGCGATCAGTCGCAGGCTCTTACCGGCTGGTGGGCGCAGCAGTTCGGCACCCCCAATTTCGCCGCCCACGGCGGTTTCTGCTCGGTCAACATGGCCGCCGCCGGCATCTATACCATGGGCGGCGCCTTCTGGGAGTTCGGCTCGCCGGATTGGGAGCGCACCAAGCTGTTCGTCGTTTTCGGCGTGGCCGAAGACCACGACTCCAACCCGATCAAGATGGGCCTATCGCGGCTCAAGGCGCGCGGCGCCAAGATCGTCTCGGTCAATCCGGTGCGCACTGGCTATTCCGCCATCGCCGACCAGTGGCTCGGTGTGCGCCCGGGCACGGACGGCTTGTTCGTGCTCTCGCTCATCCATGAGCTGTTGCGCAACCGCACCGTCGATCTCGACTATCTCATCCGCTACACCAACGCCCCCTGGCTGGTGGTGGAAGACGACGGACTCTTTGCCAAAGACGCCGAAGGCAAGGCGCTGGTCCAGGACCGGGAGAGCGGTGCGCTCATGCCCTTCGACGCCAAGGGCGTGAAGCCGAACCTGCACGGCAGAGTGACGCTGCCTGACGGCCGCAGCGCCCGCCCGGTTTTCGAGCTGATGGCCGAGACTTACCTCGATGAGCGCTATGCGCCGGAACGGGTGGCTGAACAGACCGGTATCGCCGCCGAGCGCATCGTCGCCCTGGCCGAAGAGCTGGCCCGTGTCGCCTTCGAGGAAGAGATAACCATCGAGCAGCCTTGGACCGACTGGAAGGGCGAGCGGCATGAGCGCTTCATCGGCCGTCCGGTTTCCATGCATGCCATGCGCGGCATCTCGGCCCACTCCAACGGCTTTCAGACCTGCCGCGCGATTCATGTCCTGCAGATCCTGCTGGGTAGCGTCGATTGCCCGGGCGGCTTCCGCTACAAGCCGCCTTACCCCAAGCCGCCGGCGGTGCATCCGCGCCCAGCCGGAAAGCTCGGCGAGGTGGCGCCGAACCAGCCGCTGACCGGCGCGCCGCTTGGCTATCCCCTCGGCCCCGAAGACCTGCTGGTCGACGAAGCCGGTCAGCCCATCCGCATCGACAAGGCCTATTCCTGGGAGGCACCGATGTCGGCCCATGGGCTGATGCACATGGTGATCTCCAACGCCCATGCCGGCGACCCTTATCCGGTCGACGTGCTCTTCATGTACATGGCCAACATGTCCTGGAACTCCAGCATGAACAGTCGCGGCGTCATGGAGATGCTGGAGGCCAAGGATCCGGAGACCGGCGAATATCGCATCCCCAAGATCATCTACGCGGATGCCTATGCCTCGGAGATGGTGGCCTACAGCGACCTTGTGCTGCCGGACACCACCTACCTCGAGCGGCACGACTGCATCTCTCTGCTCGACCGGCCGATCTGCGAGCCCGACGCGGTGGCCGACTCCATCCGCTGGCCGGTGGTCGAGCCCGACCGCGACGTGCGCGGCTTCCAGTCGGTGCTGATCGATCTTGGCGGGCGGCTCGGCTTGCCCGGCTTCGTCGAGGCGGACGGCTCGCCAAGATACCGCGACTACGCCGACTATATGGTGCGGCACGAGCGCAAGCCGGGTGTGGGCCCGCTCGCCGGCTGGCGCGGCGAGGACGGCAAGGAGTGGGGCACTGGCGCGCCGAACCCCGATCAGCTGCAGCGCTATATCGACAACGGCGGATTCTGGACCGGCGAGATCCCGGAGGAGGCGCTGTACTTCAAGTTCGCCAACGCGGCGTACCAGGACTTCGCCGTCCGCATGGGCTTCTATAACGCACCCCAGCCCATGGTGTTCCAACTCTATCTCGAGACGCTGCAGAAGTTTCGTCTGGCGGCCGAGGGCAAGACGGAGCCGCAGCCACCCGAGCATCTTCGCGAACGCATCGCCGAGTGTTTCACGCCGCTGCCGAGCTGGTACGCGCCTTTCGAAGAAGCGCGCCTGGATGAAGAGGACTATCCGCTCCACGCCATCACCCAGCGGCCCATGGCCATGTATCACTCCTGGGGCTCGCAGAACGCCTGGCTGCGGCAGATCCACTCCAGCAATCCGCTCTACGTGCCGGGTGCGCTCTACGACGAGCTCGGCCTGGAGGCTGGCGACTGGGTCTGGGTCATCTCCCACCACGGCCGCATCAAGGTGCCGGCCGCGCGCATGGAAGCGGTCAACGACAAGACCGTCTGGACTTGGAACGCCATCGGCAAGCGGGCCGGTGCCTGGGAGCTCTCGCCGGCAGCGCCAGAGGCGAAGAAGGGCTTTCTGCTCAATCATCTAATTCACGAGCTTTTGCCGCCCAAGGGCGACGGTCTGCGCTGGTCCAACTCGGACCCGATCACCGGCCAGGCAGCCTGGTACGACCTGCGGGTTCGTCTGGAGAAGGCGGCGCCGGAAGAGGATGCGGTTAGTGAGCCCCAAGTGCCGGCTCAGGCACGCTTTGCCGGCATGCCGACGCCGCCACGCGAGTTGCGTTACGGCCAAGAGTGGGATGAGGGAACGGACGCATGACCAGCCTGCCGGAAAAGACCGACAAGAAGCTTGGCCTTGTCATCGATCTCGACATCTGCGTCGGCTGCCATGCCTGCGTCGTGAGCTGCAAGGAGTGGAACACCGGAGGCTACGGCGCCGCGTTGTCCGATCAGAACCCCTATGACGACCATGTTTCCGGCTCTTGGCTAAACCGGGTGCACGCCTACGAGGCCGGAGAGGGAGCCAATGCGCGTGTCGTGCATTTCCCCAAGTCCTGCCTGCATTGCGACGACGCGCCCTGCGTCACGGTCTGCCCGACCGGGGCGTCCTACAAGCGCAGCGAGGACGGCATTGTCCTGGTCAACGAAGACCGCTGCATCGGCTGCGGACTCTGTGCCTGGGCCTGTCCCTATGGCGCGCGGGAGATGGACGTCGCCGAGGGCGTGATGAAGAAGTGCACCCTCTGCGTCGACCGTATCTACAATGACAACATTCCTGAGGAAGACCGCGTGCCGGCTTGCGTCCGGAGCTGCCCGGCCAACGCGCGGCACTTCGGTGATCTCGCCGACCCCGGCTCTGATGTGAGCCTGATGGTGTTGGCCCGCGGCGGTTTCGACCTGATGCCGGAGCAGGGCACTAAGCCGGTCAACAAGTACCTGCCGCCACGAGAACGCCCACCCGAGCCGCAGCCCTGCGGCCGCCACAGCATGGCGGAGCGCGAGAGCACGGCCGATGCCAAGGGGTTCTTCCGTTGGCTCGACCAGGCGCTGGAACGGATGGGCTGATCACCTGTCATGCACCCAGCATTTTCCGTCATTGCCTTCACCTCGCTCTCCGGCATGGGCTACGGCCTTGCCGTCGTGCTCGGCGTCGGCCTGCTCGATGGCGCCTCGCTCGGTGGCCAGATCGGATATGTCATCGCCCTGCTGCTGATCTCCGCCGGCCTTGCCAGCTCCACCTTCCACCTTGGCCACCCAGAACGTGCTATTCTGGCGTTGACCCAATGGCGCTCAAGCTGGCTGTCGCGCGAAGGCGTCCTGGCTATCATCACCTTCTTGCCGCTCGGACTTGCCGCCCTTGGCTCGCTCTTCTTCGCCGCCGACTGGCGTCCTGCGGGCTGGCTGGCGGCTGCGGGGTCGGTCGCGACGGTCTATTGCACGGCCATGATCTACGCCTCGCTGAAGACCGTGCAACAGTGGGCGAGCGGTCTCACCGTGGCCGTGTATCTTCTGTTCGGTCTGGCCGGCGGCCTGCTGCTCGCCAGCGGTCTTGCTGCTGTGGATGCGGCCACCGCGTATAGCGATGACAGCGGGAGGAGCCTGTTGTTGCTGTCGGTGCTTGTGCTGCTTGCGGCCTGGGTCACCAAGGCGCTTTGGTGGCGCCGCGCTGGCCAGGAGCACTCTGCCTCGACGATCGAAAGCGCAACCGGTCTGGGTCATCTCGGCAAGGTGCGGCTGCTTGAGCGACCCCACATCGAAGAGAACTACCTGACCCGTGAGATGGGCTTCCGCGTCGCCCGCAAGCACGCAGTGAAGTTGCGGCGCATGGCTCTGATCCTTGGCCTGGTGTTGCCGTTAGCGGCGCTGCTGGTCGCCTTGGTCATCCCGGACGGATTCGCCGCCGTTCTGCTTCTGGCGGCCGCCCTCAGCCATCTCCTCGGCGTGCTGATCGAGCGCTGGCTCTTCTTCGCGGAGGCACGCCACACCGTCATGCTCTACTACGGCGACGAGCGCGCCTGACCCGAGCGAGGAGCGGCAGATACGAACGTACGTCCTGCGCTACGGCCGAATTTGCGCGTTCCGTGTGGGTATTTGGCCGTTGCGATCTTGAAATTGGGCACGGTTGCGCCATTTGGTTTGTGCTTGGGCGTTGAAAAAACTGCCACAGGTACACTAAAAGCCGGTAGCGCAGGCAGCGCGAGCCAAAGGACCGCCGTAAGAATGCGGCCCTGCGGCCTTCAGAACAGTGGAGGAGGACCTCGTGAAGAAGATTTCCATCAAATTGCTGGCAGCGGCGAGCATCGCCGCACTCAGTCTCGGTACGATATCGGCCAAGGCAGAGGAAGCTGAGTACATCCTGTCGACCGCCTCGACCGGCGGTACCTACTATCCCGTCGGCGTAGCGCTCTCGACCTTGGTGAAGGTGAAGCTGCAGCCTAAGCAGAAGATCGGCATGTCGGCGATCAACTCTGCTGGCTCTGGCGAGAACGTGCGCCTGCTGCGCGAGGACGAGGCCCAGTTTGCCATTCTGCAAGGCCTCTTCGGCTATTACGCCGCCACGGGCACGGGCCCTGTCGAGAAGGACGGCCCGCAGGAGAATCTGCGCGCCATCACCATGCTTTGGCCGAACGTTGAGCAATTCATCGTTGCCGCCGACGATGCCAAGAGTGGCACGGTCTCCGACTTCGTCGCCTTGAAGGGTGAGAGCATGGCCCTGGGCCGCCAGAACTCCGGCACCATCGGGTCCAACGCCACCATTCTCTCGGGCTTGGGAGTCGACATCGACAACGACTACACGCTGGTTCATGCCGGCTACGGCCCCTCGGCCGAAGCGCTGCAGAATCGTCAGGTTAAGGGCATCAGCACCCCGGCCGGCGTGCCGACCGGCGCGGTCAGCCAGCTCTTCGCCACCATGGGCGATGACGTCAAGATGCTGGACTTCACCGACGAAGAGCTTGCCAAGGCCGACGACGGCAAGGAGCTTTGGACCCGCTACGTCATTCCGGCGGGCACTTATCCCGGCCAGGCTGCGGACATCAACACCATCGCACAGCCGAACTTCCTGGCCGTGCGCTCGGACGTGCCGGAAGACCACGTCTATCTCATCACCAAGACGGTCTATGAGAACCTGCCCTTCCTGCAGGCTATCCATCCGGCGACCAAGGCCATGGCGATCGAGAATGCCATTGCAGGCATTCCTCTGCCGTTGCATCCCGGCGCCATCCGCTATTACGAAGAAGTCGGCATCGAAATTCCCGACCGCTTGAAGCCGCAAAGCTAATCGGCTTCGAAGGGTTTCATCGGGGGGCCGGTGAGAGGGGCGGTTCGGCCGAGTATCGGCCGGCCGCCCTCTTGCATTTGCCGCTCTTCGATACGCTGACCCGGCCATACTGGCGATAGGGGGCAGGCATGTCGGCGCAAACGTCCGACGACAGCGGAGACTTGGTGAAGCGCAGCTTCGGCCACGGCATGGGGCTGGCCGTCAGCGCCTTCGCCATCTTCGTCTCGCTCGTTCATCTCTTCCTGGCCATCTTTCCCTGGCTGTCGGAGATCGATCGCAACATCTTCCACTTCGCCAGCTTCTCGCTGCTCTGTGCCCTCATCTTCCCCATGGCGCGGCGGCGCTGGTCGGCGACCAGCCGCCTCGGCTTCGCCATCGATCTCACCATCGGCCTCGCTACCGCCGGTGCCGCGGCCTACCTCGCCTTCGCGCTCAATCCCATCTACGACCGCGGGGTGCGGCTCAACACCTTCGACTGGATCGCCAGCTGCGTCGTCATCTTGGGCGCCATCGAATTGACCCGGCGGGCGGCGGGACTGGTCATCCCCATCCTTATCGTGTTGTCGCTGACCTACGTGGTGGCCTGGGGCAGCTGGATTGACGGCGTCTTCTCCTTCCCTGGCCTGTCCTGGGAGACGATGCTGTTCCGCTCGATCTACGGTGACGAAGCGCTGTTCGGCACTATCGCGCGTATCTCGTCCACCTACGTCTTCCTCTTCATCATCTTCGGCGCATTCCTGATTCACTCGGGTGCCGGCGAGTTCGTCATCGACCTGTCCCGCGCGATCGCCGGACGCTTGGTCGGTGGACCGGGCATCGTCGCCGTCGTCGCCTCCGGTCTCACCGGCACCATCTCCGGCTCGGCCATCGCCAACACGGCCTCGACCGGCGTCATCACCATCCCGCTCATGAAGCGGGCCGGCTTCAGGCCCAAGTTCGCCGCCGGCGTGGAGTCGGCCTCCTCGACAGGCGGGCAACTCATGCCGCCCATCATGGGCGCCGGCGCTTTCGTCATGGCGAGCTTCACCCAGATCTCCTACGAGCATATCGTTGTGGTCGCCGCCCTGCCGGCGCTGCTCTACTTCCTCTCGGTCGCATTCTTCGTGCGCATCGAGGCGCGGCGGCTCAACCTCCAGCCCATGGCCAACGAGGGGCGCACCCTGGGCGCTGCCCTGCGCGACGGCGGGGCCAGCTTCATCATCCCCATCATCGTGCTGATCACGCTGCTGGTGTCCGGCTTCACGCCGACCTATGCCGCCGTCATCGGCATCCTGACGGTGATCGCCTCGAGCTGGCTGACCAAGCGTCCCATGGGCCTGCGCGGTGTCCTCAAGGCCTTGGAAATGGGTGCCCGCAATATGGTGACCTCGGCCGTGCTGCTCTGCTCGGTCGGTCTGATCGTCAACGTCATCGCCACGGCCGGGGTGGGCAACACCTTCAGCCTGATGATCGCCGACTGGGCCAACGGCGTGCTGCTGATCGCCATCGTGCTGATCGCGCTGGCGTCCCTGGTGCTCGGCATGGGCCTGCCGGTGACCGCGGCCTACATTGTGCTCGCTACGCTGTCGGCCCCAGCGTTGGCCGGCATGATTCAGAATTTCGTGGTGATCGAGGCGATCGCCGCCGGCACCCTGCCCGACGCGGCCAAGGCCGTGCTGATGCTCGGTGCGCCCGAAGCCATAGCCATGCTCGCCGGGCCCGTGTCGCCGGAGCAAGCCGAGGCTCTGGTCGCCAGCCTGCCCTTGGAGGTCGCCGCTCCCTTGCGCGACTTGGTGGTGCCGCCGGAAGCGGCCATGGCCGCATTGCTTTCGGCGCACATGATCATCTTCTGGCTCAGCCAGGATTCCAACGTCACGCCACCCGTGTGTCTGGCCGCCTTCACGGCGGCGGCGATCGCCAAGTCGCCACCAATGTCGACCGGCGTGCAGAGCTGGAAGCTGGCCAAGGGGCTCTACATCGTGCCGGTGCTCTTCGCCTATACGCCCATTCTCTCGGGCGATTGGGCGGCAGCCTTCCAGGTCTTCGCCTTCGCCGTGATCGGCATCTATGCCCTGGCTGCCGGCATGCAGGGCTGCATGGAGCGGCCGTTGGCATGGCCCATCCGCATCTTGGCTCTAGCCGCCGGCGTCGCCTGTCTCTGGCCGTGGGCCTTGGCGATCAACATCGCGGGCGTCGTCGCGACCTTCGCTCTCCTGGCCTTCAACCTGCGCTTCGGTCAGGTCCCCGAGCCGGTCACGCCGGCGGCGCAATAAGGCTAAGCCCCAAAATGTAAAACGGCGGCCGCTCGGCCGCCGTTCGTAGAATCGGACGCTGCGGGCGCTATCGGCGTCGCTGCCGCCGCGCTATGGCGAGTCCGGCGAGGCCGAGACCGAAGAGCGCCAGGGTGGCCGGCTCGGGCAGTGTCGTTGGCTCCGGAGGCCCTACGTTCACATCGATGGCCACGCGGGCCAACTCGTTGTTCGATGGCGTGGAGGCGGTGAGGATGAAGCTGTACTCGCCGAGCGCGTCCGCATCGAAATCTCGAAACGTCGGTGGGGTGATAACGCCTGGAATGGCCCCGAAGCCAAAGACGTTGTCGAGAAGGTTGAAGCTGGCAATCACCTGCGCCGGTGCCCTGGGGGTCCCGAGTGCGCCGTTCAAGTTGACTGTTCCCAATTGGCTTTCAGGCGTATCTCTGCCTGGGTCCAGATCGTATCTCAGCTCGAAGATGATGTCGGCGAACGTCGCGTTCCCTGGTCCGGCCGCGTAGACATTGAAATCCCACGTGGTGCTCTGGCCTCCATTGCTGCTGCCTGGCTCTGCGAAGTAGGTGCCGGCACCATCATCCGAGACGGCCGGATTGGAGGCGCGCGCCGTCACGCTTAAGCCCAGAAAACCGTCGAAGAACTGACCGAACAGGGACTGAGCTGCCTGTTCATTCGGCCTGCCCAGAGTCCCCGGGAGCGGACCGAAGACATCAAATGTCGGCGTGGCCGATGCCGTGCCTGGCAGGCCGACAAGTGAAACAGCGACCGCCGCGACGCTTGCGATCGCACCAAGCTTACCCATGAAACTCGAGCACCGGCTCATATTTGCCCCTCTGCCATTGCGCCTTACAGTCAAACAACCTTAGCGATAAGATGATATGGTGCCGAGTTGGTCAACTGCATGATCGCTGCGTGACGATTTCGTTGGCCTCGAGGCTATTGCTGCGCGGCTTGCCAGCCAATCTGCGTTTCGCTTCGGCGCCCGCAGTGGTCGTATCGACAGCGGAATAGGAAATGGGCCGAAATACAAAAACGGCGGCCAGGGGCCGCCGTTCGTGTGATTCGAAACTGCTGCTGACGCTAACTGCTGCGGCGTCTCCGCTGCGCCATCGCCAGACCGGCAAGGCCAAGACCGAAGAGCGCCAGGGTGGCCGGCTCGGGCAGGAGGCCAACGTTGACGTCGATGGCGACGCGCGCCAGCTCGGGGCCGTCGGGAGACGAGAAGGCGCTCAAGATGTAACTATACTGTCCTGGCACATCGGGGTCGAACGGCCCGAAGGCTGGCGGCGTCACACCCAGGATGGGCGGGTTCCCGGCAAGAAAGCCAAAGAGATTGTTTTGGCTGCCCTCAATCACGGTCTCCGGCGAGAAGACGATGTCGATCTGTCCGAGCTGGGACTCAGGCGTGTCGAGGCCGGGGTCCAAATCGTACCTCAAGGTGAAGATGAAGTTCTCCAGGCTCTGCCCATCCGGCGCAGAGATGAAGAAGTTGAAATTCCAGAGAGCACCTTCGTTGGTGCTGGTGCTGCCAGGTCCGCCGAAGTTTGAGCCGGGCTCGGCGAAGTAATTGCCGGCACCGTCGTTGGTCACGGGCGGATTGAAGAAGCGCTGGGTCGAACTCAGCGCGAGAATGCCCGTCCCCTCGAAGGTCGATTGCGCGACGGCGTCGTTCGGGATGCCGTCGCCGCCAAAGGTCGCTTGCGGCAGCGGGCCGAAGGTATCGAAGGTCGGCGTGGCGGACGCCGTTGCGGCGAATCCGAACGCGGCTGCGGCAAGAACGGCCGCTCCGCCCAAAGCCCTAACGCCACGCATAAAGGAACGATGCTGCACCATCCGAGGCCCCCCTCTCAGAATTTCATTGTAAGCAACTTTCCAGTTACACCAATTGGCCGGGTCGCTTGTCAATCGCTGTGTCGCCCGCTTGGCAGCGGCACCGCGAAAACTTGGGGATATTCACGATTGGGGCGCGAAAGCGCCGCCCTTGCTGTTGCGAAGCTCTAGGGATTGCAGGCGACGACGACTTCCTCGCAGGCACCGCCGCCTTGGTCGATGCAAAACTCGACGGCAGCCTGCTCGGCCCGATCCGGCTTGCGGGCGATGCTCAGTCCCGGGCGCCCGATCTCGCCGGGGGCGATGGCGCCGCAGTGGCCGGGGCCGAAGGCAAGCACCTGCACGCAGTCTTGCTCGGCGCAGGCCTTGACGGCGTCGCGCCGGGCTGTCTCGGGGTCCGGGCGCTCTGTCGCCATGCTCCAGCGTCCGGTTTGGTTGGAATAGGAGATGGCACCATAGAGGCCGGAGTCGCTGACGACGCCGTCCTCGTCTTCGAAAAGGGCGCAGCCGGCCAGCGTTGACAGCAGGGCGAGGAGGCAGAGGGCCGTGCGTGTTTGTCTCTCGATCATTCTCAGGCGTTTCTTGTGTTAGCCACTATGCAGGATCGATTGTTCCCAAAGACCCCGAAGTGTGACAAGCCGGCGGCGATGCGAAGGTGCTTTCGGGCATAGCCGGCCCCGCCTTCCAGAACAACCGAGGGAGACGCCGGACATGACTTTGGAGTTGAACAGCCGCGCCGATTTCTCCTTAGAGGCGGCGCGTCGTGTGGCGCTCGGGGGCGAGGGCGTGGTGTTCAGCAAGGCCGCCGTCGAGCGCATGACCCAATGCCGTGAGAGCTTCATGCGCCTGCTCGATGACCCCCACGTGGTCATCTACGGCGTCACCACCGGCTTTGGGCAATATGCGCACCACCGCCTGACCCCGGAGGAGCGCAGGGCGCAGGGCGCGCGCGGCCATCTTGCCCCAGCCACCTCTTTCGGCGAGCCGCTGCCCGAACGGCTGGTGCGCGCAATCGCTTTTGCCCGTCTGGTCAACTACGTGGAGGGTCATGCGGCGATCTCTCCCGAGGTGGCGATCAAGGCCGCAGAGATGCTGTCTTGGGACAAGCTGCCGCCGGTTCCGGCGCTCGGCAACGGCTCGCCCGGCGAAATCCAGCCGCTGTCGCACCTCTATGCACCGCTGATGGCGGACGTGCCGCTGGCCGAGAAGGACGGCTTGGCGCTGGTCAACGGCAGCCCCTGCAGCACGGCGCTGCTGGTCGATGCCGCCTTTGCCGCGCGTAACCGCTACGAGCTGGCGATCAAGGTCTTCGCACTGGCTTGGGAGGCTTTCAAGGCGCCGTTGACCCATATCGATCCGGCGCTCGACAGGCTATGGGAAGACCCCTTCGAAGCGCACGTGCTCTGTGGCTTGCGCGGCTGGCTGGAGGGCGTGCCGACCGAGGCGCGGCGCTACTACCAAGCGCCGGTCTCCTGGCGCAATGTGCCGCGCACGCTTGGCTATGCCTTCTGGGTTGCCCAGCAGGCGGAGGAGGCAGCGGGTCTTTCGCTGCGCGCCGTCTCCGACAATCCGGTCTACGTGCCGCCGGATGAAGCCAATCCCGATGAGCCTCACGGCCGCGTGCTCTCCAACGGCGGTTACCACAACGCCAAGGCCTATCCTCTGCTGGACAATCTGGCGGCGGCCAGCGCGGACGTGGCGCTCTTGGCCGAGCGGCAGATCACCAAGCTGTTGGACGGCAACGTCTCCGGCCTGCCCAACAACCTGATCGACGAAGCCGGCGTTTACATCGGCGGCACCGCCTTCTCCGCCGTGGCCTTCGCCGAGCAGGCGCGCTATGCGGCGCAGCGCACCTTCCTGCCCGGTGGCGAGGGCGGCGGCTTCGGGCAGAACGACGTCGCCGTGCCGACTTTCTTCGCCTGGCGCAAGGAAGCGGAGGCCGGGCGCTGTCTCGATGCCAATCTGGCGATGCTGGCGGTGATCGCTCAGCAGGCGCTGCGCATCACCGGGCGCCAGGCGCCGCCGCGCCTTCGGGATTTCGCCGCCGAGGTCGACCGTCACTTCCCGCCGCTCACCGAATCGCGCTTGATGGGGCCGGAGCTGGAGGGCCTTCAAATACATTTCACGAAGAGCCTCTATAGCTGAAGGCTTTGCCAAGAAGAGGGGAGCGGTCGAGGTCGTGAGTGGTGGAGGCAATGGCAGCGCGCGGGAGGTCTTTCTCGCTTTCTTGCAGCAGGGCTGCGTGTCCTTCGGTGGGCCGGTCGCCCACCTGGGCTATTTCCGCAAGGAGTTCGTCGAGCGGCGCGGCTGGCTGAGCGAGGGTGACTATGCCGGCTTGGTCGCGCTTTGCCAGTTCCTGCCGGGTCCGGCCTCGAGCCAGGTCGGCATGGCGCTCGGTCACCGGCGTGCGGGCTGGGGAGGTGCGCTGGCCGCCTGGGTGGGCTTCACCTTTCCCTCGGCGCTCTTGATGTACCTGGCCGCCGTCGGTCTGCCGCTGGTTGGCGCGGGTGGCGGTTGGCTGATCGGAGTCAAGCTGGTTGCCGTCGCCGTGGTTACCCAGGCGGTTTGGCAGATGGCGCGCAACCTGGCGCCGGGTGGCCTGCGCGCGGTCATGGCCTTGGCCGCTGCCGCTTTCTCCCTGCTGATTCCCGGCTTTCCTGGGCAGATCGGCGCCATCCTGCTCGGTGCCTTGGCTGGCTGGTTGTTTTTGCGCGAGGCGGACGCCGCCAAGCCGGATGAGAGCGACTCAAAGGGCTTCGCGCTGCCGAAGGTCGCCTTGGCCTGCCTTATCGCCTTCGCCGCCCTGCTGCTGGCAGCATTCGCCTTCTCCGGAGAGGGCGCGTTCGGCCTTTTCTCCTCCTTCTATCGTTCCGGCGCCCTGGTCTTCGGCGGTGGCCACGTGGTGCTGCCCTTCCTGGAGGCGGAGAGTGTCGGCCGCGAGGTCATGGAGCGCGACACCTTCATCGCCGGCTATGGTTTGGCGCAGGCCTTGCCGGGGCCGCTCTTCGCCTTCTCGGCCTTCCTCGGCTCCGCCCAAGAGGTCTCGCCGGGCGGCGCTTCCTGGGGTCTCCTCGGCGGCTTCATTGCCCTGATTGCGATCTTCCTGCCCGGCGCGCTCCTGTTGTTCGGCGCGCTGCCGATCTGGGATTGGCTCAAGGGGCGCAGCCAGGTGCGCGCCGCCCTGGCCGGCGTCAACGCCGCCGTGGTCGGTTTGCTGCTCGCGGTGCTCTACGACCCGCTGTGGACCAGCGCCGTTACCACACCGCTGCAATTCGCCGTCTTCCTCGGCCTTGCCGCATTGCTCTTCGTGGTGCGCTGGCCGGCCTGGGCCATCGTGCTGGTAGGCGCGGCAGTGGGCGCGGTTATCCTCTAACGGCCTTCAAGACCTGGCCGGTCACGGCAAGGTAGCCCGGGGCTGTCACCTTGAGCCGTGGCGCCAGCACTTCGTGCGCATTGGGCAGGGCGTGAAACGGCAGGCCGGGATAGGCGTGGTGTTCCACGTGAAAACACATGTTCCAGCACAGGAAGCGCAGAGCGCGATTGGTGAAGGTGGTGCGCGTGTTGGCATACATGTCCGGCACCAGCGGGCAAAGGGTATGCTCGGCCAGGAGATAGAGTCGCAGGAAGGGTTGCCCCAGCAGCGCCGGCACGACCCAGTAAATCAGCAGCGCATCGCTGCCGGCTGCGACTGACGCTGCTGCAAGCAAGGCATAGATCAGAAGATGCCAACGCGCCTCCCGCACGATCACCGCCTTTTGAGGCTCGGGAATGAAGTCGGCGTCGGCCTGCCCCAGGGCGTGCTGGAGCATGGCCTTACCGTTGCCGAGCCAATAGGGCGCGCCGCTGACGTGCCAGGCCCACTGGCCGAGTGTCTTGGGTTTGGGGGTGATGAGCTCGGGGTCGCGCTCGGGATCCTGGGTGTAGCGGTGGTGGGCGAAGTGGAATAGGCGGAAGTAATCGGCCGGCAAGAGCAGGAGGAAGCCGGCGACCCGCGCCACCGCTTGATTGAGCCGGCGGGACTTGAAGGCGGTGCCGTGGATCGACTCATGCAGTGGCGCAAAGAGGAAGATCAGCACGACGCCCTGGAACAGCATCGCCGGCCAGAGCCAGAGCGTGCCGTGCGCGGCGGCAATCAGCAGCGTGCCAATGGCGATCAGCATCAGGTGAGGCAGGAGCTGCAAGAGGCCGGCGCGATCGCTGGTGACCAAGAGGCGGCGCAGCACCGCCCGCTCCTCTTTGCCGAGCTTGCGCTCGCTGTCGCCTATGGCCTCCGCCAGGGCCATGTCGCCCGCATCTCCCTATGCTGACAGCGCCGCGTGGTGATGGCGCAGGTGGTCTTCCATGAAGGTGGCGATGAAGAAATAGCTGTGGTCGTAGCCCTCTTGCATGCGCAGGTTCAGGGCTTGGCCGACGTCCTTGCAGGCGGCTTCGAAGAGCTCGGGCCGCAATTGCTCCTGCAGAAAGGTATCATCGCTGCCCTGGTCGACCAGCAGACCGGCCTGTGACGGAGCTTTGCGGACTAGCGCGCAGGCGTCGTAGTCCTGCCAAGTCGCCTCATCGTCGCCGAGATAGCCGCGGAAGGCCTTCTGGCCCCAGGGCACCTGGGTCGGTGCGACAATGGGTGCGAAGGCAGAGCAGCTCTTGAACAGGTCTTGGTTCTTCAGATGGATGGTCAGCGCGCCGTGGCCGCCCATGGAATGGCCCATGATGCCCATGCGAGCCAGGTCGCCATGAAAGCGCGCCTCAATGATGGCGGGGATTTCTTGGGTCACGTAGCTGTACATACGGTAGGCCGAGGACCAGGGCGCCCGCGTCGCATCCAGATAGAAGCCGGCGCCGCTGCCGAAGTCATAGCTCTCGTCTTCGCCGGGAAAGCCTTGGCCGCGTGGCGAGGTATCGGGGGCGACGACCAGGAGGCCGAGTTTGTTGGCAATACGTTGGGCGCCCGCTTTGACGGTGAAGTTCTCTTCCGTGCAGGTCAGCCCCGACAGCCAGACCACCACCGGCACCATCTCTCCGTCGATCTCTCGCTGCGGGCGGTAGACCGAAAGACGCATTGTCCCGTTGCAGGCCTCGGAGGGATGGCTGAAGACGGTCTGCGTGCCGCCGAACGAGCGGTTGGCGCTTACGGGCTCGAGCGCGGTGATGTCGGTCATCGAGGGCTTTGCTCCTTCGGGGCTCAGGGATGGGAGGATGGCATGACGACGATCTGGGTCAAGCTGACATGCCGCGGCTGGGTGACGGCGAAGACCAGGGTGCGGGCGATGTCTTCCGGGAGCAGGCACTCGTCATAAGAACTGTAGAAGGCCTGCCCCACATCGCGATCGCCCCAGCGGGTTTCCGCGAAGTCGGTGCGCACCACGCCGGGCAGAATTTCCAGTACGCGGATGCCGGCATCGAGATAGTCGAGCCGCAGCGCCTGGCTGAAGCCGTGCACGGCGAACTTGCTGGCGTTGTAGGGAGCGCCTTTGGCGTAGGCGGTGATGCCGGCGATGGAGCCCAGGTTGACGATGTCGCCGCTACCCCGCGCGATCATCTGTGGCACCACCGCGCGGGTCAGACGCAAGAGGCCGATGACGTTGGTCTCGATGATTGCAGCCCACTGCTCGGCATCGCCTTCGTGGAAAGGGCGGCGCCCACCGATGTCGTGGCCGGCGTTGTTGACCAGAAGGTCGATCTTCCGCCAGCCCTCCGGCAGCTGCTCGAAAAGGCCTGCGACCGACGCCGGGTCGGTGATGTCGAGCGTGACGGGCAAGGCCTGCTCGCCGATCTCACCGACGAGTGTCTCGAGCGGCGCGGCGCGCCGGCCGCAGCAGATCACGCGATAGCCGGCTTCTGCCAAAGCGAGAGCCGATGCCTTGCCGATGCCGCTGCCGGCCCCGGTGATCAGGGCGGTCTTCATGGCGCGTCCCTTTCAAGCGGAAGGGGCGTCCGTGCTACCAGAACGCCCCATCTCGCAACACTGTCGTGTGGTTGCTTGGCTAGTAGACCACCACGCTTCGGATGCTCTTGCCTTCGTGCATCAGGTCGAAGGCGTCGTTGATCTGCTCCAGCGGCATGGTGTGGGTGATCATGGGGTCGATCTCGATCTTACCGTCCATGTACCAGTCCACGATTTGCGGCACGTCGGTGCGGCCGCGGGCGCCGCCGAAGGCGGTGCCGCGCCAGCTGCGCCCCGTGACCAGCTGGAAGGGCCGGGTCGATATCTCCTGTCCAGCGCCGGCAACGCCGATGATGATCGACTCGCCCCAGCCCTTGTGGGCGCACTCCAGTGCCTGGCGCATAAGGTTCACATTGCCGATGCACTCGAAAGAGTAGTCCGCGCCCCCGCCGGTCAGTTCCACCAGGTGGGCGACGACATCGCCGTCGATCTCCTTCGGGTTGACGAAGTCGGTCATGCCGAACCTTTCCGCCATGGCCTTCTTGTCGGGATTGATGTCGACGCCGACGATCTGCGTCGCACCCACCATACGGGCACCCTGGATGACATTCAGACCGATACCGCCGAGGCCGAAGACGACCACACGGCTGCCCGGCTCCACCTTGGCCGTGTTGACCACGGCGCCGATGCCGGTGGTCACACCGCAACCGATGTAGCAGATCTTGTCGAAGGGTGCGTCCTTGCGCACCTTGGCCAGGGCTATCTCAGGCAGCACGGTATAGTTGGCGAAGGTCGAGCAGCCCATGTAGTGATAGAGCTTCTCGCCGTTGCGGGAGAAGCGGCTGGTGCCGTCCGGCATCACGCCTTGCCCTTGAGTCGAACGGATAGCCTGGCAGAGGTTGGTCTTGGGATTGAGGCAGTACTCGCACTCGCGGCATTCGGGCGTATAGAGCGGAATGACATGATCGCCGACTTCGACGGACGTCACGCCCGGGCCGGTTTCCACGACAACGCCAGCGCCTTCGTGGCCCAAGATGGTGGGGAAGAGGCCTTCCGGATCTTCGCCGCTCAGCGTGAAGGCGTCGGTGTGACAGATGCCCGTTGCCTTGACCTCGACCAGCACTTCGCCGGCCTGGGGACCCTCCAGCTGCACCGTCTCGATCTCGAGCGGCGCGCCAGCCTTGTGGGCGACCGCAGCGCGAACGTCCATGCTTCCCTCCCTCTCTTCTTGCTTGGCAAAACAATCGATAAGCGGGCGCAGTTTTGCAGGTCGGGTAAAGCAGGGTCAAAGGCAAAAAGCTGGCCGTGCCGCCATGCCGGCGCAGGGCGGGCGAGGGCCGCTGCGCCGAGCCATCCATGAGGGCAACGCTGAAAATGATCTGGTCGCTGCTGCTCTTCGCCCTGGTGGCTTATGCCGTCATCATGGTCGGGCTGTTTTTCCTGCAGCGGCAGATGATCTATGGGCCGGACCGGCGTGACTTCACGCTCGCGATGCCATCGGAGCCCGAGTATCAGGTGATCGAGACCAAGACGGCTGACGGGCTGACACTGCGCCACATGTGGGCCGAGCCCAACGGCGCAGAAGCGCCTGTCTTTCTGGTGTTCCACGGCAATGCTGGCCATATCGGTCACCGGTCCAACAAGTTCAGCTTTCTAACCGGCACCGGCGCAGGCCAGTTGCTTGCCGAGTATCGCGGCTACGGCGGCAATCCGGGGAGCCCCGACGAGAAGGGACTCTATGCGGATGCTCGGTCGGTCTGGGAATGGCTGGCCAACGAGGGAATCCCGGCGGACCGCGTCGTGCTCTATGGCGAGTCGCTGGGGAGTGGGGTTGCCACCAAGATAGCGGCCGAGTTGAGTGCGCAGGGAACACCCCCGCGCGCGCTGGTCCTGGAGGCGCCCTTCACATCGGTTCCTGCCGTGGCACAGCGCCGCTTTTGGTGGCTTCCTGCCACTTGGCTAACGCTGGATCGGTTCGACAGCCTCTCGCGCATCGCCGGTATCGACACGGAGATCCTCATCTTCCATGGCACGGCAGACCGGGTGGTGCCCTATGACATGGGGGTCGCTTTGGCTGACGCGGCTGGCCCGCGCGCGCGCTTCCTGTCTCTGGAAGGCGCCGGCCACATCGAGTTGTTGGACTTCGATGAGGTCAAGACGGCTTTGCTCAGCCTGGCAAAAGCCGGCAGCCCTGCCTTACCCAGCAGCGACTAAGGTCGGTCGCTCAGCGGGTCGAGATCGCTCCCTCCGGCGCGAAGGCATCCGGCAGGCTGGCAAGCAAAGTGCCGCGCGCTCTCACGTCCTCCGGCAATGGCAGTCCGAATTCCACCCGGAAGTCCCCGTCATAGGGGCCGACGAACAGCGCCAGCTCCCCGGCCAGAGGCGCCACCCGCGCGGCTTCGTCGAAGCTGTGGCCGAGTCCCGCGATCGTGAAGCCGGGCGCCCTGTTGGTCGCTTCCAAGTAGCCCTCGACGGACAAGCGCTCCAGAGGCGTCGTCGCGCCCGGGAAGCGGCCTGGCTGCAGCCGCTCAGTGATAAAGAGCGGGCCAGAGCGCTGACCGATGGCCGTGACGAAGCTGCCGGCGGGCGGGCGGGGCAGGGCGCTGGGCAGTATCAGCCGCAAGCTTCCCAGGCTCTGCCTAGCGTCGTTGTCATCCTGCACGACGCCGGCCAGCACCATGGGGCCGCTGTCCTCCACCAGATCGATACGAGATGCGCTGATCTGCGAGGGACTGCGCCAAGCGCCGGAGACGGCGACCCGCTGTCCCGCCCGCAGGCGGAAGGGGCGTGCGTTCCCGGTCAAGAGCGGTGCGTTCGGCTCGACAACCACCTCCACGCCAAGGCAGCTGAAGCGCCGGTGGTCCTGCGCGACGGCTTCAACCGGGCCGACAAGAGGCTGGAACAGGCTGATGGTCTGAGCGCTCAGTCCACCGTCGACCGGAAGGGCCACCAAGGCCAGCGAGTGGCCCGTCCCCAGTTCGGCCACGGCGCGCCGGCCGAAAGCGTCGGTGAGCGAGGTGTTGGCCCCTGCCGCGACCCTAAGCCCGTTGATCAGCAATCCGTCGCGGTTTTGCAGGGTGCCAATGATTCCGGTGCCGCCGACGCCACCTTCGGCCGGGCGTTGCTGACCTTCGGCCAACTGGGCAAGCGCCGTTCTGTGGCCGCCGGTCGCGAGGGCTGTGAGGCCAAGACCCAGGAGGACCGTCCGTCGTTGCATGCCTTTCGCCATTGTCCCTTCTCGTCCTCAGTCCTCTTCCGGCGGTCGTTCATCGACGCGGTAGAAGTAGATGCCGAAGCGGAACCTCTGATGGGCGCCTTTCTTCCCGGCATCCTGCGACTGCTGGCTGTAGCCGAACCGGTTGAGGTCCGACAAGGCCTCGGTGCCGAGCGTACGCGCTTTGGCTTCGATCTCGTTCAGCGATTCGCCGGACAGGTTGTTATAGAACACGGCCCGCTCGAAGAAAGGCGGCTTGCCCTCGGCCAGGACATTCTCCGTTGCCGCGGCCACGTGATCGCCGAGGTTTTCAGTGAAGAAGTGCAGGCGATCGTCGCCGGCATCCTGGTCCAGGAAAGCCTCCGCCTGCAGTGTTACCCTCTGCTCACCTTCGTCCAGCGACACGAGCCGCCGGCGCAGCAGTTCATCCAGGATAGTTCGAGGGCGAACGTCGCGGGATACCGAAGTGACGAGCCGGTCGAATGACGGTCCTTTCTCGGACTGTCTGGGTAGCGGCAGTGGCCGGCCCTCCGCATCGGTCGTCTCGGGGTCGGCCAGCCAGCGGCCGATCACCGTGGCGATCAAGGTGATCCGCCGGCCGGGCCCTGGCTCGCCCACGTCGCTGCGGCCGCGTAGCTGCCGGACATCCTTGCGGTGGACGCCGGTCAAAACGCTGATCCGGCTATCGGTTACGGGCTCGTCATCCAGGCGGAAGTCGCGCTCCGCCACCTCGACGTAAAGCGACTTGAGGATCGCATAAAGGCTCGGTGCGGTAATCCCGCGCGCAATCAGTGCCTTGACGAGTGGGCGCAGAATCCGCCTGGCCGCGCTGACCCAGGCTCCGCCTTGGTCGCTCTCTTTCGAAGCCATCATCCAACCGAAACTAGTGCGCGTGGGAAAAAGTCACACAGTTGTAGTTGACCTTTTTGCATAGCGTGCCATATCGTCTCACGCAAACGTGGGAAAATTTCCCACGTCGTTCAAGGAGGTCTAATCCATGTACGTGAAAACTTTGTTAATCGCTCTCGTCGTCGCCGCAGTGGCTGGGTGCGCCACGCGGAATGAGCCGGCTCCGGCGGCCCAAATGGATATTGTGGATACTGCAGTAGCAGCTGGTTCTTTCAACACGCTGGTGACAGCCGTGCAGTCAGCGGGCTTGGTCGAGACACTGAAGGGCCCGGGGCCTTTCACCGTCTTCGCACCGACCGACGAGGCCTTCGCCAAGCTGCCGGCCGGTACGGTCGAGAACCTTCTGAAGCCGGAAAACAAAGACCAGCTCGTCTCGATCCTGACTTACCACGTGGTGGCGGGAGAGACTTTTGCCGCCGACCTGGCCGGTAAGCAGCTGCAGGTCGCCACTGTGCAAGGCGAGACCGTGGACATCGACGGCACCGACGGCGTCACCGTCGACGGCGCTTCGGTCATCCAGGCCGATGTGGGCGCCACCAACGGTGTCATTCACGTCATCGACGAGGTCATCCTGCCCTAACGCATAGGGGCAGGATTACACCGCAGCGGGCCGTGCGTCGCCTAGACAGGGAGGCACGGCCCCGGCTGCTTTAGCCCAAAACGTCAACAGCCAAGGAGGCGAACAATGCGAAGATTGCTTGCTTTTGTTGTCGTCAGTTTGGCCCTTGCCCTATCGGCCGGTACGGCCAAGGCAGCGGCCATTACCGGCGGCACCACTGTTGTCACCTTCAATCAGACCCTTGTCGATTTCGTCACCGACAACGCCATCACACCGGCCGCCGTCGGTACTGCGAACCTCAGTCTGCCGGACATCACCTTTCCGATTACCGGCGGCAGCTTCGACACGGGGCTAATCGAGCATGACGGGTCCGGCCTGTCGCTGACCCGGAATCTGGGCGGGGTCGATTTCGCTCTCTCGCTTGAGAACTTTCTGATCGACACCAATGCCCCCAACATCTCCGGTGTTGTTACCTTGAACGGTCTGCCGATCGGCGGTGCTCCGCTGCCGCTGTTCGAGTTGGCTCCTTCGGGCACGGTGCCCGGGTCACTGGACGTCGCGGTCAGCGCCACCGCTGCTGCGGCGATCACGGGCCTTCTCGGTGCCCCCATTCTCGAGGGTACGGTTATCGGTACGGCCGTCACCTCGCCGGTTCCCTTGCCGGCGGCGGCTTGGCTGTTCCTCTCCGCTATTGCCGCGGTCTTTGGCTGGCGGAAGTTGCAGTCGCGGTCCGGTGCAACCGCTTAGCTAGCCTTGGGGTGTGGGGCTGCGGCGAGCTAGGGCGCCGCAGTCTTTTTAGACTACGACTTAGATCACGACGCTGATTTCAGTTCTTCGTACCGGGCAGGCGTATCCACGTCGACCAGCACGCCATCGCTCGCCACCGGTACCTCGGCCACCAGCTCCGGATAGCTCTTGACGATCTGTCGCGCACCGATGTCGCCGGTGACCTCGCCGATTTCATCGAAAAAGCGTTTGGCCAGCAGCACAGGGTTTCCACGTTCACCCTGCCAGGTGGGAATGCAGATGGCCCTCCCCTCGACCGGATTGAAGGCGGCGATCAACTGGTCGATCACCTTGGCCGTCACCTGCGGCATATCCCCAAGCAAGACCAGCGCACCATCCAGCTCCGGCGGTAGCTTGGCCAAGCCGGCGCGCAGGGAGGTGCTGAGCCCGAGGGCAAAGTCCGGGTTGTGGACAGGCTCGGCGGCCGTGCCCGCGATCGCGGCTTCGACAGCCTCTCGGTCATGCCCGGTGACGACGATGCAGGGGCTGGCTTGAGAGCCCAGTATGGCCTCGACCGCCCATCGCAGCATCGGCTTGCCCTCGACTTCGAGCAGAAGCTTGTTGACCTCGCCCATGCGACGTGACTGGCCAGCGGCCAAGACCACCGCGCCGATGCGCGGCGCGCGCGGTAGTGTCGCCGCCGCCACTGCCTCGTCGCGTGGCAAGGGGCGCCCGCCGATTTCCTTCAACAATCCCCCGGCGCCCATCCGCATGATGTCCTCGCGCGTCACCTGCAGCCCGGCGATCAGCCGTTGCAGCACCCAGTCGAAGCCATTCAGCTTCGGTGAACGGGCGCAGCCCGGCAGGCCCAGGATGGGCGTTTCGCCCTTGCGGGCCAGCAGCAGCAGGTTGCCGGGGTCGACCGGCATGCCGAAGTGCTCGATGTTCCCGCCCGCCGCTTCGATGCCGGCCGGCACGATATCGCGGCGGTCGACGATGGCCGAGGCGCCTGAGACCAGGACCATATCGGCACCCTCGGCGATGGCTGCTTCGACGGCTTGGCCGACCGCCCCGGTCTCGTGGGGGACGCGCGCTTCGTCGGCCAGTGAACAGCCCAAGCCTTCGAGCCGGGCCGCGGCAGCCTCCCGCGTCTTATCCAGGATGCTGGGCTTAAGGCCAGGGAGCGTGGTTTGGATGAGGGCGACGCGCATTTCGGCAAAGGGGGCGACGCGCACCAGCGGCCGGACCGCTGTAAGGGTTTCCAAGCAACGGGTTAGACTGTCCTGCCGCACGGCGAAGGGAATGATCTTCACGGTGGCTAGGAGCTGCCGCGGGGTGACCGGTTCGTAGGGCGGCAGGCTGGCGATGGTGACGGCTTCGTCCACCGCGTTGACCGCATCCAAGGCCTCCCGGTCGACAACCAGCAAGCCGGCACTATCCGCAATGAGGTTGCAGCGTCCGGTAAAGGCCGCCGTGAGGCTCGCGCCGGGCCCCAGGGCCGCTTCGGCCAGCTGCGTTGCAGCCTCGTCCTCATGCACGTCGCCGTCTTCCAAGCGCGCTGCGATCACTTCGGCAACGCCCGCTTCGGCCAGGCGCTTCAGATCATCGGCTGAAAGGATGCGCCCCTTCTTGAAGGCAATCCGCCCTTGCTTGACGCTGTGGGCCAAGATGGCGCCCTCGGCCTCGCCGAGCGGCGTGGGTCCGAACAGCATGCTGTCCCGCTCAATCCTTATGACATGCGTGTCGGTAGAAGATCGGTGCAGCCGGCCTGCGGATCAAGCGAAGCTGGGCTAGGGCCGGCGGGACCAAACGCTCCTAAAGTTGCAGGTTTCCTCGCACAGAGCGTGAGAACCGGTACACATGGCCGCTACAATTCTCTGAAATTCGACGTGTCGCTGTTCTAGCGGGAGGTGCAGGATCGGCTCGTGATGGGCAATACGGTTTCTCAGCACAAGCAGCCGATCACACGCTTCCCAAGCTGCGGGGCGGTCGAGCGCTTTATCGTTGGGGAATATCCGGCCTAGATTGTACCGCCAAGAGTAAGGTACATCATAACTCTTTGAGAGAAGGGAGACCCAAAATCCTGCTGTCAGTTCAGCTACAATAGCCGATGTTGGTGCTGGGCTTAAATTGCGGTCCGCTTCCTGTCTCTTAATCGATTTAGACAATCGTTTTTTGTCTTCTCGAGTCAGTTGACGTACAAATCTATCTTGATCGTATGGCCAGTTTTTTCCATATTTCCATATCAGAAAGAAATTGAGCTTATTTCTCAAACATACTTCCCATCCTTGTAGGTATATGTATAGTGATTGTGAGAGTTGGGAATTCCATTGATATAGTAGAATAGCTTTTTCTTCATCGCCATTGGACATGTTTACGTATCTATTTAGCCTAGGCTTGCTTATAGATGACTTAAGATCTTTTAATAATTGCGGATTGTCCGCCAAAATCTCTTGCATAAATCGCTGCCTTACCCTATATATTGTCTCGTGAGCCTTTGGAAACGGTCACTGCACCAACAGTGCACACCCCCAGAGGACAGGGATGAAATGAAGACGGGCGGTGGATCTTCGGGTTCGCCGCCCGTCGCATTTTAGATCTTCTCTATCCTTTTGTTATGCGGTCCGCGCGGGTCGGACTTAGGCTGTGCATCCTCGACCAACTTCACTATGCCCCTAATCTCCCACAAACTGTCAGAGACGGCGGCGGCCACCGCGGCATTCATTCGCAGCTTAGAATGGATGCGGACAAAGTTGTAATACGCAATATGCAGTGCAACTGCAAAGGACGTGCTGACGCGCAATGGATTTGCTTCTTGCGGGCGCTAAGGCGCTCCGCCGGGCGGTAGCGGCTTCTCATGGCCTCCGGAGCGGTGCGAAAAATCCTAACCGGTGTCGCATAGTCGATACCGCCACTGAATGTGTCTTCAACGGCTTCCGGATACGCTTTGTGGTCGTTTCTGATGAGTTATGTCCGGTTCGCCAGCCGGCCTTGCAGATCATCCATGAATCACATGTCGCATTGGCTGTCCCGGCCTCCGATAAAGTAGGAGATGACAGGCTTGCTGTCGGCATCAATGGCCGTCCAGGTCAGAGTGTCGCCGATGTCGAGAGGAACCAACTTGGCCGTCGCAACGCCATAGCATGTCAAGACTGACGGTTCTCAAACTGATCCACTACCGGTGGGCGGGCTACGGCCGGCCCATCGCCTCGTGCCACCAGATCTGAAGAGCGACCAGCGGGTGCTCGCTGTGAACACCGCCGGAAGGATCGACCATCAGCGGCCCAGGTCTATAGCCTTTGCTGGTCAGGCCGCGCTGCACGGACTCTACGATCCGCACGTCCTCGGCGACCGTGGTCTCCCGGTCCTGGTCGGCCGCCGCGAGTTGGTCGTCGCTGGCTTCGCCGTCCATGAAGTACCAGTCGCGCAGGATGCGGGTGCGGCCCGTGCCGTCCGGAATCCAGCGGTAGAGATTGACCACACCTCCGGGATAGACCTGGATGGAAGACAGCGGCCAGAGGTACCAGGAGGAATAGCCGTCGGTCTCGGCTAGGCTCTTGCGGTCGTACCAGGCCTTCTCGGCCGGTGCGGCTTCGGCCAGGTGGCGCAGGCAGTGGTCCTGCGGCTCGATGCGATAGGACTTGGCCGCCACTACGCCGCGGGTGAAGGCGGGGTGGGCGACCTGGCAGTGGTAGCACTCGCTGTAGTTCTCGACCGAGACCTTCCAGTTGCAGTTCTCGACCAGGCTGACCCGCCGCAGGCGACGAAGCCGCTCGCCCTCCGGCACGTAGGCGCGGAACTGAGCTTCCAGATCGCCGTAGGCCTCGGCCAAGGGCGGTGCGCTCTCATCCAGATTGACGAAGAGGAAGCCGCAGAGGCTCTCCAGCCGAATGCCGGTGAGGCAGATGCGGCTGGCGTCGAAGCCGGGGACGCGCTGCTGGTTCGGCGCCTTGCGCAGGCGGCCGTCGAGATTGTAGGTCCACGCGTGGTAGGGGCAGACGATGGCGCGCACGGAGCCTGAGTCCTTGAGCAGCTCATGGGCGCGGTGCTGGCAGACGTTGTAGAACGCCTTGAGTCCGTCCTCCGGCGTGCGGACCACGAAGAGCGATTGACCGGCGATTTCGCAGGTGAAGTAGTTGCCCGGGCTTTCTACTTCCGTGACGTGGCCGACCAGCACCCAGCTGCGGTGAAACAGCTGCTCGATTTCCTTCTCATAGATCTCTTGGTCGAGGTAGGCGCTTGGCGGCAGGGCGCGCGGCGGCTGTCCCAAAGAGGTTGCACTGGAAGCGGGGTGCTGCGGGTCGGAACCGAACGTCGGGCTGGCTGGGCTCATGGCGCACCTCGGCGAGAGAGGACTGTCAGCCGAAGAGCGTGTTGAGCGGCAAGTGGCTTGTCTTGCGTGCCAGCGAAGCGATGTCGCGAATCAGCCAGACCTGCGTAGGGACTTAGGCGGCTTTGATGGCGGCCGGCAGCGGGGGGCCGTTGCGCAGGGCTTCGGTCATCTGAGCCACGACAGAGACGGCGATTTCCGCCGGGCTCTTGGCACCGATGGCCAGGCCGGCCGGCCCATGAATGCGGGCAAAGGCCTCGGCGCTGACACCCTCCGCCGACAGCCGCTCCCAGCGTTTGGCGTGGGTCCGCTTGGAACCGAGCGCGCCGATGTAGAAAACATCGCTGGCTAAGGCAGCAAGCAGTGCCGGGTCGTCGAGCTTGGGGTCATGCGTCAGGGTGACGACGGCCGTGCGGCAGTCGAGCCCCAAAGTCTGCAAGGCATCGTCAGGCCAGTCGCGCAGCAGGGTGACGCCAGGAAAGCGCTCCTCGGTCGCCCAGGCGCGGCGTGGATCGACAACGACGGTGTCATAGCCGCAGAGCTGCGCCATGGGCACCAGGGCTTGCGAGATGTGCACGGCCCCGACCACGATGAGGCGTAGCGGTGGCAGATGGACCTGCACGAAGAGCGCGTCGCCAGGCAGCACGCCGCTGCGGTCGACGGCCAAAGCGTCGAGCACTGCCTGGCGCTGAGTGGCTGTCAGCTCAAGATCGCCCTGCCAGTCTTCGCCGGTCAGAAGGATTTGAGCACCTGAGGCCAGCTCGGTCACCAGCGCCGCCGGTGTCTTGGCGGCCTTGGCTTCCAGTAGGCGTTGCAGAAGGGCGCGCCGCATCAGTCGAGCTTCTCGACGAAGACCTTGACCGTGCCGCCGCAGGCCAATCCGGCTTCCCAGGCGTTTTCGTCGCTGACGCCGAAGTCGAGCAGCGTGGTCTTGCCGCTGTCCATCGCTTCCAAAGCCTCATGCACCACGGCGCCCTCGATGCAGCCGCCGGAGACTGAGCCCAGCATCTTGCCGTCCTGATCGACGGCCAGCTGGCTGCCGACCGGGCGCGGCGAGGAGCCCCAAGTCTGTACTACGGTGGCGAGCGCGACCTTGCGGCCCTCCTCGCGCCAGGCCAGAGCCTGGGCCAGTACATCCTCGCTGGAGGGATAGATGTTGGTCTCGGGCGGGATTGCGGTCATGCCTCTGTCCTTTCCAGTTCGGCGTGGGCGAGCCAGTCGCTTACGCCTTCCTGCCGGCGCTGCGGCGCACGGCTCAAGACTGCCGTCAGCTCGGCTAAAGAGTCGAGATTGTGAATAGGGCGGAACTCATCGACGTGAGGCAGGATGGCCTTGGCGCCGCGCGACTTGGGCTGATAGCCCTCATAGCGCAAGAGCGGATTGAGCCAGATGAGCCGGCGGCAGGACTTGTGCAGGCGTTCCATCTCCGCCGAAAGAGTCTCAGCGCCATCACGCTCTAGCCCGTCGGTGATCAGCAACACCACGGCCCCTTGGCCGAGCACCCGCCGTGACCAGACCTTGTTGAACTCGGCAAGGCAGGGAGTGATGCGCGTGCCGCCGGACCAGTCGGTCACCGCACCGCCGACCTTGTCGAGCGCGAGGTCCACATCCTTGTGGCGCAGGTGCCGGGTGATGTTGGTCAGCCGCGTGCCGAAGAGAAAAGAGTGCACCCGGTCGCGGTCGTTGGTGATGGCGTGCAGAAAGTGCAGGAAGAGGCGCGAGTAGCGGCTCATCGAGCCCGAAATGTCGCAAAGCACCACCAGCGGCGGGTGACGGCGCTTGGGCTCCTTGCGCTTCAGGGGGATGGTGTCGCTGCCGCCCCGCATGGCGGCGCGCAGGGTGCCGCGCAGGTCGGTGCGTGTACCGCGCTCTGAGGGACGGAAGCGTCGGGTCGGCAGAGCCATGATGGGCAGACGCATGTTGGCGATGGCGCGCTTGGCGGCCTCGACCTCGGCCGTGCTCATCTTCTCGAAGTCCTGCTCGCGCAGCACCTCCTTGTCCGACCAGCTCATCACCGCGTCGATCTCGATACGCTCTTCGGCCTTTTCCTGCCCCCGGCCGCCGGCCGCCTGCTGCGGCGCCAAGGCTTCGGCGACGCGCCGATTGATCTCCTTGGCGTCCGGGCTCTGCTTCAGTGCCTCCGGTGAGATGTCCGGCAGGAAGAGGTTGCGCATGCGATCGAGGAACTGCGGGTTACGCCAGAAGACATGGAAAGCTTGGTCGAAGACCTCGCGCTGGTCGCGCCGATTGACGAAGACGCAGTGCAGTGCCCAGTAGAAGTCCTGCCGGCTGCGCAGGCCAAGCGCCTGCACCGCTTCCAGGGCGCGCAGGGCCTTGCCAGGGCCGACCGGTAGCCCCGCCGCGCGCAGGGTGCGGGCGAAGTACATTATGTTCTCCGCCAAGCGGCCACCGTCTTCGTGGTCGCTGCGCAGGCTTTCCGGCAGGCGGGTCGCTTCGGCGAAGGGCGAGGACTGAACCATGCCGATGATTTTGGCGCGCCCGGGAGAGGACGCAAGCCATAGCGGGGTTGCAAAGAGACCGAGCTCAGTCAGTCCACCAGTGCGTCCGCGCGAACACTGGCCTGCTGCTGATGGATCGGTAGGACCCGGCCGTAGATCTCCTTGGTTCGGGACAGGCTGCCGACCATGCCCGGCTGCCGTGCCCAAGAGGGGATGGCGACATAGCGCTCGCGGCTGCCGGTCACCTCGGTGACCCGGTGGAGGGTGAAGCGGCCCTTGAAAAGCTGCATGTCGCCGGGGTGCAGTTCGAGCGTGCGGACTCGCGTCCGGTCGCCGGCCAGCACCTCGGTCACTGCCTCGTAGCATTCATCCTCGGTGCTGCGAATGTCCGGCGCGTACTCGAAGAGACCGCCGCCTTCCGGCGCCTGGATCATCAAGGTCACGGTGAACTCGTTGGTGTCGAAGTGCCAGGGAAAGCGATCGCCGGGCCGCATGACGTTGAAGGGCATGGAGGCGAGCGGGTCGGCATAGCGGTGCAGCGGCGCGATCCCGAAGGCCTCTTCCAGGAAGACGGTCATGGCGCGCCAGCCGTAGAGCGTCCAAAGGTCGGAGGTTTCGGGAATGAGGTCGGTGCAGACAAAGCCGTTGGTACGCTCCTGAAAGCTCCGGCGCGGGTGGTCATCGGGCAGGCTCGAGTCATCCGGCGCGAAATAGGGATTGTGCCAGGTGCTGGTCCGGTGTGCCTGCGGCGCCAGGGCGGTGGCCTCGGTGGCGATTCGAGCTAAAGTCTCGGGTCTCAGGAAACCAGGGACAGAGCAGCAGCCATCCTCAGCTAACTCCTCGCGGCAGTAGGCGAGCAGCTCTCTGTAGGTGGGTGTATCGGAGGCGTGCAGCGGGAAGCGGTCGAGATCGACAACGCCCTCGGGAACCTGATCGTGCATGTCGGGACCCTCGCAAGACCACCTCGATCAGGTGGCAAGGCACGGATCATAGTCAGTTGCCGGTCAGGTCCGCCGTTCTCTCGGCGTCACGCCTGTCGCGGTTAGGCACGCCCACTGCGTCTAGCCCTGCGCGGCCATCTGGCGCTTGACCTCGTCGAGGATGCGGGCGGACTCGCTGCCTTCGATCTTGGCGATGTCGTCCTGGTACTTGAGCAGCACGCCCAGGGTGTCATCGACCGTTTGGGGATCGAGCGCGACCTTGTCGAGCTGGGTCAGGGCATCGGCCCAGTCGATGGTTTCGGCGATTCCGGGTAACTTGAAGAGGTCGCCTTTGCGCAGCTCCTGCACGAAGGTGACGATCTCCCGAGAGAGCGCTTCCGGCGCACCGGGCGCCTTGACCCGCAGGATCTGATACTCGCGCGCCGCATTGGGGTAGTCCAGCCAGTGGTAGAAGCAGCGGCGCTTGAGCGCGTCGTGGATTTCCCGCGTGCGGTTCGAGGTGATGATGACGATCGGCCTCTCCGGCGCTTTCACGGTGCCCAGCTCAGGGATGGAGACCTGGAAGTCGGAGAGCATCTCCAGCAGGAAGGCCTCGAAAGGCTCGTCGGTGCGGTCCAATTCGTCGATCAGGAGCACCGGCGCGCCGCCGTCTTGCGGCATGAGCGCCTGTAGGATTGGGCGCTCGATGAGGAAGCTCTCGTCGAAGATATCCTTCGCCAGCATGTCGCGGTCACGGTCGCCGCTGGCCTCGGCCAGCCGGATCTCCACCATCTGGCGCGGATAGTTCCACTCGTAGACGGCCGAGGCGATGTCGAGCCCTTCATAGCACTGCAGGCGTAGGAGGCGCCGGCCAAGGGTCTCGGCCAAGACCTTGGCGATCTCGGTCTTGCCGACGCCGGCCTCGCCCTCCAGGAACAGCGGTCGGCCGAGCTTGAGCGCAAGATAGAGCACGGTCGCCAAGCTGCGCTCGGGCACGTAGCTACCGCGGCTCAGGAGCGCCATGGTGTCGTCGGCGGAGGACGGAAGGGCTTGGTTGGCCAAAGCGGCTCTCTCAGGTGGCGGGTGAGGCTCTATTTCTGCGACCAGTTGCCGCCAGCATCACGGATCCAGGTGCCGACCGCGGCCTTGCGAATGATCTCCTGGGCGAAGACGCGGCCGACCTGGTCGACCGATACACCCTGTTCCTGGGCGCGCCTCTGATAGACCTCGCGGCGCTGAGCATTGATCTGGGCCACGACGCCGGCGACCGAACTCTCGCGGACTTCCATGTAGCCGTCAAAGCGCTCTCCGGCCTGACCGGACCGGCGCAGATCCTCGGCCGATTGTGCGTGAGCCACAGTTGGCAGAGCTGCGAGCGGCAGGGCGCAAAGGAGCCCGGTCAGGCGTGCCAAAAGGTCTCGTCGTCGCATACGCATGGTCGCTCCTGTCCTACGATCTTGCGAAATTGGGCGCAAGCCTGGCCGGCCGCGGGGCTCCCAAACGGCGATCAGAAGATTTCTTCATTCTCTTCGATGTCTTCGCGCGCCTGCTCTTCCAGGCGCACGCGCACGTCGGCATCGAGCTTGATGTTGAGGTTTATGGTGATGGGCTCCTGCGGCGCCTCGACCTTGACGGTGGGCGTGCAGCCGGCGGCGGCAAAAAGCGCGGCCGCCAAAGCCACCGGCGTCCAATGGTGGATCCAACCGCTTGTCACTGCACTCGCCGTCGCCATTGTTGTTGTCCTTCGAGCCACTTTGCCGCTGTGGCGGCGCCGAACGCAAGCCCGGCTGTAACTGTTACGGCTCCTAGCGGGAAAGTCTCCACGCCCGGCGTACAATTTCGTCAGATAAGCGGGTTCCGTCCTTGATGGCGGAGATAAAGGGCTCCGGGTCGCCGATCAGGCGAATGTTGAAGCGGAAGGGATAGTTGTCCAGCACGTTCGGGTTGGCGCCCTCCAGCGTGATGGCCAGGGTGCTGTCGCCGCTCGCCGGCTTGTCGAGGCGCAGAGCCAGGTCGGTGAAGTTGAAGTCCTCGAGGGCGTCCAGAGTGAGCTGCATGTGCTCACCGGCGTTGGCGAGCGCCTGGCGCGTGGTCTCGGAGTTGTAGGCGATGCGTCCCGGCGCATCGGCGCTTACCTCACCGCCCTGGACGATGACGGTGTCCCCCTCCAGCTGCACGGGGAGCTGTCCCGACAGGCGTCCTCTGCCAGAAAGGCCGTCGACCTGCAGCCGCTCCAAGAGCAGCGCGAGATCGATGTCCTCGACCTCGACACGGCCCGGATGCACGATCGTACCTGGCCGGACAATCTGCTCCTTCAGCCGCAGCCGGCCGCCGGCGATACCACCCTGGGCCTCTTCCAGCTCCAAGGTGGGGATAGCTTCGGGCCCATGACTGGATATGAGGAACCTTCCCTCGATATCCTCCAGATCCAAGTCCCCGCTCCCTGCCCGCGTGGCGGAGAAGCGCTGGAGCCCGTCCGAGGCCAAGGGCATGAGGCTGGCGAAGGTGATCTGGCTGTCCAGCCCTTCGACGAAGAGCTCGCCGTACGTCAGTGAGAGCTGACTGGCCTCAGCCACTGCGGAGCCCGATATGACGTCACCCTGCCAAGCCAGTTGCGCCGATGCCGAGAGCGTGCCGTTGGCGTCCTTGATCTCCGTTAGTAGCGGCGAAAGCGCTGCGGGCTGCAAGCCGCCGGGCAGGAAGGTGACAACCGGAAACACGACCTCGGCCTCTCCGCGCTCCTTGGCCAGATCGTGAGAGAATTCGGCGGTGGCGGCCACGCTTTCCGTCAGCGCCGCGCGTGCTTGCCCGGTGACACGATCGTTCCTCAAGCGCCCTTGGCCCGACAGAGTGAGTTGAGACGGGACCTCGGGAGCGACTGACTGTGTCACGCGGGTTGGTGCCAGGCTCGCCGTGATGGTCTCTCCTTCCATCTCGAAGGAAAGGACCGTGCGCCCAGTACTGACGGCCGGTTCGCTCAGCGTCAGGCTCTTGGCGACGAGTCGTCCTTGGCCGTTGAGTGCTGCGTCTCCGCCTCCTGCCGCCGACAGCGAAATCTCCGTCTCGCTGACGCTCACGTCGCGGCCCTCCGCGCGCAGTTGCAGGGCGCCCAATAGACCCTCGATCGTTGCCGTCCATGCTGGCTCTTGGATCAGGGCCGCCGTGGCGCGGCCCTCGGAAAGCGTCAGCGAGAGAGGGGCCGCGAGCTGCCCGGGCAAGCCTTCGATTCCGGCGAAGTCAATCCGGGTTGGAGCTGTAAGCTCTAGCTTCATCGTTTGGCTGTGAAGGCGTGCCGCTATCTCGCTGTCCAAAGTCGCGTCGCGCAGGGCCCTGTCGCCGAATTGGAGCCGGTTTGCGTCCAGCGCCAGATGCACCCGTGCGGCCAGGTCTTCCAGGTTGCCCTGCAGCACGGTGCTTGCACGCAGCGTGTCGATTTCCTGCCCGTTCCAGGTGAGCGGGCTGGTCGCCAGCGTGGCGTCCGTGCGCGCCAGGCTCGGCAATGCACCGTCCTCAGGCATCGCTGCCGCGCCGCCTGACGAGACAACCAGGCCACTCATGGCGCCGGTGCTCCACAGTCGGCCATCGATCTGCCAAGCAACATCCAACCCGCCGTTGCTGGATGGCGCCACCGAAAGCAGCGCCTCACTCGCGGCCTGCGGGGCTAGTCGGAGAAGGAGGCTGTCGCCGAGCAACCCCGCCAGCTGAGGCTGGTCGAGGAGGGTTGCCAGGTCGGTGTCGTCGCCGCTGATCACGCTGGCGATAAGGCGGTCCAGGATGGTGATCTTGCCGTCGGTGTAGGTGAGGCCCGTCTCCGCCGAGACCTCAAATGGGATCTTTGTTTCCGGATGGCGGCAGCGGCAGGCGGCCTCTACGTTGTTGAGCTCTGCCGCCATTAGGGTGCCTGCTTTCAAATCGAAGCCTGCCCAGCCATCCGTCGAAAGCGATAAAGCGATCTGGTCTTCGCCAGACAGATCTACCGTGGCTGCTCCATCGAGCTGCAGCAGTCCGTCCTCGCCGGGTGCTACGATCGCCAGGGGCCGTTCGCCGTCGCGCGCTCGGAAAGTCAGAGTCAGGCTTTCGTCCTGCAGCTCAAGCAGGGCGAAGACATTGACGGCTTGCGAAGGCAGATCGGCGGAAGGGCGGATGCGGAGCTGTGCCCGGCTCTCGGCACCCAAGGTCAGGGCACTGCCGTCGTGGGCAATGTCTATCTCCGCCTCCCCGTCGCTTTGATCGCTCCAGCCGGGCGCGACCAAGCCACGAAAGCTCGTCTCTAGCTTTCCCTTGAGCGGCAACGCGGTCAGGATCTCGGCCAGGGAGGGCTGCTGCAAAGCCTGAAGCGGCAGAGCCGCGCCGCTTTGCAGGTCGACGGAGAGCTGTGCTGTTCCTGCTTCGTTGAAGCGGATTTGGTCAGGCAGCAGAGGATTGACGGCCGGCAAGAGCTGCCCCTGCGCCGTCAATGCAAAATCCCGAACGGTCTTGTGGTCGAGCGTGGCCGTGAGATCGGCCTGTGCCGTGCCAAGCGATCCGTCCGCGGTGACCCTTGCGGAGGCTGGCCAGGGATTGTCCCCGTCCAGCGTCGCCTCTACAGCGAAACCGGTAGAGAGCTCCTGGTCACCGCGTTGCAGGATGAAGCGGCCGCCCGTCAATGAAATCTGACGGGGCAGGAAGGGCGGCGGCCAAGGTAGGGCGTCTTCTGTCGCGACGTTCGCTTCGTCATCTGCCGCAGCATCGCCGCTCCGCTCGGGCTCATCCGTTGTTCGCTCATTGAGAACAACACGAACGACTGGGCTGATGATCTCGAGGGAGTCGACCTCGCCCTGCCACAGCCGGCTTGGCGTGTGGCGGACCCGCAGCTCCTCCGCTAGGATGATTTCCGCCCCGGGCTCGCCCAACGCCAGCTCGCGCAGCACGACCTCTTCAAGGGAAATCGCCGCAACCTCGGCTCTGAGGGGCTGATCCGAGCCTGCCAAAGCAAGCTGCAAAGACCAGTTGGCCAAAGGCACGCGCAGGACAATGGCCAGCCCCACCAAGATGGCAAGCACGGCAAAAACCAGAACTGTGCGCCGTAGATACCGCATAGCGACAAGCTAACCCGCTTGGCGCCCGCCCGGAACAGTCGTTCGCAGTGCGGCAGCGGCTTGTTCGACGTAAGCAGACTTGTGCCGCTTGCTGGGACTTGCCAAAACCACAGAGCCATCCAGTGTTGTTCGAGCAGGGAGAGGACCGGGCGTTTGAAGGGTCTCAAGTACTGTCGAAGCGCGGTCCTGGGCGCGGCGCTTTATGGTCCGGCTGCGCTTTTCGCCGGTTCCGCCTTTGCGGCGGCGGAAGGCGCCGCACATGGCGAAGGCGTTCCGCATCTGGACGGCGCCGAACTCGGCTTGGTTTGGGTCATTCCTTTCGCCGCCATCCTGCTCGCTATTGCGTTCTTTCCGCTGTTGGCGCCGCGCTTCTGGCACAATCACTTCGGCAAGATTTCGGCCCTCTGCGCCCTGGCGTTTCTGGGGCCTTTCACCGTTCATTTCGGCTGGGAGCTGGCGCTCTTCGAGCTGCTGCACGTGGCCCTTTTGGAGTACATCCCCTTTATCGTCCTCTTGCTTGCACTGTTTACCATTGCCGGCGGTGTGCGTCTGAAAGGGCGGTTGCAGGGCACGCCCCTGGTCAACACCGGAATCCTGCTGTTCGGCACGGTGATCGCCAGCTGGATGGGCACGACCGGAGCTGCGATGCTGCTGATCCGCCCGGTCCTGCGCGCCAACGAGTGGCGCCGCCACAAAGTTCATATCGTTGTCTTCTTCATCTTTTTGGTCGCAAACATCGGCGGATCCCTCACGCCGCTCGGCGACCCGCCGCTCTTCCTCGGCTTTCTCAAGGGCGTCGACTTCTTCTGGCCGACCATCAACATGCTGCCACCCATGTTGATGGTCGCCAGCATCTTGCTGGTTATCTTCTTCTTCTTCGACAGCTATTACTATCGCAAGGAAGACCGCACCGAGGCCCCAAGCAGCGCCGAAGACGATGAAGCGCTCGGGATAGAAGGCAGCTTCAACATTCTGCTGCTGGCCGGCGTGATCGGGGCGGTGTTGATGAGTGGAGTCTGGCGCCCCGGCATCGGCTTCGAGGTCTTCCATGTCCACGTCGACCTTCAGAACGTCGTGCGCGACGTAACGCTCATAGCCCTTGTGTTTGTCTCGGTCGCCATGACCAGCCGAGAAAGCCGCAAGCGTAATGGCTTTAGCTGGTTTCCCATTCTCGAGGTCGCAAAGCTCTTCGCCGGCATCTTCATCACAATCGTCCCGGCTATCGCCATCCTCAAGGCCGGCGACCGTGGCGCCCTGGCGGACATCATCACCGCAGTCTCCAGCGACGGCCAGCCGGTCAACTTTATGTACTTTTGGGCCACCGGCATCCTCTCGAGCTTCCTCGATAACGCCCCGACCTATCTGGTCTTCTTCAACACGGCCGGCGGGCGTCCACAGGTCGAGCTGCTCATGACTGAGTGGAGCAATACACTGCTGGCGATCTCCGCCGGCGCTGTCTTCATGGGCGCCAACACCTATATCGGGAACGCGCCCAACTTCATGGTGCGCTCAATCGCGGAGGAGCGCGGCGTCGCCATGCCCAGTTTCTTCGGCTACATGGGCTGGTCGATTATCTTCCTCTTCCCGCTGTTCGTGCTGACCACCTTCGTGTTCTTCTTGTAGCGGGACATACGCCGGCCGCGTCAGGTTCAGTGGGCCATGATCACTGGCAGGCGCATTTTCTGAAACATCTCGCGCGTGACACCGCCGAACAACAGCTCGCGCATGCGCGAGTGGCCATAGGCGCCCATCACCATCATTTGCGCCCCGCGCTGCTCCGCCTCCTCGATAAGGGTATCCGCGGCCGAGCGATCGCTTGAGGGCACCAATTCGGCGTCGGCTGTAACGTCATGGCGTTGGAGGTAGCTTACGACCTCGGCTGCACTCAGCATGCCTTCTTTCGACTCGTCGATGCTCAGCACCGTGACCAGCTCAGCGCGCTTGAGGAAGGCCAGGGCACCGCGCACGGCACGGACGGACTCGTAGGTCATTTTCCAGCAGACGAGGACGTGTTTGGGATCCAGCGCTGCCTCGAAGTTGCGCGGCACGATCAGGACGGGCGCCCCGATATCCATCACCAGTTCCTCGGCCAGGCGCACTCTGAAGTGGTCCTCGAAGTTCAGCGCCTGGTTGATTTGGCTGACCACCACGAGGTCCGAGACATGAGCATGGTAGCGCAGGTGGCCGAGGTGTTCGCCGTCCTCGACAATCCATGTGTGATCGACGCCGGCCCGATCTGCCATGTCTTTGAACTCAGTGCTCAGACGTTTCGCCCGGGCGCGGCTCGCTTCGTAGGCCGACTCAAGGAAGACGGATGAAGCGGCCCGGCCAGCCACGGCCGCAGGCATGGCCAGAGGCTTGGTTATGAACAACGCGGTGACATGCGCATTGTGGATTTGAGCGAGCTTAAGGGCGACCTTCAGGCGTCTCTCGCATTCCTCGTCGTCGGCGAGATGAACCAGAATGGTTTTCACATCCATGTCGCACAGGCTCCCTCTTAGCGGGGATTTCGTCGCTCCCCATCTTCGCAAGCTACTGTGCTGCGAAATAAGAGGCAATGCAGCGTTCGCTTGTGTGCTTTCCGAGTGGGAAGCGCAACAACTAGCGGTCGCGTTCGCTGCGCCAGGGCGTCAGCCGGTGGCCGAGCCAGCTGACCGAGGCGTAAAGGCCGATGGCGATGACCGCGAGGACGAGTAGAGCGGCAAACATCAGGTCGATTTGCATACGGCCGCTGGCATGCAACATGAGGTGGCCGAGGCCGGCGCTGGAGCCGACCCATTCGCCGACCACCGCGCCAATGGGCGCAACGGCTGCTGCGACTCTGAGTCCCGAGGCGAAGGCTGGGAGAGCGGCGGGCAGCTGTACATGAAGCAAAGTGGAAAAGCGAGACGCACCCATGGTCCGGGCCAGATCGAGCTGACCTGGGTCGGCGCGGCGCAAGCCATCGAGCAGCGCAGCGGTCACTGGGAAGAAGATGATCAGCGCTGCCATGGCGACCTTGGACGCTAGGCCGTAGCCGAGCCAGAGCACCAGGATGGGCGCCAAAGCGAAGACGGGGATGGCTTGGCTGATCACGAGGAGCGGCAGCAGCCAGGCACGCAGGCCCTGGGAGAGCACCATGGAGATGGCGAAAAGGCTGCCAAAGAAGGTGCCCAGCAGCATGCCGAGCAAGATTTCGCTCAAGGTCACGCCGGCGTGGTGGAGGAGCAGCGGCGCGTCTTCAACGAGCTTCGCGGAGACCAATCCCGGTCCCGGAAGGATGAAGGGCGGCACGCCGCTCAGCCAGACCACGGCTTGCCAGATTGCGAGCAGGCCGAGCGCAATGACGAGCGGTCGCAGGTTGGTGCTCATTGAGCCTCCTTGGCCGCCTGCAGGCTGGCCATCAACGCGGCGTGGGCCTCGCCCATGCCGACAGCCTGCAGATCGCGCGGCGGCGGCCCGGCCGGCGGCGCCACTTCGCGCAGCTGGGCCGGCTTGCCGGCCAGCAGCAGGATGCGCTGGCCGAGGCGCAGGGCCTCCAAGGGATCGTGGGTCACCAGCAGCACGGTGCGTCCCTTGAGCCGTTCGGCGGCCAGTGCCTGCAAGCCGTGGCGGGTGACGGCATCGAGGCTGGAGAAGGGCTCGTCCATCAGCACGATGGGCCGGTCCTCGTAGAGCGTGCGGGCCAGGGCGACACGCTGGCGCATGCCGCCGGACAGTTTGGCGGGCCGCAGGGTCGCGGCGTCGGCCAAGCCGAGATCGGCCAGCAGGCTTTCTGCGCGTGCTATATCCGGCGTCTGGCCGCGCAATCGTGCGCCGAGTAGCACATTGTCGCGGGCGCTGAGCCACGGCAGCAGCAGATCGTGCTGCGCCATGTAAGCGAGCTTGGGAGCGACCGCACTGCCGTCTGACAACCTGACCGTCCCGCTGGCTTCTTCCGCCAAACCGGCGATGAAGCGCAACAGGGTCGACTTCCCGACGCCCGAGGGACCGAGCAAGCAGGTAATGCGGCCGCCTTCCAGCGTCAGATCAAGACCACTGAAAAGCTCTTCACCATCGAAAACAACGGCGGCGCCGGCGATCTCTAACGCTGGAGCCGGCGGGTGTGTGTCTGTGTAGGAGACGGGCGCGCTATCCATGTTGCTGGACATCTAGGGAGCCGACGACAGCGATAGCAAGGCTGGGCTGGGATGCAGGCACGGCTTGATGCCGAAAGAGCGCTCGACCATGTGGTCCCCATGACGTCTCGACCAGCCCAAGACATTCCGCTTCCGGACCTGAGCCTGCGCCCGCGCTTCATAGGCAGCGAGATCTACCGGACGTCGCGCTACGGCGCGCGCCATCCGCTGTCTATCCCGCGGGTCTCCACGTTGATTGACCTATGCCGGTCGCTCGGCTGGCTGCCTGACAACGTCTATATCGACAGCCCGCGGGCAACGCCGGAGGAGCTGGCCCGTTATCATGCGCCGGACTACATCGCCGCCGTGCAGCGGGCGGAAGCCGAGCAGGCTTTGGACGAGGAAAGCCGGCAGCGCTACCAACTGGGGCTCAACGGCAATCCCATCTTTCCCGAGATCTTCAGCCGTCCGGCCACGGCCTGCGGCGGCTCGCTGCTGGCGGCTCGGCTGCTCGAAAAGGGCGGCATCGTCTATAATCCCGCCGGTGGGACGCATCATGGACAGCCGGACAGAGCCAGTGGCTTCTGCTATTTCAACGACCCGACGCTTGGCATCCTGGGCCTGCTCGATCACGGCCTGACGCGCATCTTCTATCTCGATCTCGATGCCCATCATGGTGACGGCGTGCAGCAGGCCTTTGCCGGCGACCCGCGGGTCTTCACATTGTCGCTGCATGAAGCTGGACGCTGGCCGATGACTGAGGGCGGTGCCGGCAGCCTGGAAGACACGGCGGACGGTACGGCGCTCAACCTGCCTCTGCCGCAAGGCGCCAACGACAGCGAGTTCGAGTTCCTGATCGATACCGTTGTGCTGCCGCTGATCGACCGCTTTGCGCCGGAGGCCTTGGTGGTGCAAGGCGGCGCTGATGCTCTCGAGGAGGATCCGCTCAGTCGCCTGTCGCTCTCCAACCAGGCCCTATGGCGCAGCGTTGCGGCCGTGCAGCCACTGGCGCCGCGGCTCCTGATGCTCGGGGGTGGCGGCTACAATCCCTGGTCCGTGGCACGGTGCTGGACTGGGATCTGGGGGCTTTTGAGCGGCCAACGGCTGCCCGACCGCTTGCCGCCAGAGGCGGAGGCCATCCTGCGTGCGCTCAGCTGGCGCCACAGCCGCGGCCGCAATCCGCCGGAGCATTGGTTCACTTGCTTGGCCGATGCGCCTAGAGGCGGGCCAATCCGCGCAAGCCTGCGTGATTTGGCGCGTCGGGCGCTTGAGATCGCCGAACCGCTATGCTTGGAAGGCGCCGGTTCCTGATCTGCTAGGCAGAGGAGGCGGCATGCCCGTCAATAAAGGTGCGAGGATGAACCGGACGGCGGTGGGGTCGGCGGCGATGCCCTTCGTTTTGCTTCTTCTGCTCTTACTGCCCGGGCTCGCGGCGGCGCAGAGCCAGCCCCAGGTTACTTTCGACAAGGCGGAAATCGCCGTCGAGACGGCCGCCGGAGACCGCCATATCTTCGAGGTGGAGCTCGCCCTGCGGCGCGATCAGTTCGGTCAGGGATTGATGTTCCGCCGGGAGATGGCGGAGGACGCCGGCATGCTCTTCATTCTGCCGCGTCCGCAGACGCTGAATATGTGGATGAAGAACACCTATCTGCCCCTCGACATGCTGTTCCTCAACAACACGGGGGAGATCGTCAAGATCGCCGAGCGGACCGTGCCGCTGTCGACCGATCGCATTCCCTCCGGCCGGCCGGTCAAAGGCGTCCTGGAGGTCAACGCCGGCACCGCCGAGCGTTTGGGCTTGGCGGTTGGCGACCGCGTGCTGCACCCCGCCTTCCAGTAGCCGGGCGCACCGGGCGAGCGGTAGCGCTCTAGGTACTCGGCCCTTGGTCCGGCTTCATGGCGATGCTCTTCCAGCCTTCGCCCGCGGCAACCAGGCAGCTCCAGCCCTTCGCCGAGGTGACGATGATGGTCCAGGTGCCACCGCCGTTGGTGCTCAAGACCTCGACCAAGCCGCCGTTGCTGGTCACGCCGATGGCGACCGGCGACTCCTTGTACTTCTTCTCAAGGTAGTTCACCACCGAGTCGCGTTGGCTACACTGCGGCATATCTGCGGTGGCCGGCTTGCCGATCAGAACGGCACCGGCGGCGAGGGAAACGAGTGCAAGGCTCCGTAACATGGCCTTCCCCTCCTTAGCGTCGAAGTGGCGATCCGGCCTCCCGTCGAGCGAGCGGCCGCATCCGGGTTGATCCTTCGAAGCCTATAGATGCGGCATGAAGACGCGCTTAAGGGGTAGTAACTCTATGGTTAACGTCGCTTTTTACTTGGGGTTTTTATGTCTAATGCGCGGAAAATTATCTAAGCCTCTGGCGTGGCAGGAGGAATTTCCCCCTTTTCACTGAAGTTTGCGCGCTCAGATGGGGCAGCAAGCGGCATTATAGTTTGCGCGCCAAGGTCAAACCGTCGCCGATCGGCAACAGCGAAATCTCGATCTCAGAATGCTGGGCCAGTTTTCGGTTCAGGGCGCGAATGGCCTTGGTGTCGGGGTCTTCGGCCGCCGGATCGATCACCGAGCCGCCCCAGAGCACGTTGTCCACCAGAATGACGCCGCCTGGGCGCAATAGCTCGAGACAGCCTTCGAAGTAGCGGTCGTAGTTCTCCTTGTCCGCGTCGATGAAGGCGAGGTCGAAGCTGCCGGCGGCTCCTTCGCTGAGAAGGGCGTCGATGGTTTCGTGTGCCGGGGCCAGGCGAAGCTCGATCTTCTGGTGGAGACCGGCCCGCTGCCAATAGCGGCGCCCAATTGCCGTGAACTCCTCACTGACGTCACAGCAAACGACCCGACCGTCATCGGGTAGAGCCTTGGCGAAGCAGAGCGCGCTGTAGCCGGTGAAGGTGCCGATCTCGATCACCCGCTTGGCGCCGATCAGCCGGGTCAGCAGGCTCATGAATTGCCCCTGGTCCGGGGAGATCTGCATGGCCGCTTCCGGCATGCGATTGGTCTCGGCGCGCAGCTCCGCGAAGAGCGAGTGCTCCCGCAGGGAAACCTCCAGAATGTAGTCATAGAGCTTGTCGCTCAGGTTCAGGGTACGCTTGGACATGAGAGCCTCGCCAATAACAGACCGTCGAGATGGATGACCTTCTTTTGTAGGGGCGGCAGCCACGAAGGCGAGCGCGATTCCTGCATCGCCGCTTTGCCGGTGCGATGGAGCCTCGACGGAGGTTTAGTGATACGTCAAGATCTGACAAATTGACTCATAGCTAAATGACTATGTATTTTGACCAGGTGGATGACCTTGTTGAGCAAACCAAAGCCATCGCCAGCGGTGCACGCATGGCAATCCTCGATTGGCTGAAGGAGCCCAGGCGGCACTTCGGGCATCAGGTTTCGGGAGATCCTGCGGAGATCGGCGTCTGTGTCACTCTGATCGCAGCCAAGCTGGGCATGAGTCAGCCTACGGTCAGCCGTCACCTCGAGCTGCTAAGGCGGGCAGAGTTCGTCGACGTCAATCGGATCGGCCGATGGTCTTACTTCTCCCGCAACGAAGCGAAGATCTCTGAGTATCTGAGGAAGATCGATGACCGACTTTGAGAGCGCAGATGCCGTGCTTCTTCCCGACTTTGAGCGAAGGCTACTGAACTGCGGTGAGGGCAACATTCGTGTCCTGGTCGGCGGCTCGGGACCGCCGCTTCTCATGCTGCATGGTGACCCGCAAACGCATCTCTGCTGGCACCGAATGGCACCGCGCTTGGCAGCCGACTACACGGTCGTCCTTGCCGACCTGCGCGGACGAGGCGAAAGCCACAAGCCGGGCCCGACCGAGGACCACGCGCCCTATGCTAAACGCGCTATGGCAGCCGAGCAGCTTGCTGCCATGACCGCGCTCGGCTTCGAGGATTTTGCCCTGGTCGGCCACGACCGTGGCGCCAGGGTGGCGACCCGCTTGGCGCAAGACCATCCGGACCGTGTAAAGCGCCTTTGTGTGATGGACATCGTCCCAGCGGAGGATCTCTACCAAATGACCACCGCCGCCGTGGCGCAGGAGTACTTCTATTTTTTCTTCCTGACCCAGCCTGCGCCCAGGCCGGAACGTTGGATTGCTGGTGATCGAGAGGGTTTCTTGCGCGATCTTCTGTTGGGGCTGGGCTCTAGCGGTTCGCCTTACGATCCCGTTGCGCTTGAACTCTATCTCGCGTCAGCGGGCGAAGATGCCTCGATTGCGGCCATGTGCGAGTGTTTCCGTGCCGGCATCACCTGTGACCGCCTCGACGACAGGGCAGAGCTGGTCGGCGGCAAGAAGATTGCCTGCCCAACGCTGGTGATGTGGGGCGAGAAAGGTGTCATGGGCCGGCACTTCGATGTGCCGGCGATCTGGCGGCGATGGGTTGAAGCGCCCGCGTTCGCTGCTTTGCCCTGCGGCCACTTCATTCCCGAAGAAGCGCCGGAGGATGCGGGCGACAGGCTGGCGGATTTCCTAAAGGCCGCGTAGTGACTGGAAAGGCGAACCGCCGCGGGTGCGTGTCTTCTGCGCCCGCGGCGGTTCGACAGAGGCATCTGCTCAGTTGCGGCCGGCCATGACGCCGCCGTCGACGTCCCAGACCGCGCCGGTCACCCAGGCGCTATCGTCGGACAAGAGGAAGTCGACCGTCTTGGCCACGTCCTGCGCGCGGCCGACCCGACCGATGGGGTGGAAGGCATCGAAGCCGCCGGTCAGGGTTTCTTCGATTTTATCGGGCTCGATGAAGGCGCCATAGATGGGCGTCACCACCACGGCCGGAGAGACGGCATTGACCCTGATTCCATCCTCGGCCAATTCCATCGCCAGATGCTGCGTCAGGCTGTGCAGGCCGGCCTTGGCCATGGAGTAGGCGGAGGAGGGCGTGGCCTTGATGGCCTGCTTGGCCCACATGGAGCCGATGTTCACGATGGACCCGCCGCTATTGGCCTTCATGTTGCGGGCGACCGCCTGGGTGATGAAGAAGGTCGCCTTGTTGAGCGCCATGTACTTTTCGTAGTCGGCGGGGCTGTGCTCCAGGAACGAGAGCGGCTTGAAGGCGCCGGCGGCGTTGACCAGGTGGGCGATGGACCGGTCCTCGCCGTCGAGGCGCTGGATGAAGGCGTCCACGGCGTTTTGGTCGTAGAGGTCGAGACTGACGATTTCGATGGTGCCGCCTGGCGCTTCAGCGAGCTCCGATCGGGCGGCATCCAGCTTGTTGGCGTTGCTGGCCACCAGGACGAGATCCTGGCCGCGGGCCCGCAGCAGACGTGCCGTCTCAAGGCCCATGCCGCTGGAGCCGCCGACAATTAAGGACACGCCGATTGAACCGCTCTGAGAGGGGGTGCTCATGCTTCGTTTCTCCATTTATCTAACGATAGGTAGGCAAGCTCATTGCGGAGCTATATGGCGGCGCGAACTCTTGTTTCAATCCCTATCTATCGTTAGATTGAGGAAAAGTGAGGTGAGTCATGATTGAGCCGAGAGAAGGAACGGAGCGCTCGGCCAAGGCCGAGGAGATCCTGGACGTCGCCGAGCGCATGGCGCGCATCGGCGGCTACAACGGTTTTTCCTTTCGGGAGATTGCCAAAGAGGTCGGCATTAAGTCGGCCAGCGTGCACTATCATTTTCCCGGCAAGGCCGAGCTTGGGGTCGCTGTGGCGCGACGCTACACCGAGCGCTTTCTGAATGGCCTCGGCGCTCCAGATGAGCCCGGAGCGGAGCCAGAGGCGCTGCTCAAGCGCTATGTCGCGGCCTATCGCAGCGCGTTGGTCGACGATGGCTTGATGTGCCTCTGCGGCATGCTGGGCGCGGAGATCGCCTACTTGCCGGAGGTGGTGGCGCAAGAGGCCAAGCGCTTCTTCGAAGCCAATATCGCCTGGCTGACCACAGTTCTGGCCCGAAAGGGCGGGGAGAGGGACGTGCGGGCGGATGCCCTACGCATGATCTCCACCCTGGAGGGCGCGCTCATCCTGGCCCGCAGCCTCGACGATGTCTCCGCCTTCGATGCCGCCACCAGGGGGCTGGTGACGGGCTGAAAGGCCTCAATGGTCGAGCTGTTCCTTGAGGAATTGTAGCACCTCTTGCCGCGGCTCCGGCTCGTCGAGCAACTCGTGCAGGCTGGCCAGGGGCGGCTCGCGATAGACGATCGAGCGGCTGCCGTTCGTCTCGTCGATGAAGGGCGTACACTCGCCGCGGGTCCATTGGTTTTGGAACCAAGGGTCGTCGGCGCCGACCAGGGTCAAGACCGGTTCCTGCTCCGTTGCGCCGATGCCTTTGTATTCCGGCCAACCCGCATGGCAGGTCCAACCCTCGACCACCCTAGCCTTTACCGCCTGCTGTGGGTTGGCCGGCTGAAAGGTGGCTGTGGTGAGACCGCCTTCGCTGAGGCCGACAAGGAAGATGTTGTCGGGGTCGACCAGCGGCAGGCCGCGGGCTCTCTCGATGGCATGACCCGCGTCGTGCTGGCGCATGCGCAGGGTTGGACGGTAGAGCCCACCCTGGTGGGTCTCCTCATCGCAGGAAAGCGGGTATTTTTCACGGGCCAAGCTGATCGGGGCGATGACCAAAAAGCCGTTGTCGGCGAGAAAGGTCATGCGATCGTGGGTGCCGTACCAAACGCCACTGCAGCCGTGCAGGTAGATCACCGTTGGTAGCCGCTGCTCGGCGGCGGGCATGTTTTTGAGGTCGGTAACGGTCACTCGGGTGGAGCCGCCATCCGGGTGCGGCATGCGGACGAGAGCGGCTTGCCAGCTGCGCTCCATCTCGGCCGGGTCCGACCAGTCCGCCTCCCGCATATCCTGCGGGTCTGTGAAGATCTTGCTGCTGTTGCTCACGCCCGGCTCATCGGCGAGCGCCGCGGCCGAGAGGCCTGAAAGGAAAGCGAGGCTCAAAAGAAGTTGGTGTCGTTTCCGCATCGCTTACCTGCCATCGCGGTCGGTCCAGGTATTCCCTAAGGATTACGCCGTTACCGCGATAGCTGGCAGCAAACAAGGGCACCAACTGACGCAGCCTTTCCGGGGCCGTGGCTAGGCTGCGGTGCTTTCCAGGGCCGGCTCTGCGGGCTCGGCATAGAGGGGCTCGGAATGGGCGCTCGCGTCCTCGTCCGTGTCGAGTCCGAAGGCCTCTTCCAGGAGATCCATGAGCGGCAGCATCGCTTGCAGCGCCGGATCGTTCGAGTGTCTGTCGGTCGCGTTCATGGGCTTAGAGGTACCACACGTCCGCTCACGCTGCTGTGAGCGGTCTCACACAATGTGAGCGTTCACCTGCCTCTCATTCTTCGTTCATCTTCCCGACAGGCCGCGTTTCGGAAGGGGACTTAACCTTTGCTTAAGGACTTCAGTCTGCCCCACAGACGCTAGCTCATAGGAGATTGGGACCATGAACCTCCGCGAAGTCGCGCTCTCCCCCGTGCCTCCGACAGTCAAATGGGCCTTTACCACGCGCCGCGTTGCGCGGGATGACGTCACCTCGCTGGATCCGAATGTCCGGTGCGCCGCCTCTGGCGACCTCGCCCTCTGCCGGATCCTAGAGATCAATCAGCACAAGAAGATCCAACTGGCCAGCCAGCGCTACTCCGTCAGCTATCCGGGGGACCTGGTGGTCGTCTGTGTCGGCGACCGCTATGCCCCGGATCAGTTCGAAGGCTATGCCGAGGTCGACCCGGAAGGCGCCGATCTGCTGGCCTCCGGCGGAGTCATTGGCAGCGTGCGGGCGGCGCACGGCCACATGTGCAAGCCGACCCGAGTCAAGCCGCTGGGGTTGCTCAAGGATAGTGCGGGCGAGATCATCAACGTCGCTCGCTACGGGCTGCCCCCGGCGCAGATCCCTGAGCAGGTGACGGTGCTCGGCGTCGTCGGTGCTTCCATGAATGCCGGCAAGACCACGGCGGCGGTGAGCTTGGCCCATGGGCTCAGCCGCGCCGGCTATCGGGTTGCCGGTGTGAAGGTTACTGGCACCGGCGCCTTTGGCGACTTCAACGCCTTCGAGGACGCCGGCGTCCCGGCGCTCGATTTTACCGATGCCGGGATGGCCAGCACCTACCGCATGCCCAACCGACGGATCGAACAGGGCTTCGAAACCCTGGTGGGCACGGCTGCGTCGCGCGGAGCCGAGGTGGTCGTGGTCGAGGTGGCCGACGGCGTGTTCCAGAAGGAGACAGCGGCGCTGCTCGCCGGCTCGGTCTTGAGCGATCGCCTGGACGGCATTCTCTTTGCGGCGCCTGATGCCTTGAGCGTGGTGGGTGGCGTGGAGATCCTGCAGCGCCATGGCCATCGTCCCTTCGCTATCTCCGGGATGGTGACCTGCTCGCCGCTTGCCGGCCAGGAGGCATTAGAGGCCACTGGCATTCCATTGGTTTCGCGGAAGCAGCTTTGTTGTCCGGACGGTGCCGCGAAGCTGGTCGGCCCGCGACTTCGCCATGCCGTGCCGGTCGAGGCGAAAACGGCGGCGTGAGCCGAACCCAGCTGATCTGCGGCAAGCGTCGGTCGCGAGATGGGATTTTGGTATTCTTGCCCGGCCTCGGCTTGGCCTTGGCGAAAGGTGGGATAGCACCTGCCAAGCGCAGGATTCTATGCGCTCGTCATGGCCCGGGCCCGCCCGGCTCAGTGAGTCCTCCGGTGTATTCAGCCCTCCTCGGCCTCGCGGCCGCAGGGGGGCTGTTTGCTGTCGGTCAGGCGGTTCAGCCCTATCGAAGGCGCACTGAAGGCAGCGCCGTTGGATGCTGCCCAGAGTCTTATCGGGCGCGGCAGGAGGCTGAGACATGCGTGAGACAATAAGAAACAGGGTGCGAAAGATGAAAATCATCAACGTCATAAACGGCATCGCCATGGTGATGCTGTTGTTCGCCGTGGGCGGCGCGGCGATTGCCATCTGGACCGCCAACCGGGCTGAGTACTTCAGCGAACGCATTACTTTGGCGCATCGTTCCTATGAGCGACATCTGGAGCTGAGCTCCAACACCTATCAGCTCTTCAAGCAATACGGCGACGCCATGCTGATCGGCGATCTCGACGACGGCCGCGGCGAGGCCGAGCTCATTCGCCGCATCCGCGGGAATATTTCCGACATCCGCAGCGTTATCGGCGAAGAGATCGAAATGGTGGGAGAGGAAGAGATCGAAGAGCTCGAGCTGCTCTCGAAAATCGAGCGCAAGATCGAGGATCTGATCGGCAAGTTCGAGGTGGTTGCCGGTGCCGAGGCCGGTGAGGAGCTGCGCATGAATTGGGGCCAGCTCTCGGCCATCCTCGACGACGAGATCGACCGGGATTTCCGCAGCATGATCGACGAAGCTCTAGAGGAGGAACTGGAGGAGGTGGTAGAGACCCGTGCCATGGCGCAAGCACATGCCGTGTTGGCCACGCGCTGGGCGCTTGCCTTTGCGATCCTGGCGGTGGTCGTCACGCTGCTGTCGCTCCGGGCCTACCGCCATCAAATCGCCGGGCCTTTGGCGAAGCTTATGGGCGGTGTGCGGGCCTTCGCGAGCGGGCAGTTTTCGAGACCCATCGGTCTGACCGGGCGCAACGAAATCTCGGAAGTCGCACAGGTTCTCGACGACATGGCCGAGATGGTCGAGCAGCGCACCCGTTCCTTGACGGAAGAGAACGTCGAGTTGGAAAAGGCCGTTCGTGCCCGTACCAACGAGCTCGAGCGCCTGCTGCAGGAAGCCCAAGAGAGCGAGGCGACCCGGCGCCAGCTGATGGCCGATGTCAGTCACGAGCTGCGCACGCCTTTGACGATCATTCAGGGCGAGAGCGAGATCGCGTTGCGCGGGGCCGACAAGTCGCCGGACGAGTACCGCGACGCCCTCATTCGGGCGCGCGACGCGGCGGCCCACACCACCCGTCTAGTCAACGATCTCTTGTTCATCTCCCGCACCGAGTCCGGCGCGGCCCGTCTTGCGCTAGAGGAGGTCGACCTCCTTGCCTTGATCGACGAAACGGTCGGCATGGCCCAGACCGGAGCGACTTTGATCGCCGACCTTGAGCGGGCGCCGGTGAACGTGGATCCTGTGCGTGTACGACAGAGTGTCATCGCCCTGTTGCAGAACGCCCGGCATCATGGCGGGGCCCAGATCACCGTCCGCCTGATGTCGTCCCCGCTCGGGTATCGCGTTGCTGTTGAGGATGACGGCCCCGGCATGACCGATGTGGAGAAGAAGCGCGCCTTCGAGCGCTTCTTCCGCGGCTCGAATGCCGCCGAAAGCTACACCGAAGGGGCCGGTCTTGGCCTGCCGGTGGTCCGCTCCATCGCCGAAGCCCATGGCGGGTACGCATGGTTGGAAGACCGGCCTGGCGGCGGCACCGTCGCCGTGATCGAACTCCCGAAACGTCCGAGGTTGAGAGCTGTATCGTGAACGTGCTGTTGGTGGAAGACGAGAACCGTGTGGCCGATTTCATCCGCCGAGGCCTCAAGGCCGAGGGCTGGATGGTCGAGCATGCCGTCGATGGCGAGACGGCGTTGGAGTTGCTACAGCAGCGCCGGTTCGACGTCATCATCCTGGATTTGGTGCTGCCGGGCATTTCAGGTCAGGATGTTTGCCAGCGGCTGCGTGCGCGGCGCATCCTGACCCCGGTGCTCATGCTGACTGCGCTGGACGCGACCGACGAGCGTATTGCCGGCCTGCGTATCGGCGCCGACGATTATCTGCCCAAGCCCTTCTCCTTCGAGGAATTGGTTGCCCGGCTCGACGCTCTGCACCGCCGCGCCCACGACTTCTCGGCACAGGCGACGGCCGAGGTGCTGCGCCATGACGGCATCGTCTTCAACCGCAGCTCGCTCTTGCTTACCGTCGACGGAGCCGAGGTGGAGCTTTCCGCGAAGGAGCGCGAGCTGGTCACGCTGCTGCTGTCGAACGAGAAGAAGGTGCTAAGCCGCGAACGCATCCTCAGCGCGGTCTGGAGCGCCCAGGAGGATCCGCTGACCAACGTGGTCGACGTCTACATCGCGCGCCTGCGCAAGAAGCTCACACCCTACGGCCACCTCATCGCCACCGTGCGCGGCGCCGGTTACCGCTTCGGGTAAGACGAGCGCATCCTGGCACCCTCAAGCGAATTGCGTAAGGCCGTGGCCGACGGACCAGTTCTCTTTCGGGGCGTCGAGAACATTCACGAAGAGGTCTTCCGGTCGAATGCCAGGGCGCTCGCTGAGTAGCTCCACGAGCCGCCGGAACAGCGCCTTCTTCTGCTCTGCGGTGCGGGTATCGAACACAATAACCCGGATGTAGACGAGGTCGTCGCTGCGGGCGACGCCGAAGGCGTTGCCGTAACGGAAGTTCGCCGCGTCATGCTCGGTGATGGTCATGAACTGATCGTCTTCCGGCACGTTGAGCGCGTCTCGCAACGCTCGGTATAGACCGTCGAAGATCGCCTGCCGGTAGGCGTCCGGCTTTCCGGCGCGTAGTGAGATCTGTGAGATCGGCATCGCGGGTCCTTTCCGTTTGTTTAGGGCCAAGCTAGATGCCGTCTGATTATTTTGATATCTCATTAGTAGTGATATCAGAGATGATAAATGACAATGATTGAGCGCCCTCTCGATCTGGATGCCGTCCAGGCTTTCGTCCGCATTGCCGAGCTTGGCAGTTTCACACGGGCGGCTGAAGCCACGGGGGCGACACAGTCCGCGGTCAGCTTGAAGCTCAAGCGGCTGGAGGAGCGGTTGGGTTGTCGGCTTGTCGAGCGGACGCCGCGCTATGTGCAGCTTTCAGCGCGGGGGGAGGCCTTCCTCGAACACGCCCGCGAACTCATGAAGGTGCACGATCGGGCGTGCGCAGGACTGGCTGGTGCCCGGCAGCGCCTCACCGTTGGCATCAGCGACCATGTCGCCGGGTCGGAGCTGCCAGCCCTGATCGCACGCATGAATGGGCAGGATCCGCGGCTCTTGATCGAGATTCGGATCGGCTCCTCAGGAGATCTGCTTCAGAGCTACGACCGGCGTGAACTCGACACCGCCATTGTCCGGTTCCACGCCGGGCGGCGCGATGGAGAGGTTATTGCCGAAGAGACGTTCGGCTGGTTCGCCGCACCGGGCTGGAAGCATCGTGCGAGTGAGCTGTTGCCGGTTGCCACCATGCCCGAGCCCTGCGGTGTGCGTGCCATCGCCGGCCAGCGTCTCGACGAGGCCGGTGTGCCTTGGACGGAAGTCTTCGTCGGCGGCGGGGTCGCGGCGGTCTCTGCGGCGGTCATGGCTGGGCTCGGCGTTGCGGCGCTGGCGCGGCGCATGCTGCCGCTCGGCGCGGTCGACGTTGGCCCCAAGCTGGGCCTTCCCGATCTGCCGCGCTTGCCAGTTTTGCTTCACTCGCGGGTCAAGGATGGTCCGCCGGGCGCTGCGCTTGCCGCGCTTTCGGCAGCTTTCCGGAGCGCCGTGCGCGACTAGTTATGGAACCGTAACAGCTTTACTCGATCAATTCGTTAGGCCGACCCTTCGGGTAAAGTCGTTGGCGAAGACCTTGCCGACCGCCGGGCTCTCCAGCAGGGCGGCGCGGCTGTCCTTCCACTTCTTGACGTTGTCGCCGTAGGCCGCCTCGACCCGCGCCGGAGTGAGAAAGTCGTTGATCTTTCCCCAGTGCATGGTGAGGGGGATGCCGGCCTTCTCGATATTGGCCCAGACCTTGTTCACGTACTGCTGGGACTTCGCCGTGAAGAGGCCATCGATCTCCATGACGCAGGTCGGCTCGAACTTGGTGAAGCCGAGCAGCGCCTTGGTGCCTTTGACGAAGCGCAGGGCGATCAGCATGGGCAGCAGGGTGCCGAAGTTCTTATAGGTGTCGAGCGCGATATTGAGCGCGTCGAGCGAGCGGTTCAGCGGCAGTCCGACGCCGGAGGCGAAGACCTTGCCGACGACCTTCTCGCCGCGGAAGAGATCCTTGAAGGCCCCCGTCACTTGATAAGGCGCCAGCTCGTTGTCGACTTGCGCGTTGATCAGCGGCTTGGCGGCGTCGGCCACCACGGAAGGCAGCAACTCCACCACGTTGGCCATCAGCTCCAGGCCGGAGGCACCCGGGCCTGGCGCGCCGTCGTCCCAATCCGGTGGCTGGTAGTTCTGGGTAAAGGGGCGCTCAAACATGAAGAGCACCGAGGCCTTCTCGGCCGGTATTTTGTCGTTGGGGTTCACCTCCAGCTGGAAGTGATAGAGCTTGGAGACTGGGCCCGGCAGGCTGAGGCCGGAGAAATCGAGGCTGGTGATCGCCTTTTTGAGCCCGGCGCCGAAGTTGCGGAAGGAGCGGTGGGCGTCGAGCAGGAAGAGCTCCCGCGCCTCGATCATCACGCCGTGGATAATGCCGAAGGAGCCGAAGCTGACCAGTGCCGCATCGAACAGCGTGTCGTCACGGATGAGCTCGGCGCCCAAGGCCGCGGCGAAGCTCGGCCGCACCACGGGATAGGAGGCGCGCTCGAGGAAGACATGTTTGTTCGGACCGGTCACCAGGTGGAGGCCAACCACGAAGTCCTGCGTGGCGCCGAACTTGAAGGCAGAGCCGTGGGTGCCCGTAGAGATCACGCCCGGCAGCGTCTGGCCGTTGTTGGAGCCGGAGGCCTTCAGCGAGAGACCGTCGCGGAACAGCACCCGGTTGATTTCGGAGATCGAATAGCCGCACTCCAGGAAGCGCAGCTTGTCCCGCTCGCCGGCATAGTTGGCGGAGACTTGGCTCGCCGGCAGAGTGAAGCCGACCCGCAGCGCCTTGTTGCTGAGCAGCCAGTGCTTTGAGACCGCGACCTTGCTCAAGGACCAGGAGCTGCCGAAGGCGCGCAATTCCTTCTTCTTCTTGACCGCCTGGGCGATGGTTGCCTGCAACTCCTTGGTCGCTGCGTTGTAAGTCTGCAGCCGCGCGTCTGCCGTGCTGGCCGGGCGGAAAACCTGGAAGGAGTACAGGCCCTCGATCTTCTGCTCGAAGGTTTGGTGCCGACCAACCCAACTGTTCTTCGGGGAAAACGTCGACCGCTTGGGAACGTTTGGCATGGGGCGCGTCCTTTCCGCCTAGGATAGGAGGGGCATGCAGAAGGTTGCTATTGCGCGGGGGCCTCTGGGAAGTCTCCGAGATCGCCAGCTGGGGCGCGACAGCGATAGCGAACCTCACCGGGCATCCAGATGCCCAGGGTCAGCACGCCGGCCAGGTCGTAGAGAAAGTTGTCCTCCACGATCACGTCGTTGAGCCCGTCGTCGCAGTCGGCCGCAACCACCTGGGGATCGAGGATCGCACCCCACAGGTAGGCGTGCACCATGCGGCTCTCATAGGTTTGCTCCAAAGGATCGGAGTCCGGCGTACGCACCTGGTGGCTGGCACAGCCTGCCAACAAGGCGGCCAGTAGAAGTACGCCGGCCGACAGCCATCGTCGGCCATGGCGCATGGGATAGCTCGGAAGCCTCATAGTCCCACCCCCCTCATTTCTGCGCCGCCCCAAAGCCAGACAGGCCACTGATCAGGCGGCCCAACACAGCCACGTGCTACGCCACATTATGGTAACTCGCTGCCGCGAGACATGGCTGTGACATTGCCGGCGAGCTAGAAGTGGCTTTGTCGACATGTTTACAGCTTCTAATTGGTTTAACAGCGAATTGTATGGAGTTTTTTACAGTTTCGGCGACCTGTGACCAAAAAGTGTCAAGAAACTTTACGTTGACCTCGTTCGGTAACCAACAGCCACCAGTCAAAGCATTGAAAACAAGAAGACAAGCAAAAGTGGCACGATACCTGCTTGGTAATCGTTGAGCAGGTCAGCGCCTTTCTTGGGGTTAGGCATACCCACGAGCTTGTGGGCATGCCGGCGCGACCTGGATGCAAAGGTGTTCAAGATGAAGGGGCATCTTATGAACCAGATTAATAAAACCTATCGTGCCAAACGCTCGGCAGCGGTGCTGGCTGGGCTGTTGTTTGGGGTGGCTGCGGCGTTCACGACGCAGTCTGCGCAAGCGCTCGTCATCGAGGGTGACTACGCGGTCAATGTCCATAGCCAAGATCCTGGCCTGGTGGTGCACACCAGCGATATCTTCGATCACAACTTCACGCTCGACCTAGAGCTGAATGTCCCGCAGACCGTGAAGCTGTTCAGGATCTGGACCGATGAGAACACGGTCAACGCAGGCGAAGACAACGTTGCTCACCCGGCGTCCGTCGACTGGATCTTCTCTTCACCGGTGGGCTCGGACAGCTCGACCGGGGAGACGCACGGGGACTGGGGATTCTTCGTTTTTCACTACGGCGAGATCAACTGGGATAATCCCACGGTCATCACCTTCGATAACGGCGCTGAGCTTCAGATCACGCTGACCGACCGGCACTTTAACAAGGGCCTCTTCGGGCTGAAGGAGGGGTATCGCCATGGCGCCAAGGTCAAGGCAACCTTCCTGCTGACCAAGGAGGGCAACTATCCGATTCCGGAGCCGGCGACGCTGGCACTTTTCGGCCTGGGTCTCTTCGGCTTGGGGTTGGCCGTGCGGGCCAACGCCCAGCAAGCTTCCCTGCGCCTGGTGCGGGTACGAAAGCAGCACCGTCGTCCTTTGAGCTAGGCCAGCCCGGCCTGACTCTTGCTCTACGCGCTTTCCGGCAGTTGCGCGCGCACGAAGGCGACGTTGACCACCAAGCCCGGCAGCAGCCACTGGAAGAGGCGGCAAACGTCGCGCAGCTCCTCGAAGCTCGCGTCATGCTCCGCCGCCTCGCGTAGGGTGACGGCGGTCAGCTTGCCTGGATTCGGCAGGCGACGACTGACCTCCGCCAGGCAGCGCTCATGCACGGCCTGGCACAGCGCTTCGTGCGCGGGGGTGCCGGCGACCTGCCTGAGATCGTCCCAGGCCAAGGCCCAATAGCTCGGCCAACGGGCGAAGGCGCGATAGTCCGTGTTGACGAACGGTAACCCCAAGGCACGCTTGATGTCCTCGTAAACTGCTTGGGTCGGCGCATCGGCGTGGTGCGGCTCCATCAAGACAAAGGGCACTGCTGTTTCCGGCCCGTGTCGGCCCTCGAAGGCTGGGGCGGCTTCCGGCTCCTTGGCCCCGGCCATCTCGCCGCTCTCCAAGAGGTAGCGGGCCAGGGTCGCCAGCAGGACGTATGGCTGATTGCCGTGGCTGAAGATCTCCACCATCCGTCGGATATCCTCGACCTCCCGCGAGGCATAGCCCAGGGTGGTGAGGCGAGGACCAATCGGTGGCGGCGCCAGTTTCTCCACCTCCGCCTCGACGAAGATGCGATTGCTCTGAAAGGCTTCGACGAACGGCCGGCTGGCGGCGAGCGCCCTCGTGCCTTGCCACAGCGTCTTGAAGAAGGCGGGATAGTGGGCATAGGCCATGGTCACCACGCCCATCCAGGGGACCTGGAAGACCTGCTTCATGTCCTCGTACCACTGCTTACGCTCGCCTTCGACGCGGTACTCAGGCATTGGATGGATGGCAGGAATGGGCTCAGGCTTCAGGCGGGGCAGGGGCGGCATTGAGACTCCGTTTGGCGGATGTGCGGAAAGAGCGGAAGAGGCTGCATGGCGCGCGCACCGCAGGCAAGCGGGCGCTCAGACCTTTTGCTCTCGATTGGCAAGACGACAGGGCTTGCGCGGGCTCGGCATATGGCTCAATACATCGCCGTGGTTCCGCCGCCGGGGAGTAGCTCAGCCTGGTAGAGCACCTGCTTTGGGAGCAGGAAGTCGCTGGTTCGAATCCAGTCTCCCCGACCACTGCCTCTTTTGGCGCCCGCGTTGCCGTTGTTTTCGCGACAGGCATTGCGGTGATGGCAGTGATCAGTCCTTGTGGCTCATTATGGCGGTCCCGACCACCAGACTGCCGAAGGTGACGGAAAAGAAGACGAACAGCAGGAGCAGCGCCTCGACCCAGGCATCGGCCTGCCCGATCAGGGTGGTGATGCCGAACATGTCCGTGAGCAGGATTGCCCCGACGAGTGCGCATCCGAGTGCCACGCCGCAGAGGCTATGGAAGGCCAGGAACTTCAGCAGCCTCATCTCCGGCTTGCGATGACCAGCGGCCGGCATGTCGCTCTCTCCTTCGATACGAAACATCAACCGAGTCTCAGCTTATCATAAGGACCGGCAGACGTCAGTGCGTCCCTTTGCCTGCGGGCTCCGTTCCAAAGCTTGTTGAAGAGTGAAATGCACGGCAAACTCGCGGCCGCGGGAGACAAGCCGGTCCAGGCTTAGGGGTATCGACCGTTCGACGTGTGCTTGGGAGGCGGCCATGTTCGATCTAAACCGTTTCATCGAAGACTGTCGCCAGGCGCGCGCCGAGGATGACGACCACAAGGCTGTGCGGGAGGCGGTGGCACGCGCTTGCTCGGCACCGGAGCAAGTGGTTGCTGCGCTTGGGGTTCCGGAACGCGGCGGCATCCAGAAGCTCTATCATACGCCTGACCTCACCATCATCAACGTGGTCTGGGGACCGCGCATGACGTTGCGTCCCCACAATCACGAAATGTGGGCGGTTATCGGCATTTACGGCGGTCGGGAAGACAACGTCTTCTGGCGTCGCTTGGACGGTGATGCCGAGGGCCGTATCGAGGCCGCCGGAGCCAAGGCGCTTTCGACCGGTGATGCGGTGCCGCTCGGGAAGGATATCATCCATTCGGTGACCAATCCCATCTCCAAGCTGACCGGCGCCATCCATGTCTATGGCGGCGACTTCTATGGCGCCAGCCGCAGCGAGTGGGATCCTGGGTCCTTGCGCGAGGTGCCTTACGACATGGAAGAAACCCTGCGCTTGTTCGAAGACTCCAATCTGCTGCTTGATCGCGTGCCGCAGTGATGCGTGGCGATGCGCCGAGTGCTGAGCGAACTGACCTTGCATCGCTGTTGCCAGGGATGCCCGAGCGAAGCGTGCACACCACGCTGTATCGTCTTTGGCTAAAGAAACGAGCAGCGGTGTCGGCAGAGTGCCGAGGCGAACTGCCGGGGAGAGGCGAGTTCGACCCCTTGGAAATGCCGGAGCTGCTGCCAAATCTCACGCTGTTCGATGTGGAGAGAGCCCCGCTGCGCTTTCGCATTCGCTTGGTGGGCACCGCCATCGTCTCGGCCATGGGCAAAGACACAACCGGCCTTTACCTGGACCAGCTCGACCGTATCGAGGCGGTTGAGCGCCGCGCCCGCGAACTGGTGGAGAGCAAAAGTCCCTATTTCCTCTCCGATCAGCCGCTGAGCTGGACCCACCGCGACTACAAGACCTATTCCGTGCTTGGCCTGCCGTTGGCCAGCGATGGCAAGACCGTCGACATGTTGCTCTATTCAATGCTGTTCAGCTGAGAGTGTTCCAGGTCACGGACGGCCGTTGGGTGGGCGCGTATCCTGGTGCCGTTGGCGAGGTTGCCGGACTGCGTAACGCCGCATTAACCATAGCTGTCGTATTTCTGTCATAGAGTTGGCGGAGGCCAGCGCAGCAGAAATCCCAGCAGAGCGGAAATCACTGTCAGCCTCGCCCATCGGACTGGAACGTCTGAACCAGGAGGTCGTTGTGGCGAAATCGAGCGCTGTTGCAGTGACAATCGTCTTTATGCTCAGCCTCTTCATGTCCCTTGCCGCAGCGGACGAAGACGGCAACTTCGTACCCTACATGGTGGCCGGTACTGCCAAAGCCCTGGACGGCAATCACATCATGGTCGATGACATGGAGGTCCGACTTTGGGGCATCGTGGCGCCGGAGCGCAACACCTGGAGCGGTGCCGCAGCAGCTAGCTTCTTGTCTGCGTCGATAGATGGAACCGACATCCGCTGCCGCTTGACAGGCAAGCGCATCTACAAGCGACCGATCGCCGTCTGCTTCTTGCCAGATGGTCAGGACGTCAGCGCCATGATCGTGGCCGAGGGCCTCGCGTTGGACTGCCAGCGCATGAGTGGCGGTCGCTACGCGCACCTGGAAAGCAACAAGCGTCTGCCATACCCCAGCTACTGCATGTAGTGGGAGCCCTGCTTATAGAGGGCCCCTCCTCGCGTATCGGCGGCATGGTCGGCGGCGCGCTCGTATCCCCGCATGAGGCCGCTGGCGAACAGACGTTCATATAGGGCTTCAGCGATCAAGCTGTGCGCTAGCTCGTTGGGATGCCCTTCCCAGCGGCTGACGGGGAAATTCTTGCCATCTAGCTTATCGCGCCAGGGCTTGATCGAGATGAGGTCGAATCCGGCCGCCTCCATACCGACTTCGGCGCTCTCAATCAGCTCCCAAGCGCGTTCGTCGCCACCGAAATAGTGGTGAAAAACGATGCCGATGATAGGCGGTAGCCCGCTCCTCTGAGCGAAGCGGTTCATAGCTGCCACGTCTTGTGCAAAACGCTCCCGATAGCCTTTGTCTTGAGAGAGGATGTCGTCGAAGAAGTCTTTCTTCATGTTCGTCGCCAGGAGCAAACTGCGATAGCCGTCGTTTGCCATCTTGGCTAAGTACGTACGCTCCAGCAGGTGCTCCTTCCAATCCTCAGGCAGCGGGAAGGAAGCACTGCTGTACTCCCCCTGCCCGGATGGCAGAAAGTCGTTCAGGGAAACGCCGTAGATGATCACGTCGGGCATGAGCTGCGGCGCGAATGTCTCCGTGACGTACAGGATATCGGTGCTTTGATAGCCGCTTCGTCCGAGATTGATAACCTCTGCGTCGAAAGAGCGGCGCAATGCTGACTCTAGGAGTCCACTGAAGTTCCATTGCTCTTCGACGCCATAGCCGTATGCGAGGCTGTCGCCCACAATCATGATCCTTAAGGTGTGCTGCCTCTTCTCTGCAAAGGGGCCGTTCAGCCGGCGAAAGCCGTTGGCGTCGTGCACATGAAGGGCAGCGTGCCAGTTGTATGCAGAGGTCGCGCCGGTAAGCACAACCGGCTCTCTTTCCCAAGCTTTCGGTAGGGTGAGCGCCTGAGAGCGGGATAACGCCCGTGCTACAACTTCTTCCGGGAGCTCGAACCAGCTCTGCCTGAAGTCGGCCTTGCCTGTTGTTTTCTCGGCTACGCTCTCGCCAAATCGATCGGCTGCCAAGCCGAGGTAGCCTTCGATAGCTGCAAGACTAAGGAAAGCTGATGCTGCAACCAGAATGCAACTGGTTGCAAGCTCTCGGCTGCGGGAGCGTCGGCCATAAGTGACCTCACCGGCATGCAAGAGTGACGCGATGGCGCCGAGCAATCCACAGATTATCAACCCTAGTCCCAACCAGATAGCGAAGCCACTGGTCAGTGCAAGACAAGCGAAACCACCCAAGACCGTCGCCAAAGAGCCGGCCAGCACCCAGGCCATCGCCTTGGAGGGGCCCTTGAGAAGAGCGATGGCGGCATCACGAAACGCGGCCGCGACCAGCAGAAACGCCGCCAAGCCGAGCAAGACTATGTAAATATTCTCGCTGAGTTTGATCGGAAGTGTGATCGTGACCATTGGCTCGGACTGCCGCAGGGCAGCATCACCGGGGTTGATCAGCAGCTTCTGGCGTCTGAGGTAGAAGCCTGCCTGCGCCTCGGGCGGTAACAGGCTGCTGCGCGCAGCAACTCTTTCCAGGGCATTCCCGCCGACAGAGATGGTATCCAGTTGGTCAAGGGCATCCTTGTTCAAGCGCAAAGGCCACGTAGACGAGATCTTGCTGGAGTACAGGCCATCTGTCTCGCGTACCATGTCGGCCAGCGGAGTCGTCTGGGGTACTGGAATAACCGAGTAGTGCAGCCACATGGTCACCAGACCGAGGACTGCGAGGAGAATGATCGGCAGTCGAAGTCTCTTCATGGCGCCCTTGTCCGATCATAAGGTCGACCCGGTCAATCGAGTTCGAAGGCTTCCTTGTAATCGAGCTTTAGAGCTGGGTCCTGGTCTTCCTTTTTCAGGAAGCAGTTGCCGACAACGAGGACCTCGATCTCTGAGCCCATGAAACAGCGAAAAGCGTCTTCGGGGGTGCAGACGATCGGCTCACCGCGCACGTTGAAGCTGGTGTTGACCAGGACGGGACATCCGGTCAGCCCTTCGAAGGCCGTAATCAGGGCGTGATAGCGAGGGTTGGTCTCCCGATGAACTGTCTGCACCCTGGCGGAGTAGTCAACGTGGGTGACAGCCGGGATGTCAGACCTGGGCACATTGAGCTTGTCGATGCCGAACAGTGCCTCCTGCTGCTCGTTCATCGGGATGCGGCGGTCCTTTTGAACGTCGGCGACGAGCAGCATGTAAGGGCTGTCTGTTTCTATCTCGAAGTAGTCATTAACGCGTTCTCGCAGTACGCTGGGCGCAAAGGGTCGGAAGCTCTCCCGGTACTTTACCTTTAGGTTCAACATTTTCTGCATTCTGGGCGAGCGGGGATCGCCGAGAATCGATCGGTTGCCGAGCGCCCGAGGCCCGAACTCCATGCGGCCATTGAACCAGCCCACTGCCTTCTCGTCGGCCAGCGCCTGCGCGGTGCGAGCGATGACTTGCTCATCATCGAGCTGCTCGAACGATGCGCCGCAGGCGGACAGCTGAGCGGCGACATCGTCCTGCGCGAACTTTGGCCCGAGGTAGCTGCCGTTCATTGCATCGAGGCGGTCGTGCTGACGCCGCGGCTCGCCTTTGTAACCGTGATATGCAGTCAAAGCCGCGCCTAGGGCGCCACCCGCATCGCCGGCAGCCGGCTGAATCCAGATGCTGTCAAATGCCGCATCGCGCAGCACCTTGCCGTTGGCAACACAGTTCAGTGCAACGCCGCCGGCCAGGCAGAGATTCTTGGATCGACTTTCTTTGGCAAGGCCACGCGTCAGCCGCAGGACAGCTTCCTCCACCACGGCCTGGATTGAAGCCGCTAGATCCATCTCCCGCTGGGTCAAGCGATCCTCCGGCTTCCGTGGGGGGCCACCGAAGAGGTCGTGGAACCTCTCCGAGGTCATGGTCAAGCCGGTGCAATAGTTGAAATAGGCCTGATCGAGCCGGAAGGTTCCATCTGGCTTGAGGTCGATGACGTTGTCCAAGATCGCCTTGGCATAGGTCGGCTCTCCGTACGGCGCCAAGCCCATGACCTTGTACTCGCCTGAGTTGACTTTGAACCCTGTATAGTAGGTGAAGGCGGAGTAAATCAGGCCCAGAGAATGAGGGAAGTGGATTTCCTTCTCTATGGCCAGCTGGTTTCCATGGCCGAAGCCTGCGGAGGTTGTCGCCCATTCCCCGACACCGTCCATCGTCAGAACAACGGCGTCTTCAAAAGGTGACGGAAAAAACGCCGATGCGGCATGACTTTGATGGTGCTCTGCAAAGAGCAGCTTGTTCCGCCAATCAAACTCGGGACAGTTCTCTTGCAGGCGGTCGCGTAGCTCCGACTTCTGAAAAAGCTTCTCCTTAAGCCAAATCGGGATCGCCATACGGAAGGAACGGAAGCCGCGCGGGGCGAAAGCGAGGTAGGTTTCCAGCAGCCTCTCGAACTTCAGGAAGGGCTTGTCGTAGAAGGCAACATAGTCGATGTCATCAAGCGTAATGTTCGCCTCTGAGAGGCAGTAGTCGAGTGCATGTGCAGGGAAGCCAGCGTCATGCTTCTTGCGCGTGAAACGCTCCTCCTGTGCTGCGGCGACAATGTCGCCGTCTTGCACCAAGGCAGCGGCGCTGTCGTGATAGAAAGCGGAGATGCCCAGAATGTTCATGCGGTTGGCCGGATTAGCGATCAGAAGATTGTATAGATAAAGGGCGCGATCGCTGAGCCTTTGGTGAGCACGATCAGGCCACCGAAGATAACCATCATAACCATGATGGGCAGCAGCCAGAACTTACGGCGCACCTTCATGAATCGCCAGATTTCTTTAAGGAAGTCCATTACAGCTTCTCCCCCTCTGGTCCGCGCGCAGCCCGTTAGAATTGATCAGTCATCGTCTCGGCCGCAGGGCCAGGTGGGGTGCGTGTTATCCAATAGCTCGTTGCATTTGAGTCGCGCTTGAGGCGAAGAAAATCCTTGCCCGCGAGTCTCATGATGAGGCCAATTGGCATGATCGCCAAAACGAACAAAAAGAACATTACTATGGGGTTCACGATCCGAAACAGTAGCAGGCCAAAGCGCGTCCAAGCAGCGTTCAGGGGCGTGAGGGCTGATGACCAAAACAGAGCAGCCAAGACGAGCGGCGCACCGAGCACGCACAGTGTAATGAACAACCAGTCGTTGAACCCCGCCACGTACCAACGATACGCCGCGATAGCGAGTAGGATACCGCCGACAGTGAGCCCGAAGCCCCGGTTGCTGCTGCCCTTCACGTCCTCTTCGCGCTCGAAGCTCTCGTGAAGTCCAGATTCCTGCCGCTTCTTTCCCATATTGGAAGCCGTGCGCTTTTCAACCCGGTCGTGAGTAAAAGAAAGAAGTTCTCGGCTTCTTGCAAGCCTCAGTTGGGTGCGCGCACCGGTTCCCGACGGCTTGGCACGATCGAGTTGCTCCATCCAGCCGGGCGACAGAAGCCAGCCGCGGCGGCTTTGCTATTGCCGCAAACTCATGATATCTGCAGCATCTTGCGTTGGATGCCTGCGTGCAAGTGAGCGCCCGGTCGGGGGCGACAAAGCGCCTGCATCGCCTTCGCATCCTGCTGCTTTGATGTTTCTGCTTCCCGTTCGATGTGAACCCGGCATGCTTCGTTTCGAAAATCTCAAGCTCGATTATGAGCCCTATCCCATCGGCGTCGCCCGTCCTGTATTGGATGAACAGGATTACGCCGAGATGGTAGCGTCCTTTCCGGCCTTCGAGCAGCTGGAGGGCCGCGACCATATCGGCAAGCAGTACCTCCTTTCCGAGAGTGTGCGGGGGCCGCTTTACCGCAAGATCGTGGCGGCCACACCGGTCTGGCAGCGCTTCTACGACTACATCAAGAGCGAAGCCTTCCTGGTCGAGCTGCTCGGAAGCCTGCGGGCCCAAGGCGTCGATCTTGAGCTCTCGCCGCGCGCGGTCAGTAGCTGGAAGCGGGTCAAGCTCGCAACGCGCACGCTGTTCTCTCGCCGCCCGCCCAAGCATGTCCCGACCTTGAGCAGTCGATTCGTCTTCGCTGCCATGCCGACGGACGGCGGCAACATCCGGCCCCATACCGACCATGCCGCCAAGGTCATTACCCTGGTGCTGCCGATCGTTGGGCCGGAAGGCTGGGATGACAGCCTAGGGGGCGGCACCAGCGTCGTTTGGCCGAAGGACAAGACGCGCATCTACAATCAGCGCAACGTTAGCTGCGATTTCGAGGGCTTCGAGACCCTGCGCACCTATTCCTTCGGGGCGAATCAGGCGCTGGTCTTCATCAAGACGTTCAATTCCTGGCACGCCGTTTGGCCGATGACCGGCAGCGACCCCAATGCGGTGCGCAAGACGGTCGTCATCAACGTGGAAGCCTACTGACCCTTTCCCGGTCCTTTAGACAGATCGGCGCTCGTCCAGCCAGTCGCGCAGTTGCATGGCCCAATAGGTCAGTTGAACGGCGGCTTGGCCCAATGCGCCGCCGACCGGCTGTCGCGGATAGGGGCGAAAGAGCTTCCAACGATCGTCTTTTTCGGCAATGGCGCGGGCAATCAACTCACCGGCCATTGCTGTTGTGTTGAGGCCATGGCCGCCGAAGCCGGTCGCCATCCAGAGGCCGTCCTGCGGCGGACCGTCTCCGCGAGCGTCTGCGCCACAGGGGCCGATCAGCGGCATCTTGTGAAGGGCATAGCCCATCAAGCCCGACCAGGCGTAAGCCAGTTGCAGCCGACCGAGCGCCGGATAGACGCTAGTGAAGTCGCGCTTCAGAAGGTACCCCAGAGCTTTGGGTTCTTCCCGTCGCGTGGTGATGCGCCCGCCCCAGAGTAGGCGGCCGCGGTAAAGCCGGTAGTAGTCGCCGGCCCGACGCTCGTCGCTTATCGCGTAGGGTAGGGAGATCGCCTTCCGCTCATCGTCGTCAAGCGGGCGGCTGGCAACCATGTAGGTGGCAATGGGCAGAAGGGCTCGGTTGAGCGGCGGAAAGAGCCGTCCGCCGTAGCCACTGGTGCAAAAGACGAGCTCTCGGGCGCAGACCTGACCACCGGTGCAGCGCACGAGGTGCTGACCGCCTTTACGCTCCAAAGCCAAGGCCCGCGTGCTCTCGTAGATCGTGACACCGGCCTGCTCTGCCTCTCGCGCGAGAGCAAGGGCATAGTTCAGCGGATGGATGTGGAAGCCGTCCGGATCCTGCAAGCCTTGGAAATAGCGTTCGGTCTGTAAGACATCGCGCACCCGCTCAGTCGGCCAGTAGACCATTGCGTGCTCGAAGTCTTTCTCCAGGCGGTCGCGCATGGCCATGAGCCGGGCACCCCCATCGCTGCGCAGAACCGAAAGGCGGCCCTCGACCGGGCCGATGTCGGCATCGGGCCATGCAGCGGTCTTCCGCCGTACATAAGCCGCCCCTTCCCGCGACAGCTGGTAGAGCGTACGCGCATCCTCTAGGCCGCTCTTAGCGATGAGTCCCGAGAGCCCCTCGGAGTAGCCGGCGCTGACAAAACCGCCGTTTCGGCCGGAGGCGCCCCAGCCGATACGGTTGGCTTCCAGCAGCACTGTCTCTTGGCCGCGGCGTTGCAGCTCCAGGGCTGTCGTCAGCCCGGCGAGGCCGCCGCCGATGACGCAGACATCCGCTTCGACTGCGCGGGAAAGGCTGATGCGCTCCGGCGCCTCGCTCTTTGTTGCCGCGTAGTAGCTTTGCGGGTAGGGCGCGGTCTGGATCGTCGATTGCCGAGGCAGGGACTGCCGGCCCAAGGAATGCGAAGAGAGGTTTTCAGGCATGGCGTGACTCGTGAGGCGGCGAGCGGCTTGTGTCTCACCGCGAAGTGGGCTTGGCAAGCAAGCGGTCGGTGAGTGACAGGGTTTCCTTGCGGGCGGCTGTACGCAACCGCGCAGGCGTGCTAAGGGCCGGCTCATAACCCCGCCGAACTCCGGAGTGACATGCCTCATGGATGGTCTGCAAAACCCGTGGCAAAACTTGCCACGGGTGGCGAGCGAGAAGGAGTTGGAAGAGCTCTATGGCACGCCCGGTCAGTCGGCGCTGGTCAAGGAGATCGACTACATCTCGCCGCATTACCGCGCCTTCATCGAGAAGTCCCCTTTCGCCATCCTGGCGACCAGCGGTCCGGAGGGCCTAGATTGCTCGCCCCGCGGCGACCCACCGGGATTTGTGCGCATTCTGGACGAAAAGACCCTGGCGTTGCCCGATCGACGCGGCAACCGCCGTCTGGATAGCCTGCGCAACATCGTGCGCGATCCGCGTGTCGCGCTTATCTTTCTCATTCCCGGGATCGGCGAAACCTTGCGGATAAATGGCCGGGCCGAGCTCGTTGCCGACGAGGGCTTCTGCGCTGAGTTCGCCATGAACGGCAAGGTGCCCCAGTCGGTTGTTCTCATCACTGTCGAGCGAACGTACTTCCAGTGCAAGAAGGCCTTGGCCCGCTCGGGTCTGTGGAGCCCGGAGGCGCAGGTGTCGCGCGACGCACTGCCCAGCGCAGGGGAAATCCTCCAGGCTTTGATGAAGGAGCCCTTCGACGGCGCTGCTTACGACCGGGACTATCCCGACCGCATGGCGCGAACCATCTACTAGACGGCTTTAACCCTGTCCTTCCAGACGATCACCAGAAGACGATCATGACCGCGATTTCGAGTCCTGTTTACAGCAGACATTCCCCGAGCCAGCGCTATCAGGAACTGCTACGGCTGTACAAGGAGATGCACGATGACGGCGCGCGCCTGAAAGGCAAAACGGCAGAGGACACCTTTCCCGGCAAAAGCATGCCGCGCCATGCCGAAGCCATCCGCGAGCTAATCGACATGACGGCGGCGACGAGTTTGCTCGACTATGGTTGCGGCAAGGGGCAGCAGTACCGCTGGCGCGACATCAAGCTATCGGATGGGCAGGTGGTTGACAGCTTGATGTCCTATTGGGGGCATCCAGAGGTGGCCAAGTACGATCCTGGTTATGAGCCCTACAGCCATCTTCCGGAGGGCAAATTCGACGGCGTGGTTTGCACCGACGTGCTAGAACACTGCCCCGAAGAGGACCTGCCTTGGATCCTCGATGAGCTCTTCGCCCATGCGCGCCGTTTCGTTTATGCCAATGTTGCCTGCTTTCCGGCGAAGAAGCGCTTGCCGAGTGGTGAGAACGCCCATGTCACAGTGCGGCCGCCGGCGTGGTGGGAAGGCTTGATCGTCGGCATCGCTCACCGCCATCCCGGTGTGCGTTATCGCATTCTGCTGGCGACCAAGCCGTTTTACCGCCGTTTCGCCAAGCGTCTCGGCTTGCCCAAGACCTCCAAGCGGATTTTCGAAGGAATTGCCCGTTAGAACCTTTGCTCGACAAGGGCTCGGACGCGTTGGCTGACCTGCTCCAAATCGTCCGGCGCTTGCGCGAGTTTCGGCTCGGCTTCGATGCGTGCGGAGGCCCAACCTTGGTGGATGACCCAGCGGCGGAAGTAGTCGAGATCCCGGTGATAGCGCAGCTGTAGCCGGCGGTTCGCCCAGTCGCTCAGCCGTCGGTGCAGAGGTCCAAATTGCTCCGAGCCAGGGTAGAGGCCGTGGACGAGCCGTTGCGCCAGTCGCTTCACCCGTTTGATGTGAGAAAGTCGTTGCGGCAGCGGGTACACGCTGACGGCCTTTCCGAGATGGATGATCTCCGAGATCATCGAGGGGCTGTCAGCCGTCACCATGAAGCGGTCGCAGAGCGCAAGCAGGCCGAGATAGGGGTTCTCCGTCTGGCCCCGTCTCCAAAGATGCAGGAAATCATCTGGCCCCAGGCCTGCTTCGATCCGCGGTAAGGCGCTTTCCGGCGTGCGCGGGCTGGTGGTGACAAAGAGCGTGCCGCCGAGACGCGCCGCATCGGCTCGGCAGTCGGCCATGAGCTTGTCGACGGTGGTGTCGTCCATAACGAAGGGGGGCGTTGGGCCGCCGATCATAACGGCGATCCAGGGGCGGGGGCGTGGCTCGAAACGCGCCTGCCAAGCAGCAGCTGCTTCGGCCAGGGCGTCGACATCATCCTTCCTGTGCAGCGGCAGCTTGAGACGCAGTACGTTGTCACGGTTCGGCACTGCGTGCTGCGGCGGCACGATGATGAGGTCAAAATCGTCGATGCCGTAGGGCCGGTTGAGCTGTACCAACTTAGTAAGGCCGCCGGATCGACTCTTTATCCAGCGGGCCACCGGCTCCTGCTGCCAGCCAGCGCTGATCACCAAGTCGGGCCACGGCGGTTGGATAAGGTGGCGACAAGTCGGGTCTAGGCCATCGCTGCTGGCCTCGCAGGGCTTGGCCTTGAGCGCGTCGGCCTTGGCCGTGAAGCGGAGCTGCTTGACTTCGTAGGGCCAACCGAGGGAACGGGCGATGATTTCGCTCTGGCTATCGTCACCGCGCTTGTCACTGATGAGCACCCACACCCGCGGCGGCGTCTGTTCTCGAACCTCACTGTCGTGGGCCGTTGTAGCAGAGCCGCCCTCCGCTACGTCCGAAGGGCTGTAAGATGGTGGATGATCGGTCGCGGCAAGGGGGGCTTGGGTCGGCATTGACATTCGCTGGTCTAACGCCGGCTGGTGACGGGCCGGTCTGCCCTTCTAAGGAAGTGCCGGGGCGCGGCGGATGAGTTCCAGAGCATCGTGGCGCAAATGGTTGGAGGACATCTCTTTGCGCAGCTCCGATTCGCTAACCTTTCCGCTGTCCAGACATTCGCGCAGCAGACCGAACACCAAATTCTCCTGATTCTTGTCAGGATGAGGCTTGTAGCGGCCGCGGGCGGGCAGGCCGCGCAGAAGATTGCGCAGGTTGCGTAGCCAGGCAAAGTTGATTCCAAGTAGGACTTTGTCGCTCTGGTTGAAATCTACGGGTAAACCTGTTTTCCAAGGCTGCGTGCGGCGCTTGGTGTTGTGCAGCATCTTGGTTTCCGGTGTCAGGGTATCGAAATCGTTCCACTGATCCTCCAGTGTCCCGATGTTCTCCTCCGGCTCCCGATTCAGGTTGACCCAATCGAGATAGTCCCAGCGGCAGGTGAACATGTCTCGAAAGATGTCTTCCATGCGCCAGTGCGTCAGCTTGGCGCAGTCGAGCAGCATGACGCTGGAGGCGCGATAACGCACCGTGCCGTCTTCCCAAAAACGGGTGCGGCAGAGCAGAGCCTTACCGTCCATTTCCTTATTCAATAGGTCCCAGACATCGGCCACCGCGAAGATATCCGGGTCGATCACCACGGCCCGCCCCTGATACCCCATCAGCTCCGGCGGTAGAAAGCGCAATGGTGTGAACGACTGTAAATCGTTGTTGCGCCATGTTCGCGGGTTACCGTCGAAGAGGTAGCGCTTGCCTTCATGCTCGCGGAAGACCGGGATGTCCTCTTGGAGCATGATTCGGACATCGAAGGAGTCCGAATGCTGTGAGTTGCGCCTGAGCGCGTGCTCGCCGATCACCGCACCGAGATACTGGCGGCGATTGGCCTGGATGAAGACAGTTGGTTTCATGGACCCGTCAAAGTAGCCCGACGGCAAGGCGGTATTCGCAACCTGCCAGCTCGACTGCGTAGATCAGAGGGGCGAGCTCTGTCAAGGAAAGGACCTGCGGTGGAGTATCGCGGCCTGTGCGAGGCGAAGCACAGACCGGTAGTGCTCCAAGAGCCTTTCCCGGCCAGGAAAGGCTCTTAGGTCTCGCTTTGCGACTTGCTTCGGATCGGTGCGATGCGGCGGCCGAGTGCCCGCGGATCGATGCTTGCAAGGCGTTGTGCGCTCGATTGTGGTGGTTCCGCCGGCACAGCGGTGAGCGGCAGGTCGGCGTCCGGGCGGCTCTGCGTTGTATCGCTGGCTTCTGCGTCTGCGCGAAGCGGACGCTCTGCCGTTGCATCCGCCGGCAAGGTGGCTGCCTGGCCGTTGGCCGATCTCGGTTGGTTGCCGGGAGAGAGGATGGTCTTTGGACTCAGCGGCAAGTCGGCGCGCTGCGGGGTGGGTTCTTTCGCCGCCTGGGGCAGATCTCTCTGTTGCCGCGTCTTCGTCCGCTTCACCGTTTTCGCTTCGGTGGTTCGTCTCGCTGGTTGGTTTTGGGGGTGCGGGCGGTCTTCGTAGGGATTGACGGAGCCCTTCTGCCGGTAGGTGACGACCTCATGGACGATGTCCGGTGTAATGGTTTTCTGATCGTCGGCATAGGCGTAGACGAGGGCCATCTCGCAGAGCGTGTTGATCAGGCGGGGTATGCCCTGGGCGTAGTGGTGGATGGTTTGGCAGCTCTCCTTGGTGAAGAGCCTGGGGTCGCCACCTGCGGTGATGAGGCGGTGGCGGATGTAGTCGGTAGTCTCGTCTTGGGTCAGCGGGGTAAGGTGATAGTCGACGGAGATGCGCTGTGCGAATTGGCGCAGCTCAGGCTTGCGCAGGGTCTCGGCGAGCTCCGGCTGTCCGATGAGGACGAGCTGGAGGACATGGTCCTTGTCGGCGTTGAGATTGGAGAGCATCCGCAGCTCCTCGAGCGTCGCGGGGCTCATGTTCTGCGCTTCGTCGATGATCAGCAGGGTGCGCCTGTTCTCGGCGTACTGCTCGATGATGAAGGTGATCAGGCTCTCGTAGAGCTCGACCTCATCCTTGTTGCGGTAGTTCAGGCCGAAGGCCATCAGGATCCACTTCAAGAGATCCTTGATGTTGGGATGGGTGTTGGTCAGGTAGCCGATGGTGAACTGCGGGTCGAGACCGCGGAGTACATGGCGCATCAGAGTTGTCTTGCCTGAGCCGACCTCCCCGGTGATCACCGTGATAGAGCCGGTCAGCGTCAGGCCGTATTGCAGCATCGTCAGGCCGTTCTGATGCCGCTTCGAGAGGTAGAGGAAAGCAGGGTCCGGCGTCAGCGCAAACGGCTTCTCCGCCAAACCGTAAAAGCTCTCGTACATCTTTCTTTCCTTACCGAGCCTGTTGCTGGCCGTGTTGCGTTCTTTCTATCCCGCTTCTACCGATGCTCAATCTTGGACCTGGGGTGAGCATTCGGCTAAGCAAGAGCGGGACAGCACAGCGCGGCGCTGCAGGCGTTCAGCCATATCCGTAATAGTAGTACCCGCCGGCCCCGGTCTTGCTCTTGTTAAGAACAGTGCCAATGAGCTTATCGGGTGGGATAAGCTCCAAACAGCGGCGTATATCGGGCTTTGGCGTCTTGTTTTCTTCGACAACCAAGAGCGCGCTTTCGATGAGCGGAGCGAATGAAAGGAAGTCGTCAGTGGCAAGCAGTGGCGGCATGTCATAGATGACGATGCGGTCCGGATAACGCGTGCGGAGTTCCTCGGCGAGGCTCTTCATCCTGGGTGAGGACAGGATTTCGCTAGAGAGCTGCAGAGGCCTTAGGGTTGGCAGGAGCACGAGGCGCTCGATGCCTGGGCGCAACAGGCAGTCGGCGAGAGGGCGGCGCGCCTTCAAGTAGTCTCCCAGCCCGTAAGATGGCTCGACTCCGAAATAGCCGCCGACGGAGGGCCGCCGCAGGTCGAGATCGACCAGCAGAACGCTGCGATCGACATTGAGTGCAAGTGAGATGGCCAGGTTGCAGGCAACGAGGCTCTTGCCCTCGCCGGAGTTGGCCGAGCAGACGGCGAGGGTGGAGCTGCCTTTCTCCTTCATTCGATGAAGTACCTGCGTGCGTAACAGGCGGAAGGTGTCGGCGAGAGTGGAACTGTTATCCTGAGCGACCAACCGGTTTTCGGCCAGTTGTGTTGGCGCGCTGGGCATGAGGCGCGTTCGGGACTCCGCTTGTTTGGACGTGTTCTGCGCGACGCTAGGAGCCTCAGTGTCGGACCGGCTGGCAGACTGAGTCCCGCTGGCTGCAGCATCCGCAGTGTCGATCTCCTGTTCAATGTCCTGTGGCACCTGCCGGCCGTCCGGCAGTCCACTTCGAGGGCCATGTGGTGTCCCGGCCAGAGGGTGGCTCTGCTGCTGGAGCGCTTGGCGCTCGTTCCGCGCCTTGTCGAGGGCCTTCTGGATGCGGTCCATTTTGCGTTACCTCGGCTCCAGCCCGCACCCCCACCCGGCCAACCCATGCCATGGTACCCTAGTGGGTTGGCCGGGCGGGGGTGCGGGCTGGAGCCGCACGGCGCCGAAGGCGCCATAGAAGGAGCAGATGCGGTCCATGCGTTCGGTCCCTCCTAGAGGGTATCCAGCTTGTTGAGAACGCGGAAGTAGAGCACGTCGAGTGGCTGGTAGTAGGTCTCGATAGCCCAAAGACTAGCGACAATGGCAGCGGCGATGCCAAGCAGCAGAACGACTCTTGTGAGCCATCGTCTGCGCTTGTCGGCGCGGTTGGCGATGTAGGGAAGCGCGACCAGCGGGGCCATGCCCGTCAACTGAGCGAGCTCGACGGCCGAATGGACGCTATTGTCGAAGAGTTCGGCGAGGACGACGGCGCCGCCGCCGAAGAGACCGGCAAGCAGTACACCAAGAGCCAAGATAAGGGGGCGATTCGGGCGCACCGGCTCGGTCGGAGCCAAGGGGGGCTCGATGAGACTGAAGCGCTCGCCCTTCCTCTCGGCCTCGACGGATTCCGCAAGCTCGGCTTCGAGCTGCTTGGACTTGACCTCCTGGTGCTTGAGGTAGGTGTTCTCGTAATTGCGGGTCAAAAGGGTATACTCGCGCTCGACCTCTGGAATGGCGGCTATGCAAGCTTCCAGCTCAGCCTGGCGGGCTTTCAACTGCTCCTTCTGGCCGGCAAAAGAGACGATCTCCTGGGCGATGGTCTCGAGCTGAGCCGCAAGGGTGATGTAGGCCGGGTTGTCGGCTTCCTGCTCACCCGTCGGTTGGCTCCTGGCACGGGCCAAGTCATCTTCGAGCTGATCCCGCTGGCGCAAGAGACCCTTCATCTCAGGATGGTCTTCGGTCATGCGCTTTCTGGCTTCGATGATCTCGGCATCGAGAGCGTTGATCTCTCGGCGAACGTCCGCGGCTGAGAGGCTTGCGCCAGCGGCGCTCAAGGCAGCGATCTCGCGCTCGGCAGCCCTGACGTCGGGATGGTCGGTGCCATAGCGGCCGAGTAGGCGGGCACGCTCGCTGCGCAGTTGCTTGAGTTGCAGGTCGGGGGGCAGAAAGCGGGGGTCGAGCTCAGCGCGCGGATCCATGCGATCGACCTGGGAGAGGCGCGCGCGCAGGGAGATCTGCTGTTCGCTGAGCGTTTGCTCACGGCGCTCCACCTCGAAGAGCTCCAACTCATTCCGGTCCAAGAGACGCAGGTTGAAGGCCCGCTGCTCGGGCAACGAACAGGAATACTGGCGCTTGAAGACCGCAAGCCTGGCCTCGAGGTCGGCGAGCTCACGATTGAGACGCTCCGCCTCCTGCTCGAGAAAGTCGGTTGTTTGGGCGGTACGCTCGCGCCGGTCACGCAGGTTCTCACCCAGATAGAGTGACACCAGTTCGTTGGCGATCTGCTGCGCACGGCGGGGATTGGCATGGTCGAAGGAGAGCTGGAAGGCGATGGTCGCCTTGGTCGGCAGGCCTCGTCGCGGGTCAATGATATCGGCGGAAATCAGCTCCATAGCGACATCTTCCCGCAGGGTATCAACCACCTCGGTTATCGGCTCGGTCCGCCGTGCCTCGGGATAGAGGTCGTACTTGTTGATGATCTCGATGAGGTTCTGGGTAGTCATGACCCGCTGGGTGATGACCTGAACCCGTTGATCGGCCGCCGCTCCGATGGTCGAGATCACGAAGTCGCGCGGAATGTCCGGTTCTTCGATGAGGATGGTCGCCGCTGAGCGGAACGTGGGCGGCCAGACAAAGGCCGCAACGGCCGCAAGCAGAATAGCCACGCTCGCTGGAATGAGAAAATGCCAGCGGCGTCGCGCCAAGAGCGCCAAGTAGTCCTTGGGCGATGAAAGCGCGTCGAACATGGCTCCCCTCTGCTGCAGGACTAGCCTCGAAACCAAACTGGGAAACGTCGCTCGAAATCAAAATCGCCGCAAAAACTCGCCATGCCAAGGGGCAAGAGTGAGGCAAGGTTTCTGAACGCTCTCGCTCTTCGATAAGCCGTCTACACGGCGGCCTGTTTATACCCCCTAACGGCTAAGTCATTCTATTGTCCGAGAAAAATGAGGGCTTTGTTGCGCTTCGGCTGGGGCTTGGCGATCAGAGCGGTGGATCGCTTGCGCCGCTTTCGTGCGGCCCTATAGTTGCCGTCGTTGCAACACGCCATCTGAGGTCACCTTAACCATGCCCGCACGTGTTCCGCCGCCCGTCGCCGCCATCGCAGCCTGCTGCCTCGCCACCGGTCTTGCGCCCGGCAGCGCCACGGCAGGCCCGGAAATCATCGGTCAGCCTGGCGGACAGGACATCGTGACCGTCCGGGTCGGAGAGGCGGAAACCTCCCTGCAGGAGTTGCCGATCTTTCCCGGAATCTCCGGCAACACGGCCGGAGCCCAAGGCATCTCCATGCTGCGCGTGGTGATCCCACCTGGTGCGCAGGCAAAAGCGCATATCCATCGCGGATACGAAACTGCCATCTATTTGATGCAGGGACGGGTGCTGACCCGCTACGGCGAAGGCTTGGCCAAAAGCGTCGTTAACGAGGCCGGCGACTTCATCTACATCCCCGCTGACGTACCGCACCGTCCGGAGAATCTGAGCCTGACGGAACCTGCCATCGCTATCGTCGCCCGCACGGACCCGAACGAGCAGGAGAGCGTCGAGCTTTACGAGGTGCCGGACGAGTAAGGGTGGCAAGTCCAGGCTGCCTAACGGAAGAGGGGCGGGCCTGCGGCCCACCCCACCCCGACGGTCGTCTGTGCGCGTTGCCGCGTAGGCTGACGGTTCAAGCGGCGCGAACGTTTCCGAGGAAATCGGAAACGCTGTTGCGCATCCGCTCGGCCCGGTTAGACAGCTTCTGAGCGACACTCAACACATGTTGAGAAGACTCTTCTGTCTGCGCTGCGCCCTCACTGACGTTGCTTATGTTTCGCACGACCTCCACGGTGCCCTCGGCGGCCTGCTGAATGCTCTGGGAGATCTCGTCGGTGGCCGTGGATTGCTCCTCCATGGCCGCGGCGATCGAGGCTGATGCCTCGTTCACTTGGCGTATGGCCTCGGCAACCGATTCCATGGCAGAGACCGTGACCCCAGTCTGACCCTGGATTTCTGAGATCTGAGAGCGGATTTCGTCGGTCGCCTTGGCGGTTTGCGTCGCCAGGGTCTTGACCTCGCTGGCGACGACCGCGAAGCCCTTGCCGGCATCGCCGGCGCGCGCCGCTTCGATGGTGGCGTTGAGGGCTAGCAAGTTGGTCTGCTCGGCGATCGCGGTGATCATCTCCACGACCTGGCCGACCTTGTCGGCGGCAGCGGCCAATGTATTGATCTGGCCTGTGGCGTCAGCGGCGTTGGAAGCGGCGCTGGCTGCATCGTTGCTGGCGCGTTGGATCTGGGAAGATATCTCCCGGATCGAGTTGGTCAGCTCCTCCGTAGCGGCCGACACGTTCTGCACGTTGGCGCCGGCCTGCTCGGCGGCTGTGGCCACGCTGCCGGATTGTACGGTGGTCGCTTGCGCGACACCGGACATCGACTGCGAGGTCGCCTCCATCTCCGATGCGGAGGTCGAGAGCACCTCCAGCACTTCGCTGGCTTCACTGTCGAACTCCGCCGCCAATTCCTCGATTTTGCGGGCTCGGGCAGCCTGGCGCTCGCGCTCGGCATCCTGCTCGGCGGCCAGCTCTTCGGCGCGCAGGCCGTTGGTGCGAAATGTGGTCAAGGCCTCGTTCATGACGCCGATCTCGTCCCGGCGGGATGTCTCGAGCAGGGACACGCTCCAGTCCTTCTCAGCGAGTCGGTCGGTGATTCCTGCCAGCGCGCCGAGCGGCACACCAACTGTGCGGGTCAGCAGCCATCCGATCCCGAAGGCACTTCCGATCATGATCACCGAAGCGGTGACCAGAAAGATGAGGGAGCTGCTCAGTAGGGACTGCTCATGAGCCGAGAGATCTGCGACGACTTTATGCGCGAAGTCTGCCATGTCGGCGAAGCGCAGCCTGACTTGATCACCGACTGCGGCGCGCTCAGGCGACACTTCCATGGCACGGGCGAGGTCGACCGTTGCTGGACGCAACATGTGTTGGAGCTGCGTGCCGGCGAAGGCATTCTGCCAACTCGCGACCGCAGCGGCGGCCGTCGTCGATGCGTCTCGGAACTCGGGGGCCGCGGCCATGTCGGCGGCTTCGATGTCGGCGAACAACGCGTCCACATCTGCAACCGCGGTTTCGAACGCTTCGACGAATTGCAGGTCGCCCGAGAGGATCAGCGAACGGATGGCGCCTTCAGCCCTAAGCTGGGCGGCCTTGGCCTCGGCGATCATCTCCAGCAGGGCATCTGCCTTTGCGGTATGGCGAACAGCCGCATCGATCGACCGCAGGTTCATGAACACGGCGGTGCAGGCGATGATGTTGATCAGCAGCAGCACGCCGAAAGCCAGGGCGAATTTGCGCCCTGCGCGCAAGTTGTTGAACTGATTCATGGCTTTAGCCTCTCAGCCCAGTAGCGGCATGGCGGCGGGCGAGTTCGGTAAGATTGACCTCGAAGGTCGCAGCGCCGATAGGGTTGCCATCCCGGTCGATGGTCGTGTTGACCTGGACTACCCAGACGCCGATATCGTCGCGGAACTCCGGCTCGTCGATGAAGACCGAACCGGCGCCGCGATCGTAGGTTTCCTGAAACTTGGCTTCGTCGCCCTGCCAGAAATCTGAGGAGATATTGCTCTGGCCGACGTTCAGGCCGTCGTCGTCCATGACGAAGATCTCCGAATAAAGACCGATCGACTGAGCCTGAACTCGGGTCAGGTAGGTGGAGGTTGGGTTCGAAAGAACGGCGGAGATCAGTGGCTGCTTGTCGCTCTCACGCTCTTTTCGCCATTGATCGTCCAGATCGTCGATCCGGCTTTGGGTGAGATCGGCGTACTGCTGGTTCCGAGCCAGCACGGTGTACTCGACGATCGGCTCGCCGAGGATGCGGGCAATGTCCGCCAGCACGGCAGTCTCGACCGCTTGGCGCCAATCGGGCGGCGGGCTAGCATCCGCGGCCGAGCTTGCGTTGGGCAAGCAAAGGGCCGCTCCGGCTGCCATGAGCCAAAAAGTCTTTAGTTTAAGCATGTTATGACCTGCCGACTGTTGGGTTATATGCATTGCCACAGCTGCTCAAAACGACGATGCAGCTGATGCGGCCACATCGCGAATGTGGCTACTAGCCGTTAATATTAAGTTGCTTACATAATTCTCGCACAAGTTGCTGTGAGCGAACGCCTCCCCGTCTGCTCCATGCGGCTGAAGTTCTTAGGAGCAGTCGGCAGAGCCTCGGTGGTTTCAGCGTAAGGGAGTGGCCGGGCTTTGGTCTTTGTGGCGCACCAGAAGACGGAGGGCGACGAAGCGCCCCACAGCAGCCGAGAGTCAGTGAGGAAGGGCCGGACTAAATCAGCTGGAAGTTGTCTTGGCCGAGGTTGAAGCTGTTTTGATCATAATGCTGCTGGCGCCCTCGACCCCAACGAGCTAGCCCTCGCCGGTCTCAGTGACGCCGAGATCCTGAAACAGGATACCGTAGCCCTCCAGCACCATGGTGTCTCCTTGGCCGGAGATGCTGATGAAGACGAAGCTTCGTGGCATGTGGCTTACGCTGATGAGAAAAATCAGTGTTGTGTCATGAGAGATTAACCTTCTGCAGCGGGCACCCATGCAGAGCCCTTAGGTCGGTGACCGCCTGATGATTGATTTGCGAATGAGTATTATTATCATATAGTCGATCTGTTCGATGCGGAAGGCAGGATGAAGAGGTCATTGATGCGTGACGATCAGGGGGCTGCTCTCCCGGAGGTTGGCTTGTCTAAAGAGGGGGCCAGACAGGGCCAAGTAGGCCGCATCGGGCTTTCTCACCCGGTGTGCGCCGATTTCGAGCACCCGGCAGACATCACGCTGCGTAAGATCGGGCGACTTTCCCGCGTCTTGCCTGTCGCTGCGCCAAGGGTCAGGCTCTCCCACCAACTTCCGGTGTTCGCGACCGGTGCGCTCAAGGCCACAGAGCTGTCCCGCGGTATGCTTGTCCTCTGCGCCCAGATGCGCGGCGTACGACAGATCACGGCGGACACGCACGCGGTTCCGGGTCTGTCGATCGAGGCTCGTTTGCAGGGCCGATCGTTTTCGCGTGAAGCCATGCCGCCCTATCGCACCGCACGCATCGAGAGCGGCACGATCTCGATCAACGGCTTTCCCTCCGAAAGCCGTTGGACAGTCGAGATGCCCGCGCAAAAGACCTTCGATGCCGTCTCCGTTTGCTATCCGCCGTCTTTTCTCGACGCATTGAGCGATACCGACGGGGAGCTGGCTGCCCGTGCCAAAAAGCTGGTGGCGGACCAAATCTGCCACCGGGATGTAATGAGCTTCTCGCGCCGCTTGCCGTTCGTGAAGCTGCAGCAGCTCTGTCTGCACGGCAGATCGGGAAGCAAGTTGCGGGCGGAAGCGATTGCGCTAGAGCTGCTGGCCGACACCGTCGAGGCGCTGGGCGAGCAGCAGACCGAAACAACGGAAGCCCAGACTCTTGTCGAGCAGGTTTGCAAGATCATCGAGGCCCGGCTGTCCAATCCGCCTAAGCTCGCGCAGCTTGCCCAGCTGTTTCGGGTCTCGGAAACGCGTCTCAAGCGCTGCTTTTCCGAACAGGCCGGTCAACCGATCAGCAGCTACATCGCCCAGCGCCGGATGGAAGCGGCATGGGCACTGGTCACGATGGGCCTGCCGTTGGCGCAGGTGGCTGACGAGGTTGGCTATGCCAACCCCGAGGCCTTCTCCCGGGCTTTTAGGCGTCACTACGGCCAATGCCCCAGCGCTGCTCGTGCAATGCAGGGGCGGAATGCTCGGTAAGGGTGCGTCTGTTGTCACGCGCTGGCGAAGGTGGCCTGAACGGACAGGTGAAGTGTCCGAACGGATCGGTCGCAAGGCTGGATCTCATCTGCGAACCGTTCTCAATAACTCCAACGCAACTGGGCTTTGGGGTTTTCGATGTCGGTTCGTTCGGTTTCTACGTCTTTTCGGATTCAGTTTCGCGGCGTCTTGCTGGTGCTGACCGCCGCCGCCGCCATGCCTGCCTCGGCCCAGCAGCAAGAGCCCTTCCAGCTCAACCCCATCATCGTTCAAGGCGAGCGCAAGGAGCGTTCGCTCCGCGAAACGCGCAGTAGCGTTACCGTGTTCCAGACCGAGGATCTGGATAGGAGGACAGGGCAAGATCTCAACGAGATCGTCAATGGCACACCAAACGTCAACGTCCGCAGCCAAAGCGAGATTCCGAACATCCGCGGCATCGAAGGCGGCGGTCCGGGCGGCATTGCCAACACGGCGTTGAGCGGAACCCTGCCGCGCGTTGCTCTGATCATCGACGATGTGGCACGCCCCGCCGCGGTGCCCAATTCCGATGCCTCCAGCTTGTGGGATGTGGAGCAGGTCGAAGTGCTGAGGGGGCCGCAGACGACATTGCGCGGGCGGGCGACGATCGGTGGTGCGATCGTCGTCAAGACCTTTGACCCGAGCTTCGAGCCCGAAGTCGCGGCTCAGTCCATCGTCGAGATCGACGAGTTTCACGGTCCGACACAGATTTACAACGCCATGGTCTCAGGCGGACTGATTCCGGACCGCCTGGCCATGCGCGGCACCTTCGAGCACCAGACTGGGGATGACCCGCGCGAGATCGTCAATGCGCCCGACGGCCGCGACGACGATATCTTGACCGAGTTCCATCAGACCCGCGCCCGGCTCAAGCTGCTGATCACGCCGCAAGGGGAAGCGGGGCCCTGGCGCATCCTGGGGACTGGCGAGTTCCAAAAGGGCCAGACGCCGCAAACACGTGCCACGGTTCAGAACCAGGGCTTCACCGTGGGCGGCCCGCGCGACTTCGACGACCGCGAGGTCGACTACACAACGGGCGGACTACGCCTGTTCGATACGGAAGCGGGGACGGGCGCCCTAGACGTTAGCTATGCCTTTTCGGAAGATGCGCGCTTGCGATCGATCAGCAGCTATTCCGTGACCGACTTCAAGAGCCGGGAGGAGCAGCCGCAAAGCTTCTTCTTCGATTTCGAAGAAGGAGTCGCCAACCAGGATTTTCTGCTGGAGTTCGGCCAGGACAACAGCTTCATGAGCGGCCTGGTTGGCGCGACCTATACTCGGCGAAGCCAGGACGTTCACATTGACAACGTGGTGCCCCCGGTCTTGCCATCCGGCGTGGCTGTTCTGACCGCGGACGGCGTTACCGACACGGCCTCTGTCTTCACCGACCTCCGGCTGGGGCTGACCGACCGTGTGGACCTGCTGCTGGGCGGGCGCGTGCTCTGGAACCGGGATCAGCGCGATACCTTCTCCAGCCTTACCTCCGTGCCGCCGTTCAACACTCCCGTTAGCGATACGAAGTTCGATGAAAGCGAGATCGTGCTGCTACCTTCGCTTGGTGTGGCCTATGAGGTGACTGAGACCCAAACGGTGTTGGCCAGCGCACGGCGCGGCTGGAACGCGGGCGGAGCTTCCGTCAACTTTTTCACCGGTGAGCCCTTCGAGTTCGACTCGGAGACGGTCTGGACTTTGGAGACCGGTTATCGCTTCGAGTCTTTGGACGGTCGCTACAGTTTGGCCGCGACCGGCTTCTATAACTTCTACGACGACCCGCAGTTCTTCCTGGAGACCGTTCCCGGCGACCGATTCAGTATCGAGGTGGTCAACCTCCCCAAAGGCGAGACGTACGGACTTGAGCTTGAGGGCCGCGCCGCCTTGACGCGGGAGCTGACCGCTCAAGTGGGTATAGGCCTCCTGGAAACAAAGATCACCGAGTCGACGGATGCCAACGAGGACCTGGAAGGCAATCGATTTGGGAAGGACCCGGGAGCCACGGTCACCGCTGGCATCGTTTGGCGCCCCGACTTCGTTCCTGGCCTCAGCCTGGACGGTCGAGTGACCTACATCGGCGAGTCCTTCAATGACTTCAACAACGAAAGCAACGAGAAGATCGGTGACTACACGCTGGTCGATGTCGGGCTCAGCTATTTCTACGGGCCCGTCGAGGGGCGCCTCTTCCTCAACAACATCTTCGACAAAACCGGCCTGACCACCCGGGTCGGCGATTTTGCCGCCGTCACACCGCCGCGCACTTTCGGCGCTGCTCTGACCGTGAGATTCTAAGTGACATCCCTGGCCGGCATTCAAGCGCACAGCGAGAGCCGTTCGCCGAGCGCGACGCCGCGCGGGCTGATACCGGCGATCGGGTTTCTCGTCATTCTGCAGGCCACGCTGGCCCAGTTCGTGGTGCACGGCGTCCCTTTGTTCCTGAGAGAGGCCGGCCACTCCGCCACGGTGATCGGCCTGATCTATCTGGTGTCCCTGCCGTACGTGATGCGTTTCCTCTGGGCGCCCTTGATCGACCGTTACGGCAGCGCCCGGCTCGGTCACTTCCGTAGCTGGATCGTCGCCGGCCTGGCTGTTGCTTGCTGTGCGTTGACAGCGGCCTCCTTCCTCGACCCGGCGCGCGCGCTTCCCGCGCTGTTGGCCACGATCTTCTTTCTGATGATCGGCGTCGCCACCCAGATCACGGCGACGGGTGGTTTGATGGTCGAGGGGCTTGCCGAAGCGGACCGTCCCAAGGGAGCGGCGATCCTGGCGGCCTCCGCCGGCTTGGCCGGTCTTCTGCTTGGCGCCGGCGTGCTCTTTTGGATGGCGGAGCTGGGCTGGTCGATAACGATCGCCGGTGTCACAGCCATCGCCGCCATCGGCCTTGTCGCGGTCTTCTTTCTGCCGCTCGACAGCGGGACCCGCCCAGGCGCGAAGCGCGCGCCCTTCTGGAGCCAGTTTTCCATCCTGCGCCGCGCCGACACGCGGAACCTGCTGGGTATCTCCATTCTGGTGTCCATGGGCCTGGTCCTGACCTACGGCCTGAAGTCGATCGTGCTGATCGATGCCGGCTACAGCATTTCGGAAGCGGGCATCGTCGGGTTGGTGATCGGGAACGCCACCGGCGTCTGTTTCGCTCTGATGTCCCGGCCACTGGTCGAGCGCTGGGGCGGGTTTCTTTGCCTTGCCGTCATCGGCCTGCTGACCGTGCTCTACTGCCTGGTCTTCGCTTTGCTTTTTGCCGATGGCGTGACTCGCGGTTCGTCCGCCGCCTTCGTGATCGCCGCCAACGGGCTGACCTTCGCCTCCTTCGCGGCCAGCCGCACGCTGATCATGGCGCGCTGCGCCGAAGGGCGGAAAGCCACGGAGCTCGCCACCTTCATCAGCCTCGAAGGGATCGCCCTGCTGCTGCTGGCCGGTTTGGGCAACCTGTTGAGCGATTTGGCGGGCATGCCCGCAGTTCTGCTGCTGGCGGCGGCCGGCTCGTTTGCCGGTGCCGTCCTTGCACGGCGGGCCGCCTCGAAAGAGAGAGAGGAGATGGTGTCGTGAGCGCCCAATCAAGCACCAGCGTCGCACTATCCGATGCTCGGGAAGCCTTCGAGCATGTGTCCGCGCATATCGCCGAGCACGGTATCGAGCCGGAGCCCTTGAGCCCGGCGCATCACCGCTTCCGCCACGAGGGCGCGACCATTCGGCTGCAGCACGACGGTTCTGCGTTGACCATCGCCTTGGAAGCGCCCAGCCCCAACATGCTCTACTTCTTGAAAGAGGCGGCTGCGCTCCACGTCGCCGAGATCGACCCCGTCGCGGCCGAGAGACTGCGCTGGAGCGATCAGGTCGCGCCGGTCCGTCAGCCGGTCAATTTCAGCGAGCTCACACTGCGGCGGCACAGCCAGCCGATACCGGGTATGACGCGCCTCACCTTGGAAGCCGAAGACGTCGCGACCCTGGCGGACGGCGGACTGCACGTGAAGCTGATGCTGCCGGCCGACCGAACCCGTGCGCCGGTCTGGCCCAGCGTCGCGGCGAACGGTGTTACCAAGTGGCCGAAGCAGGCGGACCGCCTGCACGTCCGCTACTTCACGCTCAGGTCCGTACGTCCGGAGATGGGGGAGGTCGACATCGATGTCGTCGAGCATCCTGGCGGCATGATCTCCGACTGGGCGCTAGAAGCTGCGCCGGGCGACCGCATTGGAGTCATGGGCCCGGGCGGCGGGCAGCCGCCGGAGCAGCAGGAGGGACTTCTGCTGGCCGGTGATATGACCGCGCTGCCGCCGATCGCGCGCATCTTGGAGAGCTTGAGCTCAGAAGCCAGCGGTCATCTGGTCATCGCCTTTCCGGAGAGCGCGGATCCTGCGAGCTACCTGCCGCCAACCACGTTAGATCTGCGTCGCGTCGCGCCTGAACGCTTCCGACAGGAGGTGCTGCCCATCGTTCAGGCGATCGGTGCCGAGCACCGCATCCGAAATGCCTGGTTCGGCGGCGAGCACGCCAATGCTCAGGCGCTCCGTCAGCTCTTCAAGCGAGACTTCGGCCTAGTCCAAGGCATGCAGCTCAGCGTTGCCTACTGGCGTGAAGGCCGGCGCGGTGACGCGCGTAGAGAGACCGACTGACCCAGTCCTGCACTGCATAGTGGATAACGCGACATAGCTGCCCGAATTGCGGCGGACGGCGGAGGCGCTGTCTGCTATGTCCTCTGTTATGCTGATCGAACTGCTCAACGAAGACGCGCTCTATCAGGCCATGCTGACGCGCGATCCTGCCTATGAAGGCCGGGCCTTCGTGGGTGTGACCTCCACCGGAATCTTCTGCCGCCTGACCTGTCCGGCGCGGAATCCCAAGCGGGAGAACTGCCGCTTCTTCGCCACGGCCGGGGAGTGCCTGCAAGCGGGCTTTCGCCCCTGCAAGCGTTGCAGCCCGTTGGCGCCGGCCGCCGAGACCGACCCGGCCATCCGTACTCTTCTGGCGGCGCACGAGAAGGATACGAGCCGGCGCTGGCGCGAGGCGGACATCGTCGCCATGGGCTTCGACCCCTCGACCGTCCGGCGTGTCTTCAAGCGGCAGTTCGGTATGACGTTCCTGGAGATGATGCGTCTCTCTCGCCTTTGCGAAGGTTTGGATAGCCTGTCCAACGGCGGCCGGGTGATCGATGCGCAGCTCGACGCCGGCTTCGACTCGCCCAGCGGTTTCCGCGCTGCTTTCGCCCGTTTGCTCGGACAGGCGCCGGGTGCCTTCAGCGGTCACGAGCTTTTGAAGGCGGATCGCATCGACACACCGCTCGGTACCATGATCGCCGTCGCCGACAAGCGCAGCCTGCATCTTCTGGAGTTTGCCGAGCGCAGGGCACTGCCCGGTGAGCTCAAGCGCCTGCTCAAGGCGGCGCGCGGGCAGCTGGGTATCGGGCGCTTTGAGCCGGTCGATCAGATCGAGGCGGAACTCGGTGCGTATTTCCGTGGCGAACAGGCCGACTTTGAGACGCCGCTGACCCTCCACGGTACGCCCTTCTGGCGCGCTGTGTGGGATGAGCTGCGCCGCATTCCACCGGGCGAGACGCGCAGCTACAGCCAGGTGGCCGAAGCCATCGGCAAGCCCACGGCGGTGCGCGCCGTTGCGCGGGCCAACGGCGCGAACCAAATCTCCATCGTCATCCCCTGCCACCGCGTCATCGGCTCCGACGGTTCCTTGACCGGCTATGGCGGCGGGCTTTGGCGCAAGCAGAAGCTGATCGATCTGGAACGCGTGCTCGCCAGTCAAGCCTGACACGCAAGGACCGAGCCTATCCCGGCTCGGGCCGACAAGAAGGACAAGACGAGAATGACACAAAGCGAAAAGGCGCAGCGCTTCGCCGCCCTGCATGTGAAGGGCGACCCGCTGGTGCTCTACAACATCTGGGATGCAGGAAGCGCCGCTGCGGTCGCCAAAGCCGGCGCTAAGGCGGTGGCGACCGGCAGTTGGTCGGTGGCGGCTGCCCAGGGCTTCGGCGATGGTCAGGCCCTACCGCTGGAGCTGCTGGAGACCATCGTTGGCCGCATTGCCGCCAGCGTCGACGTGCCGCTTACCGTCGACTTCGAAGGGGCTTATGCGGCGGAGCCGGAGGGTGTGACCCGCAACGTGGCCCGCATCCTCGCGGCCGGCGCTATCGGCATCAACTTCGAGGATCAGGTGGTCGGCGGCGAGGGGCTCTATCCCATCGACACGCAGGCTGCGCGGGTGGCGGCGGCGCGCAAGGCCGGCGACGAAGCCGGCGTGCCGCTCTTCGTCAATGCTCGCACCGACCTCTTCCTCAAGGAGAAGGACGCGGCCCGTCACGGCGATTTGGTGGCAGAAGCGCTGGACCGCGCCGCAGCCTACCAAGACGCCGGCGCCAGCGGCTTCTTCGTGCCGGGACTGAGCGACTTGGTCTTGCTAAAGCAGGTTTGCGACGGCACCGCTCTACCGGTCAACGGCATGAAGATCGCCGAGGCGCCGACCATCGGCGAGCTGGCGGCGCAGGGTGTCTCGCGCATCAGCCACGGGCCCGCGCCCTACTGGCAGGCCATGAAGGACCTTGGGGCGCACGCCGAGGCCCTTTACGGCGTTGGTTCTTAGAGCCTTTAGCTGGCTCGCTCGCCATCGGCTTGGCGCATAGCCTCGGCAACCAGCCGGTCCCGGGGGTCTGAGGAGGCATCGAGGCCCGCCATGGTTCCAACGCGGTCAGCCTCGGACTTGTGCTGGTTCAGCTTCCAGGCGCCCTCCAAGCGGTCCACGGTCATCCTCAATCCAACGATGGCGCGCTCCAGGCCCTCGATGAAGTGTGCGGGCGCGTCTTCGACCTGCCAGGGTTCGGCGCGGCCGCGCTCCTTGAGTGCGGTGAGTTCCTTCAGATGACGGCTCAGGTCTCCTTCGCCGTCGAAGGTCGAGAGCGGGCCGTGGGCGTGGACTGCGATGTAGGTCCAGGTCGGGACGACCTTGCCGTGCTCGCGTTTGGAGGGGTACCAGGCCGGTGAGATATAGGCCTGTGGCCCCTGGAAGATTGCAACCGATTGACCGGCGCCCGTGAGCGCCCGCCAATGGGGATTGGGCCGAGCCACGTGCGATTCCAGGACGGCAGGTCGCCGATCATCTGCCGGCTTGAAGACCATCGGCACGTGAGAGACGACCAGGCCGTCCACAGCCGGCGTCACCAGATTGGCGAAGACGATCGTCTCAATCGCCTGCGCCAGGATCTCAGCGCGCTCCTCGCGAAATCTCGTCGGGGCGTACATCAGTGCTCTTCCTTTCGCTGAAGCGTTGGCCACTGTGACGGCGCCACGATCCCAATGCCTATCCTTCTGCCGCTCTCTTGAGCCTGTCGAAGCCCGCTTCCAGGTCCTCGATCAGGTCTTTGGGGTTCTCCAGCCCAATGTGGAGCCGCAGGCAAGGGCTCTTGGAGGTCCAGGGCACGGCGCTGCGGTAACCCTGCATGGGGATGAGCCGCACCAGGCTCTCGAAGCCGCCCCAGCTCGCGCCGATGCCGAAATACTCCAAATGATCGACCATGGTGAAGACCGCCGGATCCGACACTGGCTTTAGGAGTACGCCCATCAGGCCGGAAGCACCGAGGAAGTCGCGACGCCAGAGGGCATGGCCCGGGTCATCGGGCAGGGCAGGGTACATCACCCGCTCAACCTCCGGGCGGTTCTGCAGCCACTCGGCGACGGTCAGGGCATTTTCCTGGTGACGGGAGAGGCGCACCTCCATGGTACGCAGGCCGCGGAGCGCCAGGTAGACGTCGTCAGGTCCGGTCGAATAGCCCAGGTCCTGAAGATTGCGGCGCACAATGCCATCCGTTGCCTCCGTGGTGACCAGCACGCCCAGCATGGCGTCGGAATGCCCGACGATATACTTGGTGCCGGCATAGATGGCGACGTCCACACCGCGCTCAATCGCCGGGAAGAAAAGCGGTGTCGCCCAGGTGTTGTCCATCAACAGCGGAATGCCGGCATTGCGGCAGAGCTTGGAGAGTGCCGGAATATCTTGGACTTCAAAGGTGTAAGAGCCTGGAGACTCGGCATAGACCAGCTTGGTGTTGGGGCGGAGTTGCTTGGCCAAGTCTTCAGCAGCAAGCAGTGGGTCGTAGAAGGTCGTTTCGACCCCCATCCGCGCGAGAAAGCCATTGGCCAGGGTGCGGGCCGGACCATAAACCGTATCGGCCATCAAGAGATGATCGCCCTGACCGACGAAAGCGGTCACGGCGGCGACGACCGCAGCGAGGCCTGAAGGCAGCACCATGCCGCGATGACCACCATCCAGCGCCGCCATGGCATCTTCGAGCGCGAAGTGGGTTGGCGTGCCGAAGCGGCCGTAGGTCACCGCGCCTTGCTCGTAGCGCCGCTGCGCACCGGCCAGCATGTCCTCCACCGTCGGATGAATGATGGTGGAGGCGCGGTAGATGGGCGGATTGACCACGCCGTGCTCGGACGAAGGGTCGCGGCCGAGATGGGCTAGGCGGGTTTCGATGCGGGCTCTGGCGCCGTGAGGATGTTCGGAGTGCTGGCTCATCGCGCTTAGGCTGTTTCCTGGAAAAGTGGCCGATCTCTGACATTGGCGTGAAGAATGCCATACCGGCAAGTCTGGCGGCCCTCTGGCAGGTTGCTTTTGCGTCCAGAATGTTACACAGTTCGGCCATGGTCTGGACACGCGGACCAAGGTGCCGCTGGGTGGATTTGGTGCGTGTTTCGTCCATCGAACGAAGGATAATCCAACAACGCAGGGAAGCTCGGATCATGCGTTTGACCACTCTTCTTGCCACCGCGGCTGCGGCGGCAACCGTGTCGGCAGGGGTTGCTGCCGCCGGTACGCTTGACGACGTCAAGGCCCGCGGCTCGCTCAGCTGCGGCGTGACCACCGGCCTCGCCGGCTTTGCGGCCCCGAACGATCAGGGTCGCTGGGAAGGTCTCGACGTCGATATGTGCCGCGCAGTTGCCGTCGCTATCTTTAACGACCCGGATGCGGTGACCTTTACGCCGACAACCGGCAAGGATCGCTTCACGGTGCTGCAGTCGGGCGAGATCGACATGCTGGCCCGCAACACCACCTGGACTTTCAGCCGCGACGTCAATCTCGGCTTCGAGTTCCTGGGCGTGAACTACTACGACGGTCAGGGCTTCATGGTCCGCAAGGACCTGGGCGTCAATTCGGCCACAGAGTTGGATGGCGCTGCAGTCTGCATCCAGACCGGCACGACCACCGAACTCAACTTGGCCGACTTCTTCCGCGCCAACAACATGAGCTTCGAGCCGGTTGTGGTTGAGACTGGCGATCAGGCCCGCCAGGCCTATGAAGCCGGCCGCTGCGACGTCTACACCACCGACGCCTCGGGCCTCGCTGCCCAGCGCGCCGGCATGAGCGACCCCAGTGCGCACAAGATCCTGCCGGAGATCATCTCCAAGGAGCCCTTGGGTCCGCTGGTTCGCCATGGCGATCATCAGTGGGGCGACGTCGTCCGCTGGACCCTCAACGCCATGATCACCGCCGAAGAGCTCGGCGTGACCTCGGCGAACGTGGAAGAGCAATCGGCTAATCCCTCAAGTCCTGAGGTGGCACGGCTGCTCGGTTCTGAAGGCGATCTCGGCGAGCAGCTTGGTCTCTCTACCGACTGGGCCAAGAACGTGATCGCGCGTGTCGGCAACTACAGCGAGAGCTTCGAGCGCAATATCGGTGTCAACACCCCGATCGGCTTGGAGCGTGGCCTGAACGCGCTGTGGCGCGACGGCGGCATCCTCTATACGCCGCCGTTCCGTTGAGCCGAACGACGGGCTGAGAACCGTTAAGAGTCAAGGGCGTCCTTCCCCGCGCAACCCCGCGGCGGCGGGGCGCCCTTCCTCTTTTTCAGCCCTGCGAAGTCTCCCGATCCAACGCCTGAGGACAGGCCCATAGGGCACGTTCCCCGCGGTTGGATTGGCAGTCATGGGGCGTTCGGCGGCCGTCTGGCTCCCATTGGGAGTCCAGTACGGGGAGACCCGAGGAGGGGACATGGCCACTGAAACTCTTGCGACGCCACGGCGCAGCTCGCTGTGGACCGATCAGAAGTTCCGCTCGATTTTCTTTCAGGCGCTGACGATCGGCATTCTTGGCTTTGCGATTGCCTACATCGCGCACAACACTGCGACGAACCTGGAGAATCGAGGCATCGCCTCGGGCTTCGGTTTCCTGTCCAATACCGCGGGCTATGAGCTCGAAAATACTCTTATCCCATATAGCTCTACAGACACGCATTTCCGCGCCTTCCTGGTCGGCCTGACCGGAACGCTCTTCGTTGCTTTCTTCGGCTGTATTGTCGCAACGGTCTTCGGTTTCATCCTCGGCGTGCTGCGGTTGTCCCATAACTTTCTGATCAACCGCGTTGCCTATACCTATGTGGAGATCGTCCGCAACGTTCCGCTGTTGCTGCAGATCTTCGTCTGGTGGGCCATCCTGCTCGCTCTGCCGGTGGTGCGGGAGAGCTTCTATCTCGGCTCCGGCATGTACTTCTATAATGGTGGCCTTAAGGCACCGTCCCCGATCTTCGGCGACCTCTTCTGGATGACGCCGGTCGCGCTCTTTGTCGCTATCGGTGCGGCTATCGGCATCGGGCGCTGGGCGAAGAAGCGACAGGATGCGACCGGGCAAACCTTCCCGGCTTTCTGGACCGGCCTCGGCCTGATCTTCGCGCTGCCGGTCATGACCTTCTTTGCCACCGGCGCACCTCTGGAGTGGGAAGTGCCAACGTTGGGCCGTTTCCGCTTCTCAGGCGGTCTCGCCATCACCGACATGTTCCTGGCACTGCTGATCGCACTCGCGGCCTATACGGCCGCCTTCATCGCGGAGATCGTGCGCGCCGGCATTCTGGCGGTCAACAAGGGACAGACGGAGGCCGCCTACGCGCTCGGCCTCAAGCCAAGCTGGACTCTGCGTCTGGTGGTCATCCCGCAGGCGCTGCGCGTCATCGTGCCGCCGCTGACCAGCCAATATCTGAACCTGACCAAGAACTCGTCGCTTGGCGCTTTCATCGGCTATCCGGAGCTGGTTGCCACCATCGGCGGCATCACGCTGAACCAAACCGGGCAGGCGGTGGAGTGCATCCTCATCACCATGGCGGTCTATCTCACCATCTCGCTGTCGATCTCGGCCTTCATGAATTGGTACAACCGCAGCATTGCGCTGGTGGAGCGCTGAGCCATGGCAACCGAAGACACCAGGGAAGGCAATCCGACTCACCCGGCTGGCCGACACCCGGACCTGCCGCCGCCGGCAGGCACCACCGGCTTCATTGGTTGGCTGCGCGAGAACCTCTTCGCCGGCCCGGCAAACACCATCGGCACGATCGTCACCGTCGTGGTGCTTTACATGCTGCTGGTGCCGCTCATCCAGTGGTCGATAACCGATTCGGTGATCAGCGGTAGCGACCGCCACGGATGCGACATCGGGCGCTTCGCCGCCAACATCGGCAATGCTTATGACGACTTCAGTCGAGAGAACTTGGCGCTCAATCCCAATCAGGAGGGCCTAGACCCCGAGACGGCGCGGCTTTGGGCAGCGCGGCAAAAGCGGGCGGAAGTCGATCTCACGACGGTCGGCTCCATGCTCGGCAACTTCGACAACACCTACCAGATCATGGTGCGCGAAGGGACGGTGCCGGCGGACCTGCTGGCGATCGTCGACCAAGTGCGCCCGCTCGAGCTGCAGCCAGCCCTGCTGCAGGCGATCCAAGCTCAAGACCTTCCGGCTGTCGACAGCATCGTCAACGAACTCGAGCCGCTGATCGCCTGGGGGCAGAACCGGGATGGCGCCTGCTGGGTCGTGATCAAGGAGCGGGTGCTGATCTTCATGCTGGGCTTCTATCCGCGGGATGAAGCCTGGCGTCTGATCGTGGCGGCCGTCTTGCTGGTTGGGGCCGTGGCACCGCTGCTGTTCGACAAAATGCCGCTCCGCAAGCCGCTGTTGTTCGTGACGGCGACCTTCCCGCTGACCGGCTTCTGGTTCGTGGTCGGCGATTTCCCGACCATGATCTACTGCTGGATCGCCTTTGCCATCTATTGGCTGGATCCGAATAGAATACGAGGCCCGACCATCGCCGCGGCGCTGGTGCTGCTGAACCTGATCTACTACTTCGGGCTTTCGGACAGCGATGGCTTGCTCTCGACGATCATCGGTCTGAAATTCCTCGACTTCCGCTATGTCCCGACGGGCGAGTGGGGGGGGCTGCTGGCCACCATGGTCAACGGCGTGGTGGGCATCACCGCATCGCTACCGATCGGTATCGTGCTGGCGCTCGGCCGGCGCTCCAACATGCCGATCATCCGGGTGCTCTGCACCGCCTTCATCGAGACGGTGCGTGGCGTGCCGTTGATCACCGTGCTCTTCATGGCGGCCCTGATGCTGCCGCTCTTCCTGCCGGAAGGGGTCAGCTTCGATAAGTTCCTGCGGGCGCTGATCGGCGTGGCGCTTTTCTCCTCGGCCTATATGGCGGAGGTGGTGCGCGGCGGGTTGCAGGCGATTCCGAAGGGGCAGTACGAAGCCGCGGAGGCCATGGGGCTGACTTATTGGCGCAGCATGCGGCTGATCGTTCTGCCGCAGGCGCTGAAGATCCAGATCCCGGCGATCGTGAACTCCTTCATCGGTCTCTACAAAGACACCACCCTGTTGAGCATCATCGGCATTCTCGATGTGCTGCTGGTCGCCACGCAGACCAACACACGCGGCGATTGGGTCGGTTTCTCCTCCGAGACCTACTTCTTTGCGGGCTTCATCTTCGTCATCTTCTGTTTCGGGATGTCCCGCTATTCGATCTTCCTCGAACGCAAGCTGCACACCGGGCATAGATCCTAGCGGCGGAGCCCAGGTAGGGGCTAAGGAGAAAATACATGGAAGAAATGGAAAACACGGTTGTCGATCGCAGCCACATGCAGGTCAGCGAAGAGATCGCGATCCAGATCCAGAGCATGCATAAGTGGTTCGGTGAATTCCATGTGCTGAAAGACATCAACCTGACGGTCAACCGCGGCGAGCGCATCGTCATCTGCGGGCCTTCGGGCTCCGGCAAGTCGACGCTGATCCGCTGCATCAACCGCCTCGAGGAGCATCAGCGGGGCGAGATCGTCGTCAACGACGTCGAGCTTACCGACGACCTCAAGAACATCGCCGAGGTGCGCAGCGAGGTCGGCATGGTCTTCCAGCACTTCAACCTCTTTCCCCATCTGACGGTGTTGGAGAACTGCACGCTGGCGCCGATCTGGGTGCGCAAGATGCCGAAGGCCGAAGCCGAAGACGTGGCCATGAAGTACCTGGAGCGGGTGAAGATCCCCGAGCAGGCGCTGAAATACCCGGGCCAGCTTTCCGGCGGCCAGCAGCAGCGGGTTGCCATCGCGCGTTCGCTTTGCATGAGCCCGCGTATCATGCTGTTCGACGAGCCGACATCGGCCCTCGATCCGGAGATGATCGCGGAGGTGCTGGACGTGATGGTCGGCTTGGCAGAGAGCGGCATGACCATGATCTGCGTCACCCACGAGATGGGCTTTGCTCGCAAGGTGGCCAACCGCGTCATCTTCATGGACGAAGGTGAGATCATCGAGCAGAACGTGCCGGAAGAGTTCTTCACCAATCCCAAGTCGGATCGCACCAAGCTCTTCCTCAGCCAAATCCTGCACCACTAGGCGGCACAACGAACGAAACATTAGGAGGAGGCCGGCAACCATGGCGCATACCATGGGGCCGGCCTCTTTCTTTGCTGTCGCAATGCTTGCTGCCGGTCTGTTGCTGGCAGCCATGCCACGCGCTTCAGCCGACCGTTTGGACAGCGTCCTGGCGCGCGGCGCGCTGATCTGCGGCTTGGTGGAGAGCGGGCCGGGACTTGCCGAGCAGTCAGGGGAGAGCGACGTCTGGCGCGGCTTCGACATCGACGCCTGCGCCGCCATGGCCGCCGCCATGGTTGGGGATGCGAGGGCTTTCGAGATCGTCGTGCTCGACCCCAACGCGGCCACCTCCGCCTTGGCAGAGGGTAAGGTCGACCTTTTGGTCCGTGCCGCCCCGCGAGGCCTCAGGCAGCGCTTGCAGGCGGAGCTGTTGTTTACCGGCCAGGGCCTGATGGTCCGCCGCGGCAGCGGCCCGCGCAACCTTGCCGGCTTGGGCGGGCAGGCGGTCTGCGTCCAGAACGGCGAGACTCGGCAGCGCCTTACCGCCTACCTCGCCCGCAGCGAGCCGCCGGCTCAGGTCTTCGGCTTTCCCAGCCTCAAGCAGGCCACCCTCAGCTTCATCGGAGGTGTCTGCGCTGCCGTCTCAGGGCCGCGCACCGAATTGGCACTGATCAGGCGGGAACTAGAGCAGACGCCGGGGTCCTTCGAGCTCATCGGCGAAATGATGGATTTGACCCCCAGCGGCCCGATCGTGGCGCCGGGCGAGGAGCGCTTCGGCCAGGCCATACGCTGGGTCGTCTTCGCGCTTCTGGAGGCCGAGCGCCTGGGTGTCACCCGACGCAGCCTGGCGAACGAGGATGTCGCGCAGCACGAAAACCCGGCGGTGGCGCGCCTGCTCGGCGCCGGCGGGCATCTCGATGCCCTCGGACTGCCGGAAGGCTGGAGCCGCCGCGCTATTGCAGCCGTTGGCAACTACAAGGAGGTCTATGATCGCCACCTGGGCGCGCTCTCACCCCTACGTCTGGAACGCGGCCCGAACGCGCTGCAGGAAGACGGCGGCCTTTTGCTCTTGCCGTCGATGCAGTAACCGCGCGGATGAGCGGCCTTCTCTAGGATGCCTTCTCGCCAGCGGAGTCCTCCCGGCGCTTGAATTCGCGCGCTTGGAGCGACACCCACCAGATACAGGCGACGCCCATAAAGAAGACGCCTAAGGAGGCTAGGAAGAGGCAAACAAATAACCCCGGGGCAATGCCCATGGTGTCCTCCGTTTCGCAGTGGCGTCGCGCTGGCGCAGAGAGAACCTACTCGCTTGCCCCGTACATGGCGAAAATCTCAGCGCCGGTCATGTCCTTCGTTTCATTGGCGAAGCGGTAGTAGGGCGGCTTTTCGTCGATAAAGACTTGGTGGTCGAAGGTCAGGCTGCCCTCGTCATCCAGAAGCCCGGCCGGAAGCATGAACTGTCCGGTCTCCTTCAGGCGATAGAACAGGTGGCTGCCGCATTTGTTGCAGAAGCCGCGTTCGGCCCAGGCGGAAGAGTCGAACACCGAGACGTGCTCCTCGCCCTCGATCGAGACCTCGGTGCCGCAGTCGACGGCGATAAGCGGTCCGCCGGCCCAACGCCGGCACATGCTGCAATGGCAAGCGCCAGCGCTGGTGCTGGCGTACTTGGCCGTCATGCGCACGGCCCCGCACAGGCAATGAGCTTTCCGTTCCGTTCCCTCTGACATCGCTTGCTCCCGTTTGCTTGCGGTCGTTGCCCTGTTACTGGCCCGCCTCAGGCGGCAGCAGGCCGGTAAGGCGCGGATCGTCGATTTCGATCTCCTTGCGCTCGTAAGGCACGAAGCCGAAGCGCTGATAGAGCGGTAGGGCGCTCGCATGGTCCAAGGTGCAGGTGTTGACCGTCACCCGCTCGGTGCCGTCGGTCCAGGCGAGATCGATGGCCGAGGCCAAGAGATGTTGCCCAAGGCCACGGCCGATGTAGTCGGGGATGAGGCCGAAGAAAGCCAGGTCCACGACCGGAAGGTCGCGGCGGTCGATCTCGACGAAGCCGGCCGGCACGCCCTCGACATAAAGCACGTACAGTTCTACGGCCTCGTCGTGCACGATGGCCGCCAGCGCCTCATCGCTCATCGCCCGACGTTCGTACCAGATCCAGGGTTCGCCGACCGTGTTGTAGAGATAGCGGTAGAACGAGATGGTCGGCTTATGGGCGCGTATCAGCGCCGTCGCCATGCCGATCGGCGGATGAATCCGCGCCAGGCTGGGCCGTTCAAGCATCTCCAGATAAGTGATGGTCACGGCAAGCTTGCCGGCCTCCTGCCGCCCGCCGTCCTCGTCCGTACCTTCAGGCGGTGTGCCGCGGTCCATCAGCCAGCGCTGACGGAGAACGCAGGGATTGAGCTCATAGCCGATGGCTTCGTAGAAGCCCAGCGCCTCCAGGTTGGTCTGGCGGATCATCAGCTGCACCTTGGGAATGCCATGCTCCTTGAGCCAGGCCTCGCTGGCCTCGACCAGCGCCCTGGCGATGCCTTGTCCTCGCGCGTCCGGAGAGGTGGCGAGATAGTAGAGCCAACCGCGGTGCCCGTCGTGGCCGACGCAGATCGAGCCCGCGACGTGCGCCTCCTGGAGGGCAACCAGCACCGTGCTGTTGTCCTTCGCGAGGAAGAGGTCCAGGTCTCGGTCCGGATCGTTGTACCAGCGGGTCAGGTCGCAGTCGTGCCATAGGGCTATGACGGCCTCGCGGTGCTCCGGAGCGAAAGAGGCAATCTGCATAGGCATTATGTTCTGGGGCCGACTCACTCCGAGCCTGTGGCGATGGGCGTGTCGCCGGGGCGGCCCCAATCAGCCCAGGAACCGTCGTAGAGGGCGTGGTCGCGATGGCCGGTCAACTCGAGCGCTAGGCTGATGATGGCTGCGGTGACGCCGGAGCCGCAGGTGGTGACCACTGGTTTCGAGTAGTCGACGCCAGCCTCGGTCAGTTTTGTGCGCAGTTGATCGCGGGGCAGCAGGGTGCCGCTGTCCGGGTCGAGCAGGTTGCCGTAGGGCAGGCTGCGGCTGCCGGGGATGTGGCCGCCGCGCAGCCCGGGACGCGGTTCCTCACCTTCACCGCGGAAGCGCTCGGCGGCGCGGGCATCGAGCACCAGTTCGCGGCCATTGGTCAGGTTGCGCTGTACTTGATAGCGATCACGCACGACGAGGTCGTTGAGGCGCGCGGTGAAATGACGTTCGCGGGGCACGCCGGGATGGTCGTCCAGCGGCCGGCCTTCCGCTTTCCACTTGGGCAGGCCACCGTCCAGGACCGCCACGTCACCATGACCAAAGGCACGGAAGGTCCACCAGACGCGCGGTGCTGAGAACAGGCCTTGGCGGTCGTAGACGACAATGCGATTGCCGTCGCCGAGGCCCAGCTTGCGCACACGGCTGGAGAACTTCACCGGGTCCGGCAGCATGTGCGGCAGGTCGGACTGCTCGTCGGCGATATCGTCAATGTCGAAGAAGACGGCGCCGGGAATGTGCTCCTGAGCGAACTCGGCCTTGGCGTCGCGCGGATCGCCCGGCAGGTAGTAGGTCGCATCGACGACGCGCACGTCGGGCGCCGACAGATGCTTGGCCAGCCACTCTGTCGATACCAGGCCGCTGTTGTCCTCCACTGCTCGTCCTCCGCTCTTCTCGGCTCGGGGTAAACTTGGGGGAAATGCCCGCAGGCAGCAAGATGGTCGCCTTGGAATAACCGAAGCGGGCCAGGCTGTCAGGAGGCGAAGCGTAGGTTGATGCGGCGGTTCTGCCGGCCTTTGCTCTCGATCTTGCCGACCTCGATCGGCCCGATCTCACCCGTCTCCCGAACGTGGGTGCCGCCACAGGGCTGCAGGTCAATGCCTGCGATGTTCAAGAGGCGCACGCGACCGCCGCCCATGGGCGGCTTCACCGACATAGTGCGGACCAGCTCCGGCTTGGCGTTGAGCTCCTCGTCGGTGATCCATTGGGGCGTCACCGGGTGGTTCTCCGCGATCAAGCGGTTGATCTCTCGTGCCAGTTGCTCCTTGTCGGGCTTCTCGTCCATGTTGAAGTCGAGCCGGCCTTTGCCGTCGCTGATCTGGCCGCCGGTCACATCGCCCTCGACCACGGCACAGAGCAGATGCAGGCAGGTGTGCATGCGCATCAGGCGGTGGCGCCGTTCCCAGTCGATCTCTGCCGTGACCGCATCGCCAACCGAAAGCGTTGGGGAGTCCGCGGCAGCGATATGCACCACATCCTCGTGGTCTTGGCCCTTGCGGGCATCGACGATCTCGATCTTGCTGCCATCGGCCAGTCTCAGCGTGCCGACATCGCCGGGCTGGCCGCCACCTTCCGGATAGAACACCGTGCGGTCGAGGCGGATACCCGTCTCGTCCACGGCGGTCACCTTAGCTTCGCAGGACGTGAGATAGGGGTCGTCGCGGAACAGCAGCTCCATAGACAGGGTGCCTCGTTAGCCGTTGAGCCATTCGGGAACCGGCAAGTCCTTGCTGCGCAGGAACTCCGGGTTGAAGAGCTTGCTCTGATAGCGCGTGCCGTAGTCGCAGAGGATGGTCACGATGGTATGGCCGGGCCCCAGCTTCTTGGCCAGGCGCTTGGCGCCGGCCACGTTGATGCCGCTGGAGCCGCCGAGGCAGAAGCCCTCTTCCTCCAGCATCTGGAAACAGAGGGGGATGCCCTCCTGATCAGGGATCTGGAAGGGCTCGTCGACCTCCAGGCCTTCCAGATTGCCGGTGATGCGGCCCTGGCCGATGCCTTCGGTGATAGAGCTGCCCTCGGACTTCAGCTCACCAGTGGTGAAATAGCTGTAGAGCGCCGCGCCCATGGGGTCGGAAAGGCCGATGACAACGTCCTTTTTGCGCTCCCGCAGGGCCATGGCTGTCCCGGCCAGAGTGCCGCCGGTGCCGACGGCGCAGATAAAGGCGTCGACCGTGCCGCCGGTCTGCTCCCAGATCTCCGGACCCGTGGTGTCGTAGTGGGCCTGGCGGTTGGCCGTGTTGTCCCACTGGTTGGCGTAGAGCACGCCGTTGGCTTCCGTCTCGGCGAGGGCTTCGGCCGTGCGTTTCGCCACATGAACGTAGTTGTTCGGATCCTTGTAGGGTGCGGCCGGAACCTCCTTCAGCTCGGCGCCGCAGAGCCGAAGCATATCTTTCTTTTCCTGGCTTTGGGTCTCGGGGATGACGATCAGGGTGCGATAGCCGCGGGCGTCGGCGACCAGCGCCAGGCCAATGCCGGTGTTGCCGGCGGTGCCTTCGACGATCAATCCGCCAGGCTTCAGCGCCCCGCGCTTCTCGGCATCGAGAATGATGTGCTTGGCGGCGCGGTCCTTCACCGACTGGCCGGGGTTGAGGAACTCGGCCTTGCCCAGGATGGTGCAGCCGGTTTCTTCGGAGGCGCGCTTCAGCTTGATCAGCGGCGTCCGGCCCACGGTGTCCATCAAGCCGTCGCGGATGTCCATCTTGGGCCTTCCTGTCAGGGATCCTTCCATGCAGGAAAACCTAGCTATGGGCTTCTTGGCCTACAAGAGCCGCAGAGCCGGGTTGCACCATTGTGAATCGGCCTAGGACCTATTCCACAGCATTAGGCGAGTGTATTAGAGCGGCCGTGCCCACTCTCGGCGCAATGTCTCGTGGTTGAGGCGCAGCCACTGCAGTGCGATCAGTGTCATGGCATTGTCGATGCCACCGCTATCCATCCGTTGCCAGATCTCTTGGCAGCGATAGACCTTGGCCATGATATCCTCGTGCTCGTGGTCCAGGCCGAACTTGCCGCCGGCGCTGCGGCTGTCGACCTGGGCGACGAAGAGCGTGACCCGCTCGGTGGAGCCGCCAGGACTAGGGAAGTAGCTGGCGACCTCCTTGATGCGGCTGGCGGTCAAGCCGGCCTCTTCTTCGAGCTCCCGGTGGGCCAGCTCTTCAAGCGTTTCTTCTTTGTCGCAGATGCCCGCTACGACCTCCAACGGCCAGGACGGGCCGCCGGCCAAATGCGAGGGAATGCGCACCTGGGAGATCAGCACCACCGCGTCGGCCTTGGGGTCATAGGGCAGGACGCCGGCCACCGGATTCCTCCGCACGATCTCCCGCACCACCTCGCCCGACCAGCCACCGTTGAACAGCCGGTGGCGGAAGGTGCAGCGCCGGACGCGGTAGAAGCCGTCGTACTGGGGCTTTTCTTCCAAGAGCTCGATACCTTCGGCGCCGAAGCCGGGCAGGTCGTTCGTCTCTTTGCGTGCGTCGTACGACGAACCGTCATGGGCCATGACCGGCTTTCCCCTCTTGCTGCTGAGCGACGTTCTGGCGCTGACATGCCCGCTTGCGCGCAGTGTCTCAAGGGCTTTGCGGTGTGGAATTCCCGCTCTTGGCCATCGCCGCCAGCTTGAGGCAAAGTCGGCGCGCAAGGGAGCGACAGCACGGTCAAGAAAGAACGGGAGCGAAGTCATGGCAGTACGCGGCGAGAAGATCACCTTTCCCGGCAGCAGCGGTGGCCAGCTTGCAGCGCGGCTCGACCGGCCGCAGGGGCCCATCCGCGCCTATGCGCTCTTCGCCCACTGCTTCACCTGCACCAAGGACATCTTCGCCGCTGCGCGCATCGCCGAGGGGCTAACCAGCCACGGCATCGCCGTGCTGCGTTTCGACTTCACCGGCCTGGGCCACAGCGAAGGCGAGTTCGCCAACACCAATTTCTCCTCCAACGTCGCCGACCTGGTGGCAGCCGCGCGCTACCTGCGGGACAATCACGGCGCGCCCACTATTCTGGTCGGCCACAGCCTGGGCGGCGCGGCGGTGCTGGCCGCCGCCGGCGACATCCCAGACGCCAAGGCGGTGGCGACCATCGGCGCGCCGGCCGACCCGGCCCACGTGGCCCACCATTTCACCGGCGCGCGGGAGGAGATCGAGGAGATCGGCGAGGCCGAAGTGCTGCTCGCCGGCCGGCCCTTCCGCATCAAAAAGCAGTTCCTGGAGGACATCGAAGGTCAGCGTCTGGCCGAGCGAGTCGCGAGCCTGCGCAAGGCGCTCCTGGTCTTCCACGCGCCGCTCGACCAGACCGTCTCCATTGACAACGCGGGTGCTATCTTCGTCGCCGCCAAGCACCCCAAGAGCTTCATCTCTCTCGATAAGGCCGACCACCTGCTGAGCCGGCGGGAGGATGCGATCTACGTCGCCGACGTGCTGGCCGCCTGGGCTGGGCGCTTCCTGGAAGAGCAAGGGGCGGCCACCGCTGACGGCCCGAAGGCGGAAGAGGGCGAGGTGCTGGTCCGCGAGTCCGGCCTCGGCCGTTTGACGCAGGAGATCGCCGCCGGTCCGCACGCGCTGTTAGCCGATGAGCCGGCCCGCCTAGGCGGCAACAACAGCGGGCCGACGCCCTACGACCTGCTGCTGTCAGGCCTCGGCGCCTGCACGACCATGACCCTGCGCATGTATGCCGACCGCAAGGGTTGGCCCTTGGAGCGCGCCTCCGTCTCTCTGCGCCACAACAAGATCCACGCCGAAGACTGCGCCGACTGCGAAACCAAAAGCGGGAAGCTCGACCACATCGATCGTGAGATCACCCTGGAAGGCCCCCTCGACGAAGAGCAGCGCGCCAAGCTGCTTGAGATCGCCGACAAGTGCCCGGTCCATCGGACCCTGCACAGCGAGGTCAAGATCGACAGTCGGTTAAAGAGGTAGGGGCTGCCGCATAGGCGCTGCGCTTGAGACGCAGTGCGCGGGCCGAAAAGCGGCGCTAAGCTGACGGCTCGATCAACGCAACGGCAGGGAGCCGAGATGAGTCTTTCGGATGGCGTCGCCGTGACGGCGGCGGAGGGTACGAGCCATCGCTTGAACACTGTCGACCCAGACACGCCGGCGGATGCCATGGCTGAGGCCTTGCTGGAGTGGGGCTATGTCATCCTGCCCGAGCTGGCAGTGGAGATGGCGCGGCGGACGCGGGAGGAGCTGGCGCCCTACATCGACGGCGCTGCCTTCGGTCACGACGACTTCCTGGGGCAGAAGACCAAGCGGATCGGCGGCATCCTGCAGAAGTCGCCGGCAGCGCGCGAGCTTGTAACGCATCCCACGGTGATGGCGCTCTGCGAGCGCGTCCTGTTGCGCTATGCCGCGCGCTTTCAGCTCAACTTCTCCGGCGTCATGCACCTGGCCCCCGGTGCTGCCGCCCAAACCCTGCATCGCGACGGAAACCTCTATCCCATCAGCCACCCTGGCATCGTCACCCTGACGCCGGCCATGTGGGCGCTCTCCGAGTTCTCGGCGGAGAACGGCGGCACCCAGCTCGTCCCCGGCAGCCATCTTTGGCCTGCCGAGCGGGAGCCGCGGCCCGAGGAGGTGGTGAACGCCGTCATGCCGACGGGTTCCGTGCTGGTGTATCTCAGCGGCACCATCCATGGCGGCGGCGAGAACCGGGGCAGCACGCCGCGCACGGGCCTTGCATTGCAGTATAGCCTCGGCTGGCTGCGGCAGGAGGAGAACCAGTACCTCGCCAACCCGCCGGAGGTGGCCAAAGACTATCCCGAAGCCCTGCGCCGGCTGATCGGCTACGACTACGGCGGACCCTACCTGGGCTTCTTCCAGGGCGACGACCCGCACCGGGTGTTCGAGCCAGGCTATGAAGGCCCCGCCATGCGCTCGAGCGAGGCGGTGGCCGCCGCCGACGCGCGCATCGAGTACCTGCAGAGCGCCAACGCGCCGCTGACGGCGGAGCGCTTCCGGGGAGAGCGGGAGGAGTAGGGGACTCACCTTACTGTCATCCTAGGGCGAGGCGGTACGTCGAGACCCTAGGATCCATGGATGGGCTAAGCACTGGCTGACGAATGGATACTCGGGTCAAGCCCGAGTATGACAGTTGGTGGCTAGGGACTCGTTGAGCCCTACTGGAACATCTCCGGGCTGCGGGCGGCGAGCTGCTGGTAGATCGGCTGGAAGTGGAGCCAGCCGATGTACTCGCTGCCGACGTGCTCCCGGCTATACCTTGCGCTTTCCGGCGGCACTGGAATCGGCGTGTGGCCGCTGGCGTCGACCATAAGCTGTTGATGGCAGCAACGCTCAAGCGCGATGAACCAGAAGGCCGCGGAGTCGATGCTGTGGCGGCTGGCGGTGAAGAGGCCGTGGTTCTGATGCACTGCCGCCTTAACGCCCTCGAAGGCCTTGGCGATACGCGGGCCGGCGTCGTCCTCCACGGCAACGGCTCCGGCGTCCTCGCGGATCACCGCGTGGTCCTCGAAAAAGGCGCAGGCGTCCTGGGTGATGGGCTCGAGCGGCCGGCCGAGTGATGCGAAGGCTGTGCCGTAGCGCGTGTGGGCGTGGCACATGGCGAGGATGTCGGGATGCTCTTCGTGCACGGCTGCGTGCAGCACGAAGCCCGCGCGGTTCACCGCATAGTCGCCCTCAACCACCGTGCCTTCGTGGTCGACGAGGATGAGGTTGGACAGCGCCACCTGCTCGAAGTGGACCGCCATGGGGTTGGTCCAATAGAGGTCCGGGCGTTCGGGATCGCGGATGGTCAGGTGCCCTGCGAAGCCGTAGTCCAGGCCATGCACGGCGAAGGCGCGGCAGGCGGCGACCAGGCGCTTCTTGCGGTCGAGGCGCTGTTCTTCTGGCGAGTTGAAGGCCGGCTCCTCCGGAAACTTCAGGCCGGGCTGCTCCGGCTGATAGATCGAGACGCGGTTTCCAAGATCGAGCATGGGCGTTTTCCTCGCGGTCTAAGAGCTGCGTTCCGCATAAGGTGTGAACGCGAGCCTCCTATGACTAGCCCCTTTCAGGGCATGGCGGCACTGGCGCCCAGGCTACCAGCTGCCACCGCCGCCACCGCCGCCCCCGCCGCCGGAGAAGCCGCCGCCCCCCGAGCCGCTACCGCCCTTGGAGGGGACAGAGGTCGCTGAGATTGCGCTGCCCAGGCTGCCGCCGAAGGCGCCGGCATTGAAGCGGCGGCCGTGGCCGCGGTACCAGTTAGGCGCCCCGGTGTTGCTCAAGACGCCGGCGAACTTGGCGCTCCATTCATGGTCCAAGCCCAGCGCGATGGCATAGGGCAGCAGCTTTTCGAACAGCGCTGGGGTGCGCTCGGGCGGGTTGAGCAGGTTGAGGCGCTCCTCCTCTGCTGTGCCGAGGTAGAGCGCGAAGCCCTCGATGTGGTCGAGCAGCCGGCGGCCGCTCTTGGTCGGTGCCGCCATCAGAAAATGAAAGGTCACGGCCAGGATGCCGAAGACCGCGGCCGAGCCCAGGAGGAGCAGGTCGATCTCGCCGCCGGTATCTCTCAGCAGCTGCCAGATGGCGCTTTGCGCCGACTGAATCGCGACGAAGGTGAAGCCGACGAAGACCGCCGCCTTGATCAGGAGGGCAATGCCGCCGCTGCGCAGGTTGCGCCAGAAGGACGGCAGCATGGCGAGCCCGTAGGCCGGCAGCGCGGTGCCGGCCGCGAGCAGGAGCCATACGCCTAGCTGGTTGAGGGCGAGGTGCGGATCCTGCCAGGCGAAGAGCAGCAGCAGGAGCGTCACCACAACGCCGGTGGCGATGCCGGCCAGGGTATAGATCCAGTTGCGCAGGAAGCTCGCGCCGTAGTGCTCGTCCTTCAGCCGGCCTTTCAGCGCACGGCGTGCCTCGTCCATCCGCTTACCGTTGGTGCTGTCGCGCTTCAGAACGAGGACGCCGCCGGCCGGGAACATCTGGGTATAGGCGGCCCGCTCGGCCGGGGTCAGCCCCTTGTCGCGAGAGCCGAGCGGTTCGAGCGAGAAGTCGTGGCTCTTGAATAGGCTGTCGGAGGGTTCGTCGACGATGCGCAGGGCGCCCTTCACCGCCATGCTGACGATGGCGGCGGTCAGGCAGTTGTTGTCGAATCCTCGTTCTTGAACGTAACGCGCCGCCGCCGGGCCGATGCCCTTGGGCGGCGTGAACTGCGGATAGATGGCGCCGCCTTTGGGGTCGCGGCCCACGGCAAACCAACAGGCGAGTAGAGCAAGGACGCCGGCCAGCGTGCCGGCCATCAGCGACAGGCGATCATAAGGCAGGCCGAAGAGCGTGCGCGGGGCGGGCATCGCGACCAGGCCCTTGGGCCAGGCGACGGCGACGGTGAAGCCCCTGCCGGGAAGGAGCGGGGCGGTGGTGCGGGCGCGGTAGAGGCCTGAGGCCGCCTCTGTCACTTCGAAGTCCCGCTCTTGCGCGCCAACGCGGCCGGTGTAGGCGGCATGCTGCAGGATGTCCGTGCCGGTGGGCAGGACGACGGTGACGCTGGCCTGACGTATGGGAAAAGTCCAGCGGTGGCCGGTGACGTTCCAGTAGAGCTCGTCGTAGTCGGGGAAAGCTCGGAGCTGGCCGTCCGTCCGGTAGCGCAATTCGTAGCGTTGCTCCGAGGGGGTAGGGAGGATGACATCGGCTTGGCCGATGCGCACGCGCGTATGACCGTTCTCGCGGAGCAGCGTGTAGGGCTCCGCCCGGCCGTTGCGCGTGACCGAGAGCACCTCGAAGGTGACCGGCGCGCGGCCGCCGGAAGCGGTTGGGCTGGTCATTGGAAAGTCGCGGAAGATGCCGCGCTTGGTGAGCCCGGCGCCGAGGCGGTAGTCGATGGTCTCGGTGACATCGAGGCTGCCGTCGGGTTGTACCCGGACCTCCGAGTGGAAACTCGTAATCTCCTCGGAAGCTTGCGCCACTTGCGGCAGTAGTGGGCAAAAGAGCAGCGTGACAGAGGCCAGCAGGGCGGAGGCATAGAGGCGTATCATCGTCGCTACCGCTTACTGTTTCAGCTTTCGTGTTCTATCGCCGTTCTGACCGCGTCGATCAGGTTTTGGTCGACCTCGTAGGGCAAAAAGTCATCGTAGTTGCTGAACCAGTGTTGTCCCGAAGTTGAAGTCAGGACGCCGGAAAACTCATTGGTCCAGGCCCCCGGATCGCCCAGGGCTACAATGTAGGGGCGAAGTTTTTCCAAACGCTCTGGCGTCGTTTCGGGTTGGTCGAAAAACTTCGAACGCTCCTCCTCGGCGGTACGAAGATAAAGCGCGAAGCCTTCTAGTCGATCCAACAACCGACGACCGCCTTTCGTTGGCGCAGGCATGATGCGGACGAAGAAAACGACGATGACGCCAAATAAGGCGCCAGATGCCATGGCGACGAGATGGATGCCGCTTATCTGCCCGGCGCGAGCGTCTTCAACCAGAGATCCCCCGAAAAAAAACAAGCCACCAATCATCGGCACGAAAAAGACCAGCAATGATAACGTCTCGTTGACGCTTCTCGGCCGGTTCTCGGTCAAACTGAAGAGGAGATATCCGAAGAAGCCGATCACTAGGGTTAGGATCATCGAGCCACTCCACATGGTAAGCGGATAGCTCTCACCCTCTGTGTTGCCGCTGAGCTGTGGAAGCAGCAGGATCGCGGCAACGACGCCGATCCCGATACCCGCTAAACTATATCCGCCATTCCAGGCATAGTTTTTTCCGCGCTGTTCTGCCGCAAGCCACGATGCTGCTGCGACATAGGCACGGTCCACGCGCGGCCCGTTAGCTCTGTCACTAACGAGCGTGAGATTATCAGGAGTAGGGAACATAGCGTTGTAGATTGCGCGTTCGACGAGAGTCAGGTGTTTTCCCTTTGCACCTAACGGCACCAGTCGAAAGTCTTGGTATCTCATAGGGCTGTTCGAACGTCGTTCTACAATACGCAGCGCGCCTTTCGCAGCCATGTTCAAGATGGCCGCGGTTAGGCAGCGGTCGTCGTATCCCGCTTCCAGCGTGTAGCGCGCTTCCGCCGGACCAATGCCGTAGGGTGGCTCGAACTCGGGGTAGATAACGCCTAGTTTCGGATCACGTCCGACGGCTAGCCAGAATGCCAGAAGAGTTAAGCCGCCAACTAGGGTCGGCGTGAAGAGTAAAGGCCAATTGTCCGGCAGCCTTTCCGGTTGGGTCTTACTGGGCCTCTGCGATCTCGACTTCGACAGCAGCTGCCGTTGTGGTGGTTGGACCGTCGGCAACATCTGCCAAGCGAGAGTTACAGCAAAGCTCTCGCCCGCAGCGAGCACTTGGTTGGTCGAAGCCTGCAGGGACCCACTCGCTGCTTCGCTCATGTCCAGAGTTGTCGCTTGCCCATCCGGCCTGTGTCTTTCAGCCGCTTGCCGACTGACCGACACACCCTCGGGCAAGGTGATTGCGGCGCTCGCGGTTCGGATCGGGAAGCGCCAGTGCTCGCCGGTCACACTCCAGTTTAAGACGTCTTGACCATCGAAGGCCTGGACTCGGCCACCGGTGCGATAGCGGATTTCGTAGAGCTGTTCTGAAGGAGCGGGAAGGTCTCCTTCTACCGGCCCGATGTTGATGCGGGCCAGGCCGCTCTGCCGCACAATCCTGTAGCGCTCCGGCTGACCATTGCGCGAGACCGAAACGACCGTGAAGGTGACCCGCGCGGGCCGACCTGATTCGGTGCGGACGTTCATCGGGAGATCCCGGTCAATGCCGCGCGTTTCGACGCCGGCGCCGATGGCGTAGCGGAAGGTCTCGGTGACATCGAGCGTGCCATCGGGCAGCACCTGGATGTCGGCGTGGAAGAAGAGGATCTCCTCAGAGGCCTGAGCCTGCGGTGGGAGCAGCAGGCAGAAGAGGGCAGCGACAAACGCGAGTAGGCAGGCCGCACGGGCCCGCGTGCGCATCAATCGAACTTCACCACCGGCACGGCGCGGTGGTGCGGGTCCTGGATCTCGAAGTACTCGGCGCGCTGAAAGCGGAATTGCTTGGCGATCAGGTTGCTGGGAAAGACCTCGATCAGGGTGTTGAGGTGCCGGACGGCGCCGTTGTAGTAGCGCCGCGCCTTTTCGATCAGGTCTTCGGTCTCGGCGAGCTGTTCCTGCAGCTCGCGGAAGTTCGCATCGGCCTTGAGGTCCGGGTAGTCCTCGGCCACGGCGAAGAGCCTGCCGATGGCGGCAGTCAGGAGGTTTTCGGCCGCCCCCGTCTCGTCCAGGCCCGAGGCTCTGCCGACCTGGGTGCGCGCCTGGGTCACTTCTTCGAAGACGCTGCTCTCGTGGCGGGCATAGCCTTTCACCGTCTCGACCAGGTTGGGGATGAGGTTGGAGCGCCGCTTTAGCTGCACCTCGATGCCGCTCCAACCTTCCTCCACCAGGTTGCGGGCGCTCACCAGGCGGTTGTAGAGCAGCACGGCAAAGAGCGCGACGGCCGCCAGGGCGGATAGAACCAACAGGAATTCCAAAGGAAAGCCCTCTTTCTTGCAAGTCTCAGTCGGCACAACAGCATAGCGCGCGCCTCTCCCGCTACCATGCTTTGGTTGTGGTCTGCTTAAGCCTTTCAGTGCCGCCAGAAGGACAGCACATGCCGTTGCGAACGACAATTCAAGACAACCACTTCGACGGGTAGCAGATACTGCAAGTAAACTCCCGGATAGGGGCAGGATTGCTTACCTATTACACGAAATTTTTATGTAGTAACTTACGCAATAATTCGCTAACTTGAAGGTCGCCTAGGTGCTTGGTGCAAGGGGCTCTTCCATGACGAGGAATCTATTGAGCAACGCGGTTGCCGTTATCGGCCGCCGCGCGGGGCCTGCTGTGCACGTTCCTTTGGGGGATGGCACACGCGAGGCAGGCTGGCGGTTGTGATTGGCTCTGGCCTAGACGGCGGCCGGTAGGCTGCCGGGCCCGGGGCCATTCAACCGTGATCGCTCGGGGGTGCTCGCTTGGGGAGCGATAGGGGCGGCAAGCGCCGTCCAACGGGGCTGGTGCAGGCGGCGGCGACGCTCTGTTGCCGCCGCCTGTATCGTTATGGCGAAGCGGTTTCCTGGCTCATCTCGCGTAAGCTCTCAACAAGCTTGGGGTCCGTCATCACACGAGGCGCCTTGTTTTGGCCGCCGAGTTTCCCGCGCGACCTCATCCAGCGGGCGAAGCCGCCTGGCGGAACCTGTTGCACCAGCGGCGGGTCCATGCCGAAGCCGCCGGCCCGGTGGGCCCGGTAGTCGAGATTGACGTCCGAGAGCGTTGCGTCGATCGCTTCCGCTGCCCGCTTCATCGGTTCTTGCTCGACCGGCTTGGTGAACTCGATGAACCAGAGATGGCGGCCACGCGGGCTCTCGGCATTCGGATAGAGCGCGGTGACCGAGAAGTCGACGAGCTGAGCGTTGGCTGCGTCAGCGGCGGCCGCAGCGGCCTTCTCCATCTCTTCGGCGATGACGTGCTCGCCGAAAGCCGAGAGGTAATAGGAGGTGCGGCCGGTGACCAGCAGGCGCGGCGGGTCGAGATCAACGAAGCGGACCGTGTCGCCGAGGATGTAGCTCCAGACCCCGGCGCAACTCGACAGCACGACGGCATAGTTCACACCCGTCTCGGCATTGGCGATCCAATGGCGCGTCGGGTTTTCCGCTTCCAGCTCTTCGAGCGGAACGAACTCGTAGAACAGTCCGTTGTCGAGCAATAGGCGCAGGCCCTCTCCGACGCCGCGGTCGGCGATGGCGAGAAAGCCCTCGCTCGCCGGATAGACTTCGCGGAGGTCGACGCCGGTTCCTTCGACGTAGTCGGAGAAGCGAGCGCGGTAGGGCTCGAAGGCAACGCCGCCATAGACCACCATATCCAGGTTGGGATAGAAGTCGGTCAGCTTGCCGTCCGGCTTGTCGTGCAGCTTGCGCAACTTGTCGAAGTACAACAGCAGCCAACTCGTGGTCCCGCCCAGGGCACGGATGTCCTGCTTAACCGAGTCCTCCGCCAGCGCCGTCGTCTTCTCTTCCCAATCGGCAATCTCGGCCAGCGCGGGCGGCGGGTAATAGTAGGGCTTTGCCCAGGCCGGGACACGGCTGGCGGCGATACCGCTCAAGTCGCCACACGGGACGCCATCGCGCTTGGTCATGGCAACGCTGCCGCCCAGCATGAAGCTCTTGCCGCCGAGCATGCGGCTGTCGGGCTTGTTGGCAAAATGCAAGGCCACCATGGTGAGCGTCGCGCGCTTGTTGGAGACCACCATCTCTTCGCTGATAGGCAAGAACTTGGTCTTGCCGGAGGTGGTGCCAGAGCTTTCCGCGAGAAAGCTGACGGAACCCGGCCAAGTGGCGTCTGTCAGCGTCGGGAAGCTGTCCTTCCAGTAGCTTTCCCAGAAGGCATCGTAGGACCGCAGCGGCACGGCCCGCTGGAAGGCTTCGGGGCTGCGGATGTCGGCGAAGCCGTGGTCCCGGCCGAAACGGGTCAGACAGGCGCGCCGCAACAGCCGCTGCAGCTGCGCGGCTTGGGCCTTCGCCGGATCAAGCGCATTCATGCGGCCCAGGCGCCAGCGCGCGTAGAGCCTGGCAAGCGGCGTGGCGTCAAACATGGGCCTGGCTCCGATCGACTGCCCTGGCTGCCGGTGCGAGCGAGACAACATGGGGAAAGGCGGCCGTGACGGCAGCGGCGGTCATGGGCATGCGGATGTACTTGCCGGCGCGCCAGAGGTCGTACTGATCGTTGAAATTGGCGGAGCCGATCCAGCCGTCTTGTCCGCCAAGCAGGCAGAAGTCGTTGGCGTCCGGGTCGGCAAAGTCCGAGACGTGGCGTGCCACGGCGCCGAGACCGACGCGGTGCACGCCGCGCGAGACGCCGTGTGCCGTCTTCATCAAGGTCTCGTTGCCGCCACCGACGGCATCGTCGGCGAAGCCGTAGCGTTTGCCGATAAACGGCGCCCGCGCGAAGGGGTGCTCGAGGCGCAGACGATGTATGGCACCCCAAGTGCCGTGCTTTGCGAAGTCCTCCTGCGCCTCTTTGGCCGCGCGAGCGGCTGCTGTCGCCAACCGCACTTTCGGCAGGCTGACGAGATCGCGCTTAAGCAAGGCCGTCAGGTCCCAGGAGGCGAGATAGAGGTCGCGGTCGCTCGCTCCGTGCAGCGTATGCAACAGGTGATGCACCATCAGTTCGTACGCCAGGGCGCCTCCCGACTCCGCGTCGTGGCGTCCGTCCCACGCGGCGAGCGCGGCTATGATCGGCAGGCGCGAAGCGGCGTCATCCTCTAGCAGTTCAAGCATGAGATCGGCGAGGTAGGGGGCGGAGGGCATCGCCACATCGCGCTGCAGCGTCTTGAGGCTCTCCGCAGAAACCTTGTCTGCCTGTTTCAGCAAGGCTGCCATCCGGTGAACCCGATCATCGGGTGAGAAGAAAAATCCGACCGGCACGTCGTGAGCTGGCGGTCGGTTGTTCGCTGAGACGACATAGCCGTCTGCCGGCGCGAAGCTGGCCGGAAAGTCGCTGCCCACGACGATGGATTGCCAGTGCGCCGCAAGTGCCCGGTTCTGCACAAGGTCTTCCGGCGGTCCGGAGGGGCGGCGCGGTAGGTGGGCCGCTACCGCCCGGCCGACCTTGCCGCGGGCATCGGCGTAGACCATGTTTTGCGCCGGCGCTGCGAAGCCGTCGAGCGCTGCTCGGAAAGCCTCCCAATCCTTGGCCTTGAGCACGCCCAGCATGGCGGTGATCTCGTCGTTCGGCTCATGGCCTATCCAGCGCATGGCGAGCGGGCGCTCCGGCGACATGCCGAGCAATGGCGCATCCGAGATGATCGGTCCGTACTCGGTGCTGCGCAGAGTGACTCGGGCTTCCTTGCCCCAGCGCACCTTTATTCGCTCCTCGCGGGTCGTGATCTCCGAAGGCGCGAGGTCGGAGACGTCGAACAGGTCGCTGCTCGCCGCATGCAGGCTGGTCCCGCCCCAGGCGATGTCTGGGTTGCGCCCTAAGGCAACGACCGGGACACCGGGTATCATGAAGCCCACCGCGTGAATGCCGGGCGCCTTGACGCCGGCGATGAGCCAAAGGTTTGGTAGAATTACACCGAGGTGGGGGTCGCTGGCGATCATCGCCGCGCCGCTGGCAGACTTTTCGGCCGCTACGGCCAGCGAGTTGCTGCCGCCGCGGTTGAGCGCCCCGAAGCCGATCTCAAACGGATCGCCTCCGCCGGAGAGAGACGGGGTTGGTGTTCCGCCTTCCGCCATCAGCCTCTCCCAGGCGTCAGGCCAGTTGTTGCGACCACGGTGCGGCAGCAGCCGGCGCCAAACCTTCCATGAAAAGTCGCTCGCAGCGAGGCGCCCGATGGCGATGAGGTCTGAGAGGCTCCATGGCTGTGGAGCGAAGCCGAGAAGGCGGAATTCCTCAGGTGGCTCATCGGCGTTTGCAATCACGGCATTGACGCCGTCGCGAAAGCCCTCCAGCCACCTTCGCGTTTCCGGCGGAATGCACCGCTCGATCTCGGTGACCGGCCTGGCAAAGCCGACGATGCGCAAGCTGCGGTCCATGTCGACCGCCACTGGGCCGAGCATTTCCGACAGGCGGCCCCAAGCGAGCCGGCGCATGATCTCCATTTGGAAAAGGCGCAGATGGCCATGGGTGACGCCAAGGCCAACTGCCAAGTCGCGTTCCGAGTCGGCCTGGATGTAAGGTACCTGCCAGTCGTTCCAGCGAATCTCGATCGGCGCATCGAGAGGCAGCTCATTCCGCGGCAAGGCCGCAAGGCGCTCGGCGGTAGACCAGCGCCGCCGCCTCGGCTCGGCAAGGCGAAAGCCGGCATAGCGCAAGGCCAGGCGCGCCAGGCCAACCCAAGGGCGTCGAGTGCCGGTCATGGTATTCTACAGCTAAAGATTGACTTATTCACGGGCTTTGTAAGGTCTTCAGTCGCTGGACTGTGCGGTACCACAAGACTTAGGGCCACGGCCATGCCCAAACCAACCTCGCGAGGCATTTCCATGGCACACCGTTCGTTGGCCATTGGAAAGGCGCCCCTTATTTCACCACCTGTGCGCCGTAAATTTGCCGAATTGGCAGAGCATTTCGGCAGTCGGTCTTGGAGCGGGCTTCGTCGCAAATCTGTCACTGCGATGTGACCTGCCTACCTAAACTCTGGTATTGTAGCAGACCGGTTGCCGCTGTTGACGGTGACCGCACGACGAATCAGACCCCGCCCGCCCACGTGGCGACAACGGGGCTGCAACAGGGACGGTGTTGGGAACTGTGGGTTCCACTAGGCGCATAGCGTCGAAGGGCGTCTTTTTCCGTGGTGCAAGCGCCGATATGCCCGCGATTCGCCGAGTGCTTTGGTACTGCCCGCTGCTTCGGCGGATTGGCAGTCCGACTTTCGCACCTTTTCCGAGTTTGATTGCAAACTTGAGTGGCCCTTGTGGCCGGGTCTTGCCCCGTAATCGGTGACCAGCCGGTTTGTCGATGCGACAGGGCTTCAGATGGGAGAACGAAATGGCCAAGAGAGTTTACCGCGATAGCACCGGCAAGAGGGTGCACCCCTATGTGCCGGAGATCAGCGATCTGTACCGGCGCGGCAAGGTCAGCCGCCGGGATTTCCTGCACACCGTGACAATGCTCGGCGTCTCTGCTGGCGCGGCCTACGCCTTCGCAGACAAGGTCGACGGTATCGAGAGCCTGAGCCCCATCCGTCAGGCACATGCGGCGCAGAAGGGTGGCGTCTTGCGTTCCTCGATGCGGGTGCAGGACATGTCCGACCCTGCTGTCTTCGACTGGATCCCGCGCTCCAACCAGGCGCGGCATATTGTCGAGTACCTTACCCGCACGGGCTCCGACAACATCACCCGGCCATACCTGGCGGAGAGTTGGGAAGCCAATGACGACCTGACCCAGTGGACCCTCAACCTGCGCCAGGGCGTCAAGTGGTCGAACGGGGATGACTTCAACGCCGATGACGTCATCCACAATTTCAACCGCTGGCTCGACCCCTCCATCGGCTCCTCCAACGTCGGGCTCTTCGTCGCCATGACGACCGACTACGATACCGGTCAGAAAAACGACGACGGTTCGCCCGTCATGGGCAAGAGGATGCGTGAGGGAGCGATCGAACGGGTCAACGACCACACGGTCAAGCTCCATCTCAACTCGCCGGTGCTCTCTATTCCGGAGAACCTCTACAACTACCCCACGGCCATCGTGCACCGGAACTTCGACGACGACGGCGGCAGTTTGGCCAAGAACCCGATTGGTACCGGCCCCTATGCACTGGCAGAGTACGAGATCGGCAGCAAGTGCCGTTTGGTGCGGCGGACCGACGGTCCCTACTGGGGCGGAGAGCCCTATCTCGACGAGATCTTCTACATCGATCACGGCGACGACGAGAATGCCGGCGTCGCTGCCCTGGCTTCGGGGCAGGTCGATCACATGCATGAGCTCTTCATCGACACCATGGATGTGATCGAGCGGTTGCCCAACGCCATTCTGCATGAGGCGCCGACGGCGCAGACAGGCGTCTTCCGCATGCGGGTCACCGAGAAGCCTTTCGACGATGTCCGCGTGCGCCAGGCGGTTGCCCTGACCATGGATCACCAGAAGATCCTCGAGCTGGCTTACCGAGGCCGCGGCGTGATCGCCGAGAACCACCATGTGGCGCCGATCCATCCCGAGTACTACAAGCTGCCGGAGCTGAAGCGCGATATTGCCAAGGCCAAGGCCCTGCTTGCGGAAGCCGGCCATCCGAACGGGATCTCGATCAGCCTGGACGTCAATAACGATCAGGCTTGGGAAGTCTCGGCGGCGCAGGCCTTCAGAGAACAGGCGGCTGCTGGTGGCGTCGATGTTAAGCTCAACATCATGCCGGGTTCCCAGTACTGGACAGTCTGGGACAAGACGCCGTTTGGCCTCACCGGCTGGACCCACCGTCCGCTCGGTGTGATGGTGCTCAACCTCGGCTACCGCAGCGGCGTGCCCTGGAACGAGACGGCCTATAGCAACCCCGAGTTCGATAAGGCCCTCGACATTGCGAGCGGCATCCTGGATGTCGAGGAACGGCGCAAGGCAATGCAAGAGGTTGAAACCATCCTGCAGAACGATGCAATCATCGCGCAGCCTCTTTGGCGCTCGATCTTCACCGCGACCTCGACACGGGTGAAGGGCTATCGGGCGCACCCGACGCAGTATCACCAGTTCCAAGACGTCTGGCTTGAGGGCTAAGCCCGAGATCTATAAGCCCTCCCGCGGCGCGTTTCCATTTGGAGGCGCGCCGCGATGCTTTCTGCGACTGACCATACCCGTCGCGGTATCTGCGACGTCGAGGAACTGCCGATGAGAACAAGGGCCGCTGTTCTGTATGAGGTCGGGCGTCCACTCGAGGTCGAGAGCTTGGAGCTCGCGCCGCCAGAAGCTGGAGAAGTGTTGGTCGAAATCCGTGCTGCCGGCGTTTGCCACAGCGACTATCACGTGATGAGCGGCCAGGCCGCCCACCCCCTGCCAGTGGTTCTCGGCCATGAAGGCGCCGGTGTGGTGACGGCGTTGGGCAAGGGTGTGGAGCGGCTGAAGGTCGGTGACCATGTGGTGCTCAACTGGATACCGGCGTGCGGCCAGTGTTTCTATTGTCGCAAGGAAGAGAGTCAGCTCTGCAAGACCTATGTCGGCCCGCTGTGGGACGGCACTATGCCCGATGGGAGTTGCCGCTTGTCGAAGGAAGGGAAGCCTGTCCGTCATCTCGGCATGCTCGCCTGCTGGGCCGAGCGCACTGTCGTCCCGCAGCAGAGCTGTGTGGTGATCGATAAGGATCTGCCCTTCGAGATTGCCGCGCTATTGGGTTGCGCCGTGACCACCGGTGTTGGCGCTGTGCTCAACAAAGCGCGGGTCGAGAGGGGAAGTAGCGTCGTTGTGTTCGGTGCTGGCGGGGTTGGTCTCAGTGTTATCATGGGTGCGCAACTCGCCGGCGCGGCGACAATTGTTGCGGTCGACACCGCTGAGCCTAAGGCCGCGGTCGCCAAGTCCTTCGGCGCAACGGATTTCGTCGTGGCGGGTCCGGAGGCTAACGAGGCGATCCGCTCGCTCACCGAAGGGCGCGGTGCCGACTACGTGTTCGAGGCGGTCGGTAAAACCAAGCTGCAGGAGGCTTGCCTTGCGGCCTTGCGCCCCGGCGGCACGCTGGTGCTGGTCGGCCTGCCGGGCAACGAGGAGACCATGAAGCTCCCCAGTGCGGCGATCATACGCGACGAGAAGACGGTCACCGGTTCGATTTTCGGCTCGGCCCAATGCGCCCGCGACTTCGCGCTCTATGGCGCTCACTTCCTGGCCGGTCGCCTTCCGATCGAGCGGCTGATTGCGCGGCGCTACAGCCTCGATCAGATCAACGACGCCTGTGCCGCGATGCTTGGTGGGGCGCCCGGCCGAGGCGTCCTCATCTTCGGGAACTAACCCCTTAGCGACCGTCGCATCCGTTCTAGAATTCGGTCGCTCTCGCCATAGCCGGCAGCTTCGCCCAGGTGCGAAGCTTCAAGTTGAAATCGTCCGCCGGCCAGGGATGAGCCGATCATGCAGCCGCGCAGCGCCGCCAGCTTGCACGATAGCCGATCTTCGTCCAAAGGACCGCGCTTCGCCTGCGGCTGGTACGAGACCTTGCCTGATGTCTCTGCTGCCGGGCCGGCCGAGGGTGATCTGTGCTTCGACATGGCCGTCGTCGGCGCCGGCTTCACCGGCTTGGCCTGCGCCCGGCGCCTGGCCGAGCTGCACCCCGAGGCTTCCATCGCCCTGATCGAAGCCGAGCGTCTCGGTGCCGCCAACTCCGGTCGGAACTCCGGCTTCCTGCTCGACATTTCTTTCTATGAAGACGCGACGTCGGCCGTGCAGGCCGCAAAGACCCGTCTGCAGGAGGCGGGCCTTGCCGAGCTGGCGCGGGTCGTGCACGAGCAAGTCATCGCCTGCGACTGGCGGCCTTGGGGTAACCTCTACGGTGCTATGGGCGGAGGAGACGCGGCGCTGCTCGATGGCATGGCTGAGCGCTACCGAGCCTGCGGTAAAGCACTGGAGCCTTGGCCGGTCGAGCGAATGGTGGAGGTCACTGGCTCGCAGCGCCTGCGTCGAGGGATCTTCCATCCCGGCACGGTGTTGGTGCAGCCGGTCAAGCTCATCCGCGGCCTGGCTGCCACGTTGCCATCTAACGTTACGCTCTTCGAAGACAGCCCTGTGACGGCGCTCGCATCTGTCGCGGACGGCTACCGCTTGCGCACGGCACGGAGCAGTATCGCCGTCGAGCAGCTCTTCCTCTGTGCCAACGGCGGCACGCCGGCGCTCGGCCATGGCAAGCACCGTCTGCTCAAGGTTGCCACGTTCGCCGCCATGACCGCGCCGCTTGAGTTGTCCGACGGGCCGTTGGCTGAAGCCGATCCCTTTGGACTGTTGCCCTTGGTGCCGGGCGGCGCGACCTTGCGGCTGACGGATGATCATCGCCTGATCGTGCGCCAGGGGGCAGCCTTCGTGCGCGATGGCCAGCCGGGTGAGACCGAGCTCCGGCGCTTCTTGGAGGAGGCGGCCCGCAGCATGGCGCTCTATTGGCCCGAGCTTACGGGGCGTGGCTTCGACTATGCCTGGGGCGGCGTTATGAGCCTGACGCGCAACAACGCCCAGCTCTTCGGCGAGTTGTCTCCTGGCCTGTTTGTCGCCTCCTTCTGCAACGGCGCCGGCAACACCTCTGGCACGGCTGCCGGGAAGCTGTTGGCTGAGCTTGCTGCCGGAGAGTGCAGTGATCTTCTGACCGATCAAATGAGCTTGCCACAACCGACACGCTTGCCGCCTGACTTCCTGAGCGGGCTGGTGGTCCGGCGCCGGATCGCGCAAGCTAAGCGGCGGCTCAACCAGCTCTATGCCGCCGTCGACAATTGGCCCCCCAACGAAGAAGGGAGCAGGCAAGCATGACCCGACGTGCCAGAAAGTCGCCGCGCGACCGCGTCAAGCAGACCTTCGAGCAGTTGCCCTACGGTGCCTTTCAGCACCGCTTCCCGCCCTTCGAGGTGCTACGTGAAGAGGCAGTCGAGGCCATCCACGAAACCGCCATGGACATTCTGGAGACGGCGGGCCTGCAGGTGCTCGATCCCGAGTCTCGCCGTATCTTCCGCGAGGGCGGCTTCCAGGTCGACAACCGCGCTCAGCGCGTGCGCTTGGACCGGGATGGCCTCATGGAACTGGTTGCCAAGACACCGAACCGGACCAGCGTGCGCGGCCGCAACCCGGAGCGACGCGTTCAGATCGGCGGCGGCTGCATGGCGGTCACGGCCGTCGGTGGCCCGCCCTTCGTCTCGGACCTGGAGCACGGTCGTCGTGCCGGCAACGAGGCCGACATGCGGGGCTTCATCAAGCTGACCCACATGCTCAACGTGATCGACATCGAAGGCGGCCTTTCGGTCGAGCCGACCGACCTGCCGGCGGAGACACGGCATCTCGACTTCTACCTCGCTTGCTGTGAGCTGACGGATAAACCTTGGAAGCCGCTCAGCGCCGGCCGCCACAAGGCGGAGGACGCTATCGCGGTCGCCAAGATCCTGTTCCGGGAAGACGAGGCGAGTTTGGCGGCCGACCCGGTCTTCTTCGTCAACACCAATACCAACACGCCGCTGATGATGGATGCGGATATCGCTCAGGGCATCATCGAATTCGCGCGCATCGGCCAGCCGATCTGCGTGACGCCCTTCGCGCTTTCCGGCGCCATGGCGCCGAGCACCATCGCCGGTGCTCTGGCTTTGCAGAACGCCGAGACCCTGGCGGCCTGCGCCCTGGTGCAGCTGGTGCGGCCTGGCTGCCCTTATATATATGGCGCCTTCACCAGCAACGTGGACATGCGCACCGGCAGCCCCGCCTTCGGCACGCCAGAGTATGCGTTGGCGGCCCAGGCCAGCGGCCAACTCGCCAGGCGCTACGATCTCCCTTGGCGCTCTTCTAACACCAATGCGTCCAACGCGCCCGACGCTCAGGCGGCTTACGAAACGCAGATGTCGCTCTGGGGCGCGATCACCGGCCACGCCGGCGTGCTCAACCAGGGGGCTGGCTGGTTGGAGGGGGGTCTGGTTGCCTCCTACGAGAAGCTCATTCTCGATGCCGAGATGCTGCAGATGATGAAGGTCTGGTCCCAGGGTTTCACGGTCGACGAGGCGGCGCTCGGCCTTGATGCCATCCGCGAGGTCGGGCCCGGCGGCCACTTCTTCGGTGCGGCCCACACCTTGGAGCGCTACGAGTCCGCCTTTTACCAGCCGCTGCTGTCCGACTGGTCGAACTACGAGAACTGGCGCGACGCCGGCGCCAAGGACGCGACCCAGCGCGCCAATGAGATCTGGAAGGCGATGCTCGCCGACTACGAGGCGCCGCCGCTCGACGAGGGCATCCGCGATGGCCTCGCCGACTACGCCGCCCGCCGCAAGGAGGCGCTGGCAGCTTAGAGAGGTGACCCAGCGGCGCGGCGGGCGATGGCCTCGACGTGTATCCTGGCGCAGTCGATGATGTCGAAGCCGTAATCGGTACCGTCGAAGACCAAGGCCAGGTCTGTGCCGCCGAGCATGATCGCCTCGGCGCCTTGCTCTTCGATCAAACGCCGGCTGGCCGCCAGGAAGACCTCGCGCTGGTCCGGCGTCACCTTCCCTGCAGCCGCCATGGCTGCATAAGCGTCGTGCACTGCGTCGAGTTCGTCGCCAGCCGGCGCCAAGAGGCGGGCCGCGCGGATCCTGCCGTATAGGCCCGTCTCCATGGCCATCCGGGTGCCGAGCACGCCGACCCTCTCAAGGCTGCGTTGTTCCAGGTCCCGGTCGACCTCTTCGATCATGTCGATCACCGGGAGCGGCGAGATGCGCTTGAGGTCTTCGATGCAGAAGTGCCCGGCGATCGAGGTGATTACAGTGACGTCGGCGCCGGCCGCCTGCAGGCGCTCAGCCAAACGCAGAAAGACTGCGGCCTGCGCCGCCGCATCGCCCGCGGCTTGGTTCTTGATAAGGGTCGGTGCTTCGGCATGCACCATGGTCAGCTCGAGCGTGAAGCCTTTCTCGGCTGCCGCGGCGATCAGACCACGATAGTAATGGTCCGTGGCGGCCGGACCGATCCCGCCGACAATCCCAATGTGCATGGTTCTTTGTCTCCAAGTCCCGACCTCTTGGCCAGCTTTCAAAAAACACGTCCCAACCCCGTCAGGCAATGTCAGGGCCTACAACGCAAGACGCGGGGGCTGATGTGCCGCGCACACGCGTGCTTCCCCTATGCGGCAGCCTGAGGCAAAACTCTGCTGTACAATCAAACCCTGCCAGAGGGCCCAGAGACCATGCCGGACAGCAAAGCCCAAGACCTGAAGACCGCTAAGGGTGCCTCCACCCAGGATCGGCCCTTCCGCTTCTACGATAACCGGCAGAAGTACCTGATGTTCGTCACCACCACGGCCGAGAAGTGGGCGGTGGTCGAGCATATCGAGCCGGAGCTCGATCGTTTGCGCCCGACGCCGCCCTGCCTGCGCGTCTTCGATGCCGGAGTGGGGGACGGTACTGTGTTGTCGGGTGTGCTGCGCCGCTTGCACGAGCGCTTCCCCACCGTGCCTTTTCTGGTGGTCGGGAAGGAGATCTCGCTGGAAGACGTGCGTCTCTCACTCGACAACATGCCCGACCGCCTGGTCGAGCATCCCGAGACGGTGCTGGTCTTCACCAACCTCTACTACTATGAGGCGCCTTATCTCCAGCCAGCGAAGGCGACCGAGAACGAGCCTGTCCGCCTCGACGTGCGCCTGAGCGGCACCACGTCGAGCGACTTCGAGCGGCAGATCCGGGCGCTGCAGGACGATATCGCGGACCTCTGGCAGGTGGTCGCCAGCCCCAAGACCGGCAACCCGCGCTATGTCACGCCGACGATCCTGACTGTCAGCCGCCAGGACCGCGCCTTCGTGCTCGATAGCGTCATGCCAAAGCCGGGGCCGCAGATGGAGTACGATCTCATCCTGGCGGTGCAGCCCTACCGCGCCCGCTTGGCGGCCGAACGCAAGGTCGACTACGTGCTGGGGCCGATGGCCGAAGCGCTGGCCGAGTGCGGCGTGATGATCGGCGTGCAGGCCACAGGACAAGACCCGGGCATGGACATCGTCCGTGAGGTCTGGCCCGGCGAGCGACCCTTTCAGACCCCGGGGCCGACTCTGGTGCGCCTTCTGATGGAGCGCTTGACCAGGACCTTGCCGGAACGCCGCTACCTGGAGCGCACCGGGGCAGGGGAGACCGGGCTGTTTCGCTATCACATGCACACCATGCCCTCCGAGCTGGGCGAGAGCATCGGAACCTCGACCCTGATGGCGGCCTGGAACGCCGCGGTCTATGTGGCGCAAATCGACGATGAGCGGCTCAACGAGGCCATGGCCGACAACCGCTACCTCGCCGCCACCGCCGAGGTGTTGGAGCGCTACGGCGGACTCTGGTTCATCGACGAGATCTTCTCGGTCCAGCGCCTGCCTAAGCGGTAGACCTGCTCAACGCCGAGGCCTTCTAACCGCAAGCTCAGCTTCGTTGGCGTCAGGCAGTGTTTTTCTTCGCTTGGCAACGAGGACACGCCGCCTATCGGAGTGGTCATGATGGAGCATTCCGTCGCGTGAGATCTGCCCGTGAAAAAGGAAAAGCACACAAAAATTATTAGCAATAGTATTACATATAACAACTGTGCATTCAGGCCATTCCAAATCTGCCGAACTTGTTTAGTGTGAAATGAAAAAACTCATTTATAGTCAATATTATAGAGAGCTCTTCCCACTTCGCAATTGAGCCATGACGTTGACCTGAATCAAGGCAAAATTGGAATTATTCTATCTACACTTTCGGCGCTAAGTGAGAGTAAGGAGACTCAACCAATGAAGCGCCTGTTAAGCGTTCTTTTTGTCTCTCTGTCGGCGGCATCGCTTTCTGCGACGGCGTCAGCAGAAGAGCTGCGGGAGGTGGCTTTGGAGCTGTTCGCGCCCCTGCCATCCACCGTTCCCGCTGTGCGGGACAACCGGATCACGCCGGAGAAGATCGAGCTCGGCAAGGCTCTGTTCTTCGATCCGCGGCTGTCAGCCTCCGGCGTATTCAGCTGCAACTCCTGCCATAACGTAGGAACTGGTGGCGACGACAATCTGGAAACCTCGATCGGCCACGGCTGGCAGAAGGGGCCGCGCAATTCCCCCACTGTGTTCAATGCCGTGTTCAACGAGGCCCAATTCTGGGATGGCCGGGCCGAGGACCTGAAAGCCCAAGCCAAAGGCCCCATCCAGGCCGGTGTGGAGATGGCCAACACGCCGGAAAACGTCGTGCTGACCCTGAAGAGCATGCCGCAGTACGTGGCGTGGTTCGAAGGTGCTTTCCCGGGAGAAGCGGATCCGGTGACCTTCGACAACATGGCTCGGGCGATCGAGGCTTTCGAGGCCACGCTGATCACCCCGGCGCCTTTCGATGCCTATCTCAACGGCGACGATCAGGCGCTCACGCTCGATCAGAAGACGGGCCTAAGCCTCTTCATGGAGAAGGGCTGTGTCGCTTGCCACAACGGTGTGAACGTCGGCGGCCACGGCTACTACCCCTTCGGAGTCATCGAACGTCCGGGTGCGGACATCCTGCCGGAAAACGACAAGGGCCGCTTCGCCGTGACGCAGACGGCGGACGACGAGTACGTCTTCCGCGCCTCGCCGCTGCGCAACATTGCGGTGACTGCTCCCTACTTCCACTCCGGCAAGGTGTGGGACCTGGAGCAGGCCGTGGGGATCATGGGCAGCTCGCAGCTCGGCGAAGAGCTGAACGACGAGGAAGTTCGCCTGATCACCGCGTTCATGCACTCCCTGACGGGTCAGGTGCCAGAGGTGACCTACCCGATACTGCCGCCGGAAACGGCAACCACGCCGCGACCCACCGCCGAGATCTTGCCTTGATCAAGCTACTGGCGGTTGCCAATTAAGAGGAAATGCCGGCGGATTTCCGCCGGCATTTTTCCTTTGGCTGCTTGGTGTGTTTCCAAGGTGCTTCCGCACCTGACCTTGCCGACCATGCGGCGTGCCTCGGTGACGCGCATCTCCCACCCGACCGTCCACTCATGGTACTCGAGTGGGTTCGCGGGTCTTGGGCGCCTCGCGCATACGACTAGTCCTTTGTTTTGCCGAGCCAGCGGTAAAGCACGCCACCCAGCCCGCCGCCGATCAGTGGCGCCACCCAGAACAGCCACAGCTGGGCCAATGCCCAGTCGCCGACGAAGAGCGCCTGGCCCGTCGAGCGCGCCGGATTGACCGAGGTGTTGGTTACCGGAATGGAAATCAGGTGGATAAGCGTCAGCGCCAGACCGATGGCCAGCGGCGCGAAGCCTGCCGGTGCCCGCGCCTCAGTCACGCCCATGATGATGAGCAGAAAGAAGAGCGTCAGCAGCACCTCGGCAACGAGCGCGGCGGTCAGCGAGTAGCCGCCCGGGGAGTGCTCGCCGAAGCCGTTGGCTGCGAAACCGACGGAGAGAGAGAAGCCCTCCTGGCCTGAAGCGATGAGATAGAGTGCCGCCGCCGCGGCGATGGCGCCGGCCACCTGCGCTGCCCAGTAAAACGGCAGGTCTTTGGCCGGAAAGCGGCCGCCAGCCCAAAGCCCCAGGGTGACAGCAGGATTGAAATGGCCGCCGGAGATATGGCCCACAGCGTATGCCATGGTGACCACCGTCAGACCGAAGGCGAGCGACACACCCAGCAGGCCTATGCCAACTTCCGGAAAGGCAGCTGCCAGCACGGCCGAGCCGCAACCGCCGAAGACCAGCCAGAACGTTCCAAGAAACTCTGCGGCCAAGCGCTGTGTCATAGGCATTGCGACCCCCTTTTCTTTGCGAAGCCCGAAGCTTTTCGCCGCGGGTGCCCCGTCCGCGCCCGCGCATCTCCGGCAACTTCGGAATGCTGATGCCTAGGCTGAATTGCATGGGATGGGAAGTGACAGGAATGGGTCAGAGCAGGATAGCTGCGCTCTCGGTGCGGTTTGCGCCAAACCTCTCGGGAGAACACCTATTTGGCGCAGGACTAACCGCACGTGCCCGACGTCGCGTGAACTGAAAACCCTATCAAAAGAGCGTTATTCGACACCTATTCCGGTGCTCGGGACAAGAGTCGGTCTTGGAGCGCGTTTCGTCGCAAATCTGAAACTGCAAGGTGACGCAGACCCCTAAAGTCTGATAAAGTTTCGGCCGATCTGTCGCCCCGTGCGGCCGCCGAGCAAAACAGGCCCCAGCCAAGAATGGAACCAACAAGGGGCGCGATCAGGGATGGTTTTGAGACTGTGGGTATTGGGAGCATAGCGCCGCAAGGCGCCCCATTCCGTAGGATAATCCGTAATGCGCAGGCCGCAGGGCGCCGCGATCGAACGCGCGCGCCATGGCTCGCTTTGCCTGCTTACGCACGGCATGGCTAAGCCGCGCAGAACACCGTTTCTCCATTGGGTGGGCCTCTAGGGCCGAAGGTCTCCTCTGCGTCGCCGGCGCGGAGGTCAACGAAAAAAGGGAGCACAACATGGCCAAGAAAATTTACACCGATAGCGCCGGCAAAAGGGTTCACCCCTATGTGCCGGAGATCAGTGATCTGTACCGGCGCGGCAAAGTCAGCCGTCGGGATTTCCTGCACACCGTCACGCTGCTGGGTGTCTCTGCCGGTGCGGCCTATGCCTTCGCCGACAAGGTTGATGGCGTCAAGAGCCTCAGTCCCATTCGCCAAGCCCAAGCCGCTGAGAAGGGTGGCGTGCTGCGCTCCGCCATGCGGGTCCAGGACATGTCCGACCCGGCGGTCTTCGACTGGACGCCGCGCTCAAACCAAGCCCGCGGTATCGTCGAGTACATGACGCGCACCGGCTCGGACAACATCACCCGGCCCTACCTCGCTGAGAGCTGGGAAGCCAATGATGAATTGACCGAGTGGACCTTCAAGCTGCGCCAAGGCGTCAAGTGGTCGAACGGCGACGACTTCAACGCCGATGACGTGATCCACAATTTCAACCGTTGGCTCGATCCTTCGGTCGGCTCCTCCAACATCGGTCTCTTTGCTGCAATGACGACCGATTACGACACCGGCCAAAAGAACGATGACGGTTCGCCCAAGATGGGCAAGAGGATGCGTGAGGGTGCGATCGAGCGGGTCGACGACCACACGGTCAAGCTCTACCTGAACTCGCCGGTGCTCTCGATTCCGGAGAACCTCTACAACTACCCAGCAGCCATCGTGCACCGGAACTTCGACGACGAAGGCGGTAACTTGGCTCAAAACCCAGTCGGTACCGGCCCCTACACCTTGGCCGAGTACGAGATCGGCAACAAATGCAGGTTGGTTCGCCGCAGCGATGGACCCTACTGGGGACCTGAGCCCTTTCTTGACGAGATCTTCTACATCGACCTCGGCGACGACGACAACGCGGCCGTCGCTGCCCTGGCCTCTGGCCAGGTCGACCATGTCTATGAGCTCTTCATCGATACCATCGACGTGGTCGAGCGCCTGCCCAACGCGGTACTGCATGAGGCACCGACGGCGCAGACGGCGGTCTTCCGCATGCGGATGGACTCGGCTCCCTTCGACAATAAGCAGCTGCGGCAAGCGGTGGCGGCGACAATGGATCACCAGAAGATCCTCGACCTGGCCTACCGCGGTCGTGGTGTCGTTGCCGAGAACCATCACGTGGCGCCGATCCATCCCGAGTACTACAAGCTGCCGCCGCTGACCCGCGACGTCGAGAAGGCCAAGGCCTTGTTGGCCGAGGCCGGCCATGCCGGTGGCGTCAGCCTCAATCTGGATGTCAACAACAACAACTCCTGGGAAGTCTCGGCCGCACAGGCCTTTAGGGAGCAAGCCGCGGCCGCGGGGATCGACATCAAGCTCAACATCATGCCAGGCGCACAGTACTGGACCCTGTGGGACAAGACGCCGTTCGGCCTCACCACCTGGACCCACCGTCCGCTTGGCGTGATGGTGCTCAACCTCGCCTATCGCACCGGCGTTCCCTGGAACGAGTCGGCCTATAGCAATCCGGAGTTCGAAGAGGCTCTGGATGTTGCTAGCGGTATCCTCGACGTGGAAGAGCGGCGTAAGTCGATGGAGAAGGTCGAGAGCATCCTGCAGGAAGATGCGATCATCGCGCAGCCCCTGTGGCGCTCGGTGTTCACCGCAACCTCCAAGCGGGTGCAGGGCTACAAGGCTCACCCGACCTTCTACCACCAGTTCCAGACCGTCTGGCTGGACGGCTAACAGACTGCGCGCGCAGCGGGCGCCTGAGGGCGCCCGCTGCCGCTTTTGTCCCGCGGCAGGCCATCAAGGCGGGTGCCGCCAATAACAAGACAAAAAACATATGAGAAAGCGAAGACAGGGGCGGAGTTAGGCGATGCTGGTATTCCTCGCGCGGCGCACGGTCCAGATGCTGCTTGTTATGATCGGCGTCTCGATCTTGCTCTTCCTGCTGCTCGAGATCGACATCGACAACCTGGCCATTAAGGTTCTCGGACCTTACTCCCTGCCCGAAGCGCGGGAGCTTTGGCTGACCGAGAACGGCTACCGCGATTCTATTGTTGTACGATACTTCCGCTGGGTTGGCGGGGTGATGGTCGGAGACTTCGGCATGTCTGTAATCTACAGGGTGCCGGTCTCGGACGTGCTCTGGCCGCGTCTTGCCAACACAGCGCTGCTCGGCGGCTTGGTCCTAGCGTTGGTCATCCCTCTCGCGCTGTTCTTCGGCGTTCTGGCGGGCATGCGCGAAGGCGCCCTGCGTGACCGCGTCATCTCCGTCTCCTGCATCCTGACCACTTCGGTGCCCGAGTATGCCAGTGCGCCGCTTCTGACCGTCATCTTCGTCTTCTGGCTCGATCTTCTGCCCGGCACCAGCAACATGGTCGGCGGTTTCCAATGGCAAGCCATGGTTCTGCCCGTGATGGTGCTGGTGCTCTATGATTTCGGCTACGTGGCGCGCATGACCCGCGCCTCCATGGCCGAGGTGATGACGACCCATTACATACGAACAGCCGTCTTGAAGGGCCTGCCGTATCGCGTGGTCATTCTAAAGCACGCGCTGCGCAACGCCCTGATCGCTCCCTTCACCGTTATCATGCTGCAGCTCAACTGGCTGCTTTCCGGCGTCATCATCACCGAGTTCTTCTTCTCCTATAAAGGTTTTGGCGCCTTGTTGCTGGAGGCGTCGCTAAACGGCGACATATTCGTCATCGAGGCCTGCGCCATCATCTCCGTGGTGGTGGCCGTCGGTTCGCAGCTTCTGTCCGACCTGGGCTATGCCGCCCTCAACCCGCGCATTCGCATTCATTGAGGGCCCTGTCATGACAGATATCACACTGCAAAAGACCGAGGCCCGCGAGTCCGGCATTATTCGTTTCTTCAAGGGTGTCGCGCTTCTGCGCGAGAGCCGGGTCGGCATCGCCGGCGCAATTCTGGTCCTCTTCTGGGTCTTCATGGCCGTTTTCGCGGACGTCTTCCTGGCGCTTGGGCTGCTCTTTCCACCCAACTCCATCTTCGTGCCCCTTATGGAGCCGCTGTCCGAGTTCATCGCCGAGCCGGGCCAGAGTTTCGATGGCCTGGGTGGACCCGTTGAGGAGGTCTGCAGCCTGATCACCAGCGGTGCCAACGAGGGCAAATACTACTGCGGGACCTTTTGGCTCGGCACCGACATGCTGGGCCGCGACCTGTGGAGCCGTCTTGTCTTCGGCGCGCAGCGCGTTTTGTTCTATGCGCCCATCGCCACCATCGCCGCCTATGCGGTCGGCATTCCGATGGGTCTCGCGGCCGGTTACAAGCGCGGCAAGACCGATGACATCCTCTCCTACATCGGCAACGTCATCCTAGCCTTCCCGCCTATGGTGCTCTTCGTCGTCATCATCTCCGTGCTCGGCTCTTCCGGCGTCAACGTCATTCTGGCCGTCACCTTGGCCTCAGCACCTGGCGTCATGCGCATTGTCCGCGGCATCACCATGGACCTGCGCAACCGCGAGTATGTCTTCGCCGCCGAGACCCGGGGCGAGCCGTTGTGGCGCATCTTGCTCATCGAGATTCTGCCCAACGCGCGTGGGCCGATCATCGTCGATGCCATGCTGCGCCTGGGCTACGTGATCATCACCATCGGCGCGCTTGGCTTCCTCGGTCTTGGTTTGCCACCGCCCGACCCGGACTGGGGCGGTATGATCACCGAGTTCCGCGCCATGATCATCGCCTTCCCCTACATGACGGTGGTCCCCTGTATTGCGCTGTCGTCATTGGTGCTGGGCTTCAACCTGCTGGCCGATGGCCTGCGCGAAGTCTCTCTCAGGGACTGATGGCAAAGGGATTGGGAGGCAGCGATGCGCTCTAAGAACAGAGAGTTCGGCGAAGTGATCCTGGAATGCAGCAAGCTCTGCATTTCCTATTTCACCCGCGCCGGCGAGATTCCCGCGGTCATCGACTTCGACATGAAGCTGCACCAGGGCGAGTCCGTCGGCCTGGTTGGCGAGTCCGGCTGCGGCAAGTCGACGGTCGCGCTCGCGATCATGCAATATCTCGGCAACAACGGCGGCATCGTCGGCGGCGAGATCGTCTATCGCGGCCGCAACATGAGCGAGATGTCTGAGGAGGAGCTCCGGCAGCTGCGTGGCAACGAGATCGCCATGATCTATCAGGAGCCCATGGCCTCCCTGAACCCGAGCATGAAGCTCGGCCGCCAGCTGATGGAAGTGCCGCTGTTCCACGAGGCGGGCGTCACCGAGGCCGAAGCGGCCGAGCGGGCCGAGCACGTGCTGGCCAGCGTCAAGCTGCCCGATCCGCGCCGGGTGATGAGCTCTTATCCGCATCAGATCTCTGGCGGTCAGCAGCAGCGCGTTGTCATCGCCATGGCGCTGCTCTCCAACCCTTCGCTCTTGCTGCTCGACGAGCCGACCACGGCGTTGGATGTCACGGTGGAAGCGGGCATTGTCGACCTGATCGCCGAGCTGGGGGAGACCTTCAACACCGGTATGGTCTTCATCTCCCACAACCTCGGCCTCATCCTCGAGACCTGCGACCGGGTCAACGTGATGTATTCCGGCGAGGTGGTGGAAGAGGGCCGGGTGGACGAGGTCTTCGACCACATGCGCCACCCCTATACGCGCGGGCTGTTCGGCTGCATTCCGTTGCCAGGTGCCGACAAGACGGCGCGCCCCTTGGTGCCAATCCGCGGCCAGCTGCCCTTGCCGCATCAGCGGCCGACCGGTTGCTATTTCGGGCCGCGCTGCGACTTCTTCCAGGGCGGGCGCTGTGACCAGGCGCAGATCCCCATGCACGAGCTGCCTGAGCAGCCAGGCCATTCCGTGCGCTGTGCCCGCTGGAATGAGATCGACTGGTCGACCTACAATCCCGAGGGCGTTTCCACCGACGTCATCGAGCCTGGCCCCGAGGTGCTGCACATTCGCGGCATGCGCAAATACTACGAGCAGCACGACAACTCCATTGCCGCTCTTATCCAGGGTAAGCGCACCCGCTATGTGAAGGCGAACGAGCGCATCTCTTTCGATGCGCGCGAGAGCCAGACAGTGGCCATCGTCGGCGAATCTGGCTGCGGCAAGTCGACCCTCGCGAAGGTCATGATGGGCCTGGAGACGGCGACCGAAGGGGAGATCGTCTTCCGCGGCAACGACGTCGCCGAGAAGGCGGTCGAGACCCGCTCGCCGGAAGAGATCGGCTCGATGCAGATGGTCTTCCAGAACCCCTTCGACACGCTCAATCCGAGCCATACGGTGGGCTCGCAACTCGCCCGCGTCATTCGCAAGTTCGGCGTCGAGAGCGACCCGGACAAGGTGCACAACCGGGTCATGGAGCTCCTGGATCTGGTCAAGCTGCCGCGCGACTTCGCCCGCCGGCGGCCGCGTCAGCTCTCAGGCGGCCAGAAGCAGAGAGTCGGCATCGCCCGCGCCTTCGCCGGCAACCCCAGCTTGGTGGTGGCCGATGAGCCGGTTTCTGCTCTCGACGTATCGGTCGCCGCGGCGGTGACTGGCTTGCTCATGGACATCCAGCGGCAGTACCGCACGACGCTGCTCTTCATCAGCCACGACCTCAGCCTGGTGCGCTATCTCGCCGACCGGGTGGTGGTGATGTACCTCGGCAACATCGTCGAGCAGGGCACCACCGACGAGGTCTTCGCACCGCCTTATCATCCCTACACCGAGGCGCTGTTGTCGGCCGTCCCCATCGCTGACACCTCGATCGAGAAGAAGCGCATCATCTTGGAAGGTGTTCTGCCCTCTGTGGTCAACCCGCCCAAGGGCTGCCCTTTCAACACCCGCTGTCCGCGCAAGATCGGAGATATCTGCGAGACCGAGAAGCCGCCGGAGATCGAGGCATCGTCGGGCCACATGATCGCCTGCCACATTCCCCTCGAGGAGCTGGAGGCCGTGGCACCTGTCATCGTCCAGGTCGACAAGTCCGACGAGACACCACCGCCCGAACCAGCCCGGGAAAACGCGGCTGAGTAGCCAGACGGCTTGTATGGCAGGGCTGCTGTTAAGAGGCACAGAGCGACAGCATACACCGCACGGCTGGCGTTGCGGCCCTCCCAGCACGTCTGTGATGCCAAATCATCTTGAAATTGCATAGAGCTTTAGCATTTCCCGCTTTTTAACGTGCAGCAGCTTAGTAAGGGCACTCGCTAAAGGAGTGCCCTGAACGGAGGTATCGTCATGCGCGTTCTTCGCTATCTCTTGAGCCTTGTCGCCAACGGCATCATGACCGTAGTCGGCGGCTTCTTGGCGGGAACCGGGCTTTTCGCCCTCTTTTCGATTCTCAGTGTCCATCTCTTTCTTGAGACGACGATCCCAGGCACCGATTCAAGCTTTAACGATGCGCTTGGCGAAACCCACAGCGGCCGCCTGGATCTCTTTGCCGATGCCGAGCCTTGGCTGATCGTGACCGGTCAGCTGGCAGTCGGCTTGCCACTACTGTTTTTCGGTCTGCGCGGGTTGGTGCGGCGCATCAAGGCCGGCCTGCCGGAGGAGCGTGAAGGCGTCGCGGAGACTTCGGCAGGGCGCCTCGGCCAAGGCCTGGTCTATCTTGCCGGCAGTGCCGTCGGCGCCTATCTGCTGCTCGGCACGCTGCTTGGCGCTGCTGACTTCATGGAGCATCGCAACAACAGCCTCTTCTCTGAAGCCATCATCGAACGCATCGCCAAGTCCGACGGCAGCCAAGGCGAGGCGAAAGGCATGCGCTACGCCGACTATGCCTTTCTGACCCAAGAGGGCGAGACGATCCGTGACCGGATGCAGGTGCCGTTCAATCCAAGCAAGGAGTTCGTTGAGGGCGGCAAGATCATCATCGGCTACCTAAAAACCGATCCCTCAGTTAGCGAGTGGGAAGGCCTGCGCTCTGCCGACGACTATCTGATCAACATGGCGATCTATGCGGCGCTGTTGATCGGTGGCTTCTGGGGCATGATCCGCAACTTCTCGCAAACGACGCGTTTGGCTTAGTCGGCTCGAGGCCTAGGCGGCCTCACGCCTCGTGGCGGTTCGTCCAGTGCTCCCAGGCGAAGCGGGCGCGGACGCCGAGGTCTAGGAAGGGACGGGGTGGGAGCTGGTCCGGCGCGCCCAGGCTCTTCATGTCTGCGATCAGAAGATTGTCGCGGCCCGTCGCCATGTCGGCGGCGAGCAGCCCGCCGATGGTGCCCTTGGTGACGCCCACCGCGTTCTGGCAGACTGCCGACCAGATGTTGGGCGCCAGCTGCCCGAAGCCGGGTGAACCGTTGCGCGAGAGGCAGACGAAGCCGCTCCAGGTGTGTTCCATCTGCACGTTCGGCAGCATGGGAAAGCGTTGATCGAACAGCTGCTTGTGGCGGCGCTTCACGGCAGCCAGCTCGGCGGCGGAGATGCGTTGGCTCGGGCAGTAGGTCAGGCCGTGCCGCACGACAATGCGGTGGTCTGGTGTATAGCGCATGGTGATGCCGACGAAGGCATTGGCCGGCGTCATCCCCCAAGACCGGGCGACTCCGTAGGCTTTGCGCTCGGCTTCGGTTAGGGAGCGGGTCAGGCTGCAGTGGGCGACCAGGTGCAGAAAGCGCCGCGGGTAGAAGCCGAACTGCTCCGAGAAGCCGTTGGCGGCCAGCACCATCTTCGGCGCACGCAGGCTGCCCCCCGGCGTGGTGAAGTGGATGCCGTTCTGGAAGCTCACCTCCGTCACCGGCGAGTTCTCATAGAGGGTAACACTGGCCGGCAGGTTCTCGGCGAGACCGCGGGTCAGGGCGGCCGGGTTCATTAGGGCACCGCCTGGCGTGTAGACGGCGGCGGTGAAGTGGGGCGAGCCCAGTGCGCCTCGCAACTCCTCCGTCTCGACCCAGCGGTAGGGCTCGCCGAGCGCATCCAACTCCTTGGCGAAGGGCTCCAGCACCTCGCGCACGCCGCGGGGGGAGACGGCCGTGTGATACTTGCCGTCCTTTGACCAGCCGCAGTCGATGCCGTGGCGCTCGACGGACTCTTCCAGACTGCTGACGGCGGTGCGCGCCAAGCGCATGAAGCGGTGCGAGCCTTCCAACTCGTCGAGCGAGGAGCCCACATTGTGCGGCAGGTCGATGGCGAAGCCCGAGTTGCGGCCGGAAGCGTTCTCGCCAACCGCACCCGCCTCGATTAGCGCCACCTGCTGATCGGGGCAGTTTTCGGCCAGACGACGGGCGGCGGCGAGGCCGGCATAGCCGGCGCCAAGCACCACCCAGTCGGCCGCCCGGTCGCCGGAGAGGGCGGGTTTCGGGCTGCGCGGCGGCAGGATGGCGCTCCAACCGTTGCTGTCGTCGTCGCGCGGCAGGCGGCCGATCTTCATGCGCCGTTGTCTCCGCTGTTACCGGGCTGAGGAGGGCGTTTGGCCCAGTCGCTTGGGTGGATGGCATAGAAGACGAGTGCGCTTTCAGAGCGATAGACCAGCTCGGTACCCTTGGGCAGCCAAGCGCAGTCCTGCGGACCGAGCGCGAAGGCGCCTGTTGCGGTCTCTATCTTCACCTCACCTTCAAGGACGAGCAGCACCTCGTCATAGTGCACGGTCCAAGGAATGGTCGCCCGGTGGAAGCGGGCGAAGCCGCTGCCGAGCGCTGTGCCATCTTCCGACCCGGTCACCACCGCCACCTCAGCCTGCTCGCCATAGGCGAAGCGCGGCTGAAAAGGCAACTCGCTGAACGCGATATGGCGCGGAACTCCGCCGCTCTCTTGCCAGTCTCCCATCTCTAAGCCTCCCACCCCAGGCTCATGCTGGTTGACTCGCTACATACAGGGGTGTACGGAAGCAATCAACCCTGTACGGAGCTGGTCCATGTCCCTGCTCTCGACCCGAGACGAGACCAAGCGCGCCCCGCAACAAACCCGCGACGGATGGATCGAAGCGGCGCTGGCGGTGCTGGTGGAACAGGGGGTCGAGGCGGTGCAGATCACCCAGCTTGCCAAGCGCCTGGACGTCACGCGGGGCAGCTTCTACTGGCACTTCACCAGCCGCGAGGAGTTGCTGGATGCGCTGATCGCCGAATGGCGGGCCCGCAACAGCGATGTGATGTTGAGTGCTTTGGCTGAGTCCGACAGCCTGCAGCAGGGCATCCTCGATCTCTTCGCGGTCTGGGTCGATCACACGCGTTTTGACCCCGAGCTAGACCAGGCGGTACGAGATTGGGCGCGGCGGTCCGAGCCGGTGCGGGAAAGTGTGGCGCAGGAAGACACCAACCGGGTCTCGGCGATCGCCGCCTTCTACAGTCGTCACGGCTTTGCCAAGACCGAGGCCTTCATCCGCGCCCGTATCATCTACTTCACTCAGGTCAGCTATTACGCGCTGGGCATCCAAGAGCCCATGGCCGACCGCATGAGCTATCTCGAAGCCTACTACCGCTGTTTCACCGGCCAGGAGATTGAGAAAGACGTAGCGGCCGCCTTCGGTGCCCGCCTGATCCGCGCGGAAGAAGACGTCCCATGAGGCCGGCGCGTAAAGGAGGCCGCCAGGCCCGCGCGGCCCAGCAGCCGGATTCGGAGGTCAAGGCCTTCGACCCAGCCTGGCGCCAGTGGCGCCGGCCCTACAAGCCCATCGAGCAGCTCAGCGCCGATGAGGTCGAGGCGATCCACGAAGCCTCACTCAAGGTGCTGCGCGACACCGGCATCCGAGTCCTGAGCCCGGAGGCCTGCGACCACTACCGCGCAGCCGGCATGACGGTGACGGATGGGGACGTGGTGACCTTCGACCCAGATGCATTGCTGGAACTGGTCGCCTTGGCGCCGAGCGAAGTGACCCTCTATGCCCGCGGGGTCGACCGCGATGTCACTGTCGGTGGGAATCGCGTGGGCGTCTGCACCACCGGCGGCACGCCGAACTTCTCCGACCTGGAAGGTGGCCGTCGCCCGGGCAGCCTGGCGGCGCTCGACGACTTTTGTCGCCTGGCCCAGAGCTTCGATGTCATTCACCTGATCGGGCCCTTCGTCGAGGCCCAGGACGTGCCGACGAACGTCCGCCATCTGGCCATGACCCGCTCGGTCATGACCCTGACCGACAAGGTGCCCTTCGTCTTCTTCCGCGGCACCGAAGCGGTTGCCGACGCCTTCGAGATCATTCGCATCGCCAACGGCTTGACCCCGGAGGCGTTCATCCAGCGGCCGGTCTGCTACTCGGTTGCCAACTCCAACTCGCCGCTGCAGCTGGACCATCTCATGTGCCGGGGTATCGTCGATGCCGCCAAGGCCGGGCAGATGATGGTGCTGACGCCCTTCACCCTGGCAGGCGCCATGGCACCGGTGACCTTGGCCGGCGCCTTGGTGCTGCAGAACGCCGAAGCCTTGGCCGGTCTCGCGCTCTCGCAGATCGTCCGGCCGGGTGCTCCGGTCTGCTACGGCAGCTTCACCAGTAATGTGGACATGAAGACCGGCTCGCCGGCCTTCGGCACGCCGGAATACAGCAAGGCCGCCTTCGCTTCCGGTCAACTTGCCCGGCGCTACCGACTGCCGCTGCGCTCTTCCGGTGTCACGGCGTCCAACGCGCCTGACGCCCAGGCGGCCTACGAAATGCAGATGGCGCTTTGGGGCGCCTTGATGGGCGGAACCAATATGCTGTTGCACGGCGCGGGCTGGTTGGAGGGTGGCCTCACCGCCTCGGCCGAGAAGTTCATCATGGACGTGGAGATGCTCCAGATGTTCGCGGAGCTCTTCAAACCGTTGGAGGTCAGCGCCGCGAGCCTCGGCGTCGAGGCCATCGCCGACGTCGGCCATGGCGGCCACTTCTTCGGCACGCAGCACACGCTCGATCGCTACAAGACCGCCTTCTATGCGCCGCTGCTTTCGGACTGGAGCAACTTCGAGAACTGGCGCGACAGCGGTGCCGTCGACGCCACCCAGCGCGCCAACCGCATCTACAGGGAGACGCTGGCCCGCTACGAGCCGCCGGCGATGGATCCGGCGCGCCTGGAAGAGATCGACGCCTTCATCGCCAAGCGCACCGAAGAGGGGGGCGCCGACATCGAGAAGTGAGCCGAGAGGGGCCGGCTGCCGGCCAGCCCGCGGCCCGGTGGAGTCCTTTGCCCAACCAAACACCAAAAAGGAGATGCACGATGAAACAAGTGTTGGGGAGACGTGTCTTTGGCCTCGCGGCGGCGGCTCTGCTAGCGACGGCCTCGTTGCTGCCGATGCAAAGCGCTTCGGCCGAAACCGTTTTGAAGATGGCGACCGACAGCGGCGCCAAGGGCACGCCGGCCGGCGACGCCCTGGACCGCTGGGCCGCGCTGATCGAAAGCCGGAGCGACATCGACGTCCAGATCTTCTACCAGAACGAACTGGGTGGGCAGCAGGAGGTCTTCGACCTCTTCGTCGCCAACGACGTCAACATCATGTTGAACTGGCCGATGACCTCCTACGACCAGCGCATCGCGGTGCTCTATACGCCCTACATGGTGCTGAGCTGGGAGGAGGCGCTGGAGGCCTATCAGCCCGGCGGCTGGATCAACGGCATGCTGGACGGCATCTACGCCGACCTCGGCCTCAAGTTCTTCGGCGCCTGGCCCGAGGGCTTCAACGGCATCGCCACCAAGGGCGCCTATGCCACCACCGTCGAAGACGCCTCGAAGCTGAAGATCCGCGTCCCGCCGATCTTCCCCATGGCGGAAAGCGTGCAGGCGCTGGGTTACCAGACGGCGACCATCGACTGGGGCGAGGTCTTCACCGCAATTCAGACCGGCGTGGTCGACGGCGACGGCGCTAACGTGATCTTCTGGGACTACGAGTACTTCCGCGATACGCTGGACTACTACAACCGCACCAAGCAGCAGTTCGTCACCGGCATTCTCTCCATGAACCTGGAGGCTTGGGACGCGCTGAGCCCCGAGGAGCAGGCGGTCGTCCAGGAGTCCGCGACCACGGTGATGACCGAGGGCTTCGCCAACGCCCGTGCGCTCGATCAGTCCTACGTCGACAAGGCCAAGGCGGCAGGCATGACCTACATCGAACCCTCCGATGCCGAGATCGCCGCGCTGGCCAAGGCGGTCCGCGCTAAGGTCTGGCCGATGATGGAAGAGCGGGTCGGTGCCGAGATCATGGAGACCATCCGCGCCAACGCCACGCAGTTCTAGCAAGCGAACGCCAAGAAGCAGCAAAAGCCGTGTTGTACTGGAGAGCCCTGATCGCAACGACCCTCGATGTCGTTGCGATCCTCTCCTCCGTTGCGGTCGCGGGCCTGATCGTCTTTCTGGTCATCGCCCGCTATGTGCTCGAGCTTTCAGTCGTCGGCCTGCATGAGGTCATCCTCCTCTTTGCCGTCTTCCTCTACATGTTCGGTGCGATCATTGCCTCGAAGAAGCGTGAGCACCTGACCGTCGATTGGCTGCAGCAGCGCTTGGTGAGCGAACGCGCGAAGGCTTGGCACGATCTCACCGTCGCCGCGATCTCGCTGATCGTGACCGGCTTCTTCCTGGCTTGGACCTATTGGATGCTGGACTGGGGCCTGAAGCGGCCACAGGTCACGCCGGGCCTGCGCATCCCGCTCTGGATTCCGCAACTCGCCATTCTGGCGGCGGCCGTGGGCTGCAGCCTCTATGCGCTGCGCGACCTGATCGACGCCATCCGAAGGCTCGGGAGGTAGGGCGTGGAAGGCTTGCTGGCGCTTCCCCTGCTGATCCTCTTGATGGGCATCGGCGTTCCGGTGGCCTGGGCCTTCGCCGGTGTGCTGGCCTATCTGACGATCATCTACGACGTCAATCTCAACACCCTGATGCTGCAGGGCTTCCGCTCACTGAACTCGGTCATCCTGGTGGCGTTGCCGCTCTTCGTGCTGACCGGCTATCTGATGCAGTCGGGTGGGGTGGCCAGACGCATCATCGATTTCGTCGGCCGTCTGGCCACGGGCCGCGGCGGCATGGGGGCGGCCATGGTTCTCTCCTCCAGCGTGTTCGGCGCGATCTCAGGCACCGCGACGGCCGCTGTCGCCTCCATCGGCGTGATCATGAGCGATCCGCTGGCCGCACGCGGTTACCCCCGCGGTCATATCGCGGCACTGCTCGGCGTCTCCTCCTTGCTCGGCATCCTGATCCCGCCGTCGATCACCATGATCCTCTTTGCCGTGGTGACGCGCCAGTCGGTGGCCGCCTTGTTCGCCTCGACCATCGGCCCGGCCATCCTGCTGATCCTCGGCCTCATCCTCTACAACCGCTTTCTCGCCGGTCGCGTCTTTCAGGAGACGGCAGACGAGCACCTGACGGACGAGAGCTTCGGCAAGGTCTTCCGCAGTGCGTTGCCGGCCCTGTCGCTGCCGGTGATCATCCTTGGCGGGATCTACGGCGGCATCTTCACACCCACCGAGGCCGCCGGGGTGGCGGCGCTGGCGGCGCTCATCGTCGGCGCGGTGATCTACCGCGAATTCACCCTTGGTTCGCTCAAGGACAGCGTGCTCAAGGCGGCGGAGACCACGGGCACCATCATCCTGATCCTGCTGTTCTCCTTCATGATCTCCCGCATCCTGGCGGCCGAGCGCATTCCGCAGGAGCTGACCGAGGCGGTGCAGTTCATCGCCGGCTCGCCGCTCGCCGCAATGCTGCTGGTCAACGCGGTGCTGATCGTGGCCGGCGCCTTGATGGACGACATCTCGGTCACCGTGGTGGTGGCGCCGCTCTTCCTGCCGGTGATGGTGGCCAGCGGTGTCGAGCCGGTGCACTACGCCGCCATCGTCGCCTGCTCGGTGGTGATCGGGGCCAACAGCCCGCCGGTGGCGCCGATACTCTTCATGTCCTGCCGGGTCTGCAAGGCACCGGTCATGGCGGCGGTCTGGCCCGCGGTGCGTCTTATGCTCTTCGTCGCCCTGCCGGTTATGCTTGCGACCACCTTCTGGTCCGACCTGTCCCTAGCCATTCCCCGCGCGCTCGGCTTGCTCTGAACCAACGCGCCGCGCGCCGATGTCGCGTCTGCGGCACGCCGTCCGCGAGCAGTGAATGCCGCGCGACATGGCCGTCGCCCAGAGGCGAGATTCGCCTCCTGAGAAGTTCAAGCTCCCCGGGTGTAGAGGCAATTTCCGCCGCCTGCCGACCCGTCCCCGTCGCCTCACCGCAGAGGGAGCGTTGCCATGGCCCTTTCCGTTGCACGCGCCGTACCCGCCCGCTCCCGTGCGCTGGAGGGCATCCTCTGCATCGAGGTTGGCATGCTGCTTTTCGTGGTACAGGACGGCATGATGAAGGCAATGATCGGCGCCTTTCCGATCTGGCAGCTGATCTTCGTCCGGGCCGTGGTGACGCTGCTGCTGCTGACGCCGGTCATCTTCTATCTCGGCCGGCCGCACCGTCTCCTCACGCCGCTCTGGCCCTGGCATTTGGCGCGGGCGGTGCTCTTCACCAGCGGTTTTGCCATGTTCTATGCCGCCTTTCCCTTCATGGGGCTCGCCGAGGTGACGACGATCTTCTTCGCCGCCCCCTTGATCACGGCTGCCTTGGCGGCCGTCTGGCTCGGCGAGCGCATCGGCCTGCATCGCCTGGCGGCACTGTTGATCGGTTTTGCCGGGGTCGTGGTGGCCATGAACCCGGGCGGCGAGACCTTCAGCTGGGTCGCGCTGCTGCCGCTCGCTTGCGCGGCCACCTATGCCGCTTGCCAGGTCATCGTGCGGCGTATCGGCGAGCAGGAGACCACGCTGACCATCGGGCTCTACACCATCGGCTTCTCGGGCCTCTTGATCCTGCCGCTTGGCTGGTCCGTGGCGACGCTTTTCGGGCTGGGCGAGCGCTATCCTCACCTGGGCTGGGACTGGTCGCTGTCGTCTTGGCAGGACGTAGGGAACCTGGTGCTGCTCGGGATGGTGGGCATGGTCGGCTTCATGCTGCTTTCCCGCGCCTACCAGGTCGCGAGTGCCAGCCTGGTCGCGCCTTTCGACTACACCTACCTGCCCATGGTGGCGCTGATGGCCTATCTGGTCTGGGACGAGATGCCGGGCACGACAACCTTCGTTGGCATGGGCATGATCGTCGCGAGCGGGCTCTACCTCGGCCACCGCGAGCTCAAGGCCGCGCGTCGGCGCGAGGAGCCGGCGCCGACCGCCGAGGCCAGTTTCACGCCGGGCAATCCGGTAGCCCCGCTGACCCTCCCCAAGGACGTAGGCGACTCGTGAGGCGCGACAGAATCCCGCGTTGATTTCTCCCTTTATTTCGTAAGGATTTCCAGCAGCGTCCGCAGGCAAGAGAGGGGTTGTTGGGATGGAGAGCTTCACACCAGTGTCCGCCTTGATCGGCGGCTGCCTAATCGGGGCGGCGGTCGGTCTGCTTCTCTGGTTGAACGGCCGCATCGCCGGTATCAGCGGCGTTCTTGGCGGCTTGCTTCAAGGAAAGCCCGGCGAGCGAGCCTGGCGCCTCGCCTTCCTGGCCGGGTTGGTTCTCGGCCCGCTTCTTTATGTAGCCGTCGTGGGCGAGGCGAAGCCTCTGATTGTGACGAACTCACTGCCTCTGCTGATTGCCGGCGGCCTGCTGGTCGGCTTCGGCACGCGGCTTGGCAATGGCTGCACCAGTGGCCATGGAGTCTGCGGACTGGCTCGCCTCTCCGGCCGCTCGCTCGCCGCCACGGTCTCGTTCTTCGTAACGGCGGCCCTGACGGTCTTCATCGTACGCCACCTCTTGGGAGGGTGAGCCCATGCCTCAGGTTTTCGCCGCTCTTCTCGCGGGCATTCTCTTCGGAATCGGGCTCACGGTTTCTCAGATGATCAATCCGGAGAAGGTCCTGTCCTTCCTCGACTTCTTCGGTGCCTGGGACCCGAGCCTCGCTCTGGTCATGCTCGGGGCTGTGGGTGTTTCGGCGGTCGTCTTTCGCCTCGCGCTGAAGCAGCCGCGCCCAGTTCTGGCCTCTGCGTTCCAGGTGCCGAGCCGCAGCGACGTCGACAGCCGCCTGATCGCCGGCGGCGTGATCTTCGGCCTCGGCTGGGGCCTTGTCGGATGGTGCCCCGGCCCGGCGATCGCCTCGTTGGCCCTGGCTCAGGTCGAGAGTTTCATCTTCGTGGCGGCCATGATCGCCGGCATGCTGCTCTACCGGCTGCTGCCGACACCGTAGATAGGCCTGTCTACAGCCTGGTCGTCGCGCCGCTGACTCTGACGCTGCTGCCGGGCCGAGGCGGAATGTCGACCTCTATGCGGGAGGCGCGGCCCATGTCTTCGCCCTGGATGATCTCGATGCGGGTGCCCGTCTGAGAGAGACCGTGCCAGCCGATGTCGCGCAGCATGCCGGCGAAAGCCGCGGCTGCCGCACCGGTCGCGGGGTCCTCGTAGATGCCGCCGACGGGGAAGGGGTTACGTGCATGGAAGCGCTGCGGTGTCTCCGGCCAGACGAGGTCGATGGTGGTGACGTCGTGGGCCAGCATCAGCGCCCGTGTGGCATCGTAGTCGTAGTCCATCGCCGCCAGGGTGTCGCGCCGCGCCAAGGGCAGGATGGCATGCTTGGCGCCGGCAAAGGCCAGCCGGGTCGGCAGTGCGTCATGCAGGTCGCCGGGCGTTAGCTTGAAGTGAGTCATCAAGCTGGTTTCGAGCGCATCAGGCAGCGGCTGCGACCAGGTCTCCGGCGACTGCAGCGCTGCGCCCCAGGCGCCGTCCTCGCCTTGGGTGGCTTCGACGGTGATCTGAGCATCGTTCAGGCTCAAGGAATAGGTGCCCGCGCCGAAGCGGGCGCCCAAGGCCGCGCCGAGCGCGATGGTCGCATGACCGCAAAAAGGCACCTCCTGCTCCGGTGCGAAGTAACGCACGCGCCAGCCAGCGCCATTCTTCTTGGCGAAGGCGGTTTCCGAAAACCCGATGTCGGCGGCCAGGCCCTGCATCAGAGCGTCTTCAGGAAAGTGATCGAGCAGGACCACGCCGGCCGGGTTGCCTCCGCCGCCGGCCAGGGTGAAAGCGGCGAGCTTTTGGACGTCGGGTGACACGATAGCGCGTGACTCGGGGGCAGGCGATTGCATGGCGTGATCTCCTCTACCGCTATCCCGCAACAGCTGAGATCACATGCCCCCGATGTAAAACGACTTTTTCTAGGGCAAAGCCGAGAATTTCTAATGAGCAGAATGTCGCCGACAGGGTTACATTCCATAGAAGGATGTCGAGACGTTGCTGCACTTGGCAGCTTCTTCTCACCCGGCCGGATGTTGCCGGCTCTCCCGGTAAAATGGGACCTTTGATCAGTCGGCCATCTTCAGGCTGAGGAACTCCCAACAGAAATCGTCGACGTGCCTAAAGGAAATCCTACCGTACCCAACGCCCGGTAGCTTTGGAGAGTCGGGAAATCTGTTTGCATGCTTTCCGAAGTCTCTGCCCCAGCTGTTTCGGAACACGAACCAGCCGCCGTCGGGCGCCTCTTTGTCAGGTTGAAATCCAACGATGCAAACAGCATGCGCTGAGACGATCACTTTGTCCAACTGGTCGTCTTCGCTGTCGGTGGGCCCATAGACCGTACCCGTGGAGAGTGTCGTCTGCTCCGCCCAGTTGTCGATACCGAAGTGGCCTGTGAACTCGAAGATCGGAACACCGATGGCCACGGCGCGCCCTTCGAGTAGTTCCTGATAGATTACCTCCGCCTTGTTGACGGACTCTCCATTATCCTCGTTGCGATCCCAGTACTGGACTTTTTCGCATTTCCGCCCAAGCGCATCCTGGAAGGCCTCGTTGGAGGGCGGGTCTTTCGAGAAGGTGGACAGTCTTTGGTATGGCGCCAAGGTTTCCGAGCAAACACCGAGATCAGTTAGGACGCCTGAGGCTTGTGACAGCTTTGTTGCCCCTTCGTCATACTGTGGTGGCAAAGGGTCCGGCTCGTACTCCGGCTTGTTCCGCATGCACCAGTACAAAAACTCGGGAGACAACCGTTCCACGACGCCTCTTTCGTGGGCGAGCGCAACCTCGACGCAAGACGCCACGGCGAAGGCTATGCAGGTGTTCCGCGGCCTCTGGTCGATTGCGCTCCACCCGGCGGTGAAGGCGTCCGTCAGATCGATGTCGTCATAGGACACCTGACCTGTTTCGGTGACAGGCTGTCTGCGAAGACGGCGCGAGTTTGAGTAGTTGAGACTTTCGAAGAGCTGCGCGATTTCCAACGACGGGATGGCAGCTCCAGTGTGGAAGACTCTCTCCTGGTCGAAAAGAGTCGTTCGGAGATGATCGTTGCCAGTCATGTTTGCGGTTCTTTCTGCGGCAGACTTTTTGCGCAAAGCGCTCGCTAACGCGAGGTTATGTCGGTGACAGAAGGCGTCTTGCGCTCATGAGGCTGCGGCGCTGCACCATTGGCCCGCCTAAGGAAGGCGATCAGCTTTTCTGCCACGCGGGTTGGAAAGTCCGGCACGTTGACGAACTCGACGTTGTTCTGTCCCAACGGGACTGCGGATACGACGTCGTTCCATTCCGTTCTGGCGGCTTCGATGATCTCCTGAAGAGAGATGCAGTGCAGGAGAAAGCCGTTGAAGACCTGCTCGGCCAAGTCGAAACTCTCTTCCTTGTCACTTGGGAAGTGAAGGCCAGCGATCTCCCGGTTCACCGCAATGCGTTCGGCCAACGCACTGAGATAAGCGTGCATCGGGTGGTTGGTACCGTTTGGCAGAGCAGCTGTAACCAGATGCATTACCAAATAGGATTGAAGCCCATGGCCGCTTGGATAGGCCGGGTGGGCCGGCGTTGGCAGCAGCGGCATGATGGCCGGAAAGACCTGCACGGGCCGCGCGCGTTTCCATTTGTATTTGAAGTGCATGCCGACCAACTGCCCAACGGCCATGGCGACAGAGATCAAGGTTGCGGTGTGTGGCTTGTTCTGTGGGCCGATCAACAGCAGGTTCGACCAGTACATCTCTGACGTCTGAACCTGAGCCACGATCTCTGCTGCGCGGCGGTCGCGGTCGTAATTGCGCTTCTTGGCGAGCTCCACGAGTTCTTCGAGCTCATCTCTTTGCCCTACGCGGTCTTTCGGATCGGTCGACTTGACACTGCGCCAGTCCATTGCGGCAAATTCCGCCAGAACCAACTGAGCACGCAGATGGGGCGCCCAGGCCTCGTCCGGGAACTCGAGGCCGTTGATCGCCGAAAAGCTCTTGCCCGCAGGCGTCAGGACATCACTAAAGGGAATGTTGAGCGGCCCGGCCCCCAGTCCAAGAAAAACGCTGTTTCGCACTGGACCAGACCCGACACCACCATCGACACCGCCGTCCACTCCGCCGTCTTTGAATCCCAACATGTAGCGTCCTCCAGCTAGATTTTCGCTTTAGCACCTAGTGTTTGGCATCTGAGCCCAGCATGGGCCCGCACCCGTTGATCAGCAGCCCGTTATGTTCCCAAACCGGCGTGATGGCGGTGTCAAACGACCGTCAGTGCCTTGTGCCGAATCCAAGAATTGCATGACGCGGTCACATACGATCCAAGGTGTTATCGGCTAAGTTGCGCGAGCGTTGAGCCGAACTGATTGCTTTAAGACCAGGATGCGACAGTCCCGTTCGGACCGGCCAACTTGTGAAAGGCGTTCCGCCTAGCTGCGCATGCACTACTCGGGCAGGCCGGCTTTGAGCAGATGTTGGATGTATCGACGCTCAATCGACTCATCCTGAAACGATAGTTTTTTCAGAACGCTGCTAACTCGGAACTCGGGATCAATCTCCATCACACGCCGGGCGAGCTCTTCGGCATCATCGCTCTTGCCCAAAGCGGCCAGCGAAGCGGCCGTCATCCGCAGATTGGAGGTGTAGTGTGGGTTTCTTTGGAAGGAACTCATACCCCAGTGCGCTGCATTCGAGAAGTCGCCGGCAGCATAGTGGGCAATGCTTAGAAAGTGCTCGTAGCGAAACATGATCGGATCGTTTGGCGACAGCGAAATGGCGTCTTCCGCACGCTTAACTGCTTTCTCGTGTTCGCCAGTGAATGACAGGTTCGGACTGCTCCACATCAGCGTTTCGGCATCGTTGGGGGAGCTCGCCAATGCCTTGGCGAAGAGCGCCCGCGCTTGCTGGTAGTCGCGGCGAAGTATCGTAAAGTTGTGACCCAGCATGGCCAGTGCGCGGCCGCTTTCTTCGTTGAGGTTGATGGCTTTGCCGAGCGCCTGCTCGAGCAGCAGGCGGTCGTTTCCGCGGTCCGCCGACCAGCCCTGGCCCAATCTTATGCTGTACAAATCAGCCATTGTGAGGAACGTGGGGACGAATTCCGGATCTCTCTGTGCGGCCAGGTTCAGCAGGCCTTCCGCCTCTTCGATCGACGTGCGGTCCAGGCGAAACACCATGTCGCGCGCCACGAGAGCCAGATGATAGGCTGACAGATCGTTGGGGTGGCTACCTCTCGCTCGCCGCAGTTCCGCCGAGCGTAGCGATGGGACCAGCTTCTGCGCTATGCTCTGGGCAACATCAAACTGAACGTCGAAGAGATCCTTCTCCGTAACATCGTATATCCGGGCCCACTCGACGACTCCGGACCGGACGTCCGAGAGCTGAACGGACAGATGGAAGTTCGCACCCGCCTTGCGGACCATTCCCGATACGAAATAGTCAGCACCGAGAGTTCTCGCGATATCGTCGGACTGTACGTCGCCTGTGCGAATGTCTCTTGTCGAATTGCTCGAGATAACTCTCGGTTCATGCAGTGTCGCGAGCAGACAGACCGTGTCTTCGACGATGCCCTTAGTGAAGAAATCCGGCACGCTGTCCGGGCCAATGGAATGCAACGGGAGAATTGCAACCGTGGGCGCTGCACTTCTTTCACGGTCTTGGGTTCCGGTTACGGCTGTGACCTGTGTTTCCTGCGCTGGCTCGAGCTCCAGGTGATCGAAGTGCCCCATCTTGATTTTGACAGCCAGATCCTGAGTCCGCGCCGACGGCTCCATCCCGAGCTTCTCGCCAAGGGCATCGAACAGCTTCGCGTAGGTCTGTAGAGCCGTTCCGACATCTCCTTCCATTGCTGCCAGCTGCATGACGATACGGTGAGCTTCTTCATTGAGCGGATCGAGGAGGGTCGCCGCTTCGGCGATTGCGCGTCTCGCCTTCAAAGGTAGTACGTCTGACTGGTACTGGTCGCGGAGTCCCCGCGATAGTCGCTCTTGAAACCGAGCCCGGAACTCTCGCAGCCAAGAAGTGTAGTCCTGACTGAGATCGTCGAACCCGGTGAGAATCTCTTCGGTCAGGTTTGGCTTTGACAACAGCAGATCAGGGACTTTGCCGGCTTCAAGGTCGTTAGCCAGGTCGATCAAATCGATCCTGATGGACCCGTGGTTCAGTATCAGAACGTCATGATCGATCGTCAGCAGCTGGATCTTGAAGGGGCCGAGGGCGTGGCGCATGTCGGAAAGCGCCTGGCGCAACGACGCCCGCGCCTGTCTCTCCGGCGAATCGCCCCAGAGCAACCCGGCCATGTGCTCTCGGGTTGTACCGGCTTCTCGGTTGAGAGCCAAATAAGAGAGCAACGCGAGGCACTTGCGTTTGCCCTGCAAGACTCGCTGCCCCGAAACCGAAAGGGACGCAGCACCAACCACCGATAGGAAAGCATCCTCGGCGCTGATACTGTCTTCGGAGGGGTTGTTTTGGGACTCGTGACCAATCTGCACTGTTGATCCATCTGCCCATCAAGCATTTTTCTCGTGTGTATTATGCCGTTTTCATTGCACTGCGCAACTCGGGTCTCGGCAGTTCTTTTTTCGTTCTCAACCATGCAAAACGAGCCTCTCTACTGTTGGAGTAGGCCGATTGCTTTCTTCGCAGTTGGCGCGACGGCGCCGTTGAAACCAGCAAGATGACCGTCCTCTGAACAGAAGCGGGTTGGGGTCGTTCGTTGCTCAGTCCTAACGGCCCTTTCTGGCTAGCGTGTGTGTTCCGCATAGCGGCCCTTCGCGGGTGCGCCTCGACCCGAGTAGCCAATGCCGTAAGCTCTATTCTGTTGTGGTGAGGAGAGCGCGATGTTCGAGGGCTTCGAGACGCGGCGCATCGCGCTGGAAGGGGTGACGCTCAACACTCGGCTGGGCGGGGAGGGGCCACCGCTGCTGCTGCTGCACGGCTACCCGCAGACCCATGCGGCCTGGCACCGGGTGGCGCCGTCGCTGGCCCGGCACTTCTCGCTCGTCATCCCCGATCTGCCCGGCTATGGCGAGAGTCTCGGTCCGGCGCCGGACTCGGAGCACCGCAACCACAGCAAGCGGGCGACGGCCGCGATCATGGTTGCGCTGATGGCACAGCTCGGCCACGCGCAGTTCGTCTTGGCCGGGCATGACCGCGGCGCCCGCGTCGCTTACCGCCTGACCCTCGATCATCCTGAACGGGTGCGGCGCCTGGTCAGCCTGGACACCGTGCCGACCCTCGACGTTTGGGAGGGGATGGACTGGCAGGGCGCGCTCGACGCCTTCCACTGGCCCTTCTTGGCGCAGCCGGGCGGCATGCCAGAACGACTGATCGGCGCCGACCCGGACTTCTATCTCGACTATCTGCTGGGACGATGGGCCGGGAGACCGCACGCTCTCGACCCGGAGGCGGTGGCGCAGTATCGGGAGCACTTTCGCAAGCCTTCGGTCCAGATTGCTATGGCCGAGGACTACCGCGCCGGCGCCACCATCGATGTCGAGCACGATCGAGAAGACCGCGCCGCCGGCAAGCGCATCGCCTGCCCTGTTTTCGTGCCCTGGGGCCGGCGCTACACGGTCACTTCGCTATTGCCCATCTGGCAGCGCTGGGCCGACACGGTGATGGAGCTGGAGATCGACTGCGGCCACTTCATCGCCGAAGAAGCACCGGAGGTTTGCGCGGCGGCCATCGCTGAGTTCTTCTCACCCTAGCCCCGCTCGACCGGGGGAATTCGGATCGGGCACGCGGCGAAGAGTCCTTCTATTCGCAATCCCAGTTCGAAACGTTGAAGTACTCGTCTTCATAAACGATCGCCTCTGTCAGAATGGCGATCTCGTCGTCATCGTAGCGATTAATGTACTCCCAAACTATACGACCGGTGGCATCTGCTTCTATGATACGGCCCCGCTGCGACTCGACAGCGAGAACTCCGCCGTTGGGACGCATGGCATGCAGGCCACGGATTTCGGTGTACATCTGCTGCGCTTCTTCGGCCCCAAAGATAACCTCATAGCGGCGGGTAACCGGCTCAACCCTGACTATGTGCGAACCGCCAAGGAAAGCCCCGTCGCTAGTGTCCCTGCGATTGTCGAATATCGTTATTGTCCCGCCCTCTTGATAGTCGGGATCGTGCTGGCGGACCCATGGTCCGATTTGCCACCACTTTATCTCGTGGCTGTCGGGGTCCATGACAAAAACGAGATTGTAGTCGCGCATTGAGATAAGAAGATCGCCTTCCTCGAACAGTGGGAAGTCGTCCGCAAGCCGAGCTGGAAGCTCCTCGATCTTGTTGAGGTGCCCGATCTCGTTGTATTTGCGGCGCAGGGGCGACAGGCTGGTGGAACCTGTCGTGGTGAGCACCGACAAGAGGTCGTTCTTGACGAAGACTTCGGTCATCGAAATGGTTTCTTCGATCTTCCCGTCATCAGAGACTTTGAGAAGTGTCTCCCCATAGTACGGTGGCTCCAGGAAGGGCGCGTGTGGCTGGTCACCCACTTCGATCAACTCACGGCCAGGGACCCAGAAGCCTCCGGTCTCGGACCGTTGCAAGGAGTGATGCGCGGGATGCTCCAGTGTCCAGACGACCTCCCCACATTTATCGACCTTGGCGAGACCCGCATAGTCGAAGATAACGACGACGGACCCGTCCGGAAGAGCGAGTGCGCCGTGTGTTGCCACGTTCCAGTCTGATTTTGGCAAGGTGCGGAAGTAGTCACGATCTGGAAAGAGCTCGAAATAGCTGACCGGCCAGCGGTGAACGACGTCACCATTACGTCGGATCAAGCGCATCTCGTTGCTGTCTTCGAAGAACCCTGCGAGGAAGATGAGATCGTCGTCGCCGTCTCGAACATCGTTAACCGTGACGCCTGAGCCATCGTAGCGCGCCGGCTGTAGAAAGTGCTCCGGCTTGGTCTTTAGAACCGTCTGGCGTTCCTCCCAAATCTCCGACACCTGGTTGACGACGAACTTTACGGCTTGATATGGCAGCGTCTGCCGCGCACCGGCGTGCAACCCCGCCGCGAAGACCAGGCCGAGAACGACAAGCACTGCCGTGGCATAAAAGACGATCTTGGAAGTATCGGGTCTGTTCATGATGGCTTCATCCAGTGCGGTCACCTTCGGCACTCAGGCCGATTGATCGCCCCTCCCACGCCGGATGCTGATTATGAACGCTGCTACGACCACAAGGCTTGAAACGATCAAAAACACCCAGTCGCTGGCTGCATCCATGGCACCCTCCAAAGTGTAGAGGCCAGCCACACTGCCTGCCCAAACGAACGCCGCGGGGACGGCGAGCGTCACCAGGATCCGCAGCGTTACGGAAACGAACGACCCGAACATCCCCAGTGCCGCCTTTTGCACAGCCGCCTCTTTCTCCAGATCCGACAACTCGGTGGAACGCATAACAGCGAGGGCAGCGCGCGAGTTGGCAAACACTGGGCGGATACTCTCGACCACGCCGCACAGCTTCATGCAGACCAAAAACAGGACGATGGAGGCGGAGAGAGCGAAATAGATCACGCAGTTCTAGGGCGGTCCGCCCTCCCTTACCCTTCAGGACTTGGCTGGAACTCCACACAGGAGGCCCGCTTTTGTTGCCACAGGCGCAGCGGGAACAGAGTAGGGACGGCATCCATGCCTTTCGCTTGCATCTGCAATGAACTCTTCAAACGTGCACCGCCCAGCTCACAATGACTCCTCTCGCTCTTCCGTCGGCTTCTCCTCTTCCGCCGCTGCCGCTTTGCGGCTTTGCCGCAGCCGCTTAACCGGGTACCAAACGAAACCGACAATGGCGAGTAGGATCGCTGCCCCCAACGCAAGCACGGTGCCGATGGCGGTCAGGCCTGCACCGGGGCCAATATAGGCGTAGGCCGGCCCGGCCAAGAGACAAAGAAATGCTGCGATCACTAGTTGTCGCGCCGCAGCGGAACCGATCAGTGAGTTCATGGTGAAACCCCCCTCGTTCGATGGCGAACTCTCTCGCTATAACCCGCCGAACGTCTGTAATCTAAATCGCAGAACTTAATCATTCGCTCAAGGTCCTGATGTTGGCTTGGAACAGGGGGAATAGCCGAAGCGTTGGGCGATCTCCGCTGTTTCCTCAATAACTGCCTCTCGGTCCTTGTCGTCGATTGAGGCGGTTGGGTCTTTCGGCGCGGATACGCTGCCCACCATCTCAGCGATTGCACCGGAGCTGTCTTCTAGCTGCGCCGCCCGGCACAGTTCGGCTACGGTTTTGCGCGGATCATGACAAAGGTCCTCGTATCGAACGATTCTTAGCCGCTCTTCAATCTCTGGTGAGGTGCGCTGCACAAGATCTACATAGGAATAGATGTGCGCCCAAAGCCGAGCATATCCCCGGTAATCCTCCCCCGCGTTCCAGGCCTCTGCGACCTTTCCCACTTCTTCGTCCTTAACCTGGACCGCCACCCGCTGTGGCCCGAACTCATAGTGCCCTGCCGCGGCTAGGTAGACCGGTACGCGCGGATCTCTGTCACTGAACGCGCTGAACCTCCGGTGCTGCTGAACCAAAGAATGAACATGGCTCAGCGGCTCGCGGACCGGCACGACGAAATGCGCGTCCGGAAACAGCTTGGCTAGATAACCAATGCGCGTGACATTGTAGTTACCCTTGGAGACATATCGACGTCCATCGCGGATGGCCAAGATCTTCCGCAGGTGAAGTTGGAACGCCTCCTCGAACTCAGCATGCGAAAATCCGGCTTCCAGCGTGTGGACCCGGGAGGGGTCGTGCAGCCAGTCGAGATAGGCGCTCCATACGGGTTCTTCATAGGCTTCCGGGCTCTCTCCGCTCACCTCGATGCGGTCGCCGTGGGCGCGCTCGGTAGGCGCTGCCGGTTTGGAGAACTTGTCCTGAAACCAGTTCCACAGCATCGGCGTCTGCAGAAATGGGAAATCCCGGTACTTGTGGGTCGCAACATCGTCGGCTTTTGAAAGAAGGGTCAGTATGATCGTCGTACCCGACCTAGCCAGACCGGTGACAAACACGGGTCGGTCGATGGTGACCCCTTTCAGCCGTTTGGAAGCGAAATCGGTTTCCATCTCAGCAAGAATACGGGTTAGCCAGCCGAGTTTCTGACTAGCGGCGACCAATCTGAAGTCCTGGTCCTTTATCTGCATCGAACGAGCCGGGTTCGCCTCGAACTAAGGCCTCGCACACGGCGGAGCCGGTCCGAGACGTTGGACAATCATGCCGAGCGGGCTGTGGCAGTCTCAGCAACATCCACTGTATCACATGCCAAGAGACAACTTTGTATCCATATTTCAATGCCGTCGGCAGACGGGCACAGGGCCTTGTGTCCAGCGATAGAGGAGACATGAGTGCCAGTGCCGCCGCCCTGCTTACCGGCACGTTCTTCGGGCTCGGACACTTCATTTCTCAAATGATCAATCCGGAGAGAGGCTAGGTTTCTCTTGCGTTCCTTCACGCTCCGGCGAGCAGAGTTCATCGGCCCTCCGTCTTGTGCCGGCGGCCTCGATGCTAATCTGGGGGAGGCCGGCTGCTGTGCCCCCTCTAGACCGGTGGCGCGGGCGCCGGCTGGCAGTCCTGTTCGATCGGTCTTTTTTTAAGGCCGATTTGTGCGAGACTTCATATGAGACTCGCCAGAGCGGACTAGAGTGACGACAGACGGACAGGGGTGGAGACCATGGGCCAAGGCCATACTGCATTGAGCGACCGCCGGGGCGTTCCGGTATCCTATCGCAATCAAGACGCCATCGACGGGCTTGACGAAGCGCAGGAGGACAGCCTGGCCTTCAGTGGCGACCCGGTCGCCCGGATCGACACCGTGCTGGAGGCGCATCCCGGCTTCGTCATGGGCCACCTCTTCAAGGGCGCCATGCTGACCCAGGCCATGGAGACCCGCATCTATGGCGAGATGGTCGCGGCTCTGGAGGCCGCCGAGGCGCTGGCCGCCGAGGCCAACGAGCGCGAGAAGGGCCACATGGAGGCCCTAAGGTGCTGGGTCGAAGGCGACTTCTTCGGCGCCGTGCAGAAGTGGGAGGCGGTGCTGGTGCACCACCCCTTCGACCTGCTTGCGCTTCAACTGGTGCACTTGACCGACGTGCTGCTCGGCGACGTGGTGGGGCAACGGGATTCCGTCGCCCGCGTCTTCCCGCTGTGGGACGAGTCGGTGCCAGGCTACGAGTACGTGCTCGGCTTCTATTCCTTCGGGCTGGAAGAGACGCGCGACTTTGCCGATGCCGAGGAGCACGGGCGACGTGCGCTGGCCATCCGCCCCGGCCACCCCTATGCCATCCACGCGGTCGCCCACGTGCTGGAGATGCAGGGACGCCAGGCCGGCGGCATCTGGTTCCTCAACAGCCGCAAGGACGACTGGGCCTACGGCAACTTCCGCAATCACCTCTGGTGGCATCTCTCGCTGTTCCACCTGGATCTCAAGCAGGTCGACCAGGTGCTGGCGATCTACGACCAGGAGCTGAGGAGCCGCGACACCTCCGGCGACAAGTACGAGGAGTTGGACTCGGCTGCGTTGCTGTGGCGCCTCAAGCTGCTCGACGTGGATGTGGGCGAGCGCTGGAGCGACTTGGCCGACAAGTGGGAGCCGAGCGCGACCGACACGCTCTACGCCTTCAACGACGTGCACGCCATGATGAGCTTCGTGGCCGCCAACCGGAAAGACGCGGCCGAGGCATTGCTGACCGCCAACGCGCGCTATTGCAACCACGCCTCCGACGCCAACGTGGCCATGAGCCGGGAGATCGGCATTCCCTTCTGCCGCGCGCTGCAGGACTTTCAGGACGGGCGCTACGGCGCCTGTGTCGAGCGCTTGCTGCCCGTGCGCTACCGCACCCACCGTCTGGGTGGCAGCTTTGCTCAGCGCGACGTGATCGCCTGGACCCTGGTGGAGGCCGCCCTGCGCGCCCGCCAATTCGAGCTCGCCCTGGCGCTTGCGCATGAGCGCTGCGGCCTCAAGCCGAGCAGCCCGCAGAACTGGACCCTGGTCGCCCGCGCCCACAAGGGCCTCGGCAACCGCAGCCACGCCGAACGTGCCCAGGCCCGCGCGACATCGCTGTTGGCGGCTTAGACGTCGGCTGCTCAGACCTGGGCAGTTCTGCCGATCACTCGCGGATAAGGCAGAAGCCGTTTCCGAAGGGGTCCACGCAGAAGGCAATCGCGGCTTCTTCGCCGGTGACGATGTCGCCTTCTTGCGTGGCACCGGCTGAGATCGCCTGGGCAAGCGCGGCTTCCAAATCGTCGACGATGATGTCGAGATGAATGGGCGTCCAATGCCGTCGATAGCTTCTCGATAGATCCGTGTCGCGAACGGCGATGGACCCTTCCGCTCTCGGCAGCAGCCAGACCTCGAGGGTCCCGGCACGCATGATCAGGCTGGGAGGTTCCTGCCTGACCGTCTCGAACCCGAGGCCCTCGGCAAAGAACGTCTCGGCCGCTGCCACGTCCGGCACGTCGATACTCAGTGAGACTTTGACCATGGTCGTTCCGTCCATCGATGTCGTTGGGCCGAACAGCGTTTCCCAAGTTTTGGAATGTGTCCCGTCGCCCGGGCCATTGCTGCTGTGCGGATTGTGCTGAACATCAAACTCCAAGACCGAGCGGAGTCGTTTGAAGCCCTTAGCAAACAGCCACAAGTTTAAGTGGTAATGGAACTATTCTCGCTGACGGATTGTGTTACTGCACTCGTTTGGATAGCAGTGAATACCCCATTCTAGGCCAGCGGTCCGCCTCGCTCCACCTGGGTCGTGGTTTCCCTACCGATTTCCCTTGGGTAGGCTCCGTAGTAGAAGCGGACATGAGCGATGTTGGCCGTGGTTTCCCTACCGATTTCCCTTGGGTAGGCT